>Ga0105052_10002055_pt1 | contig 25368 bp, 20 predicted proteins | sample FRY03_FD_78094 | JGI IMG/M metagenome (GOLD analysis project Ga0105052, IMG submission 78094) | Freshwater microbial communities from Lake Fryxell liftoff mats and glacier meltwater in Antarctica - FRY-03 | ecosystem: Environmental > Aquatic > Freshwater > Ice > Glacier meltwater ... | reverse complement strand
TAAGCTCACCTAAGTTGGCACCCTTTCCACCAGCAATTTGAAGATTTTTGTGGTTAAGTTCATTAAACCAATAGCAGTATTTCATATGGCAGGATAAAAAATTTGTACATATTAATAGTAACATACTTTAATATATAAATTAATGTGCCCATATTCTAGTTTCAATAGTAATTATTATAAATTTTAAAAATGTTATAATAAAAATATAGTTTTAAATTATTAAACAAAATTATGATAATACAAGCAAAGGATTTTAATAAAGAGATAATGAAGAGTAAAAAATTAGTATCATTTGATGTTGATGGAACACTTGTTGAGAGTAAAACAAAAATGTCACCTGAAATGGTATCGGTATTTAATAAATTACTAGATAAATATTTAGTAAATACAATTTCTGGAGGTATTTATGAGATCTTTCATAAAAATATACTAAGTGAAATAACAACTGATCCTAAATTTTTATCAAGATTAACATTATCACCTACTTGTGGCTCAGTAATGTATGTATTTGAGAATAATGAATGGAAATCATGTTATAAAGACGAACTGGGAGAAGATGTTATAAAAGATGTTTTTAATGCATTTGAGTATGCAATAAAAAAGTTTGGTCATAATCCTGAAACTTTGTATGGTGAGATGATAGAAAATAGAGGAGGTACTCAGGTAACCTTCTCAGCGTATGGTCAAGATGCACCACTTGAACTGAAAAATACCTGGGATCCTAACCAAGAAAAACGAAAGGTTATGGTTGGTTATCTAAAAGAAAAGTTGTCAGGTCTTGATATTAAAATTGGAGGGACAACTTCAATAGACATTACAAAAGAAGGGATTAACAAGGGTTATGGAATAAAAAAACTTGCAGATTACTTAAATATTACACTAGATGAGATTTTATTCATTGGAGATGCACTTTTTGAAGGTGGAAACGACAAACCTGTATCTGATGTTGGTGTTGATTCAATTCAAGTAAAAGATGTTGCAGAATGTAAATGGTTAATTGAACAAATAATTAATTAAAAAAGAAAATTTACATAATAGGCAAGGTAAACCAAAATGTACTGCCCTCATCTTTTTGGCTAATTACGCCTATGTCACCTCCATGTAGCTCAACTATCCCTTTTGCAACAACTAACCCCAGCCCTGTTCCTTTTTGATTAGAGTCTACCGGCTTTGAAACCTGCTTAAATTTATGAAAAAGTTCTATCTGCTTTGATTCTTCTATGCCAACACCATGATCTTTTACGCTTACCTTTATATACCCATCAAAAGGGACAACCTCAATTAATATTTCACCACTTTCAGAAAATTTGATAGCATTAGAGATTAAGTTTCCTAAAACATGAGCAATTCGCTCTTTATCAAGCATAACTATTTGTGGAACTTTATCTGAAACATCAAGCTTAAATGTGTGTCCAGAAGTTTCAGCAATGTTTGTAAATAACGAAATCTGCCCACGCACTATGTCTCGAATGTCACTTGCCTCTTTTGTTACCTCAAATCGCCCTGAACTTATCTTACTTGTATCTAACAAATCATTAACAATGTCTAACATTCCCTCCGAAGCTACTTTTATCTCTTCTAATAGTTGATCACGTTTAGAATCAGATAAATCATCTTTGTGCCTTTTTAATATATCTGCACTACTATGAATAATTGACAAAGGAGCCCTAAGTTCGTGCACCATAAGGCTAATAAACTCTTCTTTAGTTTTATTATCGCTATCCATTAACAATACTCTCAACTTTTTCTACAATCTCAGAAGGAACAACGTTATGCTTCATAATAAAATCATCGGCTCCATTTTCTATTGCCTCATGAACATTATCTTGTGTGCCAAAATTTGTAAGCATTATTACAGGTATCTTATTTACATCTGGGTTAGCCTTAATATCTTTTAATACCTCAAGACCAGTCTTTTCAGGAAGCATAATATCAAGTAAAACTACATCTGGTTTTTCTTCTTTAATTCTATCAACTACACCTGTACCTACCTTATGCCATGCAACTGTATGTCCGTTTAAATCAAACTCTGTGGAATAAAGATTATATAAAGATTCATCATCTTCAACTAATAAAATATGCATATGATTAAAATATATTTAATACTATAATCTATAGTATTGTTAAATTATGATTGTGTAAAGATATTAAGAGTAATGTAGCTTGACATAACTAAGTTAAACGTAGCAGGTATGTGTAAATAGCAGTTTATCTAGATTAATTTGTAATTTTGAAATATACTAACACCTATGGGAAAAAACTTGTCCACCATAATTATTACAGTTTCTATTATTCTTTCGGCTATATTACTTTCTTATACGTACCTAATTAAAAAAGGAACAGTAGAAAATCTAATTACAAAAATACAAAAGAGCTTAGACAAAACACCTACTAACATGTTTAAAAAAACTAGTACAACTGATAATTTTGCAGAAATTAAGGCTAACACTGAAAATAAAGATTACTTATACTCATTACTAGTCTTAGGAAACGACAAGCGCTACGACCTAGAACAAACATTTAGAACAGATACCATAATGGTAATGACAGTAAACAAAAAAACAAACAAGGTCTTACTTACCTCTATTCCACGTGATACATATATTTTAGGAAAAAGAGTAAATGCAATCTTTATTGCTGATGGTGAAGAAGAGATGAAAAAACAGGCAACAGTTATTACAGGTCTTAAGATAAACAACTATGCAATGATAGATTTCGCTCACTTTGTAGATTTAATAGATGCAATTGAAGGGCTTAAAATAAGTGTTCCTATAGGTTTTACCGATGAAAACTATCCTAACGATAGACAAGGAGGAGATGGAATACATACAGTTACAATAAAAGCTGGTGAACAGCTTATGGACGGTGAAACTGCCTTAATTTATTCTCGAAGTAGAAAAGGGAACAATGGTCAGGGTTCTGATTTTAAAAGAATGGATAGACAACAACAGATATTAACTGCAATGCCAACAAGTTTCTTAAACTCTAAGTTTTATCAAATTAATAATGCAAAAGAGATATATGCACAGTCCACAAAACTAATGCAAATTGATTTAACCTTTGAGGAGTTTGAGACTTTGTTTGATATGATAAAAGATCAGAATAAATATAAATTTGAAAGCCTAGTTTTATCAACAGATAATTATATGTATAATCCGCCACTATCAGATTATGGCGGAGCATACGTGCTAAGACCAAACGACAATTCGTTTGAAGAAATTAGAGCTCAGATCGCTAAGCTAATTGATAATTAACCCTTAATAAAGGTTAATGCAATTCCTTTTTTACCTACTCGTCCAGTTCTACCAATTCTGTGAATATAATCCTCATAGTTTTCTGGTTCATCATAGTTAATAACGTGAGTAATATCTTTTATATCAAGTCCACGACTTGCAACATCTGTTGCAACTAAGATATTTACCTTATTAAACTTAAAGTTAGTTATAACTCTAGTTCTTTTGTATTGGCTTTTATCACCGTGTATACTATCAACTTTAAATCCTCTAACTGCTAATTCTTTAGAAATGCTGTCTGCACCTCTTTTTGTTCTAGAGAAAATTAAAACCTTCTTAAACTCAACATCAATTAATAACTCGTGTAATTTTTCAATCTTCTGGTTAATATTTGAGATTCTAACTACGTCTTGATCAACATTTACAGTTGGCGAAACCTTATCAACCTGAAACTTAACAGGATTTTTAAGTAATAGGCCTGCAACCTTTTCAGCTTCAGTAGACATAGTAGCTGAGAAAAATAAAGATTGTTTATCGTTTCGTAACTTAGAAGTTAGAAACTTAACATCATCTATAAATCCCATATCAAGCATTCGATCAACCTCATCTAGTACAATATTATTAAAATCTTCAAGTCTTAAAAGTCTTCTTTCCTCTAAATCTTTTAATCTACCTGGAGTTCCAATAACAAACTGTGGGCTTTTCTTTAACAAATAAACCTGCTTACCCATACTTTCACCACCTATTACATCAACAGATCTAACGTTAGTCCCATAAGACAAATCAACAAACTCTTCTCGAATCTGTTTTGCTAGCTCTCTTGTTGGAACAATAATTAAACATTTTTCATTTGGATTTTTAAGTGTTTTATTAATAAGTGGAATTAAAAATGCAGCAGTCTTTCCACTTCCTGTGCTTGCAACTCCTAAAACATCATTACCTTCTAAAATACTTTTAATAGTTAAATCTTGTATTTTAGTTGGAAAAGTGTATCCCTTGTGTAAAATATTAGCCTTTAACTGCTTATCTAAGTCTAAATCACTAAACTGATAAGTATCAATAAATATTGATGGAGCTTCTACACCCTCTACTGCTTTAGAAATATACATTGAAGGATTAATTTTTTGAGCACTATAACGTCCTCTTCTGTTCTGATTTCCAAAACTTCTTCCTCTATTTCCTCTATTTTGGTTTCCATAGCTTGAACCACCTCTATTAGAGTCAGAACTTCTTGAAAAACTGGTGCGAGCACCATAACCTGTTCCTCTTGATTTAAAAGATGAACCTTGATTTTTATTACCACTAGAGTAACTGCCTACGGCATTTGATTTGTATTCCATATAAACTTTTCTCCCCCATTAATATTACAGTTGGGGTTTCCCATGTACAAAATAGATATTTGGGAGAATAAGTTTCGGAATAAAATAGTCTAAACCTTACCAAACGAATCTACATTGGACACTAACAAATAAATAGTATAGCACAATATAAAAGAAATGCACGCAAATGGTCGAAATATTCTTTGAGCTAGTCGAGAAGTAAAAAAAATTACCTACGTCGGGGGTAGGTAAAATTTTAAAAACTACACTTTGTTTTTATGGTGCTATAATGTAAGATGCTGTAAAATATTGTTTTGAAATCTTGGGTCGGTAGCTCAGTGGTAGAGCACCTGGCTTTTAACCAGGGTGTCGAGAGTTCGATCCTCTCCCGACCCACCAAGGTTGTTTAAAAATTTATATTAAAACATTTTATTATAATTAAATTAACATTTTTCATTTTGAAAAGGCTTGCATATAAGATATAATTGCACTCAACCATTTAATCGTGGCCCCGTCGTCTAGTGGTTCAGGACACTTGGTTTTCATCCAAGAGGTCGCGGGTTCGAATCCCGCCGGGGTCACCAATATGAATTGGTCTCTAATAATCCTGCGAATAAACAACATCGAACCCCCGAGGTTCGGGAAGTTTAATCACTCCACGCATCTAATCAAACAATTCAGTTGATGATTCACTTTTTTGAATGGGCTGTCAGCCGCATAAATAAAACGACCAATGTTAAATAAATTGCTCCCAAAACCGGAAAAGTATAAAATATATTAATGACAATATTTAAAAAGCATTCATTGTTCTATAGAAAATATATTCTTTGCCGTTTCGACTTTTTATTTCTTTGTTAAAATAAACAACCCATATTGCACAACCTTCAGCTGCACCCATAAATTCAACTCTTTCAATTTCAGGTGTGGGGTTATAAATAGGTTGAGTGACGAGAATTCTTGACAGAGACAACACAAATCTTTGCCAATTCTCATTAGATGTGATTGTTTGATTTTGATTATTATTTTTTTTAAAAAATCTTTCAATATCCTGTTTAAGGTTTTCCATATATGTGAATTGTTTAATATTCGGTCCACCTAAACCCCAACCGCTGTAAATGTCTTTAACCATATCAATGTATACTGCACTTAATATCTTTTTCATTTCTTGAGTTATTTTGTCTTTCCTAGGATGCAGTGCCCAGTCACAATAGAAGTTAAGAATAGAATATCTTGATTTCGTGTTTGTCTTCTCAATAACTTTTCTTATTTCGGTAATGATTCTGTTTACAAAGTTTTCGTCACTGAAGCTAGTATCTGTTTGTAAAAGCTCTTTGAGTTTATCCATATATTTTTTGTCAATTATTCATTAAAGCTACGAAAATTTTCTAGATCTTTGAAAACACTTTGTATCAAACTTTGCTGTAGATTTTTTGCTGTACCAACCAAGTATAGAAAGTTGACCCAATATGGTTTATCAATTTCAGCGAAATCGGAAAAATCTAAAACTAATAATGGTATGTTTTTTGGGAATACTCTATTGATATAATCTGAATGTTTTTTAATAAATTTTTCAACTTCTTTATCTACAAATTCACTTAATAAATTAGCTTGTGTTGACGACAGTTTTTTATCGCCTTTATGAAAGGCTCTTGATATCGAAATCGCAACAACTCCCAATCTGTTCGGATCACTTTGCAAAGAGTTATTAGTTAACTGATCAATTGCCTCACAGACCAATCGCGTAAAGCTTCTTTCTGAATACACTCTCTTACATTCGATGACATATTCTTTTCCCTCTGTGTTTATTAAGATATCTGGATGATCATGAGATAGAATAGGTTTGTAGCCAGATTGCGCAAAGCGAGCTGCCAAACGCAATTCAAAAAGAGTATTTCTCCCCTGATTTGTTCCAGTTTTCGCATTTTCATCAATAACTCTAAGTGGCATTTTAACTATTTCTTTTAATTTCTTTTCAAATACTGCCTTGCTAGTTTTTTGCAATTTATCAGATTGAGCCATTATCAGATTAAATTCTGACAAGTTTCCAAAAACTATGGTAGTTTTCCATTTAATCTCATTATTCGATGTAAAATTTTCTAAAGAATTATTTCTACTATGCTGTTCGACTATTTGTGCGTGTTTTAAAGCATCATAAATCCATGAGTCTTTAGGAATCGACATATTGCTGTTCTCAATTTTTTCCAAACTTCTTTGTGTATTATCAATCACAGTTCTATATTTACTAGTGACGTTGAGGTCAGTGTTTAACATGCTTGAATTATACTCCATGATTATAAACTCTCATCAACTTTCTAATCCAAATCTCCACACTCAATGGAAAATCGGGTTCGAAACAAGATGCACTGGGGTCACCAATATGAATTGGTCTCTAATAATCCTGCGAATAAACAACATCGAACCCCCGAGGTTCGGGAAGTTTAATTATCCCCTCATTTTCTAGTTCTATAAAACCACTTAATTAACTCGATGGTAATTATTACAAAAATGCTTGCACCTAAAATGAATGCCCAATGAATAAGTCCTAAAGGAACTGTATTTAAAAATTTATTTAAAAAAGGTACGTAAATTGAGCTTAACTGCAATGCCATTCCAGCTATTACAGCAAGTAATAAGTAATAATTACTTGAGAATGGGATAGAAAAAATACTTTCTTTTAAGCTCCTAACAGAGTAAACATAAATCAAACTATCAATCCCTAGTGCTGCAAATGTTACTGTACGTGCAAGCTCTAAGTTTCCTGTAGTTTTCCAAATAAAATAGAAGCGCAAAAATGCTACTATTCCTGTAACTAGTGATATTGTAATTGTTAAGACCTTCATTTCAGTATCAAATAAACCTAACTTAGGGTTTACAGGCTTTCTACTCATTATGTTTTTTTCCTTTGGTTCTACTGTTAAGGCCAAATTTGGAAAGCCATCTGTAACTAAATTAATCCATAAAATCTGGACTGCAGTTAACGGTAAGGGCACGTTAACAATTAAGGCAAGTAGAACTATTATAATTTCAGAGAAGCTATCAGAAAGTAAGTACAAGGTAACTTTTTTAATATTATCGTAAATTACCCTACCTTCTTCTATTGCAGAAATCACTGTATTAAAATTGGAATCAAGCAAAACTATATCTGCAATTTCCTTAGCTGTATCAGACGCCTCGTTTACTACTACACCTATATCACTGCTTTGCAGAGCTAATGAATCATTTACTCCATCTCCAAATACTGCAACAACCTCACCTTGCATTTTTAATTGATTTACAATCTGGAGTTTTTGGGATGGTGAAACTCTAGCAAAAACAGTGGTAACTTTTGCTTTTTTCTCCCAATCTTGATGACCCCAACTTTTTAAATCTTCTCCAGAAGCATAGTTTTCATGTTTGTAAGCTCTGCTAAGTAGTTCAGATTTGCTTTTAATTTTCTGCCATACAGCTTTAGCAGTTGGAAGATAGTCCCCTGTTATCATTATAAACTTAATCCCTGACCTGTTCATCTGTTCAAGAGTACCTACAACATTTTCTCTAACTTGATCTTCTATTCCAACTAGTCCAGCCCAATTTAAAGACTCTACACTATTATTTGTTATTTTTTTGTCTTGGGTATTTTTGTAAGCAAGTCCGACTAGCCTCAAACCTGATTCGCCCCAATTATTAATCTCTTCGAGTAATTCTTTTTTACCAATAGCTGATAAATCACACATAGAAACAACAATTTCAGGCGCTCCAGATACATAAAATTTATTGGTTTCACTATCTTTAACTATTACTGCCTGATACTTTCTTTCTGGATCAAACGGTAACTCGTCTAATTTTTCACTTTTTATGTTTAGCTTGGTGTCTAAATCTATGCTTGAATCTTTAACATAATTGTCCATGGCATATTCAAGAGGATCTTCGTGTATGTTAGCAAAATGCATTGCATATAATGCATTTACCTTACTTTTAAAGCTAGTTCTACTAACACTCATCTTTCCCATTGTTAATGTACCTGTTTTATCTGAAGCAACCAAGGTAACAGAACCTAATGTTTCTGCGGCGTATAGCTTTCTAACTAAAGCTTTTCTTTTAAATATCCTCTGCATTCCAATTGCCAATATTACTGTTAATGCAACCATTAGTCCCTCGGGTATAGCTGCAACTGCAACAGCAACTCCTATTGTAAACATTTCTAAGGTACCTTTTCCTAATAAAACTCCTACTACAAAAATTAGCACTGCAATAAAAACAACAATAATTGCAATTGTTCGGGCTAATTTAGAAAGTTTGTTTTGTAAGGGGGTATCTTCATTTTTTGCATCTTTTAACTGGAGTGCAATTTTTCCCATCTCTGTACTTGTACCAGTTTTAGCTATTCTCATAATACCTTTACCAGATACAATAGTGGTACCCATGTAAACTAATAAATTCTTAAGCCCTTTGTACTCTTTTCCTTTTTTTACAGCAGAAGACTCCCCCGTTAATATGGCCTCATTGACACTTAAACTATGAGATTCAATTATCTCACCATCTGCAGGAACACGTTCTCCAGAAACTAGTATTACTAAATCTCCTATAACTAAATTTTCAACAGGTATTTCTTGTCTTTTTCCATTTCTAATGACAGTTGAAGTAGGATGTAAAAAATTTCTTAACGATTGTAACGCTCTTTCGGCTTTTCTTTCTTGGTAGTAGCCAAGTATTGTATTTATTAATACCGCTATAGATATTATTAAAGTATCGGAAAAACTCCCTAATAAAGTGGTTACAAAAGCAGCAACTAGTAAAACATATACTAATGGGGATTTTAGCTGTCTTAAAAAGAGTAAAATATCCGAAGTTGGAGGCTTGCTTGGTAACTTATTTAAACCATACTTATTTAACCTGCTTTTTGCTTCATTTTCAGATAAACCAGAATGGTTGGTCATATTTTAATATTAACATAACGATTCTTCTATGCAGAAACCCTAGCTTACCTTGTAATTATTCTGCTTGAAAAATGCTGTATTGCATTCTACACTTGTAAGCGGTAATAATAATTTGTAAGTCCTATGTCAAATTCAAATATATGGAAACCTTTGTAAAAATAATCACTACTCCTAAATATTTTTTATTAACACTATTAGTTACTGTAATGATGATTGCTTTTGCTGCATGGTTGCCAAATTTGCACCTAGTTACACGAACTGTGACTAGCTCTACCATGACTCTATGGCAAAAAACAAATCTTATAACTAGTCTTTTAGGTTCTTTAAAAACTAACTTCACAACACTTTCACTAGCAGTTACATTAGTTACTGCTGCTCTGACTGGAGTACAAGTAAGCCTTCTTGCCTACTACATTAAGCAAACTGCGAAAGTGCAACAATCGCTTGGTGTGTCTGCAATCGGTATTACTACCAGTATGTTGGGAGTAGGTTGTGCTTCTTGTGGTTCAGTTGTGTTAACATCACTTATAGGTTTTGGATCGACAGTTGCTATTTTAGGTTTTCTGCCTTTTAGAGGACAAGAGTTTGGATTTGTGGGGATTGGCGTACTATTATTTGCAATTAACTTTACTGTTAAAAAGATTAAACAACCGCTTATTTGTAATATAAAGGAGGTAAAATGATCACAGACTACCCAGAAGAATGGAATGAGCTTTCAAAATATGAGCGTAAGAAAAAAATCAAAGAGCTACTGCAAGAGCAAGAACGGAAATCTAGTTCACTTAAAAAGATACGAAATATTGGACTGATTGTTATTGCTATAATTTTAATTGTTGTTGGGATTATTCAACTTACTAAAAAAACTCCAGAACAAATTAAACTTAAAAAGCAAGTTGCAACAGTTTCTTTGGATGGGAAAGTAGAAAAGTTTGCTATTGAAGGCAGAGATCATGTATCTACAGAAACAAGCGTAGAGTACAAAACAAATCCACCAACCTCAGGTTCACACTTGGATCAAGCAAAAAATTGGGGTATTTATAGTAAAAAGATTGATGACAAAGCAGCTGTTCATGGTTTAGAGCATGGCGGTATCTGGATTTCTTATAAAGATATAGATGATGTTACAAAAAAAGAGTTGGAGGAAATTGGAAAAGATAATTCTTTAAGCGTGATTGTTTCTCCCCGAATAGAAAATGACAACAAAATTGTTGTTGCTTCTTGGGGCAGAATGATGAGGCTTGAAACATTAGACAAAGTCTTAATCCAAAAATACATTGATACATACAAAAATCAGTCACCAGAAAAGCTGGCAAGGTAAAATCACCCCTTGACATACACCCCATAGGGGTATAAGGTATCGATATGGATAATACAAATATAAAACAACAGGCTGAAAAACGAATAAATATTATAAAAGGGCAACTTGATGGTTTGTATCGAATGATTGAATCTGATGAATACTGCACTAATGTTTTGGATCAAAGCCTTGCCATACAAAACTCTTTAAAAAGTTTAGATGGTTTAATTTTAGAAAAGCACTTGCGAACACATGTTTCTGAACAATTTAACTCAGATAAAGAAAAAGCAGTTACTGAATTATTAAAGGTTTTTAAAAAGAAGCAAAAGAGTGATTAAAAATGTTAGGAAAAATAATGATATGAAAAAGTATTTAAAATCTAGTTTTATTGAAAATACAGTATTTTTCTTTACAAAATTTCATACTGGTTTTGTAAATATACTGTTGCATCTAATTAGCTTTTATGTCTTGTTTCTAGGCTTAAAAACCCAGAATCTTTTTTATGCGCTTCCGCTCATTTTAATTTTATTCAAATATTTTAAACTTATATAACTACAATGAAACAACTTCACCTACACAAAAATGATAATTCAAATGACTATTACACCTGCCCCATGCACCCTGAAATTCATCAGGATAAATCTGGAAAATGCCCAAAATGTGGTGGAATGGATCTTGTCAAAAAAAGTTCAATGGATAGTGGCGAAATGCAACACGATCATGCCTCAATGATGGCGACCCCCGAGGCGGCTGCGGATTTTTTAAAACGCTTTTTTATCGTCACGGCGCTTTTAGTTCCTTTGGCACTATTTTCCCAGCCCGCAGTTACATTTTTAGGAATGCCTGATTTTGCTTTTAGGCATATTCTTGAGTTTGGCATTGCAACTATTATCTTCTATTTTGGTTTAGTCTTTTTTGTACACGCCAAGATGGAAATTGCGATGAAACAGTATGGAATGATGACTCTTGTGTCACTAGGTGTTGGTGCCGGATACCTGTTTTCAGCCTTATCTACTTTTATTCCTGCAATTAGTACTGAATTTTATTTGGAAATATCTACTCTTATCTGGGTACTTTTGTTTGGGCATTTTTTAGAAGCAAAGTCATCTACTGCAGCAGGCGACGCACTGGCAGAGGTAGCAAAACTTTTACCTAAAGAAGCTAATTTAAAGACTGATAACGGGGTAAAAGAAGTTGAGATAGATTCGCTAAAAGAAGGCGATATAGTAATAGTTAAAGCAGGTGAAAAAGTTCCGGCAGACGGGGAGATAATAAAAGGAAGTGGTAATTTTAATGAATCACACATTACGGGTGAATCTAAACCTGTTAAAAAGATTGTTGGGTCAGAGGTAGTGGCAGGAGCAATTAACCTTGATGGTTCGGTGGAAGTTAAGCTTTTAAGAGTAGGAGAATCCTCTACCATAGGTCAAATTCAAGCTTTAATTGCCTCTGCAAAACAAACTAAGCCCTCTGTACAAAAATTAGCAGATCGAGCCTCTAAGTGGCTAACATTCTCTGCTCTCTCAGTATCGATTCTTACTCTATTATTTTGGTCTCTTTTGACAAGTCAGCCATTTGTGTTTGCAGCAACTTTAGCAATTACTGTACTTGTTATAGCTTGTCCGCATGCACTAGGGCTTGCTATTCCAACTGTCTCAACTATTGCTACCAAGCTTGCCGTCAATAATGGAGTTTTCATAAAAAATATGGCAAAAATTGAGATTGTAAAAAGTGCAGATTATGTTGTATTTGATAAAACAGGAACACTTACCAAAGGTGAATTTGGAGTAACTAACATCCAGACATTTTTAGGTACAGAAGAAGAATTACTTTTGGTTGCAGGAGCAATTGAGTCACATTCATCCCATGTCATTGGAATGTCCATTCTTAATTATCTCAAGAGAAAAGACATCAAAATGCCAGAAGCTAACAATGTTAAAAATTTAGCTGGGATGGGTATGCAAGCCAGTGTTAATGGAGAACTGCATTTTGTTGGAAATAAACGCTTGATGAAAGAGCGAAATCTATTGACCCCGGAAACTGAATCAGTATTAGACGAACTATCTAAAACAGGCAAAACCCCTGTACTTGTAGCAAATGAAAATGCAATTATAGGAATCATCTCGCTTAGTGATGAGATTAAAAAAGAATCCAAACAGGCTGTTGCCGAGCTACATAAGCTTGGAGTAAAAGTAGCCATGCTTACCGGTGACACAAAAGAGTCTGCGGATACAGTTGCAAAAGAGCTTGGCATTGATACCGTTTTTGCGCAAGTGTTACCAGAAGATAAATATAAGCACATTAAAGAATTACAGAGCAAAGGAAATATAGTCATAATGGCCGGAGACGGGGTAAACGATGCGCCAGCACTTACTCAGGCTAATGTAGGAGTGGCAATTGGGACAGGAACCGATGTTGCGGTTGAAGCAGGAGATATTATTCTAACACAAAGCAATCCACAGCATATTGTACGGTTAATTGTTCTTTCAAGAAAAGTTTACAAAAAAATGGTAGAAAACCTGTTCTGGGCTGTTGGTTATAATGTTTTAGCAATTCCAGCTGCTGCAGGACTTTTTATTCCGTTAGGATTTAGACTTACCCCTGCAGTTGGAGCATTACTAATGAGCTTGTCCTCAGTCATTGTAGTTATAAACGCAATGAGCTTAAGGAAAATTAAGTTGGAGGTGTGAAAACTATTCAAGAGGCAATACACAGTAATTGTTATTTAAAAAGTGAAAATAAATAACCAAGTATAAGAATGACGAAAAAGTCTTGTGGTAGAACGAGGTCTAACCCCGTAGGTTAGACCTCGCATTGAGGTAAATAAATATGATCAAGAGGCTTATGGGGCAATCAGCTGAAACTTCTCGAACCTCGGGGGTTCGATGTTGTTTATTCACAAGAATATGAGAAAGTGAAACTTCTCGAACCTCGGGGGTTCGATGTTGTTTATTCACAAGAATATGAGGATTTTACGCCAGTAATCAAACATGATTTGCAATGCTTTTCAATCTTTCTTCGTAAGTTTCCTATATAAACATCAATAACATTAGAAAACGTTTCAAAATCACTACCCCAAATGTGATCCATCAACATTGTTCTAGTAATAATCTGACCACTGTGTTGAGCTAAATATTCCAACACGGCAAACTCTTTAGCAGTCAAGTTTAAAGCAGTTTTATTTGCTGTAGCAATATGTTCAGCAGGTTTTACAATCAAATCTCCAATAGTTAAAATTGGTAGTGCATTTTGCGTATTTCTTCTGATCACAGAACGAATACGAGCAATTAGTTCGTTTGAATCAACGGGTGTTTTATTTTTATCCTTTCTAATATGTGCAAGTAAATCAAAACCACTTCCATCGGGAAGACCAATATCTAACACAACACAATCATATTCATTTATCTCAACCTGAGCCAGTCCATCTTCATATGTATTAAAGGTATCAATAGAAAACCCTTACCTTAACATAATTTTATCAAGTTTTAAATTGGAAATCTGTTTTATATAGTGAGTTACCAAAAAGCGCTGGGAATTATTGTAGCAGAACAGTTACACACCCCGCAGGTGTGTAAATAACGATATTGGTAAATTTATTTGTTTTTATTACTTTTTGCTCTAAGATCTGGGTTTAAAATTTTTTTCCTAAATCGTAAATTTTGTGGAGTAATCTCTAGTAACTCATCATCTTCAATAAAGTTAAGGCTTTGTTCTAAATCCATTATTGTAGGTGGCACTAGTACAAGGGCATCATCTGTACCTGAAGCTCTAACGTTTGTTAACTGTTTACCTTTTGTAACATTTATCTCGATATCATCTATTCTGCTATTTAGCCCTACTATCATTCCTGCATACACCTCGGTTTGTGGTGATATAAATGTTGTTCCTCTGCCTTGGGCTACATTTAACCCAAACCCTGTTGCTTTTCCTGGTGCCGAAGCTATTAGCGCTCCATTTCGTAGTCTTGGAATGTTTCCTGTTAATTTTCTGTATTCTAAAAAGCTAGTATTAAAAACTAAATTACCTTTTGTCATTGTTAGTAATACATTTCTAAGTCCTAATGTTCCTCTTGTTGAGATCTCAAAAATTATATTTGATGTATTATCATCATTTTCTGACTGGTCTGTAATCATCCCACCTCTTTTTATCACCTCTCCAATAACTGAATTTACATATATTGTAGGGACTTCGACAAATAACTCTTCGTATGGCTCATGTACCTCTCCTTCTACCTGTTTCTGAATTACCTGAGGCTTACTTACCTGCATCTCAAAACCTTCTCTTCTTAAGTTTTCTAAAAAAACTGATAAATGTAACTCGCCTCTCCCTGCTACCTCAAACTCTCCTGTACCAGCTTTCTCAAATTTTAATGATATATTCGTCTGGACCTCTTTTTCAATTCTTTCTACAATCTGTCTTGCGTTTACTAAATTTCCTTCTTTACCTACAAATGGTGAAGTATTAGCAGAAATTGCAATTTTTAATGTTGGATCTTCTATCTTAATTGATGGGAGTGGTTGCTGTTTTTCAAAGCTAGTTATAGTATCACCAATTGATGCCTCTTTTATACCAGTTATATATATAATATCGCCTAATACACCTTTTTCAACTTCTATTCTATTCAAACCTTGATTTGTGTATATTTTTTCTACAAAATTTTGTGAGATTTTTCCATCTGTTTTTATTAATGCAACTTTGTCATTTGTATTTACCTCTCCTCTGAAAACTTTTCCTATTGCATACTTTCCTTTGTAGTTATCGTAATCTAAGCTTGAAACTAATAGCTGAAATCCACTTTCAGCAGAAATTACTGGCTCTGGAACGTATTTTATAATTGCATCAAAAATTGGTTTTAAATCTGCAGGTGCATTTATATCTTCTGGAAGGTTTTCCCATGATTTTCCTTCTCTTCCTATTGCATAGTAAACTGGAAAATCTAGCTGGTCATCACTTTTAGCTAAATCTAAAAACAGGTCTGATGTTTTATGTAATGCTTTTTCAGGGTTACAATCCTTTTTATCAATCTTATTAATAACAACAATTATTTTAAGATTAAGCTCTAGTGCCTTTTTTAAAACATACTTTGTCTGTGGCATTGGACCCTCTTTTGCATCTATTACTAATATTGCACCCTCAGCCATGTTTAAGGTTCTTTCAACTTCACCACTAAAATCAGAGTGCCCTGGTGTATCTATTATGTTAATCTTGTAATCGTTATAGGTAATGGTTGTGTTTTTAGCTAAGATTGTAATTCCTCTTTCTCGCTCTTGATCGTTTGAGTCCATAATTAGAGTATCGGACATATAATGCTCGTTATCCCGGAATGTTTTTGATTGTTTTAAAAGCCCATCAACCAGACTTGTCTTTCCATGGTCAACGTGAGCTATTATGGCTACGTTTCTAATATTCATAATAAGTTTAGATTCAAAGGAATAATACTAACATAAAATAGGTGATTTAACTAATGTTTGTATCAGTTCTCAACAAGATCGAACAATATATTCTTCGACGTTATGGAGAAGTCATTTTTAGTATATATCAAAATCTTTTAAAAGTTTCTTATTACCTTGTATCTGGTATTGTAAAAGTGTTTTATACGTTCCTTCTTTAGTTGATAAATCTTTTGGTGTCCCAATATCTTCAATTTGCCCTTTGTTAATTACAAGAACTTTATCTACATTTTGGATTGTTGAAAATCTATGAGCTATTATAATTACTAACTTTCCACTCATTAGATTATCAATTGCTTGTTGCACCTCATTTTCAGAAACAGAGTCAAGGCTACTTGTTGCTTCATCTAATATTAGTATTGGTGAATTATTAAGAACTGCCCTAGCAATTTGGATTCTCTGTTTTTGCCCTCCTGAAAGTTTTATCCCCCGTTCTCCAATCTCTGTATCTATTCCTTTTTCAAGATTTAGTACAAATTCATAAGCATTGGCAACTTTAAGTGCTTTTATAATATCTTCATCAGTTGCATTTATATTTCCATATGCCACATTTTCTTTAACTGTAGTTGAGAATAGTTCGTTGTCCTGAAAAACCATCGATATATTCCCTCTTATATGTTGAAAGGTGGTGTTTTTATAACCATCATTATTCAGATAAATCTCTCCACTTTCTGGTTTATAAAATTTCATTATTAGATTAACAATAGTTGATTTTCCTGCACCGCTATGCCCGACTAATGCGACTTTTTCATGATTACCTATCTCAAAATTTAAATTGGAGATTATAGATTTTGAGTCTTGGTAACTAAAGTTTACGTTCTCAAATTTAATAGTTGGGTTACTTACCTTAATAACTTCTATCTTTTTGTCTAGTTCCTCTTCGCCTTGTAAACTTAATATTTCAAAAAATTCCTTTGAACCACTTTCTGCCTGTTGAAATCTTGTTAAGATAAAAGACATTGCAAATAATGGTCTTCTGGCTAAAGTAACAAGCTGAATTATTAAAACCATCTCTCCAATTGTTAAGCTTGCTTTAAATGCATTATAAAACACTATTACGTTTACTATTAATAAAACTATGTTTAATGACAAGTTTCTTAAGAAATCGAAGATATGAAATGTTTTACTCTGACCTGCGTATATTACGTTTGATTTTTTTAGATTTTGAGATAGAAAATTAAGCTCGTTTACCTCGTTTAAGAACATTTTTACAACCTTAATATTTAAAATTGACTCTTGAACCCTACCTCTTGTTACATCTTGAATCTGATTCTTTAGTGTTTCACGCTCTCCCCATTTCTTGGTAGATATATAACTTAAGGTTATGTAAATTGGAAAAAGTATGGCGACAAAAAAAGCTACTTGCAAGTTATAGTATGCTAAAACGATAATAGTAAATATGCTCTGAAAGATTATGGGCAAGAAAAAATTAGTACATGTATTTATAAAATCTTTTGTTGAGGTAATGCCCCTTGAAAGCTGATTTACTATCTTTCCAGAAACTTCACTATCAAAATATTTTTGAGGAAGGGTTAAAACTTTGTTATAAAATTTTTCTGACAAGAACTTTTCTAGTTCGCCTGATAGATGATCACCTAACCTTGAACTAACAGATGACAGAGCAATATCTATTAATCCAACCGCAAAGCTTATCCCAATTAGTAATGTCAGTGTATTTAAATTATTAGTTTTTAGTGATATGTTTCCAACAATCTCATCAACAATAAGTTTTGAGATGATAGGTGAAATTTGTTGAATAACTGCACCAAAAAAGATTAAAAAGGTAATTAAATACATTACCTTGTGTAGTGGTTTTGAGAATATTAAAATTTTCTTTATATTTTTCATGATTTATTAACTAAAAAAGATATCCAGGAGTTATTTACTAAACCTCCTGGACACGTTCTAAATTGCTAAACTTGCATTATTCTAGATATTTATCAATAAGCTGTTGAAAAGTTGCATAAGGCTGTGCACCAACTACTAACTCACCTTTAATTGTTGTTCCTTCTGTTGATTTTCCAATGTAAAATGAAGGTGTGCCTGAAATACCCACACTACTACCATATGCAAAATCAGCCTTTACCTCTGCTTCAAATTCTTTGCTCTCAACACAATTTTTTACATCAGTAGCATTAAGACCTAAATCTGTTGCTATTTTATATAAATCATCTACTACTAAGCCATTTCCATTAGAATTTGTCTTTAAAAAAATCGCATCGTGAAACTTAAAATAAATTTCATCTCCACCCTGTTTTCTTGCACATTCCGCAGACATTGCCTCGGTTGTTGCTAGTGGATCATGAAAGCCTAATGGAAAATCTCGATATACAATCTTAACCTTACCTGTATCAACATAATTTTTGACTATCTGAGGAAATGTATCTGTAAAATATTTTTTACAAAATGGGCATTCGTAATCACTAAACTCTATTATTGTAACTGGAGCATCTACATTACCTAACACTGCATCATCATCTAACTCAATATCGTTTATATTTGGTACTTGTGGTGCAGTTGGAGCAGGGTTTTCTGCTACGCTATCAATTATTTGTTGTGTATCAGTCTTATTAGTTAAGTTTTTAAATCCAAAAATGCTAGGGTTATTTGAATAAATTATAGAGATTCCAATCAAACCTCCTGCAATTATTATTGATAATGGTGTAAGTAATTTTTCCATAATTTGTTTTATTATATATTTAGTACATTTTTTATTGTAGCAAATAATTTCATTTTGTCATCCAGTTATATTAACTGTTTTTTCTTTAATCCTTTAAGTTTATCTCCATATCCTTCGTAGTTTTTATTTAAAAACTGTATACTATATCCTGACCTCCGCAGACCATATTATTTTATTTTCCTTTAGTTTAATCTAAACTATTATTATGAACCTGTCTAATCTACAAAAAATTATATCATTAATCGTTTTTGTTTCCATCTTAATTTTACTAAGTTTAATAAGTATATTTATAAAATGATTAATATTATAAAAGAGTCAGGAGACTTAGCACCATTTAATGAACAAAGAGTTGTAGAGATTCTAACTAGAGTTGGGGCTAGTAACAATGAACAAACAGAGGTTTTAGATTATTTAAGAGCTAAATTATTCGAGGGTATAAAAACATCTGAGATTTACCGTATTGTTTTTCAAAAACTTGACTCTATCAAACCTCACCTTGCATCTAGATTTAGTTTGAAGCAGGCAATTGCAGAACTTGGTCCTTCTGGATATCCGTTTGAAAAATTTATTGCTGGTATATTATCTGAATTTGGTTACCAAACTAAAACTAATATCATAATGAAAGGTAAATGTATAACACATGAGATTGATATTGTAGCTAGCAAAGATTATATGCAGGGGATTATTGAAGCCAAATTTCATACTAATGGAGGATTTAAAACTAACATTCAGACTGTGCTTTATGTAAATGCCCGCTACAACGATGTAAAATCTGTACTAAGTAAAGAACAAAAAACAACTGGATGGATAGTTACTAACGCTAAATTTTCTGCTGATTCTATTAATTATGGTGAGTGTGCTGGGCTTAAATTAATTGGTTGGGATTATCCTAAACATATAAGCCTGAGAGTACTAATTGATAAAAGTGGACTACAACCTATTACCACATTACATAATCTTTCAACTGCTAATAAAACAAGCCTTTTAGAGAATAATTTTGTATTTTGCAAAGATATTGCTAAAGCTAAAAAAACAGATCTACAGAAATTGGTTATTAATACTGATGTTGATAAATTAATAAGTTCTGCTCAGCTAGTTTGTCAGACACATAATCATAAATGAAGGTAAAAAACTATAAAAATACTATCTCACCTCAATACTCAGTTACCAAATTTGGAAGAGTATTAGAGCCAAACTTTAATGATAAACAAGAAGAGGCAGGAGTTTTTAACCCTGCCAGCTTGGAGTTTGGAAATAAAATATATATTTACTACAGGGCTGTTCAAAAACCTAATTACTCAAGAATCAAACTTGCAATTGCAGAGTTTGGAGAGCACGAACTATCTTTTGAAAAAACTGGTCAGATTATTTTAGAACCAGAAACAGAGTATGAAAAATGTAAAAAGCCTTTGCATGGTGGAGTTGAAGATCCTTGTACCATAACAATTGATAAAACCCATTACATGATTTATGTTGGAAGGGGAACTAGTAACAACGTTTGCCCTAGCTCTAGAGTTGCACTAGCCTCATCAACTGATGGAATAAACTGGACAAGACTTGGTCGATTAATTTTTGAGCCTTTTCAACAACCAGAACTTAAGCATATTGATCCTAATTTATTAGATAATAAAGATGTTATTCTTTTTCCTCAAAAATTTGGGAGTATGTATGTGTCGTTACAACGATTTACATTCCCAAAAGAAGAAAATATTCAAACAGGTGTGTGGTGGGCTTTTTCAAAAGATTTAATTAACTGGTACAACTTAACCCCTTTTTACTTTGGAAAACATGCTTGGGAAAATTTAAAGGTCGGAGCAGGTACCCCACCAGTTCTGACTAAATATGGTTGGATGTTGATTTATCATGGTCTATCAGGTACTTCAGATCATGACCCTAAACGAACATATAAGGCAGGAGTTATGTTTTTAGATAAAGATGATCCAACTAAGGTGTTATACATATCAAAAACTCCAATACTTGAACCTCAAAGCAATGATGAAAAATTTGGGGTTGTAAATAATGTAGTGTTTCCTTCTGCTATTTTTAAGGTACCAGCAAGTTACCTATTTTCCCATGAAAATGATGTGTCAGGTGAGAATTTTGGTATTTTGTATGGTATGTCTGATTCAAAAACTGGCTTTGCAGTTATTCATTTAAATTAAGCCTTTTTGCAATCTCTAGATCAATATAACTTTTGTCTCTTCCGTACTTTAAAGAGGATAGTTTTTTTATTTTCTGAGCTGTTTTGTCTGATGACGTATTATTAATCTCTTCTATTTTTTCCCAAGGGGTATTTACCAAAAATGGCTTGCTTGGTTTTCCATCTATTAATAACTTTGTAAATACCTCGCCAATCCCTGCATTAACTAAATCTTCTTCATTAAAACTTTCCTTAAAATGATTATATAAATAAGTTGCATCATCACTACCTACCCGAAAGCTTAAAATTGAGCCTACATTTCCAAATACTGCATTTTTTATATCCTCACTAAGCTGTCGTATAAACTGATTTGCTACTATTAAATTTAATTTATACTTTCTTGCCTCAGAAAAGATTGTTACAAAATCTGGTGTTGAAAAGTTCTGAAATTCATCGACATATAAATAAAAGTCGTCAAAATCTTTTTTATTCACTCTATTCATTGCTGTAACTAGTAATTTGGAAATGATTAAATATCCTAAAAATACAGAGTTTTCTTCACCTAACATACCTTTTGAAAGATTAATTAGTAGAATTTTTTTCGAATTAACAATCTCATCAAAATCTAGAGTTGTTTTTCTCTGCCCTACAATATTTCTTATGGTTTTTTCTGTAACAAATCTATCAAATTTAGATGAAAAATATCCTAAAACCTCAGATTTATGAAAGTCAGTTGTATTTTTTATCTCATCTGTCCAGTATTTTTTAACTAGAGGATCAGTTATTTTTTCTATTCGAGAGTTTGCATATTTATAATCTGTAATTAGCCTTAATACCTCTACTAAAGTTGCGCCTTTCTCGCTCATACTTGTTAACATTACGTTTCTAACAGTTCTTTCTAACCTTGGGCCTATCATCCCTTTTTTCTCTGGATCATATAATTTATATAGTAAGGCTATAAAAGAATTTATTACGATATGTTTTTGTTCTTCTGAATTAACATCTAAGATATTTATTCCTATTGGCTTTTCTGTATCGGCTGGATTAAAGTAAATCACGTCGTTTATTCGCTCTTCTGGTATAAGTTTAAGTAGATCTTCTACCGCGTTTCCGTGTGGATCTATAAAAGCTACACCCTTTCCATTTAAGATATCTTGATAAGCTAAATATTTTAATAGCTCACTCTTACCTGTTCCAGTTTGACCAACTATGTACGTGTGCCTTCTTCTATCTGAATCTTTAATCCTTACCTTACTTTGTTTACCCCTGTATGTTGCTTGACCTAGTAATACTCCATTTTTAGGAAGATCTTCAGGAAGGCTAGAGTTATTTATATTTAAGAAATTAATATTTTCGGTAAATTTAGAAGAGTTAGGAAGGTTCCAGAGTATACTTAGCTCTTTTGAGCTTAAGATACCCGATCTAAACCCTAAAAAGCTATAACTTTTTCTTTGTTCTAAATTTGTTTTTGATTCATTTTTAAATGATAGATTAACAAATCTTGTCTGTAACTGTGTGAATGTATTTTGTATTGAATCAATATTTTTTCCAAAAACACGAATGTTTGTATTAAAACAGTTTTCGTTTATTTTTTCTTCAATACTTGATATTAAATCTTGTGGCCAAATATCTTTAGCGCCTTGTTCTTGATTATTCTGTTTTACAGTAGAGATAAACCTTGAACCATTTAGATAAAATTTATTAGAAACATTACTTATTACTATCTGTACACCCGAATTGTTAGTAAGTGAGTTTATAATATGATGTAAAAAATGCTCATAAAGTTGTTCTGAAACTTTTATAGGATAAAAATATGGCTTTAAGATTTTTATCTTTGAAACTTTTGTTTCTATTGAAAGGTTTAACGGGTCTGACACTATTTTGATACTAGCTTTTGGGTACACTGCATATAATATCTCACTTACTTGGTTTAATAAACTGTCGTTACAGGTAATATAAAAGTTAACTATATTCTGTTGTCTTAAAATCTCTAATGAAACAAATCTTTTATTATTTAGACTGGCAATTATGCCTCTCTCTTTCAATAATCCACTAAGCCCACTGTACAAATTTGAGGCCTGAAGTAAATCTGTCTCATTATTTTTTTCAACTATAATCTGGATGGTTTTCATATTGTTATCTGGGTATTTTCGTTAAGCTCATTTTTTAATATCTTCTCTGCAATTGGATTTTCTACTTTTTCTCGAATTATGCGACTAATTGGCCTAACACCAAACTTTGGATTATTACACTTACTAGCAATGTAATTAATTGTTTCTTCGCGGTAAGTTACATAGATTCCAATATCTTTAAGTCGTAAACTTAGTTCATTTAACCTTAACTTCACTACCTTTTTTATATGTTCACTACTTAAGTTGTTAAAAAATATTAACTCATCAAATCGATTTATAAATTCTGGTCTAAAATACTTAAGTAATGTTGGCACTAGCACTTGATCATAAAATGTTGAGCTTAAAGTATCTTGTTTCTGTTTATAAATCTCATCAACTCCAACATTGCTGGTTGCAATAATAACTGTGTTATTAAAGTTTACAGTTCTTCCTTGCCCATCGGTTAATCTGCCTTCATCAATTATCTGTAAAAATATATCAAATACTCGTGGGTGTGCTTTTTCTATCTCGTCAAGCAAGATAAGTGAGTATGGTCTATCCCAAACTGGATTTGTAAGCTGTCCACCTTCTTCGTAACCTACATAGCCAGGAGGAGCTCCAATTAGCCTCTGGACATTATGAGCCTCGCTATACTCTGACATATCTAATCTTACTAATGCACTTTCATCCAAAAAAATGTCCTCTGCAATTTTTTTTGCAAGCTCAGTCTTACCTACTCCGCTTGGTCCAATAAACAAAAACGAGCCTATTGGCCTTTTAGGATCTTTAATACCTACTCTTGATCGTTTAATAATTTTTGCAACAAGGCTAACTGCATTATCTTGCCCAATTACCTTTTCAGATAAACTTTGCTCTAGTGTTAACAATCTCTCTTTATCAGATGTTGTAATGTTAGAAACAGGAATGCCTGTGCGCTCTGAAACTATCTGTTTTACGTCGTTAATCTCAAGCTCAGTTTTGTTCTCAATTTTTGCTTTTGCTAAGGACTCGTCTAATAAGTCAATTGCTTTACTAGGAAAAAACTTGCCAGAGTATAAATATCTTTTAGCAAGTGAGACAATTAACCTGCATTGTTCTGCTGTGTAATTAACTTTGTAACTTTTTGTAAATGTTGGTTTAACAAATTGTAAAATCTGTTCGACTATCTGGTTTGTTGGTTCATTAATGTTTATAGCCTCGTAATAAGAATTAAACATTACATCTTTTTCAAAAAACACCCTATATATTGATGGAGTTGAGGTAATAATAACTTTTACTTTCGGATTTTTTGAGATTGAAGATAGTACTGAAGAGAGCTTAAAAATATTCTTTTTATCAAGTAGTAAAATCCCGTAAATATCGTCAATTAAAAGTATTCCACTCTGAATTTTGTTAAGTGATTCTACAATTAACATATTATCGTTTGTAAGATGATTAAACAATAACGAGTGATCAAGCCTATATACTTGAGGTAATTTTTTTTGTACATGCAGGTAGTTAATATAAGAATGTATAAATGCAGTTTTTCCGGTTCCTTGTTCTCCAACAACAATCACATTGTTCTTTGTATCTCTTGATAAAATCCGCTTTAATCTGTTTTTCTCAATATCTAAGCCTAAAATTGGAGCAAACTCTTTTTTGATTGTATCTTGTGATATTTCTGTAATCATATTATCTTGTTATCGCTTGTAATTTACCACTTTTATCAAATTTTAATTCAAGTACTACCCTTCCTGTTTGTTCTTGTATTAAGGTTCGTAGTCTTTTTGCTTTTGCATAAGTCATTGTATGTGGATAGGTAAAAGAAAAATCAGCCTTTGCATGTAAGGATTCTGTATGCTTTGACTCATTACTTCTCGACTCACTCGGAAAGTAGTTATTGTTCGACTGTAATGGACTTGCCTGCATGCCTGCGTAGGTAGGCGCAAGCAGGAAACTTTCTGTCTCATTACTTCTCGACTCTCTCGAAGAGTAGTTATTGTTCGACTGTAATGGACTTGCCTGCATGCCTGCGTAGATAGGCGCAAGCAGGAAACTTTCTGTCTCATCACTTTTCGACTCTCTCGCAGAGTTTTGTATTATTGTTCGACCTTGTAGAGAACTTTCTGTCTCATTACTTCTCGACTCGCTCGCAGAGTTTTGTATTATTGTTCGACCTTGTAGAGAACTTTCTGTCTCATTACTTCTCGACTCGCTCGCAGAGTTTTGTATTATTGTTCGAC
>Ga0105052_10002051_pt1 | contig 25397 bp, 24 predicted proteins | sample FRY03_FD_78094 | JGI IMG/M metagenome (GOLD analysis project Ga0105052, IMG submission 78094) | Freshwater microbial communities from Lake Fryxell liftoff mats and glacier meltwater in Antarctica - FRY-03 | ecosystem: Environmental > Aquatic > Freshwater > Ice > Glacier meltwater ... | reverse complement strand
CAGTAAGAATCAGGATATCAGCGTTTTTGTAGATGGTAGTTTTAGCTACCATATTAGAAGCGAAAGAAACAACATGTTATCATGAGTAACGAAACTTCCCTTTCTGTAGTGATCCTCTGCTATCGGTCTGGCCCGGCCATTGTAAGATTTGTAGAGCAGGTAGAAAATCATGTGAAGGAATCGACCCCGAACTATGAACTGGTTCTGGTGGCCAATTACATAGAGGGATCTAATGATACCACGCGCGAGCATGTGCTTAAAATAGCCGAAGCCAACCCGAAATGCAAAGTGCTGTGTAAACCAAAACAAGGCATGATGGGCTGGGACATGCGCTTAGGAATGGATGCGGCAACAGGCGCGTATATCTGCGTAATTGATGGCGATGGACAATTTCCGATAGAAAGTATTGCTGCGTGTTACGCGGAGATCATCACAGGAAAGTACGATCTTGTAAAAACATACCGCATCAAACGTGGAGATGGGGTGTATCGGAAAACGATAAGCTGGGTTTACAATATGTTCTTTCGGATTTTGTTTCCAGGAATCAATTTTAAAGACGCCAATTCAAAACCAAAAATTTTGACAAGAGAAGCGTATCAGAAAATGGATCTCAAATCTGACGATTGGTTCATTGATGCCGAGATAATGCTCAATGTAAGAGACCGGCACATGCGTTTTTATGAACTGCCTGTCGAGTTTTTTGAGCTAGAAGGAAGAACATCCTTTGTGAAGCCATCTGCCATTTTAGAGTTCATCAAAAATCTGGTGCGTCATCGATTACGCAGGTAAGGTTATGCAACGTAAACAGAAGGTTTTTATTACTGGAGCCAGCTCCCTATTGCTGCAACATGTTGTAGCTCTTATGGAGGATGAAACCTACGAGATTGTTGGTCTTTCCCGAAGTAGAGAAAAGCTTCAGAACAGCACTATCAGATGGTGCATCGCAGACCTCAATACTTCCGAAAGTTATGCTCAGGAATTGTCGGATTGTGATGTTATCATTCACGGAGCAGCACTCACGCATTCTCACAACAGCAACGAATATTTTCGGGTAAATGTGGAGGGAACCAAAACCCTTTTGAGCAGTATTCCGGAAGGAGCGAATCCACTTTTTATTTTTATCGGTTCGCGTGTGGCCGGGCATAAAAGTGGTGCTTATGGAGAGTCGAAACTTGAAGCAGAGGAACTGGTGAAAAAGATGGCCAGGAAATGGGTCATCCTTCGTCCAGCAGAAGTTTTTGGTGGAACAAAAAACGAGGGAATTGACAGTACCATTTCCTCATCGCTTACTGGTGGAATCAAACCTTGTCCGGTTGGCGTTCCCAGTAAAATGTATCCCCTGCATGTAAAAGATGCGGCACGAGGTATTTATCAGGCTGCCTTTATCAGCCCTAGAGAAAATACCACACATTATGTAAACGGTGCGGTTGGATATAGCTACAAAGAGCTGCTAAAAGCCATCGAAAGCGCAACTGGAAATATCATCTATACACTTCCTGTCCCGAAATTTGCACTGAATATTGTTGTCTCGTTAGCCAACATGCTAAAAGTCGATGTAGGAATTGTTCCTGATCAGGTAAAAAGGCTCTATTCTGACAAGGGGCATGACCCAAACCCAAATTACGTTACCGAAGACCTAGCCGATTATTTGAAACGTTTGTCGGCTAAAAACCCCTGACTTCGTTTGACTCTCAAGAAACAATCAATCTATTTCTACATCTTAACTTAGCCGCCTTTAACTATTATCTGAACAAAATGAGGTTAATGAAGTGGGCTGGGCGTACGTTAGCGATGGTGCTATTTTTCTTGTTGTCTTTTAAACAATTACAAGCCCAGCACGGCTACTGGCAGCAGCACGCATCTTATCAAATGGAGATTGATATGGATGTAGAAAAGCACCAGTTTGCCGGAAAACAGAAACTGGTTTATACCAACAACTCTCCCGATACGCTAACACGGGTTTTCTATCATCTTTACTTCAATGCCTTTCAACCCGGGAGCATGATGGACGTTCGTTCTCGAACCATTCCAGATGCCGATCCACGCGTGGCAGATCGAATTTCAAAGCTGAACCCCGATGAAATCGGTTATCACAAGATTGATCGCTTTACACAGGATGGATCACCTTTGAAATATCACGTTCAGGGAACGGTTTTGGAGGTTGATTTGGCAAAGCCCATTCTGCCAGGAGGCAAGTCGGAGTTTCTGATGGATTTCTATTCGCAGGTGCCACTTCAGGTTAGGAGAAGCGGACGGGATAATGCCCAAGGCATTGATTATTCCATGACCCAATGGTATCCGAAAATGGCCGAATATGATTACGAAGGATGGCATTCTGACCCCTACGTTGGCCGCGAATTTTATGGCGTTTGGGGCGATTTTGATGTGAAGATATCCATCGATAAGAAATACGTTTTAGGCGGGACAGGATATTTGCAAAACCCAAATGAAATTGGACATGGATATGCTGCTCCAGGCGTAGAAGTGAAACAACCGTTGGGCGAAAAACTCACATGGCATTTCGTTGCGCCACAGGTTCACGATTTTGCTTGGGCAGCAGATCCCGATTATGTGCACCAAACTACCCAAGTTCCCGATGGGCCGACCCTGCACTTTCTTTTTCTGCCAGACACAACAGGCAACTGGCAGCGTTTGCAGAATGAGTTCACGGGAGCCTTCACGCTCATGAACGAAACCTTCGGAAAGTATCCGTACAAGCAGTTCTCGGTCATTCAGGGTGGCGATGGCGGCATGGAATACCCGATGGCCACGCTCATCACCGCAGGGCGCAATTATGGGGGACTGTTGAGCGTTACTGTACACGAGGCATTTCATAATTGGTATTATGGTGTGTTGGCCACCAACGAAAGCAAATATCCGTGGATGGATGAGGGTTTCACTTCTTATGCACAGGACCATGTGTTGAATATGCTGAGAGAAAGTCCTGTTGCGAATCCTCATGCGAACGATATCAATCGCTTGGCAGACCTTCATAAAAACGGTCTGCAAGAGCCGCTGACAACACATGCCGACCATTATCAGACCAACTATTGCTATGGCATTTCTTCTTACGTAAAAGGCTCTGTTTTCCTCATGCAATTGGAATATATCGTTGGGAAAGAAGCCTTTTGGAAAGGCATGAAACGCTATTTCAACGAGTGGCAGTTCAAGCACCCCGCCCCGAACGATTTCCTTCGTGTAATGGAGAAAACTTCAGGATTGGAACTCAATTGGTTCATGGATTTGTGGGTCGGTACAACGCAACACATCGATTATAGCATCGAAGAAATTGATAAGGAAAAGAAGGGCAGAACGGAGATTGTCTTGAAGCGTGTTGGTCAGATTCCTATGCCGCTTGATATCAAGCTTGTCGATAAGGACGGAAACGCCTCATGGTATTATATTCCAGTTGGGTTGATGCGGGGCGAAAAGCCCGCAGAAGAAGGCCAAGCTGGTCTGGTGATTCTTCCTGATTGGGAATGGACAAATCCAAGCTATACTTTTGACGTTGACGTAAAGAAGAAGAAGATTGAAAGCATCGTGATTGACCCGTCAAACCGCTTGGGAGACCTGAATAATCTGAACGGGGTGTATCCATTTCCGAAGGAGAGAAAATGAAAACAACGACCGACATGCTGCGTCAAGCAAAAAACCTCTTTTTACTGCTTTTGATTCTTGCCTTGGGCTCTTGCGAAAGCGACACCAATACTGTATCCAAAGGGGACAAAAAAGATGCTGGTAAATCTGAAGTGCGTCCTACGGGACCACAGTTCACGAAAGAAGGTGAATTGCTTTTGCTGAAAGCTGAAGGAGACACCATTCGCAAGATTGATATTGAAATTGCTGACATTGAAAGTGAGCGCACCATTGGCCTCATGCACCGCTGGAGCATGCCCGATACACAAGGAATGCTGTTCATTTTTGAGGAAGAGGAACAACGCTCTTTTTGGATGCATAACACGCTCATGGGACTCGATATTCTGTATATTAAAGAAGACGGAACCATCGAAAGTATTGCCAAATACTGCGTGCCAAAATCAGATAAGTCAATTCCATCTAAAGGACCGGCAACCTACGTTTTGGAGCTGATTGAGGGCTTCTGCGATATTCATGGAGTGTCCGTTGGCGATAAGATTGACTTCAAACGAACAGACGGGAAATGACAAACCTCGGTTTGTTATGCTGAGCACCGCGAAGCATCTAATTCCATAAACTGATGATCAAAATCACTTCTCTTTTCCTTTTCTCATTTTTCCTCTTTCTCAACGTTTCCGCGCAGGAAATACTCAAGGTCACTTCATTCAATCCGACCTTAGAAAAATGGCTGCTACTCACCAAAGACCGTCAGTTCATTGCAAATCACGACAGCCTGAATGAAGAGTTGGTAGACTTGGTCAAAGCATTTGCCATTGACAGCGTTTTGCCATACAAAAGCCAACGCCATCGTGTGGCTGCCACAGGTTGGTTCATTAGTATGTTAGGCTATAAGTGGAAGGCTTTGAATATGACGAAACAGAAGTTCGTTGGAACAGAACGCTACCATATTCGCGTGCCGGGCAGCCCGCCCTATTTCACGGAATATGATGTCAATTTCAATTTAATTCCGCACACCAAAAAGTATATTGATCTCGTTTGGATTGGGTATGAAAAACAAGCAAAACGAAATCGCTGGAAGCGTATTGAGAATTTGAACGAAGCACCTTGGATCTATCCAGAAACACTTGAGAATATCAGTCGTTATCGGATGCATTGCGAGATTACTCCTCCGGTTTATGCAAGAGCGATGCTGAACGAGAAGTTCTATCCCTGCATTTCGCCCAACTCATCCAAAGAGCATCACAACATTGGCACCGACCACGCCACTTTCGGCATGTACGGGCCTTTTGTGGCCGACTTCAATCATACCGGACACCCTGAAATTCACCCTTATGATTGGTTGTGGTGGTATGATACACATCCAGATCGACTCACGGAAAAAAGCCAGACGTGGTATTTCGGTTTCATGAAGGAAGCTAGCAACCGTTTTCGTGGATGGTACAAGAAAAAAGAGCCAAGAGTTGGGCAAATAGCCGTACCATTTGTCTTTGATTTAAAAAACGACACTCTAAAAATCACACTTGAACATTTGGTTCACGACCTGTTCAATTCTGAGGGTTTGGCGAAGCTAGAAGGTGTGCCAGAAAACGCTTCCAATCTTTATTTCTCAGAGAAGAATTTTGGCTTTGAAAATGCCGATCTGAATGGCAAAATGATTCAATACATCACGTCAAACCCAATCCGCCAAGAAGGCCTTAAAACATGGTTTTCTGATTTGAATTTGGATAAGGAAGCTAACCTTCTAACGGGTTATTTGAATATTGGAGTTTCGGTGGATCAGCTCTATAATGCGAAGGTTAGTTTTGAGTAGCTTTTTTCATAAAATGAAACAATAATGCCAATACAAGATGATGCGCGTGAGAATGCTCAAATAATATTGTTTGGGTTGGATAGACCCGAAGGAGGGGGAAGAAGTGGAGTTGATGCCATTTTGAAGCTGGGCGAAGTAGAAATACCATTTGAGCTCAAGACTACCACCAGCGGTTCTGTGACTACAGTACGGGATTTTGGGTACGACCATATTGCAAAGTGGAAGAACAAGCATTGGTTGATTACGAAGTATTCTACGGATGGGAATAAAATGGAGTATTCGATATACGGTTCTCCACAGGCAATGGCTCTTTGGATTGGAGAGAAAGAAGAGTACATCCGACCCGACTTTCAACTGGCCCAATTGATTCCTGATAAGTTGACTCTACAGCATCTGTATCAGATTGTCGGAAAACGGAATGTGTACTCGTTAGATGATGCCAAAAAACTCCAGAAGATGCAATACAGAGCATCGGAATATCGTGATCTGATGGATGTGAAAGGCGGGTATAGCGCAATGAGAATGTTGATGCTTTTAAAAGCGCGATGCAGGTATTTGATTGAACGAGGATCGACCTTGAACAACCCCCATATTCCCCCGTCATACTTTGATGGTTGGGAACGGATAGAAACTAATCATGCACTAAAACTGAGGGAGTTGGTTGTTCAGTCGTTAAAGACTTGAGCAATCGATTTTGCGATGTGATAAGCCATCGGTGGCGCAACAGAGTTTCCAATTTGACCAAGAGCCTGATAGACTGGTCCATTGAAATCCCAATCTTTAGGGAATCCTTGAAGTAAAGCACAATCTCCTACCGACAGGCGAAAGGTACCATCTTTTGTCTCAAAAGCACTTGCCTTTTCTCGGCTTGATTGAACACCATTTGGCCAAACACCAATTGACTTCCAAACACGCTGAGCGCTCGTGCTACTTAAAATCGAAGTTGTACTTCTTGGACCAGTAAGAGTACAACGGATAGTCGGTGCAATTGTATCAATGCCAATTTTGGACAGGCCAAGAGCCTCGCGGACACCCATACATTTGGGTTTGGGGTCAACTACCTCATCAAAGAGAGAAAGGGTTTTTGCAGATGTTGAAATCCTACTACTTTTTAAGTGAGAGTAATCAAATGTTTCTTGTGGAGGAACGTATTTTCTAGTCGTTGACCCTTTTAATATTCCAACGAAAATGACACGCTTACGAATTTGGGGAACGCCAAATCCAGCAGCATTCAGTGTGAACATTTGAATTTCATATTTCTCAGAAAGGGGGCGGAAAAGTGTAGTTTCTAAATAAACTTTGAACTTTTTTGATGCCAACCCAGAAACATTTTCTGCTACAAAAGCCCTCGGCTCTATTTCGTTGACACACCGAACAAATTCAGGAATCATGTCTCTCGCATCTTCGCTGCCACGCTGCTTCCCTGCGGTAGAAAAAGGTTGGCAGGGTGGACCTCCATGAACTATATCAACTTGTCCTTTGTATTCTCGCCAATCAATAGAAGTAACATCTCCGTCAACACCAGTATAAACGGGCCATTTCGGACGGTTGGCTTTGATTGTTTTTGCGGCAAAATCCAGTATTTCATAGGATGCCACATGGGAAAAACCTGCACGGTCAAATCCAAGATCAATTCCGCCACCACCGCTAAAAAGGGAAAGGCTGCGCAGCCCATTTTTTTTCAGTTTGGGCATCAGCGTACTGGGGTCTAGTCTCGGTTTGTTGACATCTTGATAGAATCCCACCTTATTTTCAGTAACCGCCTTTAGTTTTGCCTGATAGGAGTTTTTCGAAAGAGTTGAATATCTTTTCCGTTGTTCGGGACTAATATCCCACCCATCATACCAAGAGGCATCAGTGCCAGTAAGTGTATGTTCTTTGATTGCTTTTCCCAATTGGCAAGTTGTTTCTGTAACTCAGAAATGTAAAGATAGCCAAATGCTGGTCAATGAATATCTTCGCCAACCATGTTCCCAACCTACCTCCAACTCGGCTTTGAGCACATAACCGACCTGCACGGTTATGATCACATGTTGTTTCTTTTGGCGCTTTGCGCGGCATACAAGTATTCCGAATGGAAGAAAATATTGGTGCTTGTAACCGCATTTACCATTGGGCATTCCATCACGCTTGCGTTAGCAGTTCTGAATGTGATTCCGGTAAATATTGCATGGATTGAGTTTCTGATACCAGTTACGATTGTGGCAACAGCGGCTAAAAACCTTATCAGCATCCAACGAACCCAATCTGAAAAAGGGGGGAATCTCCCTTCCCTTTGGGGAGGGTTGGGGTGGGGCTTGGCATTGGGCTTCGGTCTTATTCACGGGATGGGTTTTTCAAATTATCTGCGTTCCCTTTTGGGTGATGAATTGCTGATGCCTCTGTTTTCTTTCAATATTGGGATTGAACTTGGGCAATTATTGGCGGTCGCAATCATCTTTTTCGCACAATTTATTCTGGTAAATACGAAAAGTGTTAAACACAAACACTGGAACGTGGTTGTTTCTCTTGTATCGGGTGGCATTTCTTTACTTTTGGCCGCCCAAAGAATTCCGTTCTGACTTCATTCAGAGACAGTTAAGCTAATTTCTATGAAACGTATTTCCATTCTAGTTCTTTTTCTTTCTCCGTTTTTCCTTTTCTCGCAGGAGAATACAGATAAAAGCAAATTCCGTCAATTGGGTCAGGAACTCCCAACCCCCAATGTTTACCGCACGGCCAGTGGCGCGCCAGGGCACGAATATTATCAGCAACAGGTTGATTATGACATGGATATTGAGCTGGACGATGAAACGCAGCGGCTTTACGGAACCAGTACCATCACGTATTCGAACAACTCTCCTGATGAACTTACCTATCTGTGGTTGCAGTTGGATCAGAATATGCGAGCAAAGGATAGCGACACGAAAAAAATTAAGACAGCAGAGATTAATGACAGAATGGGATTTGGTGATCTTGAGCGATTGCACAATGATTTTGATGGTGGTTTCAAGATTGAGTACGTGAAGGATGCAGCCGGAAACGACTTGAAAGCTACGGTTGTGAATACTATGATGAGAGTTGATCTACCAAAAGCACTTAAAGCGAAGGGCAAGACTGTGATTAAACTCAAGTGGTGGTACAACATCAACGACCGAATGAAAATCGGTGGACGATCTGGCTACGAGTATTTCCCTGAGGACGAAAATTACCTCTACACCATTGCGCAGTTCTTTCCTCGACTTTGCGTGTACAACGAAGTGGAAGGCTGGCAACACAAGCAGTTTTTGGGAAGCGGTGAGTTTGCGCTTCCGTTTGGAGATTACAAGGTAAACATCACCGTTCCGGCTGATCACATGGTTGGAGCAACTGGTTTCTGTCAGAACTACAATCAAGTGTTGACATCAGCTCAATTGGAGAAATTCAATCAAGCTAAAACAGCGACTGAACCAGTAATAATTGTGTCGCAAAAAGACGCGGAAGAGAACGAGAAAGAAGGAACCAAGGAGAAGAAAACGTGGACCTATAAAGCAACAAACGTGCGTGATTTCGCCTTCGCTACCTCACGAAAATTCATTTGGGATGCGATGGGAGTTGACATTGCGGGCAAGAAAGTAATGGCGATGAGTTACTATCCAAAGGAAGGAAATCCACTTTGGGAGCAATATTCAACCCGCGTAGTTGCTCACACACTCAAAACCTACAGCAAATACACCATTGATTACCCTTATCCTGTTGCCATTTCGGTTCATGCCGATCAGATTGGAATGGAATATCCTATGATCTGTTTCAATTTCGGAAGACCAGAAAAGGACGGCTCGTATACTGATAACACCAAGAACAGAATGATTGGCGTGATTGTACATGAAGTGGGACATAATTTCTTCCCAATGATTATCAATTCGGATGAACGGCAATGGACCTGGATGGACGAAGGGCTGAACTCATTTGTAGAATACCTCACCGAGAAGGAATGGGATAAGGATTTCCCCGCTAGACGTGGTCCAGCACCGAATATTGTTGATTACATGAAGGGCGATAAAAGCGGAATGGTGCCAATAATGACCAACAGCGAGAGCATCCTTCAGTTCGGAAACAACGCCTATGGAAAACCTGCTACGGCTCTGAACATCCTTCGCGAAACCGTGATGGGACGTGAACTTTTCGATTATTCCTTCAAGGAATACGCAAGACGCTGGGCTTTCAAACACCCATCGCCAGCTGACCTCTTCCGCACCATGGAAGACGCTTCGGGTGTTGACCTCGATTGGTTTTGGCGAGGATGGTTCTACACCACCGACCACGTGGATCAAAGCTTGGATGCCGTAAAATGGTTCAAGCCTGACACCAAGAATCCACAAGTTGAAAAACCGCTTGCCAAGAAGAACGATGATGCCCAGGAGCAGTACATCAGTGATATGCGCAACAAAGAGGCTTTCAAAAGTATGGTGGAGAAAGACGCGAAGACCCGAGATTTCTACAATAATCAGTACGATCCTTACAAATGGAGTGTGCTCGATAGTGAGGATTATGATCGCTACTTGGCACGACTTTCCGAAGATGAGAAGAGCCTCCTCAATTCCGATTTAAACTACTATCAGATTGACATTTCATCAGTTGGTGGATTGGTTATGCCAGTAATCTTGGAGTTCGAATACACAGACGGCTCAAAGGAAATACAACGCATTCCAGCAGAGATTTGGAAGACCAATGATAAGAACGTGAGCAAGGTTTTCTTCTCAGAGAAAGAACTTGTCCGTGTGGTGCTTGACCCGATGTTGGAAATTGCCGATATCGACCGCAACAACAACTATTGGCCACCAAAGCAGGAGCCAACCCGTTTCGAGATTTTCAAAGGTTTTGACCGACCATCAGAAAATGAGATGCAGCGCGCTAAAAGAGCGGCTGAGAAGGGGAAATAATCAAGGATTGATTAATCGGTCAATTTTCTCAATCTGACTGATTGGCATGTCCGCTTTCTCAGCATGTTGCGCCCAGTTGGATGCGGCATTCTGAACTGCAGCAATGATTTCCAATGGCTTTTTGATGTTCATTTCGCTCGCTACTTTGAGCAAATCACCTCGATAGACATTTTCGCGTTTGCCATTTACGGCCATCTGATGCTGCTTCAACCAACGGTTTTCTGGGTTGTAGGCGTAAGTCATATCATAGGCTGGCGAAAGTCGCCACTCTCCCGCTTTGTCCATCAGGAATGAGATGTTCTTGGTGTGATCATCACAATTGAAGCAGAGTACGTTAAAGGCCATTCTTCGGAACAGTTCCTCCGCGTCAGGATAAGGCAATCGCAACTGCCTCATGACCTGAAACGCCTGTTCGTAGGAATAAACATTGGGCATGTTGTAGTCGAAATGCGCGATGCCACAAAGGGTTTGCATGTGCAGTTTTTCGGTTCCAACTCTGTCGAAGCGTTTGGTCATAAAGTGTGCACGATTTCCTTCTTCTAACAAGCGGCTTTCCATCATGTTGATGCCACATTCCTTGGCCATCAAATAATAGGCGTATTCAATGCGACCGTAACCTTGCGGATCGCCCAATAGATCGTTGTTCACACCATCGAACTTGATAATCCAATAATCGAAACCATCAGAATGCTGTGCTTGACCAGAACGCACTTCGCCTGTTTCGGGATTGTAGGCAATGATGGCTTTGGCACGCGCTCCACCAGCGGAAGTGCCAACGCGAATGATGTCTTCAATGCCTGTATTTGTTTCTTTCAGATTGGTTTCGAGCGAATTCCGTTGGTGAAGAATGTCGCTTGCCAATCGGACCAGTTCATTCACTTGTAGCGGTTCCGAAACCTTCTCATAACCAGATAGGGAAGGAAGGAATTCCAAGGCGCCCATGCCTCGCGAACCGATGTAGCACAGTTTTTCGATGGGGTTCATGCTGGTGACTGAGCGGCCTTGGCGCGCCAACCATTCCTCAATCAATCGGTTTCCGAATTTGTCGGGAAGGCTGTCGGCTACCAAACCTGGCAATCCTTGAAAAGTCTCTGTGTTGAGCGTAGGAAAGGAGAAAATGCGTTTGCCGCTTCGGGCATCGGCCAACGGCATTTTCAGCGGAGCGATGTCCAGTCCTTGTTTCAGGAATTCGGGTTCGAATTCAAAGAAGCCATGGTTGGTAGCCTCGTTCCAAGCCACCGCACCCGCGCGCATTCCCCAAAGATTGACCTCGGCCACTACCATTCGGAAGTTCCTTTATCGGATGAATTTCGTTTGCCTGATGCGCGGTAACGTGGCGGTTCCTGCTCCTTTAGCATTTGAAGCGGACTGATTTCGGGCGAAACCTGCTGGAATGCATCCAGCAGTTCTAATCGATTGAGTGCACGAAGGAGTTGGATGAGCGTGAGTAGCGAAACGGATTGCCCTTTTTCAATGCGGCTGATAGTAGCACGGCCCAATCCCGCACGTTCGGCCAGTTGCTCTTGCGTCATGTTCTGATCGAGGCGAAGTTGCCTCAATTGTAGGCAAAGATGATTAACAATGGTTTTGTCTGTCATCGTGGCCCAATCGATTGTGTGCTGATTTTGATACATTATATTAACTATTTATCATTAACACATCTAATTTGATACAAATGTATGTAATTTCATTTGTGTATCAAATACATCACAATAATTACATGAAAGACATATAATACATCAAATTAGACACATAAAGGAATGAAAAAGAACATCTATAAGAACAGGGTCTAAGCAATTATCTTCGCAAGGTGAAAGCGCAACTCATTCAATACTGCCTGCAAATTGCCAAAGAGAAGGTGAAAGCCCTCGAAAATGAACTTGGTTCTACTCGCGAAGCCACGAGTTCGGAAGATAAGAGCACGGCTGGAGATAAGCACGAAACAGGTAGAGCCATGATGCATTTGGAGCAGGAGAAATTGTATGCACAGTTGGCCGAAGCGGAAACGCTCGTGGCTGAATTGGAGCGCATCGACCCTAAAGCCAGCTCAGTAAGCATTCAATTGGGAACGCTTGTTTTCACCGACAAGGCCAACTTTCTCATCACCGCAGGGTTGGGTCGAATTAGCTTTGAAAACACTGATTATTTTGCGGTCTCGGCTCAATCACCAGTAGCACAGGCCATGATTGGTAAGAAAAGCGGAGAGGAATTTGTTGTGAACGGCACGCGCTATCAGATTAAAAGCATCGAATAGATGAAAACGGCCCTTCTTTCTATTGTTCTTGCATTGTTTGCTCCGCATGAGTTTCACCTCTCGCTGACTGAGATTAATCACAATACGGAGAAAAAGACGCTCGAAATTGCCATCAAATTATTTACTGACGACCTCGTGGTCGGACTTAACCAACCCACATCACTTCAAGCGAAAATCGGAACCGCAGCCGAGCCACCGCAGGTCAACGAATTGATAGAGAGCTACATTCGAAAACATTTTCTGCTCAAAGTGAATGGAAAGGCTGTTGCATACACCTACTTGGGAAAAGAGAAGGAAATCGATGCCACATGGTGTTACGTGGAGGTGAAAAACGTGGCCAAAGTTCTGGCACTCGAAGTGCAGAACACCCTACTGATTGAGGCTTTTGACGACCAGACCAACATGGTCAATCTCAACATAAACGGACGGAAGAAAAGCGGCCTTGCCAGAAAGGGAAACTCAACCCTTAAATTCGATTTCTAGACAACGGAAACAGTCTTTTCCTGCTTATCGAGTATCTCCCCAATTTTCCAAACCGATTGATTTTCAGCTTTAGATAATTGCAGGAATTCGCTTTCAGCTTTTGGTTGAACGCAGATTAAAAGCCCACCACTTGTCTGCGGATCGCAAAGCGTGAAAAGTTGTTCGCCACTCAGCGTGGTTGTTTTTCCAGAATAGGTACTGAAATTCTTCATCGTCATATCTGGATAAATGAATTGATTCAGGTACGTTTTCAGGTTCTTTATCAACGGAACATCTGCATAATTGATGGAGGCAGAAACTCCGCTTCCTTCACACACCTCAATCAAGTGCCCCATCAGTCCAAACCCAGTGACGTCCGTTATGGCTGAAACACCTTTCAGCGAAGAAACAACAGCTCCAAACGTGTTCAACTGCAGCATCTGTTCAACCGCCCGTTCATGATCTTCAGGCACTGCTTTTCCGCGTTTTTGAGCTGCGCTGAGAATGCCAATGCCTAGCGGTTTGGTAATATAAATCAGGTCGCCAACTTGAGCTTTGTCGTTCGTTTTGAGGTTGGCAATATCCACCATTCCCGTCACTGCAAGTCCGAAAATTGGCTCGGGCGAATCAATGCTGTGACCGCCTGCCAATGGAATATTCGCCTTGGCGCAAATAGCTCTAGCACCTTCCATCACTTGCTGCGCCACTGAGGTTGGAATTTTATCTACGGGCCAGCCCAAGATTGCAATTGCCATCAGCGGTTTTCCACCCATGGCGTACACATCAGAAAGCGCATTTGCCGATGCAATTCCTCCGAATTGGAACGCATCATCCACAATTGGCATAAAGAAATCGGTGGTGCTGATAATGGCTTTGTCTCCATCAATTCGGTAAACGGCCGCATCGTCTTTCGTGGCATTTCCAACCAACAGATCAGGGAATTCCGCAGGTTTCTCGAAAGTAGAAAGAATCTGCTCCAAAACTTGTGGCGAGATTTTACAACCACAGCCCGAGCCGTGAGAGAATTGCGTGAGTTTGATTTCTTCGGTCATAATTTTTTTTGTTCGGCCAAAGCAATGAGTTGCTTGGCGTTTTGCAGCGCATCGTTCGTGCTCAATTCAATGAGAAATGGCTTTCTATCTAAATATTTCCCCTTGCTGAAGCCATATTGTTTGTCATAATAGACAAGTAGCAATTCAGCCAATTCATCCAATCGGTTTTCCGCCAACAATTCTAAAGCTGCTTTCATGTGTTGGCCGCCCAATTTCTGCTGCAGTTTCTGAATGCTTTTTTCAAGCTCCGTTCTCGATGCCTGACCATAATCATCCACCAACCGGTTGACCCGCAATTCCAAGGAAACTTCAATAGCGATTGAAGAGGAAACACGCATTGTTTCCCACAACGGTTGAGGCAAATAAACCTTACCGATTGTCATTCCCTCACGCTCAATCCAAATGCGTTTTTCGAGGTCAAGTTTTCGAAGTTCGTAATGAAGATTGTTCTGAAACTGATGCGAACTCGGCTGTTTTGGCAGGCCGATGTTTCCGAATGCAGAGCCTTTGTGATTTGCCAATCCTTCTAGGTCTAAAATCTGTTCACCAGCATCTCGTAACCCGTGCAGAATGTCCGTTTTCCCACTTCCAGTTGGACCGTCCAATACGACCAAATTCTTCAATTCGGCAAAACCTGCTAGAACTGAATTTCGATAGGCTTTGTAACCACCTTCCAAAACTGTACAGTTCAGGCCAACCTGCTCAAAAAGCCACGCCATCCGATTGCTCCGCATGCCTCCTCGCCAGCAATACACGCCCAGCACACCGTTCGGAGCTGCGTCTTCCGCCTTTTTGGCCAAAGCTGCCATTTTCGGGCCGACAATTTCTAGTCCTTTTTCAATCGCATCTTTCTTTCCTTGTTGCTTGTAAATCGTGCCAACAATGGCTCGTTCGTCATCCACAAAAAGCGGAATGCTGATAGCTCCTGAAACGTGCCCAGCCTCAAACTCACCAGGCGACCGAACATCCACAACAGGCATTCCGCCAATTGCAGACAAATAATCTTCGGGTTTGAGGTATTCCATCGGGTTTAATTGGTATTTATGGAAGCAAGAGTTTTATAGTGCTGATACGAATTACGAATCGTGTACGAATATGACGAATCTGTTCTGGTGAATTTAATTGCTCATTCGTCATATTCGTTTTTTATTCGTAATTCGTTTCAGCCTCTTCTGCACTTTTTCGTTTCCTTCGGAGTTGTAAGAATACCTTAACCCACAAATGCTAAGTCGCGAACAGGAAGCCGAACTCATCCGCAAGGCGCAGAAGGACATCAACGCCTTCGGCCCGCTTTACGATGCGCATTTCAGCACCGTTTTCGGTTTCATTTTCAAGCGAGTTAGAGATCAGGAACTCACGGGCGAACTCACCTCGCTCACCTTCCTAAAGTCAATCAACGCCCTGCCCAACTACACCGTCACGGGTGCACCGTTCTCAGCTTGGCTCATTCAAATTGCACTCAACGAAGTTCGGCAATACCAGCGCAAAAGCAACAAGAATACATCGGTTCCGCTCAGCCATGCCGACCTGCAGGCCGTGTTCGAAGGACTGGACGAAAAACAGGAGCACGAGCGCAACCTCGAACTGCTGCTTCGCGGCCTCAATCAACTCGATGACCAAGCCACTCTTTACATCGAGATGCGTTACTTTGAAGGGCGTTCGTTCAAAGAAATGGCAGAGATTTTGAGCCTATCTACCGACAATGCTAAGGTGCGCACTTACCGCGCCCTCGACCGATTAAAAACAATAATGACCAACTTCGGAACCGCAAAATGACGCGCTACCACGCAAATACCGAAACTGACAAGAAGAGCTGCTTCAACGAGGTTCCATCCGAAGAGGAAATGAACCGCTACAAGGATTTCGGCAAGCTCACCTACAACTACCAGCGCGCCACAAAACCGCTCTACAAACGCCCCATTTACCGCTACCGAAAAGGCTTCCTCATCATCCTACTCGTGCTTATTGTGCTCTTGCTCATCCTCGAATTCGGATAACCGTTTCGAATTTCTTCATTTCGAATTTCACGCTTTTTTCTTTGGGCGTTCCCCCGATGAAAAATCGGGGTCGGGTTTTCCGCTATATCTTTTTTTCGTTCCTCAAAAAAGGATGCCGCTGCAATCCCTAGCGCGGCTCGTTCTGCAAATTCCTCTTGTTTCCGATAGGTTTCAAGTATCTAAACGGTTCGTGTAGTGACGCTATTAATCGCGTCTCCACCATCAGGAAAACCAGTTTAATCCGCGTTCCATCAAAATAAGTCTGTTCCCTTTTCCTTTTCCTGCATTCTATTAGAAAGGACACCCGATTTCTGGCCAGATGTCAGTCCACAAAACAACCACACCGAATGGCGTGGACAAGGATTGTATTAACCAAAACTCAACTATCATGGCTGGACAGAAAGATTCCCCAAGACAAAAAATGATCGGGATGATGTATCTCGTTCTTACTGCGCTGCTTGCGCTCAACATTTCAAAAGACATTCTCGATGCCTTTGTTATCGTTAACGAAAGCCTTGCGGCAAGCTCCGAAACCACGGGCAAAAAGATGAATGCGCTCTATTCAGATTTCGAACTAGCTCGTAGCATCGACCCCAAAAAAGTGGACAATTACTGGATGAAATCGCAAGAGGCGAGAAGGCAGGCAACCGAGCTCAACACCTTTATCGACAGCATCAAAACCACGCTCATTTCCAAAACCGAAAAGGTTGACCGTTCAGTGGCGGATACACTTTCAATGGCACTCATTGCCAAGAAAGATGACTACGATACACCAACCAATATTCTGGTAGGCGAGAAGGAGGATGGCTCGGGCGGACTGGCCAATATTCTTAAAAATAAGGTGGCGGAATATCAGCGAACCATGCGCGAATTGCTGAGCGATCAGGATAAAAAGCAATTCAACGACCGCATCGACCTTGCCGACCGCAAGCTGGCGGACCAGACCTCAACTTGGGAAACCAACAACTTTTATCACACGCCTTTAGTGGCTTCGTTGGTCATTCTTTCCAAACTCCAAATGGATGTGGCCGATGTGGAATATGACGTGGTAAGCAAGTTGTACCGTTCGTTCAATAAGAAGGATTTCTTCTTTGATACCATTGCTGCAACGGTGCTTCCGCAAAGCAATTATGTGCTGCTGGGTGAGGAATATCAATCGGATATTATTGTTGCTGCTTACAGCACCACCCGTTCGCCCAAAGTCCGCATTGGCAAACTCGACAAGGAAGGAAAAGAGTTGATTTCGGAGGATGGCACGTGCGAAACTGAAAACGGCAAAGGCATTTTCAGAAGACGCGCCAACGCTGAAGGCATTTTTACTTATGAAGGAATGGTGGATTTGGTCAATAGTGAAGGCGGCATTCAGAGTTATCCGTTTCGCTCCGAATACATCGTGGCACGTCCATCGCTAGTGGTTTCGCCCACACAGATGAATGTGCTATACAAAGGCATCGAAAATCCTGTTGCCATCTCTGTTCCTGGCGTTCCATCCGAACGAATTACAGCAACAATCACAGGAGGAAACAGGCTCAAGAAAACAGGTTCAGGCCAATACATGGTGGAAATGAGTCCACAATCTCCCAATACAGTTGACATCATCGTTTCTGCAATTATGGTAGACGGAACGGTTCGGAATATGGGAAAGATGGAGTTTAGGGCGAAACGGTTGCCAGCCCCGTTTTCGGCCATTAATGGTAAAACAGGTTCAGTGGCAATGACACCAAATGAAGTTTGCGCGCAGCTTGGACTTTCAGCGAAATACGACCCAGACTTCGCGTTTAACCTGAACTGTACGGTCACTAAATTCAGGGTTTTGATCAACGATAACCAAGGTCAAATCGTATTGAATAGTCCATACGATGGATCACGGTTTGATTCCAACCTAAAAGGCAAATTGTGTGCGGTGAAAAAGGGTTTCCGAATCACGTTTGAAGAGATAAAAGCTGTGGGAAGCGATGAGGTCGTTCACACGCTGGTTCCAGTGATTATTACAGTTAAATAGTCAGGGGGAACACATTTAAACTGCAAAGGCTGTGCTCTTTCAGTATCTAATCAGACCCTGAAACAAGTTCAGGGTGACACTATTGAAAATCGGTTCATTTCTGATTACTTCGCGGCATGCAAAACAAGATTGCGGCAGAAGTAGGATGCAAGCCAGCACAAGTGGCCAGCACATTGAGTTTGATTGCGGGAGGAGCAACTGTTCCCTTCATTTCGAGGTATCGAAAGGAGGCAACTGGCGGTTTAGATGAAGTTCAGATTGGGAAAATCAAAGACCTATTTGAGCGTTACACCGAGTTGGAAAAGCGGAGAGAAATCATTCTCACTTCGCTGACAGAACAGGATGTATTGACGCCCGAATTGAAGAAGAAGGTGGAGGATGCATCCACGTCTCAGGAATTGGAAGACCTGTATTTGCCTTTTCGACCAAAGCGAAAAACGCGCGCTACAAAAGCAATTGAATTGGGATTGGAGCCGTTGGCGAAGATTCTGATGGCTCAGAATGAGCGTTTTCCTGAAACAGCGGCTCAACGATTTGTAAAAGGCGATGTCGCTTCGGTTGAAGATGCGCTGCAAGGCGCTCGCGACATCATTGCCGAATGGATGAGTGAGAATGCCGTAGTGCGTTTGCGCTTGCGTCAATTGTTTCAGCGCGAAGCAACCATCGTTTCTAAAATGGTGAAGGGAAAAGAAGAGGCAGGCGAGAAATTCCGTGATTATTTCAAGCACGAAGAACCGTTGAAGCGTGTGCCATCTCATCGTTTTTTGGCCATGCTGCGCGGTGAAAAGGAAGGATTTCTGAGAGTAGGGATTTCTCCTTCAGAAGAGAATGCTTTGCAATTGCTCGAACGTTTTTTTGTGAAAGGAACTACGGCCAGTTCTGATGAGGTTCGGATGGCAGCAAAGGATGCTTACAAACGCCTGTTGCAACCATCGCTCGAAACGGAAATGCGCAGCACATTTAAAGAGCAATCGGACGAACAGGCAATCAATGTGTTTGCAGAGAATTTGCGTCAGTTGCTTATGCTTCCGCCTTTGGGTGAAAAGCGGGTTTTGGCGCTTGATCCCGGTTATCGAAGCGGTTGTAAAGTGGTCTGTCTGAATGCGCAAGGCGACCTCGTACACAATGAGAATATCTACCCGCATCCGCCAAGAAACGAACGTTCGCAGGCCATGAAGAAGCTTTCGACATTGGTTGAGCAATATCAGATAGAGGCCATCGCTATTGGGAATGGAACTGCCAGCCGAGAGACGGAAGCATTGGTGAAAGCCATTCATTTTGATAGAAAAGTGCAGGTGTTTGTAGTGAGCGAGGCTGGAGCTTCGATTTATTCGGCCAGTAAGGTTGCTCGTGATGAATTCCCACAATTTGATGTGACGGTTCGTGGTTCGGTGAGCATTGGCCGCAGGTTGATTGATCCCTTGGCGGAATTAGTGAAAATTGATCCAGCCGCAATTGGAGTTGGACAATATCAACATGATGTAGATCAGAAGAAGTTGATGGCTTCGTTGGAGCGTGTGACCGAAAGCTGTGTGAATCAAGTTGGAGTCAATCTAAACACCGCCAGTAAATTTCTACTGACGCATGTTTCGGGTCTTGGGCCGCAATTGGCCGACAATATTCTTGAATTCCGACAATCAGGAGGGCCATTTTCATCGAGAGAAGAGTTGAAAAAAGTACCGCGATTGGGCACAAAAGCTTTTGAACAAGCGGCAGGATTCCTCCGTATTCCGAACGGAAAAGATGCCTTGGATAATTCAGCAGTTCATCCTGAAAGCTATCCAATTGTAAAAAAGATGGCGAAAGACCTCAAGGTTTCCGTTTCTGAACTGTTGGGCAACGAGCAACTTATCAACTCTGTAAACTTATCTAACTATGTAACTGAGACGGTTGGATTGCCCACGCTTGAAGACATTAAAGCGGAGCTTTTGAAACCGGGTCGAGACCCAAGGCGCATCATCAAAGTATTTGAATTTGAACAGGGAATTGAGAAGATTACGGACCTAATCGTGGGAATGGAACTACCCGGAATCATTACCAACATCACCGCTTTCGGGGCATTTGTGGATGTGGGCGTGAAGCAGGATGGGTTGGTCCATATCTCACAACTGGCAGACCGTTTTGTGAAAGACCCCACTGAAGTCGTGTCCGTTCATCAGCACGTAAAAGTGAAAGTTTTGGAAGTGGATGCCGCCCGAAAACGCATCGCTTTTAGCATGAAAGGCCTTAACGGATAAGCGTAACCGAACCTAGTTTTTTCTTCCTTCTCCCTCGGAAATCCTCGTAGAGAACTTGGTAAACATAGACACCGGGCTTCACGTCTTTCTTTGTTTTGCTGTCCGTTCCGTCCCAACCCACAAGTATGTCATCGGTGAAGAAAAGTTGCTTTCCCCAACGGTCAAACACGCGGAAATCAAGCCAAAAAATGTCTTCGCCATAAGCTTTGAACGAGTCGTTGATGCGATATACCACCAGCACCGCCTGCGCCACCAGCACCACCATTTCCAGTGTTCACTTCGCAGCGCACAATATTGTAGTTGGAACAAGAGGCCAAATAAATCCCGTAAACCGAAATACCTGCTGATGGGGCTGCCGCCACATTGATAGTCAGGTCCTGTAAGCGAAAACCAGATGCGTTTAATCCGGCCAGACCGACCAGCGCATTTGCGGGATTAGGCAGAGGATTTGCAGCAGTACGGCTAATTATTGAAGGCGTAGAATTGCTCTTAATCCAAGCAGCGTTAAAACCACCTTCAATAGTGACATTGGTTGGGATGGGAAGAAAATCGGTGATGGTATAGGTGCCGGCAGCAAGCCACAGCACGTTATTTGTGACGTTCGCCAATGTGAGTCCGTGGCTCAGACTAGCAGGATTTGCGCGTGTTCCGGTCGTTCCTGAGCTTGCACCGCTTGGAGAAACGTAGATGATTCCGCATTCCTGTCCAAAAACGGAAACGGTAATCAGTAAGGACAAGGTCAATCCTCCAATAAAAGACTTAAGCAAATGCATAGGGAAGCAGGTTCAAATCAAGAACGAACCTTGTATGGGTTAGTTGTCTGACGAAAATAGGAAATGATATGTTCACCCCCCTCACCTAATGAGCAGGCAGGGCAAACGGATTTAACTTTTAACGCTCATTCGGCTCGCGTGGATTTCGCGGATCCACTTGCGGCTCGCTGTTCGGAATCCCTGCGGACCAGTTTTTTCTGTGAAAATCCGTGCATCTGTGGCTATTTGATGTCAACTATTTAAGAACCTATAGCTCGATTGTCCATCATCTCAAAGCTATACAGTTCGGATGGTGAATAACATTAGCAAATGACTGGAATTACGCTTCGTGCAGGGGCTAATTTAGCGGCATAAATACTTCCCCATGAAACGATTTTCTATTCAATATCTAGTGGCATTTGTAGTGATCTCTGCCATGATATCATCCTGTGCATCGGTCAAACCTTGCGGTGAGCCTTATACCGAAGGCCAGCAGACCTTTCAATCAAAGAAATTCAAAGAGGCGGTGCATGAACGTGATTCGTTGTGTGGCAGAACAGCAGATCTGGAAGGGGTTTTGAAATCAACAGAAAAAGACCTGTTGAACACGAAAGATAAACTGGCAGCATCAGAAAAGAAAGCGGGAATTCTTGAAGAAGATCTTGCCAACAAAAAGAAGGAACACGATCAATTGAAGCTTTCGTCAGGTGCGCAAGTGGCCGGATTGAGTAGCGATCTTGCCAAAAAGCAACAGGAATTGGCGGATAAAGAAAGCCTTCTTAAAAATCGTGAAGAACGATTGAAAATGCTGGAAGAAATTCTGAAGAAGCAGGATGAGCTTATGAGCGCATTGAATGAAAGGGTGAAGAAGGCGTTGATGGGATTCGATTCGGATGAACTGAGCGTGGAAATGCGCGATGGAAAGGTTTACGTTTCTATGAGCGATAAGCTTCTGTTCAAATCTGGAAGTGATGCCGTAGAACCGAAAGGTGTGGAAGCGGTGAAGAAAATTGCCGATGTGATGAACAAGAACACGGACATTAACATGGCGGTTGAAGGCCACACAGATAGTATTCCGATCAAAACAACCCGGTTCAAAGACAACTGGGATTTGAGCGTTGCCAGAGCAACATCTGTGGTCCGTATTCTTACGGGAGATGGGGTTGATGCCACTCGTCTTACAGCTTCTGGTAAAGGAGAGTTTTCGCCAAAAGCCGACAACTCAACCAAAGAAGGCCGCGCCACTAACCGTAGAACGGAATTGGTTCTTTCTCCAAAGTTGAATGAGCTGCTGCAATTGTTGGGTCAATACGACAAATAAGTTAATACGCTTATTTTTTTCCTTTGAAGGTGGAATGATATCCACCACCAAGGCCACCTCCGTTCATCTCAGTTATGAGACTATCTCCGTTAAAAAAGCGGGCAGAAAAGTAACTCGATGCGCCTGCGCTACCATGTTCATAGAATTCGCCATCTGACCTGATGATTATTTCGGTTACATCAAGAGTAACTGAGGAGTCAGACACAGCAAGTACCTCAATGGTATCGGCTACATCATATGAGGATGAAGGACTATTCAGACTCCAAGAAGAGTTTGTCCGAGTGCCTATGTATGTTCCCACAAATGCATCGCGATAATCCTCTGCAATAATAGGGTCTGAGTTGCAGCCTGCAAAAATTAGGGCTAAAACCGATAAGAGGAAATTCGTTTTCATAATTGATAACTAAGATACAAACCCGCGCCATCATTTAACCCATATGGTGAAATGGTCAGGCCTTTTGTCAAAGGTTTTCGTCTGTGTAACCAAGGCACGAGGTAGCCCACCGTTGCCCCCACAAAGTAGCCGGCAATGATGTCGCTGGGGAAGTGCTTTCCTGCTTCATATCTTAGAACCCCAGTGATTGCTGGAATAATGACTGCACCTGTCCATACCAAGGCTTCGTGTGTTCTGTTGTCGGAGTAATCTGAGAAGATCTTGGCCGTGGTAAAGCAAAGTGCTGCGGTTAACGATGTATGTCCCGAGAAGAATGAATGGCGCGCATCTCTACTAGTCTTCTCACTCATATCCACATCCGGATTATAGACAAATGGCCGGGCTCTTTTGGCCAATCCTTTGGTGAGTTCGGTCACACCAAGGGTCAGCATGGCCGTTTCGGCATAGATGAATCCAATTACGAGGAAATCCTTGCGCATCCGCTTGTTTATCATCATAAAAGCTGGAAGGGCAACACTTCCGTAAACCATTATATCGCTGGCAAGAGCAGCTTTCAGATTCCAGTTTTTAGTGGCGTTGCGGTCAAAGCCCGGAATGTCGAACCTATCCAAGGAATTGATTTGAGATTCAGTGAGGGGCAGAGTCTGATAGCTGGTAAGAAGGCCACCAGCCGTTACAAGGCCAGACCCTGAAGCATAGATCAGCTCCCGTTTCCAGTTAAAAACATACGGGCTTTCCGTTTGACCTGAACAGGTGTAAACATAAAAGGCCAACAAGAGAAGGAGGACTGGAGATTTCATCCCTCATAGATACAAAAAAGACGACCGATGGCCGCCTTCCGAAATCTAGCAAAATGTTTATCACTTAATGGCCTTCAGCCGAACTTCCAGTGCTACCAGAGCCACTTTAGCAGCATCAATTTGCTTCTGTTTGTTGGCCTGATTTCCTAGATTCACTTCGATGGTCAATCTCGCTTCTACAATCCTTTTTTCGAGCTCGGCAATGTCCGATTCAATTCCGGCCTTATCTTTCTCAAGCTCAGAAAGGTCTTTTTCATATGTTCCGATGAGCTTGCCCGTAACATCTATTTCCGCCCGAACAAGTTCCCGCACCTGTTCTGTAGCAAAATCGTAAAGGATTTTTTCAGCCACAAGGAATTTGTCAGGATGGTCGGCCTTGCTCAGATAAGCACCACCAAGATCAAATGCCACTACCAGTTTTACGCTCTGATTGGTCGCTTCTTCCACAACAGAATAAATATCAAACGTGTTATCTCCCATTTCTTTCACTTTGCAATCGTCCGCAAAAATGAAGGTCTTGTCACTTACCTTCCCCTTAAGATCCTTCAGGTGTTTTTTCCACGCTTTTTTAATGTCTTCTGTATTGGCATCCTTGATTATTACCGTCAAGCTGTTTCTGCTAACGCCATCCATAGGGACCACCTGCTCTGTTATTGTTGTTTGATTCTGCCCATTGGCTATGGCCGACAGGAGCATGAGAATTAAGAATAGATTTTTCATGGAATTTAAGCTGTTGTAGAGGCTAAAGAAAAGAAAAAACCCCGCAATTGCGGGGTTTTTGTGGGCCCACCTGGGCTTGAACCAGGGACCCCTTGATTATGAGTCAAAGGAATAGAGTAATCAATAACCATGGAATACCTATCTAAAACCATCATTTGAACTCAATTGGCCTGTATAGTCATATTAGTTGTTGTTGGTATTTATCGATAATACGCTACTTTCACTTGCAAATTACTTGCAAATAATTTTGACTATAAATCTATGATTACAAGAGGGAATGAGGTACGAGCGTCCCTTTTTTTAGACACTCGAAGAGTAAAAAAAGATGGCAGATTTCCAGTAAAGTTATACATCTGGGATGGTAGCGCACAAGTTGGTAAGCCTTATTCCACTGGAATGGATTGTTCAGAAACTGAATTTTTGGATACGTGGGAAAAGGCCAGACCAAAAAAGGAGTTTAAGGAGCTTCGGAATAAGCTAGACCGAATTCTACGAAAGGCGAACCAGTCCATTGATGAGATGGAAATATTTTCGTTTGAATCGTTCGATCGACTGATTTCAACTCCCAAGGGAGAACGACAAAACGTTTTCTGGCATTATGAAGAGATTGTCAAAGACCTAAGATTAACAGGGCGCATTGGTACTGCCGATAGCTACCGATATGCCCAGATTGCACTGATGAAGTTTGCAAAAAGCAACCGTCTTATGTTCAACTTAATCACACCAAAATGGTTGCAGGGATTTGAGGATATCATGATTAGGTCTGGACGCTCTCTGACTACGGTCGGTATGTATCTACGAACCCTTCGATATGTGTTCAACAAAGCCATTGAGGAGGGTGAAGTTATAAAGGCGCAATATCCATTTGGAAAACGAAAGTATGTCATCCCAGAAGGTGGAAACACCAAAAAAGCCTTATCTCAGGAGCAGCTTAAAACCTTGTTCGAGTGTGTTCCATCAACGCCACAGCAGGAAAAAGCTAGAGATTTTTTCTTCTTCAGTTACATGAGTAATGGTATGAATATGAAGGATATTGCAAAGTTGAAGTCAGACCAAATGGAGTTCGACAGATTCCATTTCACTCGTGCCAAAACGGCT
>Ga0105052_10002042_pt1 | contig 25444 bp, 26 predicted proteins | sample FRY03_FD_78094 | JGI IMG/M metagenome (GOLD analysis project Ga0105052, IMG submission 78094) | Freshwater microbial communities from Lake Fryxell liftoff mats and glacier meltwater in Antarctica - FRY-03 | ecosystem: Environmental > Aquatic > Freshwater > Ice > Glacier meltwater ... | reverse complement strand
CATGCCGCTGACGATGAGGGCGGTGTGGGTGGGCTTGAGAAATGTCATGGTGTTCTTTGGAAAAAAAGCGCCCGCTTAGCGCGCGAGATAGCCGCCGTCGACCGGGTAATACCCGCCAGTGACAAACGAGGCGCGGCTGGAGGCCAGCCACACCACCAACTCGGCCACTTCCTCGGGCCGACCCAGGCGGCCAATTGGGTGCGCTGCGACCAAGGCTGCCTTCACATCGGCATCTTCTTCCAGCGCGTGAACCATGGGCGTGTGGATAAAGCCGGGACCGACTGCGTTGATGCGCATGCCCTGGGCGCTGTAGGCAATGGCCGCAGCCTGGGTAAGGCCGATCACGCCATGCTTGGCGGCGGTGTAGGCGGGGGCAGTGGGCATGCCCACCATGCCCATGATGGACGCGGTGTTGACAATCGCGCCACCGCCGTTTTTCAACATGGCGGGGATCTGCGCCCTCATGCCGTAGAACACGCCAGAGAGATTGATGTTGATCACCTGCGACCAAGCGTCCAGCGGATAGTCGGCCAGCAGCGCAGACTCGCCTCCAATACCGGCGTTGTTGCAGGCCACGTCAAGCTGGCCGTAATGTGTCATGGCCTGGTCCACCAGCGCTTGTGCGTCTTCTGCTTTGCCAACATTGCAAGCAGCAAACAGCGCCTCGGCGCCCAGTTCACGCACCTGCTCCACCACCTTGCGGCTGGCATGTTCATCGATGTCAGACAGGACTAGGCGCGCGCCCTCTCGCGCAGCGACCAAGGCAATAGCGCGCCCGATGCCAGAGGCAGCGCCGGTGACGAGAAGGACTTTGTTTGTCAGCACCAGGTTGCTCCTATCGTGTGGCGGGAAAACACCGCTGTGTTGTCTGGTCCTGCTGATGGCGCAGTCGCCCAGCAGGAGCGAACAGTCACGTTAGTTGCGCGCGGGCCAGGTGTCTGTTCGATGCCAGACACAGGTGGCCCTTCAAGTCATGTCGTGCCGCGCGAACGCAAGGGTGTGTCAGCGCACAGACTCACGAACCCGAGCTGGCTATTCTGATAAATGGGTGGTCATTAGGCTGTCCGAGTCCTTTCAACAACCCATGGGGAAATGCAATGAACAAAGATCAAGTCAAGGGCACCGTCAAAGAAGCAGCGGGCATGCTGCAGGCGAAAGCCGCCAAAATGTTGGGCAACAAGGAGCAAGAGGCCAAGGGCAATGCGCGAGAAGCACAAGGCAAGGCCGAGCAGGCTGGGGATGACGAGAAAAAAAAGCCGAAGGACGCGACCAAGTAGCTTTCAGCTCCGGGGCGACGGCGCCTCGTGATAGCCACCAAATCCAACTGTTGGCGCGCAGCGCGTCAGATACCTGGCCCAAGCTGCACCCAGGCGAAGAGGCGCCGGCGTGAAGCGGTGAAGCCGTGAAGCCGTGAAGCCAGTGTTGCCCCACCTGCGCTGCTCTTGTCGTACCGCCCGCGCACACCGTTACCTTGCCAAAAGTGATTGACGATGGGCACCTCGGCGCAGCCGCAAATGGTGGGTAACGCCGAGTTTTCCAAGTTTGCTAGGCATGGATACCAGCGCTCGCAGGGCATCAAAGGCGGCATCTCCGACACATGCCGTGTGCCCGTCGCAGCCAGAACAGGAGCAACACGATGGACATGCCCTCAGGACACAGCGAGAAGCAGCAGGTCGATTCCTTGAAGGCGCGCGATGCTGGGCCAAACGCCAACCGTGCCCTGAAAGATCCGGTGTGCGGCATGACCGTGACCACCGCATCCCAGCACCACTTTGTGCACGCTGGCCACCCTTTCTACTTTTGCAGCGCCAAGTGCCAATCAAAGTTCGAGGCCTCGCCCGAGAAGTGCCTCGATGCAGAAAAAGCAGGGTCGCGGCCGCATCCTGAAGCGGCGAAGCCAGGCGCAACTTACACCTGCCCCATGCACCCAGAGATTGGCGAGAACCAGCCGGGTGACTGTCCCAAATGCGGCATGGCGCTGGAGCCGGCAATGCCAGCGCTGGACGATGAGGAAAACCCCGAATTGATCGACTTCAGGCGCCGCTTCTGGTGGACCTTGCCGTTCACCGTGGTGGTCGTTTTCCTGGCGATGGCAGGCCATGCGACGTCTTGGCTCGATGGCGCATTTGGCAGCGTGGATCAGAACTGGGTCGAGTTCGCGCTGACGCTGCCGGTCGCGCTGTGGGCCGGCTTCCCTTTCTACCAGCGTGGGCTGCGGTCCGTGATCAACCGCAGCCCCAACATGTGGACGCTGATTGGCCTGGGCACCAGCGTGGCGTTTGTCTACAGCGTGGTGGCCACGGTGGCGCCGCGGGTCTTTCCAGCCGCCTTCGTGGTCGAGGGGCGTGTGGCGGTGTACTTCGAGGCAGCCGCCGCGATCATCTCGCTCACCTTGTTCGGCCAGATCCTTGAATTGAAAGCGCGCTCGCAAACCTCGGCGGCGATCAAATCGCTGCTTGGCCTGGCGCCCAAGACCGCGCGTCGCATCAACGATGACGGCAGCGAAGAGGAGGTGCCGCTGTCAGATGTGCATGCAGGAGACCGTTTGCGCGTGCGCCCAGGCGAGAAGGTGCCGGTAGATGGCGTGGTGATTGAGGGCAGGAGCGCGCTTGACGAATCGATGCTGACCGGCGAGTCGCTGCCGGTCAGCAAGCGCACGGGCGACAGGCTGATTGGCGCCACCATGAACACCAGCGGCGCGCTGGTGATGCAGTCTGAGCATGTTGGCTCCGCCACGGTGCTGTCGCAGATCGTGCAAATGGTGGCGCAGGCGCAGCGCTCGCGTGCGCCAATGCAGCGCATGGCCGATGTGGTGGCGGGCTACTTTGTGGTCGCGGTGGTGTCGGTCTCGCTGCTGACCTTTTTCGCCTGGGGTGTCTTGGGCCCCAATTCCGCTACCGAATCGAGCTGGGCCTTCGGGCTCATCAACGCGGTGTCGGTGCTGATCATTGCCTGCCCCTGCGCCTTGGGTCTGGCCACGCCGATGTCGATCATGGTTGCCACCGGCAAGGGCGCCGCCAATGGCGTGTTGTTCCGCGACGCTGCAGCGATCGAAAACCTGCGCAAGGTCGACACGCTCATCGTTGACAAAACCGGCACCCTGACCGAAGGGCGGCCGACCTTCGAGCGCGCTATTGCCATGGCTGGCTTCGAAGAAAAAGAGGTGCTGCGCCTAGCAGCCAGCCTGGACCAAGGTAGTGAACACCCACTTGCCGCAGCCATCGTGACGGCGGCGAAGGATCGGGATCTGAAGATGTCAAAGGCGGAGGACTTTGACTCTGAATCGGGCATCGGCGTGCAAGGCAAGGTCGATGGCAGGTCGTTGGCGCTGGGCAACACAGCCTTGATGGAACAACTCGGTGTCAAGGTGGACCCGCTGAAAAGTCAGGCCGAGAAGCTGCGCGGCGAGGGCGCTAGCGTGATGCACCTGGCGGTCGACGGCCAGCTGGCTGGACTGCTGGCCGTGTCCGACCCCATCAAGGCCACCACAGCCGAGGCGCTGAAGGCCTTGCGCAAGGCCGGTTTGCGCCTGGTAATGGCCACCGGCGACGGCGTGACCACAGCGCAGGCGGTCGGCAAACGCCTGGACATCGCTGAGGTGCATGGCGAGGTGAAGCCGGCCGACAAGCTCAAGCTGGTCGAGAAGCTACAGGCCGAGGGCCTTGTTGTCGCCATGGCGGGCGACGGCATCAACGACGCGCCGGCACTGGCCAGGGCCGATGTCGGTATTGCCATGGGCACCGGCACCGATGTGGCGATGAACAGCGCCCAGCTCACGCTGGTCAAGGGCGACCTGCGCGGCATCGTCATCGCACGCATCTTGTCCGAGGCCACGGTGGCCAACATGAAACAAAACCTGGCGTTTGCCTTTGTCTACAACGCCATCGGCGTGCCGCTGGCGGCTGGTGCGCTGTACGCCTTCACCGGCTGGCTGCTCTCGCCCATGTTTGCTGCGCTTGCCATGAGTCTGAGTTCGGTGTCGGTGATCACCAACGCGCTGCGCCTGCGCGGCCAAAATTTGCGGGGGAGATGACCACACAGCGTCTCGATGGCGACCGTCAGAAAGATCTTGGCACCGGGTTCTGCTCCTGCCCTTCGGGCTCTTCTGTGTTGTTTTGCTGGACCTGGCGCTGTCGGCCCGTGGCCAGCCGGCCCGGCTGAAGTTCGAGGCCGGTATTGGCCCACAACCGCGTCTGCCCTCTGCGCAACAAGCGCCTATTCCCATCGTCAGCATCGCGACAGCGCGTGGCGGGCCGGATGGCGCGCTGCCCACGCATGCGCCGGGTTATGTGGTGGGGGTCTTCGCGCAAGGCCTGGACCATCCGCGCTGGCTCCATACCAACCACCACCGAACCAAGGACATCATCGCCAGCCCTGGCGGCAAGCGCCTGTAGGTCACCGCAGGCTCAAACAGCAACATGGCCGAGAACGGATTGGCGGTTGAGACCGGTTGCGCTGCGATTTGGGAAGTCGAGCTCGGTAGCGGCGCCTACCGCTTGTTCACCACCGGGCTGCGCGACCCCAACGGCATGGGCTGGGCGCACGACACCGCCGAGCAATGGACGGTGGTCCACGAACATGACGCACATGGCAGCGACCTGGTACCCGACTGCCTGCCCTCGGTGCGCGACAGCGCTTTTTGCGGTTGACCCTGAAGCTGCCACGCAGCGCAGCTTCATGCCGCGTCAAACTTATGGCACCGGTCAAGCTTGCTCAAGCCATCGCACCCGACTGCGCGCTGCGCAACCATCTGACGCCGCGTGGCCGGGCATTTTCGGCTGGGCAAGCATTGGGTGCCGTGTGTGCCAGTGGCGTGTTGGTTGGGGAATACAGCGCGTGCAACCGCAGGCTGCGAAGCGGCCACGGTGTGGTATTCGTGCCGCTTGAAGGTGCGCGTCCAACGGGCTGGCTCTGGGTGCAATGACGGGATTTGTGCAGGGTGACGACACCCTCGGCCACCTGGTGGGCGTGGCCTTGGACGGCGGCGGCGCTGTGCCAATCACCAATAACCTGGGTAACACCAGGTGGCGCGTCAGCGCCATGCGTCGCAGATCCAGCGGACGGTTGACGCGCGAAGCGGGCAGCGTCCATTGGCTTAAGAGGTGGCTCTGCGCCTGCTCAGTCCAGCAAGACCAGATGCCCGTGGCTCTGGGCGGCCTGTATTTCTTCGATGGGCAGTGTTGCGCAGTTTTCGCCCCGTGCGCCCCAGATGATGTCGACCGATGGTTGCCCTCCCACAGCCTCTATCAGGCAGGGTCCGATCGGAATGTTTTGCATGCGCCCATGTTCTGCATGGAAAGGAATCGGGTCGGTGATGCGAGCGCTGCGCGTTGTGATGTCCATGGTTCTCTCCGGTGAACTGGGCAATGTGGTGTTGCGTTTGCTTGATGGCCGCTGCGCCGACCCCCGCTTTAAAAATCCTTGCGCGGCACATCCACCGGATCGGTTGGCTCCGCAGCGAGTTCGCCGAGGATGGCATCGGCGCGTGCCTGATCGGTGTCGTCGGCCAGATCGCCTGCCAGCCCCGTGAGATGGTCCGGCATGATGTCGGCGCCATCGGGCAGGTCCTGCCCGGTTGCGCTGGCACGTTCGCCTGTGCCAGAGGCATCGCTGTCGTTGTTGGTGTTGACGATCAGCGAGCCGGGTTGGTAAGCATCTTCGCCTTCGCTGTGCAGGCTATGTTCGCCTTGCACATCGCTCCCGCTGTCACTGCTGTCGCTGGGGCCCAGGGCATCGATGTCTTTGCCCGGTGCGCGCCGCGCTGCCGGTTCACCGCCGAGAAAACTGCTTTTGGTCATGGTGGCTCCTGTTGATTTCGCACCCCATTGGGATGTTGGCTCCACCTTATCTGCCGCTTGCCAGCGGCTCCGTTCGGTAACGCACACCCAGCGGCTTGCGGGCTTGAAAGCGCGCACGGGCGCGCTCTTTTTGACAGCGTCGTCCAGGCCGATGGCATCGGCTTAGCGCCCGCGGCCAACCGCCGTGCCCGGCTGCGCACCTCGCTCCGGGCCCGCGTGAATGGCGCGGGAGCCAATGCACCTGGTGGAGATCGCGCCGCAGATGTATGGCCTCAGATTCTTGTCAACGTTGCTTGCCAACGTTGCTTACCAACGTTGCTTACCAACGTTGCTTGCCAACGTTTCTTACCAACGTTGCTTGCCAACGTTTCTTACTATTGTCAGCGCGATCCCCAGTAGCGTCAGGCGAAGCAGGGGAGCGACCACCAGCGCCATCCGGCGGCTCTGCCAGCGAGATCAGGGTGGCAAGGGCACCGCCGATGGCCGCGACAAAAATCACGTTCAGCAAAAGTGTGTTCATGGGCTGCTGATGCACCTTGCCAGTGCCAGTGCCAGCGCCAGCGCCAGTGCCAGTGCCAGTAGCACTGGGCCGTGGTCCAGCGCCGGCAATGCAGGTTAGCCGGTCCCACCGTCGAGCGGAGCTGACCTTGGTCGGTCGGCTGTCTGTTTGTTGGGGTCGCCCGCCAACTTCCAGGCGACGGGCGTGCGCTGAAACCGTCTGCAACAGCGCTGGTCAGCCTGAAACGCCGCGCTCAGCTGTTGTGCCCGAGGTCGGTTATCGACCAGTCACTTCGTGGCCTGGCGAATGCAGCGCATCAGCACCAACCGGCAGACCGATTTGGCGAGACCCAACCTCGCACGTCGTCTGGAACCAAAAGGCAATGTTGCTGCCGCTGCCGCTGGGTGACGCGCGGTTGCCCTGGCCTATGGTAATGATCAGATGCAAACAGACAACACATTGACGGAAAGTCGCTGCTGCAGTCCCCGGCCAGCGTCTCAGGTGCCAGAGCCGTTGTCGATGAAAGGCGCGAGCTGTTGCATCCCAACTTCCATGACAGCGACCAATGCCGCATCGTTGAGCACCGGCTTTGCTGCAAACGGTCAGAGCAACCCGTTTTCGGCAGGGCACCTGGGTAGCGAGGCGCGCGCTACCGCCATCGCGCCTGCGTTGCCCGTGAGGCAGAAAAAGTTATTTGCCTTGGCCAAGGTATCGACAAGGCGACCCCACTTGCCAGGAGCCGGCTCGCCGGGTGTTCCCCGCAGCGCCGGCACGGCCAGCATGCAAAGCACCTCCCGCGCAACGCGTTTGTGGACGCGCACATTGGCGTGTGCTGCTCGGGACGCCGCTAGACTTTGGCGCAGCGAACACAGCACGCTGCCCATCCAGGGCTTCATGGCTCACGGCGGCGGCTGGTCGGGCTTGTCAGTGCGGGTGCTGAAGCCGGACAGCATGTAGGACGGACAGACCCTAAACAAGCCGGTGACCAACGGAATCAAGCCCAGCCAGCCCCAAAGGCCAATGAGGCCAAACATGGTGGCAACGATCAACACCAAGCCAGTGGCGACGCGCATGACACTGTCCAGAGAACCCACATTTTTCTTCATATCCAACACCCCTATTTCGAAACCATCAAAAGCCTAACTGTGTCGCCCTGGGCGTGATCGGTCTGTGCGGCTGCGTACTGAGACGGTTCGCCCCATGCGGAGCGAACAAGTGGCCCCGCCAGGCCACCGAGGCATCGACTGCCGTCTCGTCGAACCCGCGAGGATGCGACGACGCTAACCCCACACCCCACACCCCACACCCCACACCCCACACCTAACACCTAACACCTAACACCTAACACCCATCACTCCGTCACTCCGTCACCCCGTCACCCCGTCACCCCTACCGAGACAGCGTCGAGCGGTCGCGGTCAAGCCCAACAACGCTTGGCCGGTGCCAAGCAAAGCCGTCGGCATCAGCTCGCTACCTGCGCCAGCAGTAGCCGGTCGCACCCGGTCTTTACGACGCGGCAGCAGCCGCAACCGCGTGCTTCCAGGCCCTTGCAATCCGCCACTTCAATTTGGCCGCTTCGGTATGTGATCAGGCCGGCCTTCTACAACCGACAAGTGGCTTGCGCCATGCCTTCGCGGCAAACGCCCAGAACGGTGGCGACCGGTTCTTGTGTGACGGCGATGTGGTCCGACTTTCGCGGTTCAGGCGCACCAACAGCCAATGGCAAAGCCGTTCTTCGAGTGGGTGGTGGCGGTTGTAGACGGCCATTTGGGGGGTCTGGGTCAGGCGCGGCTGGGTGTAGCGAAGCAGCAGGTGCATCGCGGCCGGCGACCGGTTGAAGATCTCCAGCAGCACATGGGCGGACAGGCGAAACCCGCGCCACGCGTTGTACACAACATCGCGTGACGGCGTCGTGCCCCCAGCCATCGGCAGCCAGGCGCACACAATGCCCTCGCTGCCAATCACCGCGATCACGGACAAGCCGCTGCTCTCGGTCAGCTACCTCGGGAACGCGGTGGCGGTGGTCGGAAACACCAGGTGGCGCTGGCGTTCGCCCGACCCGCACAGCACCTTGCCCAGCGGTAGGTCCACCGCCTCCAGCTGCGCCTCCCAGCGTCGCCAGACCGGCTCATGCAGGCAGGCGGACAGATGGTTAAACCGGGCACCGTGGGCCTATTTGCCACTGCAATGCAGCTGGAAGTCGGCGCGCCGATTGGCCGACGAGCTGGCGTATGCCCGGACCTGAATATGGGCATGGGCATGGGCGTGGGCATGAGCGTGGCTATAAGCAAGGGGTCATCGCATCCTGGCGGGCTCACCAAAAGGGGCGGTCACCCAAATCGATGGCCGACGAATCGTGGCGTGCAAGCATTCAAGGAGGTCGGTCGGGCCGCCAGTCGCATCGCGCGCACCCTGCCTGCGCATGGGGTGTTCGGGGTGGTTGATACAAATCAATGCGCGGTGCGATCCGTTGTTGCATTTGCTACCGAACACACGCCGAAAGCCTGCTGCCCGCCCACCAGCGCAGGCTGGCCCCACCGCAGGCCACTGCCATCGCGGCTGTGCCGCTTGTGCAAAATTTTTTGGCCTTTTGAAGGGACCCGGCCCTGAAGCATGCCCAGCTGCGGGCAGCAACAGGGTGGGCAAAGGCGGTTTTTCTCAAGGTTGCAAGGCCTGTGCTGCGGCCTGCGGCGCTGCGATGGGGCTGGCCTCGGCGTGTGCGGGGAACGCGTGTTGGTGGTCTTGCTTCTCAAACTCGCTGGCGAGAACGCACCCGAGCTTGAGCAGCGCGCCGTGCAGGGCCTGGCGTACCGTGTCAGCGTCGTGCCTGGTGACAACAGGCTCGTGCTCGATCAGCCGAACTTCCAGGGTGCAATAGCCGTTGCTGGGTCCGGCCTGGGCGGTGCCATCGGCCTCGCTCAGATAGGCCTCCACCTGGGTGATGCGATCAGCAAATTGGCCCAGCATTTCCTGCACGGCCGATTCCAGGTACGCCTGCATTGCCTCGCGATCGTTGATGTGGGGATTTGTGTTCAGAAGAATTTGCATAGGTGGCTCCATTTGTGTTGGCAGGTGCTGGAAATGGGGTGTGTCATGGCGATTCGGCGCTGCCTGCCCGGCGTCCAGAGTCTGGGCGCAAGCCGTGCGCCACAGCCGTCCGGTGATCAGCAACCTGATCGCGATAAGCAGCATCGAACCCAGGCCGCCGCTGGGGCCATGGCCCCAAACTTTGCTGTGCGGCCACGAGGGGAAAACGCCGATCAACATTTACGGCATCACGGTTGGAAGAAGGGTTCCGAGCGACATGGTGTTCCTTTGGGTGTGGAGGTTTGACGCACAGAGCAGCTGGTCTGCGTGGGTACCGCCTGAGCGGGGTTTTCCACACTGACGAACTCAGCTTAGTCCCGCTGCGTGCGCCCGTCGGTGCGCTAACGTACGCAACACACCGAATCGCGCAACCAACACACAGCATCACGTGCTCAAAGCACAAAATGCGGTGCAAGCAAAGCCAGTTTCAGTGCGCCAGGCCTTCGCTCAGTTCGGCGTGGATCTGCCGGTCTGCGGCGTAGCAGCTGCAGGCCCGCGCTTCCAGCGCCAAGCGGTTCAGCACCGTGACCTCGCCACGGTGATAGCGGATCAGGCCGTTCTTCTGAAATTCGCTGGCCGCCTCGGTCACGCCCACACGCCGCACGCCAAGCAAAAGCGCCATGCATTTCTGGGTGACGTGAAAGCTGTTGGTTTGCGAGCGGTCCTGGCTCATCAGAAGCCAGCGTGCCAAGCGCGGGCCGAGCATGTGAAAGCGCTCGCACGCAGCAGCCAAGGCTTGCTGGTGCAAGCGCACCAGCAAGCTGGTCTGCATCACCCGCTGCAACGCTGGGCTGGCGAGGCATTCTTGCCGCAAGGTCTCGGCCTCAATGCGCCAGCTCAGGCCTGGCCCTTGCACCAGTGCGCGCCACGGTGTCTTGGCCAGACCCAGGGCCAGCTCCGCGCCCAACATGGATTCGCGTCCGGCCATGCCCACCCCCAGCGCCGGGTGTGTGTCTACATCGATCACCAGCGAAATAAACCCCGTGCGCGGGAAGTGGGCGTGGCTGAGCGGCTGGCCGCGCATGCAGAGTTCCTCTGAGAGCACCAGTTCAAACGACTCGCACCGCTCCAACAGGCGCTTGCGCTCGGGCTTGGGCAGTTGGTGGATCAGTGCGTTTTCTGTCTGCGCCATGGATGGGTTTTCTCGGGTCGTGCAGCACCGCCGGCAGGGGGGGCGGCTGGCCTGTCGCTCGCAATGCGGCCAGTGTGCAGCCGGTGGCGCAGGCTGGCTGTCTGCCAGCGCACACAAGGCGGCATGGCAGCGCTGACCGGTGGGCGCCGGTGTCATGAAAAACTGCCACGCGCCTCGCTTGGTCGGGCTCGCTGCCTGCGGCACGATCTTGGCTGTGCCCGCTCTCGCGCGGGACAGATGCTGCATCAGCGGCGGCGTTTCTGCCAGCCAGTCGTGCACCGACATCGACGCCGGCGGTCCCAGCACCGGGCTGCTCCCTGGTGTTGCCGCTGCAAGCAGCAGCACCGACAACAAAGACACAGCCTTCCAGGTTTTTGGTGGCGGCCAGTTCAGCTGCAGCACCGTGCTCGAAGGCGGCTACTTTTGGCCTGGCGAAAACCGTTTCACTGCGGTGACGGCTACCGCCGGTACGCTGCCCCGCTCCGAGTGTTTCTCAGCGCTGGCACGGGCGTGCCCGATAGCGCCAAGCGCTGCAACACCAAAACGAAATACAGCCTGGGCATGCAATACGCAATCAGCCCGGTCTTGCTGCTGTGGGGCGAGATGGGGTGCCTCGGCATAAAAATTCGGTGGGCCAGCGCGACCACCTGGAGATGGACAGCCTCAGCTGGTATTTCCGCTGAGTCGCGCGCCTAACGCGCGGGCTCTAGGTGCCTGCTGTGCCTGCCTTGCAAGCAGCCGCTGATTGGTGCGTCCTGCGTCGAGCCGCCTTGCAGCGCGGTGACCCAAAAGAAAGCGCGTGGGTTTTACATTTCGCTCAGGTGGCAGGCCGGCGGCCAGGCGCCATAAACCGGCGTGCTTTTGGGCGTCGGCAGGCCGATCCGGGTGAGGTCTTGCTGCTGCTGGGCCCTGCGGTGGCGCACGATCCTTTCGTGCAGCGCGGCCATGTCCAGGCCGGCGCTGCGCGCCCCCACGAACAGCACGGTTTGTGCGTGTTCCATGCTGGGCAGCACGCAGTCGCCGATGTCGGCCACCGCCTCGTCGTAGCCGGGGTCGGCGGGTTCGAGTTCGTCCAGGCGGGCGATCAGGCGGCGCAGCCGGGCGTGGTCGCACAGCAGGGTGGGTGCCAGAGCGCTGCTGTGCAGCACCGGGCGCACCACGGGATAAAACAGCTCCTCTTCGATCTGTGCGCAAAGGCTCAGCAGGTCGCACAACCGATCCACGATGTCGGCCTTGCCCTCCTGGCCTACAGCACCCGCTTGGCGCAGGCGGTCAAATTCTCGCAGCAGCTTGCGCACCTGTTCATGGTCGCGCTGCAGAAGGTCTAGCGCGTCGCGCGCACGGTAAGAAGACGGGGATCGCATGGGTGGGCTGGCGTGGCGGCGCCGGGTTTTTGGGGTACCTGTGACCATGCCGTGTTGCCGTGGGTGCGTCTGTTCGGCAGCGCACCTTTGCCTGCGCTACACAGCGAGTCGCTCGGGCAGCAGGCGGTCGTACTCTTTTTTCACCACCATGTAGCACTCGCAAACGCGCTCTTCCAAGCCGGGGCGGTCGAGCACGCTGATGCGGCCGCGTGCGTACTTAATCAGGCCCATTTTTTGCAGCTTGAGCGCTGCTTCGGTCACGCCCTCGCGGCGCACGCCCAGCATGTTGGCAATCAGCTCCTGCGTCATCACCAGATCGTTGCCCTTCAGGCGGTCCAGGCTCAGCAGCAACCAGCGGCAATGCTGCTGGTCCAGCGAATGGTGGCGGTTGCAGACAGCGGTTTGCGCCATTTGTGTGATGAGCGCCTGGGTGTAGCGCAGCAGCAGGTGCAGCACCGGGCCGCCACGGTTGAATTCGTCTTTGACATGTGCCGCTGACAGCCGGTAGCCCTTGCCGGCACTTTGCACCACAGCGCGGCTTGGTGTGGTGTCACCACCCATGAAGAGCGCGATGCCCACCAGGCCCTCATTGCCCGCCACCGCGATCTCGGCCGAGGCACCGTTTTCCAGCATGTACAAAAGAGAGACGATGGCGTCGATCGGGAAATGCACGTGGTCGATCTGGCTGCCCGATTCGTACAGCACCTCGCCCAGCGGCAGGTTTACCAATTCCAGCTGTGGCGCGATGCGCAGCCAAACCTCGGGCGGCATCGACGCCAGCAGTTGGTTCGCCGATTGGTCGGGCTGGGTTTTCTTTGGCATTGTTAATTTGAAAGCGGTCGTTTTCTTGGCGTCTTCTGGCAACGAGCCTAAAGCCAAGCACGATAAAAAGGAAATCGTCTTAGGTTTGTTCGGTAGCGTACACAAAAGCCAGCGTGCGGTGCTGCGGTGCCGAGGCCAGCGGTGCAACGGTACCCCGGCGGGCCGCCAGAGGGGCATGACGAAGCAGGTCTGCGGTGGCAGCGCCTTCCAGCACAGGCGTTCGCGCACCGCCAGCAGCTGGGTATCCGGCAGTGCGCAAGCGGTCATCGCGTTTTGCGCCTCGGCGCGCACCAGCACGAAACGCAGGCTGCGGTTTCCGTGGCGCAGCGTGATCTCAGCCTGCGGCCAGTGGATTTGCATGCTGGGGACGAACCAGAGCTTGTCGGCTTGCCGGTGCAGGCCCAGCATCGATTCGACCGCCGCGCGGTGCACCCAGCCGGCCGCGCCGGATACCAGCTCCAGCCACCGCGCCCAGCGTAGGGCGGCGCGCTGCACACAACGGCCGCCAGCAGATGCGGCTCCAGACCACAGACCGCGCCCCACGGCGGCTACGCCGCGCGGGGGGCCGGGTTCGGGTAGGTGAAGCGGCAGAAGTGCGTGTTGCGCGCATATCGGTTGCCCAGCTCACACAGCCCCAGCTGGGACGCAGCCATGAGCGCCCAGACGCCAGCGCGCGCGCACCGCCCGCCGCGTTCGCACACGCCGGGTGGGTTGACCTGGATGTTGTCCGCGCTCGGTTGCGCATGCACCAGCGGCGGCGTGAGACAGCCAACCAGGCCGAGTTTGGCGTCTGCCAGCTGGGCGTCCACTGCGTCCGTTGCCAGGCGCTGACGTTCCGGCTTCGCCTGCTCGGTCAATCGGCTCCACAGCCCGCGGGACAACCCGCTGCACAACCCGCTTCATGCCAGTGCGATCAGATCAACGTGGGCCTTGGGCTGGCTGGCCGCGCCGAGCGGACTGCCGTCGTCAAAGAAAGCGCGCTGGATTCAGGCGCCGTCCGAGGCTTGGGTGTTGAGAGTGGATTGCCAGCCAGCCAGCGCCGCTGTTCGGTGCTGCATCTACCCAATTTCGCCTTGCGCCCGCGCCAGAGCGAGCCAGGTGGCGGCGATGCCGCACAGAAACCAGCCCAGCGCCATGGCGTCTTGCAGCTGGTCGCGGCAGCCGGTGGCGCCCCCTGCCTGATAAAAACGGCCTTGGCCCACAGCTGCGAGGACACAGACTGGTACAGCAGCCAGCGCTTGACCATGGCGTCAAACAGCGGCTCGGGCGTTATCACCCAGGTGGCGCCAAGCAGCGTGTCCCATGGCGCTTGGGCAGCGCTCTCGCGCTCGGCGGCGGTGACCTGCCGGGTATGGTGTGTCTGCGCGCGCGTGGCATCGGCGTCGTCCGCATGGCCGAGCAGAAACACTTTCCCCAGCTGGCGCCGGGGCGCAGCGTGAGCTGACCGACACCGCCAGCATGCGCCGGGGGCCAAAGGTGGTGATGCCCTGGCTGTGCACCACCTGGTGGGCAACCGCAGCGCTGCCCCAGGCCGATTGCGTGGCGTTCCAGACCAAGCGGGTGCGCCGATTTGGCAGCAAAAACCGCTCAGCTGTTGGACCAGACACCGGATCGTTGGCCCATGCGCTGAGCTGGTTCATGCGGCTGTTGTGGGGCCAGGTGTAGCCCGCGCTGCTGCCGGACACCAGGGTACCGAAGCCGGGGTTGGCCAGGATGTTGCACCAGGTGCGCTGAGGCGTGTAACCGGCGCCGACGTCGAAGGTGAAGGTGAGGGCACCGCCGTCGCGGGTGAACGCGCCGGTGGCAGGCGCAAGCACCGTCTGCCGCAGCCTCAGACGCAGCCGATCGTGCGGCTGAAAGAGGCCGCTCCGCCGGCGCGGCAGGGGCGTTTCCTGGCGGCTGCACCAAGCGCGCGCCTGGTGCGGCAGCGCCTGACCATCGGCCTGCAGCTGCACCCGGGCCAGGCTGTGCAGGGTGCGAATCTGTTGGGGCAAGAGCAGGTCGGTGCGCAGCAGGTGCAGGCTGGTGACGGCTGGTCCGAAGTGAGCCCGCAGGGCGATCGCGTGTGGTTGACGAAGCGGGGTGAGCCCACGTTGCAGCGGCAGTTGGCAGGCATGCGGCCTGTGGCTGAGCACCACCCGATCGCAGGCCACGCCGGCGCGCGACCACCCGCGCAACACCAGGGCGGGCGCGCACAACCGGGCCACGCCTTTGGGGTCTTGGGCGTGCAGCAGCAGCAAGGGCCGGTCGCCCGAGATGCCGAGCGGCCACAGCGTGCGCCGGTTGCTGCGCTGGGAAGCAGCATTGACCGCCTCCAGTGCGCTTGCGTTGGCTTGGCGCAGGGTGAACACCAGGGCGGTCGGGCCTGCGTGCAGCGCGTGCAAATAGTCGACCTGTGAGCGGTGCAGCTGCGCGGGAATGCCGGCCAGCTTGGCCGACATCAGCGAAGGGCGCTCCACGCAGCTGGGCTGGGCTGGCGGTATTGGTCGGGTATGGCAAGCAAGGTCTCTGGGTCTTCGCTGGCGGCGCTGGCGAAGCTGACGTTGGCCTGAGCGCCGGGCGCGATCAGCAGGCGCACACGAAGCACCGGCAACGGGGTCAGGCCGGTGTCGAGGTGGGTCGGCTCCAGCGGCACCGCATCGAGCTGCGCCAGCGGCTGGCCCGGCATGTGCACCCGAAGCAGCCATTTCGCACGGTTGGTCTGGCAGCGCAGGCCCAACCAAGCGCCTTCGACGCTGGCGACAAAATGCGCCGCTTGCAGAGCGGTCTCGTTTTGCAGGCGTGGCGTGCGCGCCGAGCGCAGCGCCTGCAGCTCGGGCCGCCAGTCGGTTTTCACAAACAGGTGGGAAAACGCCAGCGGCGCCTCGTCGGCGGCGTGGCTGGCCAACCTGATCTCCAGCGCCGAAATTAGTCCCAGCCAATCGGCTCGCGGCTGCGGCTGACCAGCACCACCTGGCGCAGCTCGGTGTCGTCTTCTGGGCTGACCCAGACCGTGGTGGTCGCGCGCAGAGCGTCCCAGCTGGCCTTGAAACACACGCGGTCCATGTGTTAGCGGCTCTGGCAGCTGGCTTTCGGGTCGGCCGCGGGGTGCTGCGCGACCGACACCGTGGCCTCGCCTTGGCGCAGGTTCAGGCAGAAGAAGGTACCGCTGGTGTCGCGCAATGCGCTGTCGCGCCAGCGGGTGATGCCGGTCTGGTCCCAGCGGCTGCAGCCAGCGCTGTTGGACAACAGGTGGGTGGGCTCCCGTGTCTGCGCGCTCGGCGTGAAGCTGCGCACCTGGTCTGTCACCCGCTGCGCCAGCGCTGGCGGCGGCTCGTCTTGCACGCTGCGCAGCGCCGGCAAAACGCACGGCGTGCGCTCGTGTGGCAGCGAGGGCGCCGCGTGCATGCGTGGATGCGCCATGCCCCAGCCCTGCGCAACGCTGTTGCTGAGGGCGTTGGCCAGCGCCACGATGCCCAGGAAACCCGCCTAGCGCAGCAGCCACACAACGCCTGCCAGCGACAAAACCAGCAGCCCAGAGGAAATCACCTGCCCCGCCACCAAAGCCAGCACCGTGGCGGCTGCGCTTTGCAGTATTTGCAGCCTGGGCTGCGCCGCGCACAGACTTGGGTGGTCACAGATCAGCGCGCGCCAGCGAAGAAACAATGGCGGGGTGACCACCCGAGGAGGTTTCCCAAACGGGGAGGTGACTGGGCTTTTTGGTCATGTGGAGCTCTCCCTGGTGCTTTCGTTCGTGGGCCGGCGTCTGACGAGGTGGTTGGTGCGTCTGGAGCCGCCGAGGTTGCGGCTGTGATTGCCGCCATTCGCACAGACACAGCGGGTGCATGCCGATCACCGTGCGCTGGGGGCTCGGCTAAGCATGTCAGACAGCAGCAGAGAAAACAGCAGGCCAGCAGCTGTCCCACTCCTGAATACGGCCCCGCGAAGGGGGGGGACCGTGGATGCCCGTCGGTTGAACAGGCGGGCGTTTTGCGGCGTCAGCGGTGGCGGTCCCCGTGCCGACTGAACAGCGCCAACAGACCCACGAGCGCAGCGCCCGCAGCAGCAACGATCAGCATCGACTTCACTGGTTCGTGCTGGATGTAGGTGGTGTAGGCGTCTTTTATGTGCACCGATTTCTCGCGCAGCTGGCGCGAGCCCTCATGCACCGCGTTCGTGCTTCGGCGGCGCAACGAATGGTCTTCACGGGTCAGTTGCTTGAGCGCGCTGCTGGCCTGTGCGCGGGCATCGTCCAGTTCATCGGCCATGCGGTTCAGATTCTGCTGGGTTGCGTGTTGCACCGACCGCATCGAGTGCTCGGCGGCTTGTGCGGCATCGTGGGCCAGTGTGGAAGCGTTTTCGCCCATTGCCTTGAGGGGGTTGTTCATGACGGTACCTTTCAAATGACGTTGAAGACAGAGGTTGTCGATCACCTCTTGGGTTCGACCCGGTTGCCGATCACCCTACCGACGGCTGCGCCACCCTGGGTGGAAAGCGTGCTGCCATTTGTCAGGATGGCGCCACCCACTGCGCCAGCTCCAGCGCCCGCAGCGGTGTTCTGGTCTCGGCGCGACACGCCAGAGCAAGCGCTCAAGCCCAATGCCAAAGCGGTGGTGGACACCACAGCAAGGCCACGGGAAACAATGGCGTTGTGCGGGTCCATGGGGTGTCTTTGCAAGAAAATGAAGAAAGGGCCGAGCGGTGTGTGTTGCTCACTTCAAACGCATGTCGTTTTTGACCAAGCGCACACCGCCCACACCTTGCACCACGGCCAGCGCACGCCGGATGTCGGTGTTGGACTTGACGAAGCCACTGAGCTGCACCGCTCCATTGAAAGTTTCCACGTTGATCTCGGCCGCTTTCAGCGTCGCGTCGTTGAAGATTGCGGCCTTCACCTTGGCTGTGATCGCCGTGTCGTCTATGTACTGCCCGGTGCTTTCCTGCGTGCTGGTGGCGGCACAACCGACAACGCTGGTGAGCGCCGCAGCGGCCAGCAGAAAAATGGAGAAGCGTATTTTTGTCTTTTCCATGAAAAGCTTTCAGAGACATGGGTTGCATGGACCATGCAAACAGTGGCCGCACTGCCCAGCAAACCCAGGTTGCATGCCTCGCCATTGATGCCACCGTAAGACGGAGCGCGCAGCACGTCTGTGCGCTGGCGCACCCACAGTCCGGTGCATCCCAACCGTTTCTCGTGAAAGCAAAAAAGCCCGCAGCTGCGGGCTTTTCATGGACTTTTTAAGGGCCTTTTTGCGGTTCTCATCAGCAGGAAAGGGTCTGGCGGCTCAGCCGGCTATGGGCAGCAGCGGCACGATCAGCAAGGCCACGATGTTGATGATCTTGATCAAGGGGTTGATCGCAGGACCCGCCGTGTCCTTGTACGGGTCTCCCACGGTGTCGCCGGTCACAGCGGCCTTGTGGGCCTCACTGCCCTTGCCGCCGTGGTGACCGTCTTCGATGTACTTTTTGGCGTTGTCCCAGGCGCCGCCACCGGTGCACATGGAGATGGCGACAAACAGGCCGGTCACGATGGTGCCCATAAGCAGCCCACCAAGTGCCTTGGGCCCGAGGATCACGCCAACCAGGATCGGCACCACCACCGGCAGCAGGCTGGGAATCACCATTTCCCTGATGGCTGCCGTGGTCAGCATGTCAACTGCGCGGCCGTACTCCGGCTTGGCTGTGCCTTCCATGATGCCGGGAATTTCCTTGAACTGGCGCCGTACCTCGACCACCACCGCGCCGGCTGCGCGACCCACCGCTTCCATGGCCATGGCGCCGAACAGGTAGGGGATCAGGCCGCCGATGAAGAGACCGATGATGACCATCGGGTCGCTCAGATCGAAGCGGATCTGGTGGCCGTAGGCTTCTAGCTTGTGGGTGTAGTCGGCAAACAGCACCAGCGCGGCCAGACCGGCCGAGCCGATGGCGTAGCCTTTGGTCACCGCCTTGGTGGTGTTTCCCACCGCGTCCAGCGGGTCGGTCACAGCGCGCACCTCGGGCGGCATGTCGGCCATCTCGGCAATGCCGCCGGCGTTGTCGGTGATCGGGCCGTAGGCGTCAAGCGCCACCACGATGCCGGCCATGCTCAGCATGGCAGTGGCAGCGATCGCAATGCCATACAGACCGGCCAGGTTGTAGGCCGCCATGATCGCCACGCAGACAAACAGCACCGGCCAGGCGGTGGAGCGCATCGAGACGCCCAGGCCGGCAATGATGTTGGTGCCGTGGCCGGTGGTGGAGGCTTGGGCGATGTGCTTCACCGGCGAATACTGGGTGCCGGTGTAGAACTCGGTGATCCAGACCAGGGCGGCGGTCAGCGCCAGGCCCACAGCGCAGGCGCCAAACAGGCGCAGCTGGCTGCCGGTGGCGACAATTGCGTTGTCCGGCATGATCCAGGCGGTGACAAACCAGAAGGCGATCAGCGACAGCGCGCCGGCAATCGCCAGGCCTTTGTAAAGCGCCGGCATCACGTTTTTCATGCCCGGTGTGGCCTTCACGAAAGTGCAGCCCACGATGGACGCCAGGATGGACACAGCGCCCAGCACCAGCGGATACAGCACCGCGCTCATCGGTGCTGCGGCCACCATCAGCGCACCCAGCACCATGGTGGCGATCAGCGTCACCGCGTAGGTTTCAAACAAATCGGCTGCCATGCCGGCGCAGTCACCCACGTTGTCGCCCACGTTGTCGGCAATCACCGCCGGGTTGCGCGGGTCGTCTTCTGGGATGCCGGCTTCGACCTTGCCCACCAGATCGGCGCCCACATCGGCGCCCTTGGTGAAAATGCCGCCGCCCAGCCGCGCGAAGATGGAAATCAGCGAAGACCCAAACGCGAAGCCGATCAGCGGATTCAGGAGTTTGGCGAGGTTCTTGTCGGGCGTGAAGTTGCCGTTGCCAACCAGGAACCAGAAGAAGCCGGCCACACCCAGCAGGCCCAGGCCAACCACCAGCATGCCGGTGATCGCGCCGCCGCGAAACGCCACATCCAGTGCCGGGCCAATGCCCTTGGTGGCTGCCTGCGCGGTGCGCACGTTGGCCCGTACCGAGATGTTCATGCCAATGAAGCCGCAGGCCCCGGAAAGGACTGCGCCGAGCACGAAGCCGATGGCGGTGATGCCGTCAAGAAATACGGTCATCAAAATGGTGATGATGACCCCGACTACCGCAATCGTCCTGTACTGGCGGGACAGATACGCCGCTGCGCCGGTTTGGATCGCCCCGGCAATTTCCTGCATACGGGCGTTGCCCGCGTCCTGAGAAAGAATCCAGCTGCGCGACCAGAAGCCGTAGGCCACCGCCACCAGACCACAAACCAGCGCAAATATCAGCGCACTTTGACCGACCATGTTGTTCTCCTGCTCGTTTTGACTTGGAGGGGGCAGCACATCAGGGAGCCCCCGCTGCGCTGCTTCCTCGTCTCCGGTTGCAGCGCTTTTGACAGCAGCTGAGCAGGGCGATTGGCCAACACGTCGAATTTAGCTGCAATCGCGTGACGCCGGCCACGTTGCCGCCAGGGAAGTCAGGTTCGAATCGGTAAAATCAGGGTAAATCCTAGGCGGTGCAGGGCTGGCGCTCAGCACATCGGGCTTGCGTGTAACGCGTATCTCCAGCTTCCGTTTTCAACCAACCTTCAACAACAGCATGTCTCTCGACAACGTCACTCCTGGTAACAACGTTCCCGACTCGTTCAACGTGATCATCGAAATTCCAATGAATGCCGATCCGATCAAATACGAGGTGGACAAAGAAACGGGTGCGATTTTTGTCGACCGATTCATGAGCACAGCAATGCACTACCCGACCAACTACGGTTATGTGCCGAAGACGCTCTCTGGCGACGGCGACCCGGTCGATGTGCTGGTGATCACGCCGGTGCCGCTGATTCCCGGGGTGGTGGTGCCGTGCCGCGCCATCGGCATTTTGAAGATGACCGACGAGGCGGGTGAAGACGGCAAGGTGCTGGCGGTGCCGATTGACAAGGTGCTGTCGATCTACAGCCAGTGGAACAAGCCCGAAGACCTCAACCCCATGCGCTTGAACACCATTCAGCACTTCTTCGAGCATTACAAAGATCTGGAGCCAGGCAAGTGGGTGAAGATCATTGGCTGGGAAGGTCCAGAGGCGGCCCGCAAAGAAATTCTTGACGGCGTGGCCAGCTACGAGAAGAGCCGCAGCTGACGCCAATCGCTGCCAGCTTCGCTACCAGCAGCTTACAAGCCAAAGGGCCTGTGGGGTGAAAGGCACAGGCCCTTTGGCTTGGGGACACAGGAGATTCAGACAGCTGGCGTGTCGATGTTGCCGCTGCACCCGACGGGATGGTGATGATCCAAGACCGCCAGCCGGGGCTGAGCACCTCGGTTCCTGCTGCCAAGTCAGTTCGCGAACCCTCGCCTGCCTGGTCGCCGGACAGCCGCTGCTGGTACCCCAGCAGCACCAACATCGGCGCACCGACGATGGTTCGGGTGAATCAGGCGGCTGCTTCGCTTATCTTGCGCAGCGGTTGTCCAGGGGTATCGGATGTGCATCCACGGGGCACTCGCACCAGCCTCACAGCTCAACCGCGCTCATCTGGGCGCGGGGCCTTGAGCGGGCTTCGGCTGCTCAAGCGGGCAAGGTAGTCGCCAATGCCCTCGTCTTCGCGCTCTAGAAAACGCCCCACCGCGTCAGCAAAAGATGGGTGTGCCAGCCAGTGCGCGCTGGTTGTTTTGACCGGCAACAGCGCCCGCGCCATTTTCTGCTCACCCTGGGCACCGCCTTCAAAGCGCTGGACGCCGTTGGCGATGCACCAGGCCAGCGGCTGGTAATAGCAGGCTTCGAAATGCAGGCAGTCCACCCGTTCCAGCGCGCCCCAGTAGCGCCCGTACGCAACCCGTCTGGCGCCGTCCAGCGCGATCAGGCTGCTGGCGATCGGCTGCCCCTCGCGCTCAGCAATAAACATCACCCAGTTCTGCGGCATGTCGCTGGCCATGTGCCGGAAGAACGCGCGGTTCAGGTAGGGCGCGTTGCCATGCTCGATGTAGGTCCGCTCGTAGCAACGGTAAAAAAATTCCCAGTCGGGCGCTGAAATCTCGGCGCCTTCGGCACACCGAAACACGACACCGGCCTCGGCCACCTTGCGCCGCTCCTGCCGGATCTTTTTGCGCTTCTCCTGCACCAGGCTGGCAAGGAAATGCTCGAAGTCATGGAACTGGGTCGCTGCGACGCGCAGCGCTGGCGCATCTGGGTTAATCGTGAGGGCCACAGGATTCGCCGCCGGGCCGCCCCCAGGTGAAACAGCCCCCTCGGGGGGCAGCGGACCTTGCGAAGCGGGGAGCGTGGGGGCCACAGGATTCGCCGCCGGGCCGCCCCCAGGCGAAACAGCCCCCTCGGGGGGCAGCGGACCTTGCGAAGCGGGGAGCGTGGGGGCCACATTTGTCCAATGGAACTGCACTGTGTGCCTGAGCATCAAGCCAGCGCTCTGGCAGGCCGCTACGTCCTGCGGCTGCACAAACAGCAGGTGCAGGGACGAGAGGCCCTCGCTGCGCGTGTGCTCTACCAGCGCTCGCACCAGCGCGGACCGGGCGGCTTCATCGAGCGCCAGCAGCCGTGCGCCTGGCACCGGGGTGAACGGCACCGCCACCACCGCCTTCGGGTAGTAGTCCAAACCGTGTTGCGCATAGGCGTTGGCCAAGGCCCAGTCGAATACATACTCGCCGTAGGAATGGTTCTTCAGGTACAGCGGACAGGCGGCGTGCAAGACCTCGCCGCGCCACAGTGTGAGGTACTGGGGTTGCCATCCGGCTGGCGCGCGTGCACAGCCACTCTCATGCAGCGCGTGCAGGTAGGCGTGTTGTACAAATGGGCTGGCATCGGTATCAAGGGCCAGGAGGGCTTGCCAATCCCCGGTATCTATCTGTGCGGGCGACGAAAAGATTCGCGTGACATAAACTTCACTGGTCAAGTCCGACCCCCGCTGCCTGCTGCGTGGCAGCCGTTTTTGTCCAGGCGTTCCACGCCGCTCTAGCCTCTGTTTCAAGCCCCATGACCATCCCTATCTGCGTCGCCCAGCTCAATTTTGTGGTGGGCGATATGGCGGGCAATGCCCGAAAAATAATCGATGCGGCTCATGATGCTTACAGACGCGGCGCGCGACTGCTGCTGACACCCGAACTCGCACTGTGCGGTTATGCGGCCGAAGACCTGTTGCTGCGACCCGCCTTCATCGACGACTGCGATGATGCCCTGAAAGCAGTGACCCAAGCCACGGCCACGTTAAAGGGCCTAAGTCTGGTGTTGGGTCATCCGACACGGGCCTCAAACCTGGTCGATGGCCAGCGCGACCGCAGTGTGTCAGTGGCGGGTCTGTACAACGCGGCCAGCGTGTTGTGCGAGGGGCAGGTGGTGCACACCTATGCCAAGCGCGAGCTGCCCAACTACCAGGTGTTTGACGAACGGCGCTACTTTGTCTCCGGGCCAGGCGTTGGCGTGTTCGACATCACGGGCGCCAACGGCGAGCGTGTTCGCTGTGGCCTGCTGATCTGCGAAGACGCTTGGTTTGAGTCGCCGGCGGCAGAGGCGAAGGCGGCGGGGGCCGAGCTGCTGCTGGTCATCAACGCCTCGCCTTTTCATTGCGGCAAGGGAAACGAGCGCGAGCAGACCATGCGTCAGCGCGCGCTGGCGGTGGGCCTGCCGCTGGTCTATGCCCATCTGGTCGGTGGCCAAGACGAGATCGTGTTCGAAGGTCGCTCATTCGCGTTGAATGCCCAAGGCGAATTGACCGCCCGCGCGGTGAGTTTCGAGGAATCGATGTTTGACCTCACTTTGTCACCATCTCCTGCTGGCTGGCAAGTAGCTGGCGATATCGACCGCGGGCACAGCGAGGAGGCCGACCTGTGGCACGCGTTGGTGCTGGGGGTGCGCGACTACGTCGGCAAGAACGGCTTCCCTGGCGTTTTGTTGGGTCTTTCTGGCGGTATCGATTCGGCGCTGGTGCTGGCGATTGCGGTCGATGCGCTGGGGAAAGACCGGGTCCGGACTGTCATGATGCCTTCGCCCTACACGGCAGATATCTCCCACATTGATGCGCGCGAGATGGCAACAAGGCTTGATGTGCGCCACGACGTGATCAACATCGGGCCAACGTTTGAGGCTTTCAAGTCGGCGCTGGCGAGCGATTTTGTGGGCTTGCCGCAAGACACAGCAGAAGAAAACCTGCAAGCGCGCACCCGCGGCACGCTGCTCATGGCGTTGTCGAACAAGTTCGGTGGCATCGTACTCACCGCAGGCAACAAGAGCGAATTGGCCGTGGGGTACTGCACCCTGTATGGCGACATGGCAGGTGGTTTCGCGGTGATCAAGGACGTGCTGAAGACAATGGTGTTTCGCCTGGCACGCTGGCGCAACGCCCACGACCCGTACCACACCGGCGCCAACCCGATTCCCGAACGCATCATCACCCGCCCACCCAGCGCCGAGCTGAGCCCGGACCAGACCGACCAAGACAGCCTGCCACCCTATGACGTGCTCGACGCCATCATCGAGCGCTTCATGGAGAACGATCAGAGCCCGGCGAGCATCGTCCAGGACGGCTTTGATGCCGCCGATGTGGACCAGGTGGTGCGCCTGATTCGCATCAACGAATACAAACGCTGCCAGGCGCCGGTGGGCATTCGTGTCACACACCGCAGCTTCGGCAAAGACTGGCGCTATCCGATCACGAGCAAATACCGGGCTTAGAGGAGCACTTTACGTTGGCTGTAGTTCCAGCACCGCGCGCATCTCACCCACCTCGATACCCGCGGCATTCTTGAGCGGCGGCGGAATCAAACTGGAGAGCGCTTGGCGGCTCTCTTCATCAAGCCAGCCGAGTTGCTCCAGTGCCGACACGAACGCCACCATCAGGGGAGCAAGCTGCCCGTCGCTGCATTTGGCTGCGATGCCAATGCCACGGCTGAAGCTCGCCAGCACCTGCATACCGTCCGCGCCGACCTTGCTCACCCAATCGCCTCGCCCGGCCTGCATCAGCGCCAAATCGTTGCGGCCCTGGCCACTCACCAGTTCAGGATGTCGGCTCATGGCGCGTGCAATGCGCTGGGGCGCATTGCCATAAACAGGATCGGGCTTGCTCAGCGTCAGGCGGGCAAATGCGTGCGCCAGCGAGCGCAACGGCAGGGCGTAGTTGGGCGCGCTGCAGCCGTCCGTGCCCAGCACCAGCTGTGCGATTGGTACGCTTGAGAAGTGGCTCACGCTGCGGGCAATCGCCAGTTGCACAGCATGACTGGTGTCGAGATAGCCGATCTGTGATGCGCCGAGTGCGTGGGCGAGCAACAGCATCCCGGTGTGCTTGCCCGAGCAGTTGTGATGCAAGCGGTTAAAGCAAGAACCAGGCTCGGGTGCGACGTTGTTTGTGCTGAAGAAAAAGGGCAGGTGCGAACCGCAGGCCAAGCTGGATTCATCCGCACCAATCTTGGCCAGTAAGGTCGCAGCGCGCTCCACATGCATGGGCTCACCGTTGTGGCTGGCGCACAGCAGGGCCACGTCGGCGTCGCTGAGTGCGTATCGGTCGCCCGCTTGGGCAATCAGCGGCATGGCCTGGAAGGGCTTGAGCGATGAGCGGGTGAACAGAGGCGAGTCCACATCGCCTACGCTGGCGAGCAGCTGTCCCTGCGCGTTGACTACCGCGAGCGAGCCGTGGTGGATGTTTTCCGGATGGCCACCGCGGTAGGCGACTGTGATGGGAACGTGAAGGGGCAGTGTTGGGGTGCTCATGCAAAGGTTGATT
>Ga0105052_10002036_pt1 | contig 25474 bp, 26 predicted proteins | sample FRY03_FD_78094 | JGI IMG/M metagenome (GOLD analysis project Ga0105052, IMG submission 78094) | Freshwater microbial communities from Lake Fryxell liftoff mats and glacier meltwater in Antarctica - FRY-03 | ecosystem: Environmental > Aquatic > Freshwater > Ice > Glacier meltwater ... | reverse complement strand
GAAAGTTATTTCCAAAGATTTTTCGACCTTTTTGAATCAGGTCAAAAACCTTTAGAATAATTTTCAATGCTGGAAGTTCGTACTCTTGCTAATTTGTCGCATTTACTAATTGAACTTACCAAGCTTTCAACAAAAATGATTGGAGAAACGCTTGAGCAACATTGTGAAGCGGAATTTAATAAACTTCGTTCAACTGGATTTCAAAATGCTTATTTTGAAAAAGACAACGATTCAAAATCAGGAAGTAAAGGAGATTTTATTTACAGAGAATCTTACGAAGCTGGAAATGAAATTATTTCAATCATGTTTGAAATGAAGAATGAAGGTGATGAAACTGCCACTAAAAAAAGAAATGAAGATTTTTTCAAGGAATTAGACAAAGATAGAACTGAAAAGAAATGTGAATACGCTGTTTTGGTATCATTGATTGAAGCAGAAAGTGAATTGTACAATTCTGGAATTGTTGATGTATCTTATAAATTCAATAAGATGTATGTCGTTCGACCACAATTTTTCATTCCGATAATTACATTGTTAAGAAATGCCGCTTTAAATTCAATGAAATACAAAGCGGAACTTAATTTAATGAAAAATCAAAACATAGACATCACTAACTTTGAAGAAAATATTAATAGTTTTAAAGAAGGATTTGCTAGAAATTACGAATTAGCAAGTCGAAAATTTAATACTGCGATTGACGAAATCGACAAAACAATTTCACATCTTCAAAAAACAAAAGAGGCCTTATTGTCTTCTGAAAACAACCTACGTTTAGCAAATAATAAAGCAGATGATTTAACAATCAAAAAATTAACACATGGTAATCCTACAATGAAAGCTAAATTTGATGATCTTTCAAAAGGACTAAGTATAGAAGAATAAATTCACTTCGAATCTGGTCGGAAATTAACTATTTTTAAAATAAATTGTCGAAGATATTTTGGGTCAAGTGAAAATACTGGGGATAAATAAATTCTCATTTCTTTCTTCTGATACTTTTTTTAGCTGAAAAAAGTATCAGAAAAATATAATAGAAATTAATGATCCTTAACTTTTGACTTTAATCCGTAATCTTTTATACCGAGTGAATCAAGATGTTCATATTCAACCCTATTCAGAGTTGGGAAGTGTTTTTTCGAATTCACAATTGGATGCTCCAATTGTTAGGAATGTTTAAGCCCTTCAGGCTTATTAGCGAGATAGCTATTTTATGATTTATAATATATTTTGTATAAGTCTAAAATGTCTTTATACCAAATAATGACTTAAACATCTTAATATTCCACCAAAATAAATTTCGATTGCTTGAAATAAAAATCTAATAGTCGCTAGTAGATCAATATAATATATACCCAAAATAAATTCACTTAGTAATGCTGGAAATGAATTATTTTATAATGAACCAAACCGTTGAGGAGATGTTCATCTAACACCAAAACCATTTATATTCTAGTCCAAATACTTTTTATATAATTCCGATAGAAAATATGTTTAGTCCTACCGATAGCTATCGGTATGTTGGACTATTATATATTGCGTATCGGTATAATTTAGATAAATTTCCGTCCAGACACTATTTAGCAGTGATACGCTTGAAAGTTATACTTAATGCCTGTTCTAATCTTCTTATTTTTCGAACTTCATTTGGAGAGATGATACACAAGGACATACCTTTCTTACCTGCTCTTGCCGTTCTTCCGCTTCGATGCGTATAATATTCCATTTTTTCGGGTAAATCATAATGCACAACAAAATTCAAATCATCGATATCAATCCCTCTTGCAGAGACATCAGTAGTAACCATTAACTGAATTTTATGACCTTTAAAAGCTCGCATTGTTTTTTCACGATCTTTTTGTTGCATATCTCCATGAATACAAGCTACTGAATAATTTTTACTTAACAGTTGGTCCACTAATTTTTGCGTACCTATTTTTGTTTTACAAAAAATTATCCCACTATCTTTTCCATGAATTTTGATGAATTGGATTAATGTTTGGAATCTTATAGAAGGTTCACACGTTACAAACTGATGTTCGATTGCGCTATTAACTACATTTCTTTTATTAATTTCAACTTTCATAGCATCATCAGCCATGTAATTCGAAACTATTTCTTTTAAATTTGGAGGTAATGTTGCTGAAAACAACCAAGTATTTCTTGAACCAACTGTAGCTTTCAAAATTTGTTCAAGCTCATCCTTAAAACCCATACTCAACATCTCATCAGCTTCATCCAAAACAATAGTTTCTACATCTTTAAGATCAACCGCCTTGCGTTCAATTAAATCAATTAACCTACCAGGTGTAGCAACTATAATTTGAGTCGGTCTACTTAATAATCTTATTTGTTGATCAATTTTTTCACCACCATAAACTGCAACTGAAAAAATCCCTTGCGTATGTTTTGTGAACCTAAATAATTGCTTTTGAATTTGTTGACACAACTCTCTTGTTGGTGAAAGAATTAAAGCTTGAACGTTGCTATTATTAGAATCAACCCTATGTAATAAAGGTAAACCAAAAGCGGCAGTCTTACCAGTTCCAGTTTGTGCTTGCCCAATAAAATCAGTTCCATCTTCTAACAAAAAAGGAATTGCTCTCTCCTGTATTTCACTAGGCTTATCGATATTCATTTCTGAAAGTGCCTTAATATACTGATCTTTTACTCCTAATTCTTTAAATGTTTTCAAAGCAACTGTATTTATAAAAAATAATTAACATCAATTATTTTAATTTATCTCCCCCAATATTCGTTCAGATGTGCAACTAATTTACGCGAAGTATTATTGAAATATCTTTTTGTTCTGTAGCCACTAACCCAAGTTATTCCTCTTACTGCATTTGTTAAAAATATTTCATCTGCAGCAATTATATTTTGAGGAAATATTGTGCACTCGTAAACCTTCACTCCATTTGCAACTGCCAAATTAATGATTTGCATTCGCATAGTCCCAGCCAAGCAGCCTTCATCTAAACTAGGCGTATAGAGTACACCATTACTAACTACAAATAAATTCGAACTTGCACTTTCTAAAATTGCACCTTTTTCATTTACAATTAAAACTTCATCTAACTGTCTTTCAGCCGCATTAATAGAAGCCATGACATAAAGCATTCCGTTTTTTGTTTTGAAATTAGATAGTGAGTTCTTAACTTTTTTCATATCCATGTATAAATCTACCTCAAATCCTTTCGTATTTAACTCAAAAGAATTATGTTCATATGGGTAGACTTCAATAAAATAGACAGCTTCATTAGAAGTAGGTGAATAAGTACCTCCAGAAATTCGATCCAAAGAAATACGACACCTCCCTCCTGCTTTAATATCCGACTTCTCGAGTAATTCCATAATTTTCTCCTCAAAAAAAGCTTGAGTAAAAAAAACGGATGGTCTCATTTTTATAGCAAGTGCTCCTTCAAGCATTCGTTGAATGTGATTGTTTACATTCAACGGTTTACCATTTATTATTCGAATACTTTCAAAAACACCATCTCCATAAAGATGAGCTCTATTTGCCGAATGAATTGTTGGATGATCATTCGATAATATGGTTCCGTTTGAGTTTATATATAATTTTGCCATATTTTCTATAAAAATGTGTTCAATAAATCTTTTCCTTTTTCACTATTGATTAGAAGGACGAATAAAATACCAAATAAAGCACCGCCAATATGAGCATCATGCGCTATTCCTGTTTGACCTTTTTTCATTGCCCAATATTCATATACGAAAAACAATATCCCAAATAACCATGCTTTCATTGGAAATACTAAAACGATCAAATCAGCCATTGGGTTCCACATAACAAAAGCAAAAACCACTGCTGAGACAGCTCCAGAAGCACCTAAAGACTGATAACTTTGATTGTTTTGATTCCTTATATAAGGCAGTAATGTAGCGAAAAATCCTCCGAAAATATAAAGGATCAAAAAGTAGATTTCGCCTTTAAATACTCCATATTCAACCATTAACAATTGCTCTAAATAGCTCCCTAAAAAATAAAATGAAAACATATTAAAAGCCAAATGTTGTAAATCAGCATGGATTAACAAATGGCTAAAAAAACGATAAAATTCATTATTATGCTTACATAAATAAGGACTAAACGACATCTTAGCAAGCAACGAAGGCTTTTTAAAAGCATTAGCTGACACTAAGATTGTAAGTAATAATATAAATGTATGTAATGTAAATGCCATTTAGCTTTTATTAATATATATCAACTTACGCAGTAAACATGAAACAGTTACAAAATTGAATGTTTAATTTCAGTTATTACCTATACGAAATACTGCATCGTGTTTGGGTTTAAACATTACAAATTTAAACAATATTATTGTCGTATTCAGGCAAAATCTGAATAGATTCTGATTTATAAATATTGAATCCCTTCAGTATTTTAGAGCTTGTAGATAAAAACATGATTATTGGGATCAACGCTAAAAGTTGGAGCCCAATAATTTCTATTATATTTCATACTATATCATTATTACACCTATTCACTTTAGATTAAAATGTAAATACTTGGTATTACTTAAAAGCATGAATTACTTCAGCATTGCTTGAAAATTGGAGTTCCTGGTTGTTAAAAATAACAATATAACTAATACAAATTCAACACCTTAATACCTTTAGCGTATCTCTGTTTAACGAAACTAGCATTTTATTAAACAATAATACATACCTTTGAAGAAACCAATTATAATATTTCAGACTATGAAGAAGATATATGATGATTTAGCTTTTAAAATATCAAAGAGAACAACTAAAGATTATAGTACTTCTTTTTCATTAGGCATAAAGTTTCTAAGTAAAGAAATAAGAAACCCAATTTATGGAATATACGGATTTGTAAGAATTGCAGATGAAATTGTTGACTCATTCAATGGTTACAAGCAAAAAGAAATGTTATCCGACTTAAAAGTAGAAACATTTAAAGCTATAGAAAATGGAATAAGCACAAATCCATTATTACATTCTTTTCAAGCAGTAGTTAATGAATATAAAATTCCACTTGAATTAATAGAACAATTTCTACATTCAATGGAAATGGATTTAGAGCAACAGGAATTTGACCAAGAAAAATATGAAGAATACATTTTAGGAAGCGCTGAAGTAGTTGGTCTAATGTGTTTAAAAGTTTTTGTCTTCGGTGATGAAGAAAAATACGAAAACCTAAAATACTTCGCCATGAAACTTGGAAGTGCTTTCCAAAAAATAAATTTTTTAAGAGATTTAAAAGATGATTATAAACTTCTTGGCAGAACTTATTTCCCTGAAATAGAAATGGGGAATTTTAACCAAGAAATAAAAAAACAAATAGAGTTAGATATAGAAAAAGATTTTAAAATTGGTTTTGAAGGTATTAAACAACTTCCCTACTCTACACGTTTTGGAGTGTATATTGCTTACATCTATTTCAATGGATTATTGGAGAAAATTAAAAAGCTAGACGCATCAATAATTCTAAACGAACGTGTTCGTATCCCAAACTCAAAGAAGTACTCTTTGTTTTTTAAAGGTTATATTCGTCACTCATTAAACATACTATAATTGAATAAGTTATCATTAAATAGTTTCTTAACATTAATTCTAATTGTTTTCTTAACAGTTGGGTTAGTAGGTATGTTTACTCCTTTTGAAAAATCATTTAGTGAATTATCATCATTTAATTTAGTATTTACTTTATTTCTTGTTTTTTATTCTTTTAAAAATGATTTAAGATCGTTTTTAATTCCTTTTATAACTGTGTATTTAATTGGATTTTTATTTGAAGCTATTGGCGTAAACTTTGGAATTGTTTTTGGAGATTATAGCTATGGAAAAAATCTTGGATTAATGGCCTTTAATGTCCCACTTCTAATTGGTGCAAATTGGGCTGTATTAACTTTAGGATCTTATCTTTTAAGCTCTTACATATTTAAAAACAAATTTACATCAGTTTTAGCATCTGCTATTTTACTCGTTTTATTTGATTTCATAATGGAACCCATAGCTATTTCATTAGGTTTTTGGTCATGGAAAGATGACATTATTCCTTTCTATAATTATTTCTCTTGGTTCATTATAGGACTGATTACTAGTTACATATGTACATTTACTGTTTTTAAAAATAAAGGAATTGTACAACAAGTATTCATCGCACAGTTTTTATTTTTTTTAATTTTACATTTAAGGTAATTATGTTGACTGCTTTTACAATAATAACATTGACTTTCATAGGAATGGAAGGTATTGCATGGCTAGCACACAAATATGTGATGCATGGAATCGGATGGTCTCTCCACAAAGACCACCATGTCCCGCATACTAAAAAAACAGAGAAAAACGATTTTTTTTTTTTAATTTTCGCTGTACCTAGCTGGTTAAGTATAATGTTAGGTATGATGTATCAAAATAACATTAGTGTTTACATTGGATATGGAATTATTGCTTACGGACTTAGCTATGTATTCATTCACGACATTTTCATTCATCAAAGAATAAAATGGTTAAGGAATACAAATTCTCCTTACTTTAAAGCAATTAGATATGCTCACAAAATACATCACAAACATTTAGGAAAAGAAGATGGAGAATGTTTCGGAATGCTTTTTGTCCCTTACAAATACTATAAAAAAGCACTAAGTAATAAAAACAAGTAAAATGAATTTGTACCTCATATTAAACATTTTAATTTTTGGAACTTTACTATTGTCTTTCGATAAAAAGGTAGCTTTTTACAAGTACATCCCTTTTCTATCAATTGGTATAATTGCTAATATGCTACTATTTATACCGTGGGATATACTATTTACAAAAAATGAAGTTTGGGGATTTAATTCAACTTACCTAATAGGATTATATATTTTTAATCTTCCAATTGAAGAATGGCTGTTTTTTGTAACAGTACCTTATTCATGCACTTTTATTCATTATGTATTAAAAGCTTATTTTAAAAATCCATTTAAAGTAAATATCACCAAAAAAATATGGCTAATAATAGCATTTAGCACATTAATAATCGGATTATTCAATTTTGATAAAATCTATACATTTACAGCTTTCATAATATGCGCTATAACTATAGTAATAAGTCTTAGGATAGATAAAAACTTTATGAATGATTTTTTATTTACTTATACAATAAGTTTTATTCCTTTCATAGTTGTAAATAGTATTTTAACTGGAAGCTTTACTGAAAAACCAATTGTATGGTACAATAATTTAGAAAACTTTGGGGTAAGAATTGGCACTATACCAATAGAAGATACCATCTACAATATAACATTATTAATTATTCCGACTTTAATTACGCACGTTACATATAATAAATACAAACACAAAACGATATGAGAGTTTATTCTATTAAAGAACTAGAAAATTTTTCAGGTACTAAAGCTCATACGATTCGAATTTGGGAACAGCGTTATGAATTATTAAAACCCAAAAGAACTGAAACTGGTATCCGTATTTATAATGATGACGATTTAAAGAAAATTCTTGCTACAGCAATTTTGATTAAATCCGGGTTTAAAATATCTAAAGTTGCAAAACTTTCAAAAGAAGAGATGAATTTTGAGCTAAGTAAAGTTGAAGATAAAAATGGAATTGATGAACAAACTAAATACGAGACTTATATAAACGGATTATTATCTGCTGGAGTTAGATTTGAAGAAAAAGAATTTATCTCAATATTTAATAAAAGCCAAGAAAAATATGATCCTTATGTAATTTATATTGAAATAATATACCCTTTGCTTGTAAAGATAGGTACTATGTGGGGAAGAGACGACATGAATCCATTGCAAGAACATTTTATATCAAATATTTTACGTCAAAAAATATTAATTGACATAGACTTACTTCCTGTAAATGAAACAAGTAATAATGAGATTGCACTTTTTCTACCAGAAAAAGAAACCCATGAAATTGGTTTATTACTTTCTAATTATTTATTAAAAAAGGCTGGATTTAAAACATATTATTTTGGACAGCAAGTACCCGTAATAAATTTAACATCTTTCATAGAGGAGAAAAACATAAAGCAAGCTGTTGGTTTTATTTTTCACTCTCAAGGTTCAGAGAAATTAAATAAAATGTTAAATGTTTTAACGAAAAAATGTCCAAATACAACTTTTTACTGGGGTGGATCTGAAGGACCTTTAAAAGCATTAAACATTACTCCAAATCATAAAATCATCAATTCAATTGATGATTTTAAAAACCAAATAATAGACAATAACTAAAAACTTAATAACATGAAAAAAATAGCGGTAATTGGTGGTGGATTTGCAGGATTATCTGCTGCAAGTTATTTAGCTAAAGAAGGTTATAATGTGTCTATATTTGAAAAAAACAATACAGTAGGCGGAAGAAACAGAAAATTCTCTGAAAATGGATATACATTTGAAATGGGTCCAAGTTGGTATTGGATGCCGGAAGTATTCGATAAATATTTTGCTGATTTTGGTCAAAAAAGAAGCGATTACTACAAACTAACAAAATTGAACCCATCTTTTTCAATGATATTTAAAGACCAAGAAAAGCTCGATATACCATCAGAAAAAGAAGATTTAATTAAATTATTTGAAGAAATAGAACTAGGTGCTGGTAAAAGATTAGAAGCATTCATGGAAGATGCTAAATACAAATATGACACCAGTATGAATGGATTAATATACAAACCTGGAAAAAGCATTTTTGAATTTATTGAATGGGAAGTCATTAGAGGTGTTTTTAAATTAAATTTATTTTCGAATTTTAAAAAGTTTGTTAGAACCTACTTTAGCAATGAAAAATTAACCACTTTAATGGATTTTCCTGTATTGTTTTTAGGTTCAGCACCAGAAAACACTCCAGCACTTTATAGCTTAATGAATTATGCAGGATTACTTCTAGGAACTTGGTATCCTGAAAAAGGAATGTACCAAATCATTGAATCAATGGAGAAATTAGCAATTGAACTTGGAGTTAATATCCATACAAATGCTGAGATTAAACAAATTGTAACTGAGAAAAATCAAGCTAAATCATTAATAGTCAACAACGAAACGCTAGATTTTGATGGTATTATAGCTGCTGGTGATTACCATCACATGGAAACATTGCTACCTAAAGAAAAACGTAATTATTCTGAAAAATATTGGGATAAACGTACAATGGCACCATCTTCTCTAATCTTCTTTTTAGGAATTAATAAAAAACTAAATGGATTAAATCATCACACCTTATTTTTTGATGAAAGTTTAGATGACCACTCAGCTGAAATCTACACAAATCCTAAATGGCCTGAAAAACCATTGTTTTACATTTGTAATCCATCTCAAACAGACCCTTCAATTGCACCTGAAGGACATGAGAATATTTTTGTACTTATACCAATTGCGCCTGGATTAGAAGATAATGATACAATTAGAGAGCATTATTTTGAAATAATAATAAAACGTTTAGAAAAACAAGTTGGCACATCATTAGAAGGTTGTATTGATTATAAAAAATCATATTGTATTAATGATTTCATAAGCGATTACCATAGTTACAAAGGCAATGCTTATGGTTTAGCGAATACCCTCAACCAAACAGCAATTCTAAAACCAAAATTAATTAATAAAAAAATAAACAACCTAGTATACGCAGGACAATTAACCGTTCCTGGTCCTGGTGTTCCTCCCTCTTTAATTAGTGGGAAATTAGCAGCTGAAGAATTAATACTAAAATTATCTTAAATAAATGACTAAAAAACTCTTCATATTCTTATTTACTTCAATGTTATTTCCTTGCTTTAGCCAAAATACTGTTACAGTAAAAATAACTAACGTCAACTATTCAAAAAAAGGTCAATTAAGAATAGCTGTTTTTAATGAGAATGGATTTTTAAATAATAACAAAGTATATGATGGAAAAGTAATTGCTGCTAATAAAAATCAAATCGAAGTAGTTTTTTCGCTTCCAGATGGCGTTTTTGCAATAGCAGTGATTCACGATATTGACGAAAACAAAAAGCTATCGACAAATATTGTAGGATATCCAACTGAACCTTATGCCTTTTCGAATAATAAATACGGTGTAATGGGGCCTCCAAATTTTAAGGATGTTAGCTTTAAAGCTTCCGTAACAAAAACACTTACGATTAATCTTTAAATTACTTTTTTTCTATTTTCTGATAAGAAGTAACAATTCCTTTGATTAAAGCAGAACTAAATCCGCTGTGCTCCATTTCATTTAAACCGATAATAGTACAACCTTTTGGAGTAGTTACTTTATCTATTTCTTGTTCTGGATGTGTACCGTTTTGAATAATTAATTCAGCAGCACCTTTAATCGTTTGGCTTACAATTTTTGTAGCAGAAACTGAATCAAATCCTACTTCTATCCCCCCCTGAATCATGGCCCTCATAAATCTTAAAACATAAGCAATTCCGCAAGCTCCTAAAATAGTTGCTGACTCCATTAATTGTTCATCAATAATTATCGTTTCACCCACATAATCAAAAACAGCAGTTACTTCCTCTCTCCTATTAAGCTTGTCTGTACCAAAAGAAATTGCTGTAATCGATTCATTTACAGAAGATGCTGTATTTGGCATTGCTCTAAACATATCAATGTTATCTAGAAAGCATTCTTTCATTTCATTAATTGTAATTCCTGTAGCAACAGAAATTAAGGTATGCTTATCACTTTTAAATAAACTTGAATGTTCTTTTAAAAAAGGAATTACAGTATAAGGTTTTAATGATAAAATGATTATTTCACAATTAGAAATCAACTCAGCATTGTCTTCAGTAATAAAAGTTATTTCATCAGCTAAATGCTGAATACTTTTTACGGATCTTTTAGAGGCATAAATTAATGATTGAGGATCTCCTTTTCGAATACCTTTAAGCAATGACATTCCTAAATTACCACATCCAATTATACCTATTTTACTCATAACTCTTAACTTTGTTTAATAAATCACCAATCTTTTAAAAGATCATTAATAGTTTTTCACAAAACTACTATTTATTGTAAACATTCTAACATTAACCGCAATTTTAATGTTATTTTCGTAGAAGTGACTTTTTAAAAAAAAAATAATATTTCATGAACAAGTTAGTTCTCTTTTTATTTTTTCAATTTGTAGGATTAGGAGTGTCTGCTCACGCTTACTATTTCGCATTTGCTGAGCTTCAGTTGAATAAAGACAATAATAAACTTGAACTTACTGTAATTATTAATTCACATGACATTGAGCATTGGATAAAAAAAAGTGACTTTTCCTACATAGAATTTGAAAATAAAACTCAAAACAAAAACTTAAACAACTACCTATCTAGCAATATTTTAAATGGATTCATTGCTAGTATAGATTCATATATGATCACTTTCAATTTTATTGATTACAGCATAAAAAAAGACGGCAATATTGAATTTTATTTTGAATCGGAATCTATCTCTCCTCCTTCCCAAATAGAAGTTCGATTCGATCTTTTAATGGACGATTATCCAGAGCAACAAAATAAATTAATCTATTTAAATCAGGACATTAAAAAATCTTACGGATTTTTAAGAAATACAAAAACACATTTAATTAAATTATAGAATGAATAAAATTTACTTTTTAGCAGTTATAATCTTTCCTTTTGTAAATTGGTCTCAGCACAAATTTGCTCAATTAGACGAACTCCTTCCAACCCCAAATGAATTTAGAAACGCTGCGGGTGCACCTGGACACAATTACTACCAGCAGAAAGCCGATTATAAAATCAATGTAAGTCTTAATGATGCTGATCAAACTATTCATGGCGAAGAAATAATTACCTATACAAATAACTCACCTGACAACTTAGAATATTTATGGATTCAACTAGATCAAAATCGAAAAAATTTAGATTCTGACTCTAAATTAATTCAAGTTGAAAAAATGGAAGACTTTAAATCAATTAGTGATTTAGAACTTAAAACATTCTATTTTGATGGTGGATTTAAAATTGAAGATGTAACTGCAATTGATGGTCAACCGCTATCATACTTCATCAACAAAACAATGCTTAGAATTAATTTAAAAAATATTCTAGCCTCTAAAAGCAGTATTAGTTTTAAAATTAGTTGGTGGTATCATATTAACGATAGAGAAACTTTAAATGCTCGATCAGGTTATGAATATTTCCCAAAGGACAAGAACTATCTTTATACTATTGCACAATGGTTTCCCAGAATGTGTGTTTACAATGATGTTGAAGGTTGGCAGAACAAACAATTTTTAGGAAAGGGAGAATTCACTCTTCCTTTTGGGGATTATGAGGTAAATATCTCTGTTCCTTCAGGCCACATTGTTACAGCAACAGGAGAATTACAGAATCAAAAAGATATTTTATCACCAATTCAATTAGAACGATTAGAAAATGCTAAAGTAAGTGATGAACCACTTTTCATTATTACACCAGAAGAAGCATTACGCTCCGAACAAATGAAATCAAAAGCCTTAAAGATTTGGAAATTTAAAGCTGAAAACGTTAGAGACTTTGCGTTTGCTAGTTCTAGAAAATTTATCTGGGATGCTCAAGGAATAATTGTTAATGGTAAAACAATAATGGCAATGTCTTTTTATCCTAAAGAAGGCAATCCACTTTGGGAGATGTACTCAACCAAACTTGTTGCTCACACTATAAAAAGCTATTCAAAATATACAGTTGACTATCCATATCCAGTTGCAATTTCTGTTCACTCAAAATGGATAGGAATGGAATATCCAATGATTTGCTTTAACGGAGGAAGACCAAACGAAGACGGTTCTTATGCTGAGCAAACCAAATATTCTATGTGGGGAGTGATCATTCACGAAGTTGGTCATAATTTTTTCCCAATGATCATTAATTCAGATGAACGCCAATGGACTTGGATGGATGAAGGACTTAATACCTTTGTTCAGTATCTTGCTGAGCAAGAATGGGAAAGAAATTACCCATCAAAAAGAGGTCCAGCTGAAAATATAGTTAACTATATGAGTGGAGATAAAGTTAATATTTCTCCAATAATGACAAATTCTGAATCGGTATTACAACTAGGGAACAACGCTTATGGGAAGCCCGCTACTGCTCTAAACATACTTAGGGAAACCATTATGGGTAGAGAGCTTTTTGATTACGCTTTTAAAACGTATTGTGAAAGATGGAAATTTAAACACCCAACTCCTGCTGATTTTTTCAGAACAATGGAAGATGCTTCTGCCGTAGATTTAGATTGGTTTTGGAGGGGATGGTTTTACAGCACAGATCATGTTGATGTGGCAATTACAGCAGTTACCCACTTTAAAGAGGCATCTAGTAATAAAAATTCAAAAATATTGGAAACATTACCTTTTAACAAAGAACAACTTCCAAATACAAATGACCTTCCGATAGGATACATTAGAAATCAAAGAAGTATTTCTGAAACATTGAATGAAAAAGATATTACCATAAATGATCATTATGGATGGAAGCGTAAGGCTTTTAATGATTCAATTTCAAAATACATCTATACGAATGATGTCTTACATAAAGAATATGATTTCGAGAACAATCAAGAGAAATATTACTATGAAATTAATTTTAAAAATGAAGGAGGTCTTGTTAGTCCAATTATACTAAGAGCATTTTTAGAAGATGGAACAACTGAAATAATTCGTATTCCTGTAGAGATTTGGTTATTGAATACTTTAGAAGTATCAAAAATATTTGTATTTAAAAAGAAAGTAAAGGGATTTCGTTTAGACCCTTTCTTAGAAACGGCTGATACGGAGTTAAGCAATAACTTTTGGCCAGCAAAAAACACCTTATCACGTTTTCAATTATTCATGCAATCTAAAAATTAAGCGATGCGTTTTAATTTATCTGAAATTACAGAACTTATAAAATCAAGAAGAACTATTTATCCAGAACAATTCAGTGAAAGAAAAGTTCATAAAGAGCAAATTGAATTACTTCTAAACAACGCTCAATGGGCTCCAACTCACGGTAACACACAACCTTGGAGATTTAAAGTTTTTATGGAGGATGGGTTGAATAAACTGAGTGATTTTTTAGGCAAAACCTATCTTGAATTAACACCTAAAGAAGCTCAAAACGATTTAAAACTCGCTAAATTAATAACAAGACCAAAACAATCTTCAGTTGTTATAGCAATTTGTATGGAGCGTCAAAAGGAAGAGAAAATTTTAGAAATTGAAGAAATTGAAGCTGTTGCTTGTGCGATTCAAAATCTTCATTTATCTTGTACAGCATATGGATTAGGTGGCTTTTGGTCGACTCCAAAATTAATTTATTCAGAAAAAATGAATCAATTTTTATCACTTTCAGAAAAAGACAAATGCTTAGGTTTGTTTTACATAGGCTATCCAGCTATTGAATGGCCAAAAGCTCATAGAAAACCATTAGAATATACAACTGAATGGATTTATTAAATTTGTCATTAAATAATAATTCAATTTATTCGTTATAACAATAAGATGCAACGTTTAATCACAATAGCTTTTATTTTCTTGAACTTAGTCTCTTACTCACAATCAGTAAGGGGAACTACTTATTTTGGACTTCAAGTCAAACCTATTTTTCAAACAAATGCAGGCGGTTCTGAATTATCTAATCTTAAACTTGACAATTTCAATGTAGCAATTAAGCAAAAAGTAGGTTTTTCATTTGGTGGCTCAGTAAGGACGAATATTACAAAGTTAATTGCTTTTGAATCGGGAATAAATTTTGTTCAGAGAAATTATGAAATTACAAACTCCTTAACAGATACAAATGTTAGTATTTCACATCAATGGTCTTACATCAACTATGAAATACCGCTTAACGCCTTAATATATATTCAATTATCTCCTAAAACATACATGAATACTTCTCTTGGAACTGCAATTCGCTTTACCCCTACTGATATTCAGAAAAAACTTCAAACAGGAGGTATACATTCTTTTGAAAACTATGGCTTGTACCAATCCAAAATTGCTTTTAATGTAAATGCAAATGTTGGCTTTGAATATCGAACAGACAAAAAAGGATTCTATTATATTGGTGGATCGATTAGTGTGCCACTAAGACCTATTCTTAACTTCTACTCTATCCATAGCATACAGAGTACTACAGCTAAAAAGTTAGTCAAAGGTCAATTTACTGGTCGATATATCTCTCTTGACTTAAGGTACTTTTTCCCAAATATCAAAAAGAAAGGTGATCAACCTAACAAAGAATTACATTAATTTATTTTTTCGGAACATTTTTTGATAATTTACGAATAAGAAAAGATAATGAAACAGTTCGTACTAAATATTTTATTTATAATATTCTCACAGTTTACAATCTCACAAGTTGATTTTAAAGGATTGTGGCAAGGAATTATAATTCTTGATGGTCAAACAGCAGAACAAGGAAATATAATTTATTTAAATATAAATTCAAACAATAAATCTTTAGAAGGACAAACAAGAGAAGAACAAAATAAATCACCCTATTATGCTGTAAAAAACATTAAAGGTAAGTTAGACGGTGTAAAAATTTCTTTTGAGCAAAAAATAATTATTAAAAAAGAATCATCTACAAAAAGTAACTGGTGCCTTTTTAAATCAGACCTCATTTATAATGATAGCACGGGTTATTTAGAAGGACGTTTTTTAAGTACTAATTGTAGGAGTTTTTCAGGTACTCTAAAACTTTATAGGTCTACAGCTAAATTTTCAGATAATGAAGAACTTATTTTAAGTCAGTCTTGGATTGAGAATTTCAAAAATGATCTTTCAAAAGGATTTAATGCACCTGAAATTAGAATAAAAGAAAGAAGTGAATTTGTATTTGAGCCAATTTATTTTGATTATGACAAAGCTGAGATAAAACCTATCTATGAAGCCTTTTTATTGAAAATGATTCGCATTGTAAACGGTCATCCTGATCTTCGAGTACAAATTACAGGAAATACAGATTCCGACGGCTCAGATGAATACAACATAGATCTATCTAAAAAAAGAGCTGAAGCAATTATTGAATTCTTTGAAAATCAAGGAATTTTAGTTGATCGTTTAATCATTGAGTTCAGAGGAGAGAAAAACCCTATAGACAGCAATGAAACGAAAGAAGGAAAACAACGAAACAGAAGAGTTGATTTTTTATTTATTTATAAATAGTGTCTGAACTGAAATTCAACTTAGATTCTAACAGAATCTTAATGGTGAGATAAATAGGCAGTGCTTTTATTTACCATTATGATTAAGTACGTTCTGTATGTATAGGCATTTTAGAATTAAATTACAATCAAATACTATTTTTCAGAAACTCTCGTTCATAAATTCATTACTTTTGAATTAGAATTTACTAATAAGTATAAATGAAAAATATATTTGAATTATCCTTTTCAGAAAACGTTATTGCTAGAATCAATCAACTCGACAAAAATAGCTCTCCATTTTGGGGTAAAATGAATGTATCTCAAATGTTAGCACACTGTAACGTGACATACGAATTTCTATTCGACGACAATCATAAAAAACCTAGCCCTATAGCGAAGTTCTTCCTGAAATTATTTGTGAAAAAGATTGTATGCGGAGATAAGCCTTATAAAAAAAGTAGCCAAACAGCTCCTGCATTTTTAGTAACGAGTCAGAAAGATTTTGAAGCTGAAAAACTTAGGTTAATTACCTATATCGAACGCACCCAAAAATTAGGGACATCTTATTTTGAAAACAAAGAATCTCATTCTTTTGGTCCATTAACAAGTAGCGAATGGAACAATATGTTTTACAAACATTTAGACCATCATTTAAGCCAATTTGGAGTTTAATTTTATAATTTTAATCATGAACAGAATATTAATTTTATTAGCAGTCGTTTTCTCAATCAATCTAATCAAAGCGCAAACGACTTCTGAAGAAACGGAAACGAAAGTTGTTTACTTAATAAATGGTAAAAAATACATTGGAACAATTGTAAGTGATGATGGAAGAGAGATTCTTTTTCAAAGTGACAAAACAGGAAAAATTTACATTACAAAAACAGAAATTAAAGAAATAAAATCGGCAAATTTAAATGTAATTGAGGTAGATGGAGAACTACAAGTAGAAAGTCCATTCACTACAAGGTATGCTTATACATCGAATGCATTCCCAATTAAAAAAGGAAGTAATTATGCAATGGTGAATTTATTTGGACCTGAAATTCATTTTGCAACGTCGGATCGTTTTTCTTTAGGTGTAATGACAACTTGGATTGGAAGTCCGTTAGGTTTTAATGCTAAATACAGTTTTAAATCTAAATATGATAAATTAAATTTTGCAGTTGGTGGTATTCTTGGAACTTCGGGTTATATAGGCAGTGGAAATGGTTACGGAGGTTTAACCTGGTTCACAACAACTTATGGTGATAGGATAAACAATCTAAGTTTTTCAGCAGGATACGGTTATTTAGGCTTTTTAAATGATAAGTCTCGCTTTAGAGGAGGACCTCTCTTTTCTATAGCTGGTATTCATTCAATTGGAAATGGAATTAGCTTTATTTTTGACTCAATGCTGTCGATTACAGACAGAACAAGTACTGAATACAAAACTACTATAGCTGAAACACCAACAACAGGAATCGATTATAATGGAGACCCTTATGTTTACTACGAATACAACTATGAAGAATATCAAAAAAGAGCCTATAACTTTACTTTTTTCTTAATGCCAGGTTTACGTTTTCAAAAAACGGATGATCGTGCTTTTCAAGTTTCGCTTGCTGGTGTTATTAATATTTATGGCGATCAATCAAATTCATTTCCAGTTCCTATGTGTTCTTGGTTTTTCAAATTATAATTGAAATAAAATTATTATGACAAACAATAATCCATTATTAAACTCATTCGATTTAGCACCTTTTACTCAAATCAAGAATGAACATTTTTTACCTGCTTTCAAACAATTAATTGAAGAAACAAAAGCAGAAATTAATGCAATTGCTCAAAATAGTTCTGAAGCAACATTTGAAAATACAATTGAGGCATTAGAATTTTCAGGAAACCAATTAGATAGAGTTTCGAGTGTTTTTTTTAACTTAAACTCTGCTGAAACAAATCCTGAACTTCAAAAATTAGCACAAGAAATTTCTCCCTTGTTGTCTGAGTTTGGTAATGACATCACATTGAATGAAGAATTGTTTCAACGTATCAAATCAGTTTACGATAGAAAATCAACTTTAACACTTACGAAAGAGCAAGAAATGCTTTTAGACAAGAAATTTAAAGGTTTTTCTAGAAATGGTGCAAACTTAATTGGTGACAAGAAAGAAAAATTAAGAGCAATAGATGCAGAACTTTCTACTTTAAAACTAAAATTTGGTGAAAATGTATTAGCAGAAACAAATAATTTTGAGCTTCACTTAACAGACGAAAAAGATTTAGACGGTTTACCAGAAGGTGAAAAAGAAGCTGCATCAAGTTTAGCAAAAGATAAAGAAAAGGATGGATGGTTAATTACACTTGCTTACCCAAGCTATATACCTTTCATGAAATATGCTACAAATCGTGAACTAAGAAAAAAAATTGCTTTAGCAGCTGGTTCTCAATGTTTCAAAAAAGATGAATTTAACAACGAAGAAGTAGTCCTGAAAATTGCGAAACTTCGTTTTGATCGTGCTCAACTATTAGGTTACAAGACACATGCTGATTTCGTTTTAGAAGAAAGAATGGCTGGTTCATCAGAAAAAGTAACTTCTTTTTTAAATGACATGCTAAAAAAAGCACTTCCATTTGCTAAAAAAGAAATAGTAGAACTTGAACAATTCGCCAAAGATTTAGATGGAATTGATCGTTTAGAAAAATGGGACAGTGCTTTTTACTCAGAAAAACTAAAAACTAAAAAATATAATTTAGATGATGAAAAGTTAAAACCTTATTTTCAATTAGATAAAGTTTTAGATGGAGCGTTTCAAGTTGCCGAAAAATTATTTGGTTTAACATTTAAAAAAGTAGATGACATTGAAGTTTACCATTCTGATGTAAAAACATATGAAGTTTATAGCGACGAGAAAGAACTTAAGGCTATTTTTTATGCTGACTTTCATCCGAGAGAAGGAAAAAGAAATGGTGCCTGGATGACTTCATTCAAAGGTCAAATGATTAAGGATGGTAAAAACGATCGCCCACATATTTCAAACGTATGCAATTTCACGAAGCCTACACCAACAAAACCATCCTTATTAACGTTTAATGAAGTAACAACTTTGTTTCATGAATTTGGTCATGGATTACATGGGATTTTGGCAAACACAACTTACCCAAGTCTTTCAGGAACAAGTGTTTATTGGGACTTCGTTGAACTACCAAGTCAAGTACTAGAAAACTGGTGTTTTGAAAAAGAATGCCTTGATTTATTTGCAAAACATTACGAAACAGGAGAAAGTATTCCAATTGAGTATATTGAAAAAATAAAAGAATCAGCTAATTTCTTAGAAGGAATTGCAACAGTTAGACAGTTAAGTTTTGGTTTATTAGATATGTCGTGGCATGGAGTTGATCCGAATGCTATTAAAAGCGTAAAAGAAAATGAGTTAAAATCATTTGAAAAAACGAGCCTCTATCCTGATGTAAAAGAAAACTGTATGAGTGTTTCTTTTTCACACATTTTCCCAGGTGGTTATTCTTCTGGATACTACAGTTATAAATGGGCTGAAGTTCTTGATGCTGATGCATTTGAATTGTTTCAAGAAAGAGGAATATTTGACAGGGTTACTGGTAAAGCATTTGAAGAACACGTCTTAAGCAAAGGAGGTACTGAACATCCTATGGAACTTTACAAAAACTTCAGAGGTGAAGAACCAAAACCTGAAGCTTTATTAAAGCGTGCTGGATTATATACGGAAGAATCAATTTAAATTTTTAAAGTCGTCTAAATTCAGTAAATTTGAGACTAAATAAATACAAAATAAAATGCAACTTAAAGAATATAAAATTTTATCATTGATTTTGTTAATTGGATTATCATTCAACCTCAATGCGCAAGAAAAAGATAATGCAGGACAAGTTCAAGATTCCGTATTTGCTAATTACCTTCTAATAAACTCTTTGAAGCCAAAAAAGAAAATTCAATTGAAAGATAGCGGACCATACGGATTGGCATATATAGAACCTGTTAAGGATAGTCTTAAAGCTGAAAATATTTATTTGCTAAGTGGAAATATAAGAACATTAGATGCTACCACTTTAGAATTTGACATCCGAAATGAAGCAATTGAACAAAATTTCAAAGATGGGTCAATTATTAGTACTCAAAATGACTACTCTAGCTTTTACTACTCAGGAAATCAAGCTCCTCGAACCGTTAACATAAATGCTATACAATACATTGACTACTCCTCGCCTACTAGAACAGTATTACATTCAATTGGATTAAGCACAATGTTTGTTGGTGCTGCTACAACTTTAGTTTTAGCTCCTATTTTAAACTACAATTTCAAATTCAAAAATGGAAATTTTAATGGAAGTGGATATAAAAATATTGCTAAAGCTGGAATAATCGTTTTTGCAGCAGGAATACCTATTAATTTATTAACAAAAATAAAACGTTACAATATTGCCGATAAACAAAAACAAGATCAAGAATTTTGGTACTTGGAGAAAATCGAAAATATTACTGAATAAACTTATTTAGAAAGAAAGCATGGCATTCACATTAAATACGATTGAAGAAGCAATCGAAGACATCAAACATGGTAAAGTTATCATTGTTGTTGATGATGAAGATAGAGAGAATGAAGGTGATTTTTTGACAGCTGCAGAAAATGTGACGCCTGAGATCATTAATTTCATGGCGACTCATGGTAGAGGATTAATTTGTGCACCACTTTTAGAAAGTAGATGCGATGAATTAGGCTTAGAATTGATGGTACGTTCAAATTCTGCTGCTTATGAAACACCTTTTACTGTATCTGTAGATTTAAATGGTCATGGTTGCACAACAGGAATTTCGGCAAGTGATCGCTCAAAAACAATTCAAGCATTAATAGACCCTTCTATTCACCCTGACGAACTAGGAAAACCAGGACATATCTTCCCATTAAGAGCTAAAAAAGAAGGTGTTTTAAGAAGAGCGGGACATACAGAAGCTGCAGTTGACTTAGCACGTTTAGCTGGATTAAAACCTGCTGGAGTTATTGTTGAAATCTTAAATGAAGATGGAACAATGGCTCGACTTCCTGAATTGGTAGTTATCGCTAAACGATTTGATTTAAAAATTGTTTCGATAGAAGATTTAATTGAATATAGAATAAAGACAGAATCCCTAATTGAAAGATTGGTAGATGTCAAAATGCCGACTGAAAATGGAGATTTCCAATTACACGCATACAAAGAAATCAACTCAGGTCAAGAGCATTTAGCACTTGTAAAAGGAACTTGGGAGAAAGACGAAGCTGTACTTGTAAGAGTTCACTCTTCTTGTATAACTGGAGATATTTTCGGATCTTGTCGTTGTGATTGTGGTCCTCAATTAGATGCTGCAATGAAAGCTATTGAAAAAGAAGGAAAAGGTGTAATTGTTTACATGAATCAAGAAGGTCGAGGAATTGGCTTAGTCAATAAATTAAAAGCATATAAACTTCAGGAAGAAGGATACGATACAGTTGAAGCGAATATAAAACTTGGCTTCAAAATGGATGAAAGAGATTATGGAATTGGTGCTCAAATCATAAGAGATTTGGGAGTTTCTAAAATGAAATTAATGACGAACAATCCTACTAAAAGAACAGGATTAGTAGGTTATGGATTAGAAATTGTAGAGAATGTTTCGATTGAAGTTGAAAGTAATCAGCACAATGAAGATTACATGATTACAAAAAGAGATAAAATGGGGCATTCTATTAAAATGAAAAAATAATGCTTAGAGCAACTGGATTAACAAAGAAATATGATCAACTTGAAATACTAAAGGGTATTGACCTGCATGTAAAAGAAGGTGAGATTATTTCTATTGTTGGTGCATCAGGTGCTGGAAAGACAACACTTCTTCAATTATTAGGAACATTAGAAAAACCAGATAAAGGGCAATTATTAATTAATGGAATTGATCCTTTTGCGCTCAGCTCAAATAAACTTGCAAATTTTAGAAATCAAAACATTGGTTTCATTTTTCAATTTCATCAGTTACTTCCAGAATTCTCAGCAATTGAAAACATTTGTTTACCTGCATTAATAAAGGGAGTAAGTTTAAATGATGCAAAAAAAGAAGCATCAAAATTACTAGAACTACTTCACCTTTCAGACAGAGCAAGTCACAAACCAAATGAATTGTCAGGTGGAGAACAACAGCGAATTGCAGTAGCTCGCTCATTAATTAATCGTCCAAAGGTTATTTTTGCAGATGAACCAACTGGTAACTTGGATTCTAAAAACTCCACTGAGTTACACCAATTATTTTTCGATCTTAGAAAAGAGTTCAACCAAACATTTGTTATCATTACGCATAACAATGCGCTTTCTGATATGTCGGATAGAAAATTAGTGATGAAAGATGGAAATTTAATTGGTTGATATGAACCCAAATTTTAAAAGCGAACAACAACTCATTGAATACCTCAACAAAAAAGTCATTCAATACAATACCAAAGATTTCATAGATACTGATCCTATACAGCTTCCTCATCTATTTTCAAAGAAAGAAGATATTGAAATTGTAGCACTTATCATTTCTACAATTGCCTGGGGAAACAGAACCAGCATTATCAATAATGGAAAGAAATTATTGGAAATAATGCAACATTCTCCGCATGAATTTATTAATAATTATTCAGATGAATTAGCGAAAGATTTAAAATTTGTTCATCGTACTTTTAATTACCAAGATCTCGATTTCTTTTTCAGAAGTTTACAAAACATCTACCTAACTAGTAATTTAGAACAAGCCTTCTCCCCTCACCCAAATATTTTTGGAGCGAATGGAAGAATTATTAATTTCAGAACACGCTTTTTTGAAACAGAACACGATAATAGATCTGAAAAGCATGTTTCAAATCCACTGAAAAATTCAGCGGCAAAAAGATTGAACATGTTTTTGAGATGGCTTTGTAGAAAAGACGAAAATGGTGTCGATTTTGGTATTTGGAACTCTATTCCTTTAAGTGAACTTAATGTACCTTTAGATGTTCACACCGCAACAGTAGGAAGAAAATTAGGGCTGATTACCCGCAAACAAAACGATGGTAAAACATTAGAAGAATTGATGGAACAACTTAGAAGATTTGATCCAAATGACCCATCAAAATACGATTTTGCACTTTTTGGAATCGGGGCATTTGAAGGAAAGTAACACCTAACAAACTGAATATAATAAAATCAGCTTATCATTAAATCTTTAATTTTAAAAACCTAAAATTTCACATTCTGCGATTCCTGAAACATTTTCAATTTCAATTGTATCTCCTGTAATGTTATCACACATTTCCTTTGCCTTATTTTTTGAATTATAAACTTTATAGTCTTCTGCCTTAACCGTACCAGAAACACCACAGCTACATGTGTATTCTTTACTACAGGAAGCAAGAATAATTAAAGCAAAAATTGAACTGAAGACTATTTTTTTCATGTTTATAATTTTAATTAGTCAAATATACAAATTTTTTAATAAATCACTTTTTTTTAAAATTTAACGACAAAAGTTTAATATGACCCCCTCATAAATTACAAGTTTGTGTATTTTTACAAAAAACAATAAAATATGTCAAACGCAATTTTCAAAGTACCATCAGCAATCAACGAACCTGTAAAAAATTACGCACCTGGTTCAGTAGAAAGAGATGAGCTTATTTCAAAATACAAAGAAATGTACAACCAAGAACCGATTGATGTTCCTATGTACATTGGTAACAAAGAAGTAAGAACTTCTAACAAAAAAGTGATGTCACCACCACATGACCATAAAAAAGTTTTAGGTCATTTTAATTACGGTGAAAAAGTTCACGTAGAAGAAGCTATTGAAGCAGCTTTAAAAGCTAAAAATCAATGGGCTAATTTACCATGGGACCAACGAGCTGCAATCTTTTTGAAGGCTGCTGATTTGTTAGCTGGTCCATTTAGAGCGAAAATGAATGCAGCGACAATGCTGTGTCAATCTAAAAATGTATTTCAAGCAGAAATTGATGCTTCTTGTGAATTTATCGATTTTTTAAGATTTAACGTTCAATATTTAACGCAGATTTATAAAGAGCAACCAGATTCTTTACCTGGTATGTGGAATAAATTAGATTATAGACCTTTAGAAGGATTCGTATTTGCACTGACTCCTTTTAATTTCACAGCTATTGCTGGTAATCTATGTGCTGCTCCAGCAATGATGGGGAACGTTATCGTTTGGAAACCTGCTGATTCTCAATTATATTCTGCTCAAGTAATCATGGAATTATTTAAAGAAGCAGGCTTACCTGATGGAGTTATCAATATGATTACAGTTGATGGTCCAGTTGCTGGTGATGTTGTTTTTAAACATAAAGATTTTGCAGGATTACATTTCACAGGATCAACAGGAGTATTTAGACACTTATGGAAAGAGATTGGAAACAATTTAGATAAATACAGAACTTACCCAAGAATTGTTGGAGAAACTGGTGGGAAAGATTTCGTTTTAGCACATGAGTCAGCTAACGCCTATGAAGTTGCTACAGCACTTTCAAGAGGAGCTTTCGAATACCAAGGTCAAAAATGTTCTGCAGCTTCAAGAGCTTATGTTCCTGCTTCATTATGGCCAGAAGTGAAACGTATTCTTGTTGAACAAGTTAATTCTTTTAAAATTGGTACAACTGAAGACCCTTCTAATTTTGTAAATGCTGTAATTGATGAAAAAGCTTTCGATAAAATCTCAGGCTATATTGACTATATCAAAGAACAAAAAGATGCAGAAATAATCTGTGGAGGAACGTATGACAAATCAGTAGGATATTTTATAAATCCAACAGTTGTTGTTACTACGAATGAAAAATTCAGAACAATGTGTGAAGAAATTTTCGGACCAGTGCTTACCATTTTTGTTTATGAAAATGATAAGTTTGAAGAAACGATGGAGTTACTTGACCAAACTTCTGAATATGCATTAACTGGTGCAATTATCTCTAAAGATCGTTATGCTATTAATTTAGCATTAAAAAAATTAGAAAATGCTGCTGGAAATTTCTACATCAATGACAAACCTACAGGTGCTGTTGTCGGACAACAACCATTTGGTGGTGCAAGAGGTTCTGGAACGAATGATAAAGCTGGTGCTGCAATGAATTTATTGAGATGGGTTTCTGCTAGAACAATCAAAGAAACGTTTATTGCTCCTAAAGATTATAAATATCCATTCTTAGGATAGGAACAATAAAATAAACTTATAAATAGTGTCTAGACGGAAATTCATCTAAATTAAATAAAATTCTTGTCGACAATTTATTTCATTATAAAAATAGTCAATTTCTGACCAGGCACTAATTAGAAGCCGTCCGTAATGGGCAGCTTTTTTTTTAATCATATAGGTCGAGTTATT
>Ga0105052_10002024_pt1 | contig 25574 bp, 20 predicted proteins | sample FRY03_FD_78094 | JGI IMG/M metagenome (GOLD analysis project Ga0105052, IMG submission 78094) | Freshwater microbial communities from Lake Fryxell liftoff mats and glacier meltwater in Antarctica - FRY-03 | ecosystem: Environmental > Aquatic > Freshwater > Ice > Glacier meltwater ... | reverse complement strand
CTGCGCCTCTCTGCGTCCCACTCTCTGCGCCTCTCTGCGCCCTACTCTCTGCCCCTCTCTGCGTCCCACTCTCCGCGCCTCTCTGCGTTAAATCTCTGCGCCTCTCTGCGTCCTACTCTCTGCGCCTCTCTGCGTCCCACTCTCTGCGCCTCTCTGCGCCCTACTCTCTGCGCCTCTCTGCGTTCTACTCTCTGCGCCTCTCTGCGTTAAATCTCTGCGCCTCTCTGCGTTCTACTCTCTGCGCCTCTCTGCGTCCCACTCTCCGCGCCTCTCTGAAAAATCCACGTTAAATCTCTGTAAGTTCATCCAAGAAAAAAAAGGAAACAGATTACTCTATTTCCCATTTAATTCTCTCACACTATATTTCTTAAAAGCAATACTTGTTGGCCTCAATGAGTTTTGCCGCAACCATTCTTCTGCTTTCTTTTACATTGAAAGGTTCCATTTTGCAAAAACGTTTCAAGCCCATAATCATCATGCGAAGTTCATCACCTTCTGCAAAACCATATAATGCTTCTTTACCACTTTGTTCTATAATCTGAGCGGCATTGTAAATGGCCACTTTCATCATTTCTTTTTGAACACTCAAATCGGCATCAGGCTTAATCGATGCTAGTTTTTCGGTTCTCAATAAAACAGATTCCGCTGTATAAGTTTGAATGCTCATATCAGCAATTGCCATTAGAATTTCCTGCTCTTTTCCCAAATGCATCATCAGTTTTTGAACCGCTGATCCGGCAACCATTAAAATTGCTTTTTTGAAGTTCTGGACATAGTTTCGATACTGATCAAATTCGTTGTCTGGAGCTTCTCCAAAATCAGGAATCGACATCAGTTCATTGGCAACTTTCGTTGCAGGACCCATCAGGTCTAACTCACCTTTCATGGCCTTTTTCAAGATCATGTCAACGGTAAGCATTCGATTTATTTCATTGGTACCTTCAAAAATCCGGTTGATACGTGCGTCACGGTACGATCTTTCTATGCGGGTTTCGGCCGAATAACCCATACCACCATGTATTTGAAGGCCTTCATCCACCGCAAAATCCAGTAATTCGGAACCTAAAACTTTGAGGATTGCACATTCGGGAGCAAAAGAAGCGATTCCTTTAAGAACAGCCTGACCTTTTTCCATTCCGCCATTTTCAAGTGCAGCAATGGCATCATCAATATTTTGAGTTGCGCGATAAATAGCAGATTCAGCCGCATAAGTTTGAATTCCCATTTCGGCAATTTTATGACGAATGGCGCCATATTTCGAAATGGCTCGTCCAAATTGTTGACGTTCATTTGCGTAGCGAACACTTTCAGTAATGGTAGCCTTAGTACCACCAAGTACTCCTCCCGCCAATTTAATTCTTCCTATATTTAAGATATTAACTGCAATTTTAAATCCGCTGTTTCGCTCGTAAAGCAAGTTCTCAACAGGAACTTTTACATTATTGAAAAACACCTGACGGGTTGATGAGCCTTTGATTCCCATCTTTTTTTCTTCGGGATTAAGGCTAATTCCCTCCATGTCTTTGGTAAGGATAAAAGCGCTTAAATTTTCATCATTATCGATGCGGGCAAAAACGGTAAATATGTCTGCAAATCCGGCATTTGTAATCCACATTTTTTGTCCATTCAGCATATAATGCTTGCCATCTTCAGTCAATATAGCGGAAGTTTTACCTGAGTTTGCGTCAGATCCCGAACCGGGTTCCGTTAAACAATAACAAGCTTTCCACTCACCAGTACTAAGTTTCGGAATGTATTTTTTTCTTTGTTCATCATTGCCATAATATAGAATAGGCAAGGTGCCGATGCCGGTATGTGCACCATAGGCAACGCTAAATGAATGTCCTTCACCTAAAGCTTCTGTAACTAACATGGAAGTTTTTAAATCCATACCAAGACCGCCTAAATCTTCAGGTACCGTTATAGCCAAAAGACCTAATTGCCCTGCTTTATCTAAAAGGGCAGGCATCAGCTCGGGCTCCATGCTATCGATACGTTCTAGATTGGGTGAAATTTCTTGTTCGATAAAATCCAAACAAGTTTGCTTCATCATCAACTGTTCTTCGCTGAATTCTTCTGGAATGAAAATTTCGTTAGCACTCGTTTCGCGAATGATAAACTCGCCTCCTGTTATGGCTTTGTTGTTGTTACTTTGTTCCATTTTCTGCTTATGTTCAGTTGAGTAATTCGTAAATTCCGGCAGCGCCTTGACCCGTTCCAACGCACATGGTAACCATACCGTATTTTTCTTTTCGGGCGCGCATTTCGTGAAATAATTGCACACTTAATTTAGATCCGGTGCAGCCCAGTGGATGACCCAAAGCAATCGCACCTCCATTCACATTCACCTTGCTATCGTCTAATCCCAAATGACGAACAATTGCCAAACTTTGACTTGCAAATGCTTCATTGAGTTCTATTAATCCCATGTCCTCTTGTTTCAACCCCGCTTTCTTAAGAGCTTCGGGTATGGCATAAATGGGGCCAACGCCCATGATGCGCGGCTCTAATGCAGCAACATGGTACGAAACCATTCTTGCAATTGGTTGTACATTGAGTTCTTTGAGCATTTTCTCACTCACAACTAAAACAAAGGCAGCACCATCTGATGTTTGCGATGCATTTCCTGCGGTAACACTTCCTCGGGCGTCAAAAACTGGTTTTAGTTTGGCCAGTTTTTGAATGTCGGTATCTTTTCTAACGCCTTCATCAGTATCAACAATGTATTTGCGCTCTTGCTTTTTCTCGTTGGCATCGAGGTAGTTTTCTACCACTTCAATAGGTGCAATGCCGGGTTTAAATTTACCACCTTCAATAGCTGCCGCAGCGCGTTGATGTGAACGGAAGGCAAAGGCATCCTGATCTTCGCGACTTACTTTAAAATCTCTGGCTACAGCTTCTGCGGTAAGTCCCATACCCCAATACCAAGTCGGGTTGGCTTTAGCAACATCTGCATTGGGAACAACTCTCCAACCGCCAAAAGGAATGGGCGACATCGTTTCTATTCCACCTGCAAGAATGCAATCAGCCATTCCGGCTTTAATTTTGGCAGTTGCAATGGCGATGGTTTCTAGCCCTGAAGCGCAATAGCGGTTTACAGTCATACCGGGAACTTTGTCAGTATTGAGTCCCATTAGCGAAACCATTCTGCCCAAATTGAGTCCCTGCTCAGCTTCCGGTGTAGCATTGCCAACTATTACATCCTCAATTCGTTCTTTTTCTAATTGAGGAAAATCGTTCAGTAGATGGCGGATTACAGCGGCACCCAAATCGTCAGGGCGCATAAAGCGGAATAGTCCACGGGGAGCTTTGCCCACCGCTGTTCTGTATCCTCCTATGATGTATGCTTCCATAATATTATATTTTCGGAAATAATTCCGTAATTATTCAATTAATTAATTTCTTAGGATTTTACCGGCTGTTACCAAACTTTGCATTCTTTCCAAGGTTTTTCGTTCGGAGCAAAGTTCAAGGAAAGCCTTGCGTTCAAGATCTAAAAGATATTGTTCTGAAACTTCGGTAATCTCACTCAGGTAACCACCACAGAGCACAAAGCCAAGTTTTTCAGAAATCAGTCGGTCATGCTCGCTAATATAATTTCCACTCAGCATAGTGTTGGCCCCTACGTAAACAATTCCCAATCCTTCTTTTCCTAAAACTTTAATATCTCTGCGCATTAAAGGTTTAGTATATCCCGCATCAGCTAAAGCTAAAGCCGCTGATTTGGCACGCGAAACCTGATGTTCTCTGCTCAGTACCACCTCATCAATACCATTTCTCAAATAGCCTAAATCGAAAGCTTCGTGAGCAGAAGTAGAAACCTTTGCCTGACCGATAGTTAAAAAGCGATTTCGCAAAACATTCATTCTAATGTCTCCTTCACGGAATTCATCCGAAGCACGCAATGCAAATTCTTTAGTACCTCCGCCACCGGGAATTACACCAACACCAAATTCAACCAATCCCATATAGGTTTCTGCATGTGCAATTACTTTGTCGCAATGCATACTCATTTCGCATCCACCACCAAGGGTTAGCCCGTGTGGTGCGGCAACTACTGGTATTGAACTAAATCTCAATCGGGTTACCGTTTTTTGAAAAGTACGGATGGCCATATCGAGTTCATCGTACTGTTGCTCTGCAGCCAACATAAAAATCATTCCCACATTAGCGCCGGCTGAAAAGTTTTGCCCTTCATTGGAAATTACTAGTCCGCGATACTCTGCTTCTGCGAGATCCACAGCTTTATTTATGCCCTGAATTACTTCTGCACCAATGGTATTCATCTTAGTGTGAAATTCAATATTTAGAATTCCATCGCCTAAATCTTTAACAGTGCTTCCTGAGTTTTTCCACACTATTTTTTCTTTTCCAATATTAGAAAGAATGATGAGATGTTCCTGACCTGGAATTTCTTTGTAATTTCCTGTTAGTGGATCATAACAAAGTCGCTTACCATTTTCAATTTTGTAGAAAGAAGCAATTCCGGCTGCTTTCATTTTAGATACCCATTCCGGTAAAATAGCTCCACTTTTTTCTACATCGGCTAAAGCAGTTGATAATCCAATGGCATCCCATGCTTCAAATGGACCTAATTCCCATCCGAAACCGGCTTTCATAGCATCATCGATGCTGTATATATTGTCTGATATTTCTGGAATACGATTGCATACGTATGCAAACAAAGCTTGAAAGGATTTCTTGTAAAATTCTCCAGCCCTGTCTTTTCCATTGTACAATACCGCTGTTCTTTGTACTAAATCATCGATAGTTTTTGTTTGCTCAAGTGTAGCAAATTTCACTTTGGATTTAGTCTCGTATTCGAGCGTATTGAGATTGAGCGAAAGGATTTCTGAACTTCCATCGGCATTTTTTACTTTTTTGAAAAACCCCTGTCCACTTTTAGATCCTAACCAGCCTTTTTCCAACATCGCAGTGATGTAGTTGGGGATATCAAAAGTTGAAGAGCGCTCATCATTAGGACAATTAGCCTTTACGCCATTTGCCACATGCACAAGGGTATCCAGTCCAACAACATCGCAAGTTCTGAAAGTGGCAGATTTTGGTCTTCCCAAAACTGGTCCAGTAAGTTTATCCACTTCGTCGATGCTGAGATTCATTTCTTTCATCATGTGAAAGAGCGCCTGAATGGAGAAAACTCCAATTCTATTGGCAATAAATGCGGGAGTATCTTTACAATGCACCACCTTTTTTCCGAGCCAACGCGAGCCGTAGTCTTCCAGAAAGGAAATAACATCCGATGAAGTCTCCGGACCTGGAATAATTTCCAAAAGTTTAAGATAACGAGGGGGATTAAAAAAATGCGTTCCACAGAAGTGTTGACGAAAATCCTCAGATCTTCCTTCAGCAAGCTGATGGATTGGAATTCCGGAAGTATTACTCGTAATAAGTGTGCCCTTTTTACGATGTTTCTCTACTTTTTCAAAAACGTGTTGTTTGATGTCTAGACGCTCAACAACCACTTCAATAATCCAGTCGTAATCTGCGATTTTAGACATATCGTCATCAAAGTTTCCGGTGCTTATTCGGCTCGCAAAACTTTTGCGGTAAATAGGAGAGGGGTTGGAAGTAAGAGCAGCCTTGAGTGCATCATTCACCAAACGATTTCTAACTTCTTTATCCTCTAATGTTTTGCCTTTTGCCTTTTCTTCATCGTTGAGGTTAAAAGGAACAATATCGAGCAGGAGCACTTGCACACCGATATTGGCGAAGTGTGCAGCAATTCGTGATCCCATTACTCCTGAACCGAGTACGGCTACTTTATTTATGGCTCTGTTTTTCATCTAAACAATTATTCTGCGTTCGAAATAAATACTTGATTAGTATTGAGTAATGCTTTGTTGAGGTTATCAATTACTTCAAAAAAGACTTTGAGCTTTTGTTCGGGGATTATAGTGCGGACATGTGTATTAAATGCTAGCACTGCTTTTTTTGCAGTTTCTCTTTTTTTGCGGCCTTTTTCAGTGAGATAAATGCGAATCATTCGGCCATCTTTATCATCAGCTCTGCGTTCAATTAAGCCATCTTCTTGCATACTTTTTAGGGTGCGGGTAAGACTTCTGGCTTCCATGCCCATTTTGGGGCCGAGATAAGTAGAAGGAGTTCCTTCCTTATCTATACTTAGCAATACATATCCTTGAGAAACACTACCTCCAAATTTTGCCGCCTCATCGTTATATAAGCGAGCAATATTATGCCATGCCCATCTTATATGGAAATCGACTGATTCTTCCGGTTTGAGTTTCATGCCGGTAAGTTAAATAAAAAATAGTATGCAAGCCGAGTATTTTATGAATTTTTTCGAAAGACTTTTAAAGAGTAACGATGCCTTCGATAATCTCAGGCAACTATTGCCACATGGGAGAAATGAGGATTGTTATTAGGAAACAAGTGATCAAAGCGGGGTTTATAAATGATGTTGCGAATCATTCTATTAAGCTCCGGTGCCTGAGCTTGTGGAAGGCACCTTGCGGGTTTAGGCACTGATAAGTCCGTCCCGAATAACCACCTTTCTATCCGCTAGATTCGCCAATTCTTCGTTATGCGTAACAATCACAAAGGTTTGACGAAAATCCTCTCTCAATCGGAAAAATAATTCATGCAATTCCCGGGCATTTTTAGAGTCCAAATTGCCTGAAGGCTCATCGGCGAAAATCACGTCGGGTTTATTGACCAAAGATCTTGCTACTGCCACTCTTTGTTGCTCACCACCGCTTAATTCAGAAGGTTTGTGATTAAATCGATGACTGAGACCCAAACCATTCAGTAGCTCTTTAGCACGTTCTTCAGCTTCGGATTTAGAAGTACCGGCAATGAAAGCAGGAATGCAAACATTTTCCATCGCGCTAAATTCAGGCAGCAAATGATGAAACTGAAAAATGAAGCCAATATGCTGATTCCGGAAGCGGGCAAGTTCTTTCTTGTTGAGAGAAGTAATGTCTTTGTTTCCAATCAATACCTGGCCTTGATCCGGCTTTTCAAGTGTTCCCAGAATTTGAAGTAATGTGGTTTTGCCGGCACCTGATGCGCCAACAATTGAAACAAGTTCTGCTTCCTCTATCCGGAGATCAATCCCTTTGAGAACCTGAACATCACCAAATGCTTTTTTTATTCCGATTGCTTGTAGCATATCGCAAAGGTCGGGAAAATCAGAGAGAGAAAGTGAAAGAGAATGACCTAGAATGTGAAAGCAGACAGAAATTTATGTCGAACCCAAAAAATGGGGACTAAGGAATGAACACTTAAAAATATGACAAATTACACAGAGAGCCTTATCTCTTTTACAATCACTTACGCACTTGCGCAGTACTGCAAATCATCAAGGCCTTCTTTCCAAAGGATCAAAAGCCCGTTCAAAAAATTGCTTTGGCTTATCATCATTTATACCCTATTTTTGCCCCCAAATTCTACAAGCATGAACATCCACGAATACCAAGGCAAATCTATTCTCAAAACCTTTGGAGTAGCAGTACAGGAAGGCATTGTAGCCGATAGTCCATCTGCAGCACTTGAGGCGGCTCAAAAGCTGAAAGAGCAAACAGGAACATCTTGGTTTGTGATTAAGGCCCAGATTCATGCAGGCGGTCGTGGTAAAGGAACGGTGACAGAAACAGGCTCAAGAGGGGTGGTTATTGCTAAAGGAATTGATCAGGTAGAAGAAAAAGCAGCCGGAATTCTGGGTGGACATCTTGTTACACTCCAAACTCCTCCTTCAGGTAAACTGGTAAATAAGGTGTTGGTTGCGGAAGATGTTTATGGTCCCGGTGAATCGGAACCGAAGGAATTTTACATGTCTGTTATACTAGATCGTGCCAAAGGAAAAACCATTATCATGTATTCACCCGAAGGCGGAATGAATATTGAAGATGTTGCTGAAAAAACGCCACACCTAATTTTTAAGGAAGAAATCGATCCTTCTTTAGGTATTCAAGATTTTCAGGCTCGCAAAGTAGCTTTCAATTTCGGATTAGAGGGAAAAGCATTTAAGGAAATGACTGCATTTGTAAAAGCACTTTGTAAAGCTTACGAAGGTTGCGATGCAAGCATGTTCGAAATAAATCCTGTGCTCAAGACTTCGGATAATAGAATTATTGCGGTTGATGCTAAAGTTACGCTTGATGGCAATTCCTTATATCGTCATCCAAACTACGCAGCTATGCGTGATACCTCAGAAGAAGATCCTATTGAAGTAGAGGCAGGAGCTGTTGGATTAAACTATGTGAAGCTCGAAGGAAATGTTGGTTGCATGGTAAACGGTGCTGGATTGGCAATGGCTACCATGGATATTATCAAAATAAGTGGAGGTCAGCCAGCTAATTTCCTTGATGTAGGCGGCACGGCTGATGCTAAACGTGTAGAAACCGCATTTAGAATTATTCTGAAAGATCCATCAGTAAAGGCGATTCTCGTGAATATTTTTGGTGGAATTGTTCGTTGTGACCGCGTTGCTCAGGGCATTGTAGATGCTTATAAAAATATCGGGCAAATTCCGGTTCCAATTATTGTTCGTTTGCAAGGAACCAATGCCGAGGAAGCTAAGCGATTAATTGATGATTCTGGTTTGGAAGTTCATTCAGCGGTTCAGTTGCAAGAAGCGGCAGATTTGGTGAAGATGGTTTTGGCTTGAGCGTTTTTGGAGCAAGAATTATTAGTCTTCATGTCAAACGTTTCAAAGATTTTCAGATCCTGACTATGGAGAGATCGGAAAATTTCTTTTAGCAGTTATATTTATTCAGAATTTCAATAGTCGAATTGGAAATGTTTTGTTTTATTTCTTCCCAATCAAGGGGATCAAAAATAATAGGAGAGGAGTCTTTATCAGCATCTTCAAAATAACTTAAACTTTTTAGAACCATAAAGTCTGACCGCGCAGGGTATTTATTATTGTAATAAATTCATCATTTCTACTAAAGAGAAACTTTTGAGAAGATAGAATAGATCAATAAAATCCTTCTTACTGCCTCTTTCTGCAATGCAAGTGCTGTTCCGCCCACTAGTTTAAATGGTTTGATTGTCTCTTTTTTCATCACGAACTTCAGGAGTTCCAGAAGTTCGTCGTAGACGCATTTTGATTGAAGCATCTGAAAGCTGATTTAGCTGTATTGAAATAAACGGAAAGAAACGCTAGAATTATTTTATCTAATGATCTGGCGTTCTGCAGAGTTTGCTTTAAAACATCTCTGTCGTATAATTGCTGTAGTAATTCCCAATCTTTCAAAGTTCCGAATTCAACAACCTGAACTATTACTTGGTTTTTGGAGAATTCAAAATCTACATTTTCTTTATCCAAATCCCAGAAAGGATGATCTGAAAAATCCTTGACTTTTATTTTGTTGGATTTTATACCTCAACTATAATCACTGAAATTTGATATTTGAATCGCTGTAAAATTTTGTGGATCTGCATTTCCCATCATGCGGATCATCACCAATCATACTCATTCTAGCTTCCTCAAACACATCACCCCATCTCGCAAAGGAAGCAGCATCGCTTGCACTCTCGAATCCTGATTCACTTTTCGATTGAGATCCTGTAAAACCGGAGTTTCTCTGTCGTTAGGTGTGGGATTAAGCAAAACTTTGCCGCTCCAAAGAACATTGTCAATCAAAATCAGTCCTCCTTTTCGCATTAAGGGAACAATCAATTCGTAATAATGGATATAGTTTTCTTTATCGGCATCAATAAAAGCTAAATCAATTTGATTAAGATTTAAAGAAGGAATTATTTCCAATGCATCTCCAAAATGCCGATTGATTTTAGCAGTGTAACCTGCTAGCTCAAAATATTTATCTTGAATGCTTTGCAATTCATCATTGATATCAATGGTATGAATTACACCTTTTTCCAACAAGCCTTCCGCCAAACAAAGTGTTGAATATCCGGTGTAAGTGCCAACTTCCAAAATGAGATTTGTTTGTAAGCAATGACTCATCAGACTCAGAAAACGACCTTGTAAATGTCCGCTAAGCATACGCGGATTAATCACCTTTTGCCAGGTTTCTCGACTGAGCAATTTCAGATATTCAGGTTCAGATTGAGAATGTTCGCGAGCGTACGCTTCAATCGCCTCAGGTAAAAAGTCCATGTTTAATTACAAATTTCGCCGTAGAAGGACAGAATAATAAGCATATCTGAAATTCCGGTAGCATCATCACCATCTAGATCGTACTCACAATTTAGAGTGCAACTGAATTCCGTTAGAAAAATGAGCAAATCAGCAGATGTAATAGTAAGATCATTATTGAAGTCACCCAAACATTGTATGCTCAATTCATCTCCATCCACAACACCATTGCAATTATTATCGATATCGTCTTGGGAGCCAGGGGCACCGGGATAAACCAATGAATTGGCATCCAAACAATCACCGCCTATTTCAACATAGCCTAAAGGCATTTCACAAGCCTGAGTTCCGAAATTGCTATTTCCAAATCCGTCTCCATCATTATCAGGGTAAAAGGTTTGAATATTTCCAAAAACATTCGGATCGGTATCGTCACAATCAGTTCCTCCAGCTTCAGGAATCGGATCACCGTCAGCATCCTGATCAAAATCATTGGCACCATCACAATTTTGGTCAATTCCATCATACCATATTTCTGCTGCATCAGGATTGATAGCCGCATTATTATCGTCACAATCATAGAGAGTAGTCCAATCATCTCCGTCCACATCGTAAATTCCGGCACATTCCTGAAAAGGAGCAAGGCAATTTGATTCTACACAAGTTGCACAAGCAGGTGAGTTAGGTGTAAATGCACACGAAAAAAAGCAGTTGTCAACCACACAATCAACCTGTTGTGAAAAACAAGAAATGCAGGAAGCGGTAAAAGGAGTTTGGGCACTCATGCAAGCTAACATGCAAGCTTCAGGATTTCCGGCGAAAAGACATTCTACTCCGCAGTCAGATGCTGCAGCTTGAGTTTCTGCTGGATAATCAGCCATAAACTGTAGATCAGCTTCATTACAACTGCCTTGAGCAAGGGCATTCATGCACATTATCAAAGCAAAAAATGAGATGGAAAGTAGATTTTTCATATAAAAGAGGGTAGGTTAAGGGGATGAAGGTAAGGAATTCTGTTATTCTGCCTTAGGTATTCCTAACTTTGCAGCATGCTTGAAAAAGGGGTCAATAAAATTGAACTTTGGTTAAGGGGATTTGAAATCAATCCTGATCTGTTTCCTTATGTGAAGCTGTTGGTATTGCTATCAGCCATAATGGTGTTATGTTTTTTGATTTGGTGGCTAAGCAGAAAGGTAATAATCTTTGTTATCCATCGTCTGGTTACCAAGTCTAAAGCAACTTGGGACGATATACTCTATGAGCGAAGATTCTTCAAAGCACTAGCGCATATAGTCCCCGCTGTAATTGCTGCACGTGCCGCTGCGGCTGTTTTTGAAGACTTTCCAACTTGGATCAAAGTAGTTGAATCTCTAGCCAGTGTTTATATTGTATTGATGGTGGTGATTAGCATTTTCGCTTTTCTCAATGCAATGGCCGACATACTTCAAGAGAAACCATTCCTGAGAGATAAGCCTATCCGTTCCTATTCGCAATTATTGAAAATCGTTTTTTCAATTATTGCCTTTATAATAGTTATTGCCATACTGATTGGTAAATCACCAATTTACATATTTGGTGGATTTGGTGCGGCTACAGCAATTCTAGCTTTGCTTTTCAAAGACACCATTTTGGGATTAGTAGCAAGTGTTCAAATGTCGGCCATTGATTTAGTGCGCTTGGGCGACTGGATTACAGTGGATAAATACGGTGCTGACGGGGATGTGGTGGAAATCAATCTTACATCCATCAAAGTCCAGAATTGGGATATGACTATTTCTATTATTCCGAGTTATGCCTTAATCAATGATTCATTTAAGAATTGGAGAGGGATGCAGGTTTCGGGTGGACGAAGAATAAAAAGGCATATTAGCGTTAAGATTTCGAGTGTGAAGTTTGTTAGTACCGAAATGTATAACAGACTACTCAAAGTTCAGTTGATTAAATACTATTTAGAAGGTAAACAAAAGGAAATCGATGAATTCAATCTTGAAAATGCCATCGATAAATCTAATCTTATTAACGGTCGTCACATGACCAACCTCGGTGTATTCAGGGTTTATACGAAAGCTTATCTAGCAAATAATCCCAACATCAACACCGAAATGGCATTTATGGTTAGGCATTTGCAACCGACTGATACCGGAATTCCGATTGAGATTTATGCTTTTTCGCATCATAAAGAATGGGTGACTTATGAAACTGTTATGTCCGATATTTTTGACCATTTATTAGCTGCTATTACAGAATTTGATCTCGAAGTTTTTGAATCCCCTACGGGTCAAGATTTTAATAAAATAGCCAATAATATCTGATGAAAAACGTCAGATCCTTAACGCTGGCTCTTGCTGCGGCAACAGTAATAGGAATGCCCCTTTTGGCCTGGGTAATCATGAGTTTTTTGCCTGATTTCGATTATCCCGCATACTTCATTTCCGAAGAACCAATCTTATGGCAGATAGCAGCAGGACTCCTATATGGAACCATTGCAGCTTTTCTAGCGCAAGGAATAATCAGTCTCAAATTCATGAAAAAGCTCACGTTTCGCTATGCCGAAATGATAGGAAGCATGAATCTCAATACTAATGATATTATTTTCATTTCGTTTTGCGCCGGATTTGGAGAGGAAGTGCTGTTTAGAGGAGTAATACAGCCTCATCTTGGCATCTTAGCAAGCTCAATTATATTTGTAGCCCTGCATGGTTATATTTCCTTTGTCAATTGGAGAATGAGTGTTTACGGGGCTTTCATGACGCTCGTTATTATTGGAATCGGATATTTGGTGGAGTGGGGTGGATTAATTCCCGCTATTATTGCCCATACTATTATAGATGTAATTTTGCTGTTGTTTATCAATCAGAAATTGAAGAAAATAAGAGAAAATGCGGGTAATACCAAGTACAACGAAATGATGACATCAGAAGTGGGATTCGAAGATGAGTCTTCTTCTGTAATTGATAATAAGGATATTGAAAATCATTGACAATGAATTCCAAGAACCGAAATAATGATGATGGATTCGTTTATTCGACAAATCAGGGATTCAAATCAGAAAAACCTCAAAGTACTAGTGCTAATGTGCCTGCATCGGCGCAGGACTTGAGGGTTTGGTATGAAAAAAGGAATGGAAAACCTTGTACTATTGTTCGAGGTTTTCAAGGGCCTACTGCCGATTTGAAAGAACTCGGAAAAACGATACGGCAGAAATGTAGTGTTGGCGGAGCTGAAAAAGATGGAGAAATAATTCTTCAGGGCGATGTTCGCGCCAAAGTGATGGATATTTTAAAAGCACAAGGATTTAAAGCTAAGAACGCTGGAGGATGAGCATAATAAAACCATATTCCCCATTGAATGATCCAACGGATCATTTCGCAATGGTGGCAACCACTCTCGATGGATTGGAACCGGTACTAAAAGAAGAACTAATAGCCTTGGGTGCAGGAAGCATTAAAGAACTCGATCGTGCTGTTTCTTTCAGCGGAGATATAGCTTTGATGATGAAAGCAAATCTCTGTTTGAGAACTGCAATTAGAGTGCTGATTCCCTGGCAAACATTCGAAATCAGAGATGCTGATGATCTTTATTTTAAAGCTTTACCACTGGCTTTTGAAGATTTGTTTGGAATAGATCAGACTTTCGCCATTCATGCATCGGTGCAAAGTGATTTCTACTCGCATCCCCATTATGCATCACTCAAATTGAAAGATGCAATTGCTGATCATTTTAGAGCACAGTTCGACAGAAGACCGGATGTGAGTCCGCATAATCCCGATATGCAATTTCACTTGTTTATCAGAGGAACAAAAGTGGAAGTTCAAATTGATAGTTCTGGAGAATCTCTGCATAAAAGAGGCTATCGCCAAGGTGGTGGAGAAGCCCCGCTAAATGAGGTTTTGGCGGCAGGAATGATCTTGCTTTCTGGTTGGAAAGGACAGGCTCCTCTCTATGATGCAATGTGCGGTTCCGGTACCATTTTATCGGAAGCTTTGCTTATAGCTTGTGACGTTTATCCTCAATGGTCGCGGGAAGAATTTACGTTCATGAATTGGAAGAATTTCCCTAAAAAACTCTTTACGGAAATTGTGCATGAGTTAGAGAAGAAAGCACATGAACCGGAATTCAAGGTTTATGGTTACGATATCGATCGTCAACAACTAAAAAAGGCCAAAGAAAATCTCGAAGAATTCCCTTTTTCGGATTTTGTTCGATTAGAAGTGGCGGATTTTTTCCGACTTATCCCGCAATTACAAGACGGCTGGTTAATTCTCAACCCGCCTTATGGAGAGCGACTGCCATTGGATGAAGCACGTGAATTCTATGATGCAATTGGAACAAGATTGAAACATCATTGGTCAGGTTTTGATGCTTGGGTACTCAGCGGAAACCTGCCTGCATTAAAAGTTTTGGGACTCAAACCCAATTCCAAGCATACCCTTCATAATGGTGGATTGGAATGCCGATACCAGGGATATAAATTATTTAAAGGAACGAGAATAGAATTTAAATACGGCGATCAAAAGCAAGCCGACAATGATGATATTGGTGGAAGAGAAAATCAGGATGAAGCTTGATAATCCTTCTCATTCATAGCTCATTGCACAATAATCGGCAGGGCAGGGAGTTGTAAACCCTCTCTATCCTGCACTATCAACAAATAATAACCTGCTGACAAATCTTCCAGATTTAGGTCTGTATTGCTGCGATAATTGGCAACAGCTTTCACCAAAATTCCTTGCTGATTGTACACTAAAATATTTCCGCTGATATCTAATCGACATTCATTTACACATGGATTTGGATAGACATTTACAACAGATGAACCACTTTCATGTACATTATCAATAATCACATCTTCCAATCCCTGCCTTCTAGCCATATATTCCTGATAGTAAATATTGGCTAATCGGTGATCGTGAATCATCAATGTGTTCTCGTCATTTATCGAGTTCGCTGATGCCGTCCAGTTATGCGAACCGGTTATTAAAACAGGACTGTCTCTGCCTTCTGCATAATCCAATATCGCGTATTTATGATGCAGGGTTGGCCCATCAGGCCATTGGGTTCCATTTTCATTCACATAATCCATCACATCAATTCCCAAACCTTGTAAATACGGATATTCCGAACCATTGAATTCCACATAATCGATAATGCCTGTAACATCAAGTCCGCTGCTGTATGCATTGCCGGTGGCTGTTCCGATGCTATTTTCCGTAAAGGCCATTACAGCAAACGCAATTTCGTTTTCGGCTGCATCAATAGCTTCAACAATATGCTCACTGGTGCCATCACTCGGACTGAAATACAATTCTGTATTAATTCCATCTATAATGAAATGATGAGGAGTATTATTCGTTTTTTCAGAACTGAATTTGGCGTTCAATTCATCGAACATCGCGGCATCACTTCCCCACATTTCGTTGAACTCAACCCTAAAACTTCTCGCTAAACTTTGGTCCTGAATACAGATGAGGTTATTATAATCCCAACCCAAATTGGCAAAGGTTTGATTGAACGATCCGGTCATCACCCAGGAATTACCCACATCATCGGCATCGATAATGATGAATTTATCGTGCATGATTCCTGTTTCGTTTCCACGCAATAGAGGAATGTTCGCATTCAACCAATCGAGTTCTACATTCACCGGTTCGTTATCTGTAATATATCTCACCTGAACACCTGCCTCATAACGCGCGTTAATCGCGTCAAAAATAGATTGTGGAGCGCCCAATAAATCATACATCGTAATATCCAAACTTTGCTCCGCGCCATTGATATAGCTGATAATGGTATCCGTAATATTCAAGGTCCAAACGGCCTCGCTTTCTGTTGCTACACTTGGATCTGTAATATGATTGAAGTACACTTCAATTGCTCCGCTGCTCTCTGAAACTGTAGCCACAGCCATGTGAAAAGTAGGAGTAATCTCGGGGCTATCCTCACTCCAAACATGGAGGTAATAAACCGTACCCGGTGTGAATCCACTAAGCTCCAATTCATGATCCGTTACCATTGTCATATCCGACACATTACCCAATTCGAAATCAGAAGTGAGTCCATATTGAATAAATGAATTCGACGGGATGTTGGTTTGCCAGCCAATAGTAAGTGAAGTCGTATTCAAATTAGATTCTATCGGCTTCTCAGTGAAATACAATGGGAGAGCAATTTCAACATCAGCCGGGTTGCGTGGTTCAATTTTGAAATTACTGAATTAGTAATACAAGGGGCCCGTTAGATTATAGGTAATACCATTATCCAGTGTATGCGGAAAGAGCAAATCATCGCCCATACATGCGCCAGTTCCGTCGTTTACTTGATACTCTCCAAATCCCAAATTATTATTGGTGCAAATAGCATTTTGTACGCGCACTAAAACACTTTCATAAGCCTCATCAATAACTTCATTAGTGCTAAGAAGGATAGGAGCAGGCAATTCATTGCCTGATGAAAGCACTGTATATGCAGTTACTGTTTTCAACTCTGTAAATTCGAAATACTCCTCAACAGTTGCCGTTAATTCAATTTCATCGCCTACATCCGGGGTGTTTACTGAATCGAATACGTAAATTCCCGACCACTCCAGACTTTCTTCCTGAATAAAATATCCCGCGGCATGCACTCCGGTTACAATTCCCCTAGTGCTTACTGCTTGCCCTAGGTATGGCGAGGCGGCAGCTTGTCCTTGAATTTGATAGATCGATTGCGCCTGAAGCGTACCACCTATTAATAAGGCGGCAAGAATAAGTCTGATTTTCATAAAAGTAATAATTGCACCGCAATTTACAACCATCCGCTTTGATAACTGTTAAATGAAAGTTACCCTATACAGCAATTCTAATTCGTAATTTCAAGCCCTCATGGAAAAGAAAATAGCATTCATTACCGGAGCAAGTTCTGGATTTGGCGAGGCCATTGCGAGGAAATTAGCTTCCAATAGTTACAAGGTGATCATTACCGGACGAAGATTAGACCGCCTCAAATTGCTGCAATCGGAATTGAATTCCGTGTCAGAAAGATGTTTTGTCCTCCAATTTGATGTCAGAAATGAAGAAGAAGTGAAAGCTGCAATTTCATCTTTGCCTGAAAACTGGTCAAAAATAGATGTATTAGTCAATAATGCAGGATTGGCCGCCGGAAGAGGTCCCATTCAAAATGGAGAAACCGATGATTGGGAACGAATGATCGATACCAATATAAAAGGACTGTTATATGTGAGTAAGGCTATACTTCCGGGTATGTGTGACAGACAAAATGGACATGTAATTAATCTTGGCTCTGTTGCCGGAAAGGAAGCATATCCGGGAGGAAATGTTTACTGCGCAACAAAGTTTGCGGTGGATGCACTTTCCAAATCGATGAGGATCGATTTATTACCATTTGGAATTCGAGTTATCCAAATTTGCCCAGGGGCTGCCGAAACCGAATTCAGTCTAGTCAGATTTAATGGTGATGCTGAAAAAGCTAAATCCATGTACCAGGATTATAAACCTTTACTTGCGGATGATATTGCCGAAATTGCTTGGTTTGCATTGAGCCGGCCAGCTCATGTTTGTTTGAATGATATTGTTGTTATGCCAACTGCACAAGCCAATACAACACAACTTTATAAAAAGCCTTGAAATGAAAAAAGTAATCTCATTTAGTATAGTCCTTCTGGCAATAATTACATTTAATAATTCATGCACTTATCAAATGGAAGAAGCAGATATTATCGTTCATAATGCGCGGATATATTCGATGGATGCAAATGGAACAATATATGAAGCCATGGCAATTCGAGATGGCAAAATCATTGAGCTTGGTCCGGAAAGACAAATCCTCAATAAATACAAGGCTGATAAAGACATCGATGCTATGAAGAAACCTGTATATCCGGGATTGATTGATGCACATTGTCATTTTCTGGGATACGCACTCGGTTTATCGCAAGTGAGTCTTTATGGCACTAAGTCTTTTGATGAGGTAATCGATCGACTCAAAAAACACCAAGCTGAAAAACCGGGAGATTGGATAGTTGGTCGGGGATGGGATCAAAATGATTGGGAAGTCAAAGATTTCCCTAATAAATCAGCCTTGGATGAAGCTTTTCCAGACCTTCCGGTATACATCACACGCATAGATGGCCATGCCGCTTTAATTAATCAGAAAGCCATCGAACTCGCCGGAATCACCGCTGCAACTATTGTTAAAGGAGGCGATATCGAGAAACAGGATGGAGTCATAACCGGAATAATCATCGACAAAGCAATGGATCTGCTTTCAAATTTACTTCCTCAAGAAAATGAGAATTTCAAACGCAGCGCCATATTAGTTGCCCAGCAAAATTTGTTCGCTTTCGGCATCACATCTTTAGTGGATGCTGGTTTGACCAAATCGGATGTAGAATTGCTCGAAAACATGCATACAGAGGGCAGTTTGAAAATGAAGGTGAATGCTATGCTCACCGATAATGAAGAGAATATTGCATACTACTTTGATCGTGGACCTTTCCGCACAGATCGACTTTCAGTAACCTCATTTAAGTTTTTTGCTGATGGTGCCTTAGGTTCACGTGGGGCATGCTTGCTCGAGCCATATTCCGATGCAGAGGGCAATTATCATGGTCTTTTGTTGGATGAGCCTTCTTACTTCAAAGAAATGGCCAAAAGGTGCTTCGAAAGTGGCTTTCAGATGAATACCCATTGCATTGGAGATTCTGCAAACCGAATGATGCTCGACATTTACGGTGAAACACTCGGGGGAGTGAACGATAGGAGATGGAGAATAGAACATGCTCAAGTAGTGAATCCGGTTGATATTGAAAAATTTGGATTGTTTACTATTATTCCTTCTGTACAACCAACTCATGCAACTTCTGATATGTATTGGGCAGTAGAACGATTAGGATCTGAACGTATTCGTCATGCTTATGCTTTTAAACAATTGAAAGATCAACTGGGATGGATCCCCCTTGGGACCGATTTTCCGGTAGAGGATATAGACCCTCGAAAAACCTTTTACTCTGCTGTGTTTCGCAAAGATTCCAAAGGAATGCCCGAAACAGGATTTCAAATGGAAAATGCACTTAATCGAGATGAAGCTTTACGTGGCATGACTATTTGGGCGGCACTTGCAGGATTTGATGAGAATGATCGCGGCAGTTTGGAGCAAGGTAAGAGCGCTGATTTTGTAATCTTTGATCTAGATTTGCTCGAAGCTCCGGAATCAGCTTTACTCCAAGTAAATTGCATGGCCGCTTATATTATGGGTGAATGCGTTTATCAGCGTCAGTGAAATACAGATGGCGATTTAATCGTATTTGAAAATAAGCATCGAACGAAATTGAATTTATATTGAAAAAGTATGCGAAGTATTTCTGCATTTTTAGTGATTCTAGCGGTTGGAATAGGTATTGCTTATTACATTTTCACTTCAAGAAAGGAAACACTCCCTGTTTTCCATCCCTCAGAAATCAATCCAAGATTAGTAGATGAGGAGCTCCAAAACAAAAGTGAAGGCCACATCGTCGCAGATTTTTCACTTACCAATCAATTGGGCAACAACATAACCCAAAAGGATCTTGATGGTAAGTATTATGTAGCCGATTTCTTCTTCACTCAATGTCCTACAATTTGTCCTGTAATGAGTGGCAATATGTATAAGGTTCAGGAGGCCTTGAAAGACGAAGAAGATTTTATGATACTCAGTCATTCCGTTACACCGGAAGCCGACAGTGTTTCGGTATTGTTTGAATATGCGGAGCGATACGAAGCCGACCACAGGCGTTGGTGGTTTCTCACCGGTCCTAAACCGGAGATTTATCGTTTGGCTCGGAAGTCCTATTTTGCGGTTTTAACAGAAGGCGATGGCGGGTTACAGGATTTTGTGCACACAGAGAACTTCGTTTTAGTGGATAAGGAAAGACGCTTGCGAGGTTTTTATGATGGCACCCGTCAAACGGAAATTGACCGTTTGATAGCTGACGTTAAAATACTTTCAGAGGAATATAAATGAATGTGCTATATTAATAAGGTATAAATGAGACACAAGATAATAGTTACAGGAGCGAGTCGGGGAATAGGGAGGGCATTGAGTTTATACCTGACTTTAGAGCGTAATTGTGACGTATTGGCCATCAGCCGCGATGAGGAAATGCTTGAGTCATTATGTGAATCCGGCAAGGGACATATCCATTCAATAGCTGCTGATTTAACAAACAGGGGATCATATATCAGGATTCAGGAATGGATATCGACACATTGGTTAGGCGAATTGGATGTGCTAATTAACAATGCTGGGGCATTAGTTAGCAAGCCGTTTCGTGAAATGGATGAGCAAGATTTTGATTTATGTGTTGATGTGAACTATAAATCCGTTTATTTTTTCAGTCAAGCCATGCTTTCCAACCTTGAAAAGGGGAAATTGAAGCATATTTTGAATATTGGAAGCATTGGGGGAGTTCAGGGCAGTTCGAAATTCGCTGGGCTGTCTGTATATAGCAGTAGCAAAGGGGCTTTAGCGATTTTGTCGGAATGTATGGCAGAAGAGTTAAGTATAGATGAAATCAGTGTTAACTGTCTGGCTTTGGGCTCAGTACAGACGGAGATGTTGACTATGGCCTTCCCTGGTTACAAAGCTCAGTTAGAAAGCTGGGAAATGGGCAAAATGATAGGAGACATAAGCCTAGATTGGGCGGGAAAAGTGAGCGGAAAGGTAGTTTCTATAGGGAAAGTTGGGGTTTGATAGTACGGTATATCAGCGCATTAGAAAATACTTTCAATTTTTTTTGCAAAAACATTTGGATGGGAAGGAAGTAGGTGTATCTTTGCACCCGCTTTGACAGTCAAGGCGACGTTCTCTAAGGCATTGAAATGGTAAGTCAAGAAGGAGTTAAAATTTTTTTTAACAAACACTTGCGGATGAAAGAAAAAACATCTTACCTTTGCAATCCGTAAAACGCGAATGAGTGTTAGCGGAAGATGTCCGAAAGGGTATCGTTTAGAAAATGAAAAAGTTCTTTGAAAGAATGCAACAGCTAAAAACGTCAATCGAAGCCAAATAAGATTAAACTTTTACCTACAATGGAGAGTTTGATCCTGGCTCAGGATGAACGCTAGCGGCAGGCCTAACACATGCAAGTCGAGGGGTAACAGGGGAAAGCTTGCTTTCCCGCTGACGACCGGCGAACGGGTGCGTAACACGTATGTAATCTGCCTCTTACAGGGGGATAGCCCAGAGAAATCTGGATTAATACCCCATAATATCATTGGATCGCCTGGTTTGATGATTAAAGAATTTCGGTAAGAGATGAGCATGCGTCCGATTAGCTAGTTGGTGAGGTAACGGCTCACCAAGGCTACGATCGGTAGGGGTTCTGAGAGGATGACCCCCCACACTGGTACTGAGACACGGACCAGACTCCTACGGGAGGCAGCAGTGAGGAATATTGGGCAATGGACGCAAGTCTGACCCAGCCATGCCGCGTGCAGGATGACTGCCCTATGGGTTGTAAACTGCTTTTATACGAGAAGAAACCCCCCAACGTGTTGGGGGCTGACGGTATCGTATGAATAAGCACCGGCTAACTCCGTGCCAGCAGCCGCGGTAATACGGAGGGTGCAAGCGTTATCCGGATTTATTGGGTTTAAAGGGTCCGTAGGCGGGGCTCTAAGTCAGTGGTGAAAGCCTGCAGCTCAACTGTAGAATTGCCATTGATACTGGAGCTCTTGAGTACATTTGAAGTTAGCGGAATGTGTCATGTAGCGGTGAAATGCTTAGATATGACACAGAACACCGATTGCGAAGGCAGCTAACTAAGATGTTACTGACGCTGAGGGACGAAAGCGTGGGGATCAAACAGGATTAGATACCCTGGTAGTCCACGCTGTAAACGATGATTACTCGATATTGGTGCAAGCCAGTGTCCTAGCGAAAGCGTTAAGTAATCCACCTGGGGAGTACGGTCGCAAGATTGAAACTCAAAGGAATTGACGGGGGCCCGCACAAGCGGTGGAGCATGTGGTTTAATTCGATGATACGCGAGGAACCTTACCAGGGCTTGAACGCATTTTGACAGGCTGGGAAACCAGTCCTTCTTCGGACAATTTGCGAGGTGCTGCATGGCTGTCGTCAGCTCGTGCCGTGAGGTGTCGGGTTAAGTCCCATAACGAGCGCAACCCCTATCTCTAGTTGCCAGCGGGTAATGCCGGGGACTCTAGAGAAACTGCCAGCGTAAGCTGTGAGGAAGGTGGGGACGACGTCAAGTCATCACGGCCCTTACGTCCTGGGCCACACACGTGCTACAATGGTGGAGACAGAGAGCTGCAAACCGGCGACGGTGAGCGAATCTTCAAACTCCATCTCAGTTCGGATCGAAGTCTGCAACTCGACTTCGTGAAGTTGGAATCGCTAGTAATCGCATATCAGCCATGATGCGGTGAATACGTTCCCGGGCCTTGTACACACCGCCCGTCAAGCCATGGAAGCTGGGGGTGCCTGAAGTCGGCTACCGAAAGGAGCTGCCTAGGGCAAAACCAGTAACTGGGGCTAAGTCGTAACAAGGTAGCCGTACCGGAAGGTGCGGCTGGAATACCTCCTTTTTAGAGTGTTTTTGATTGAAAAAGTATAGCTGTTGCATTCTTCATTTTAATCTAGTCCTGTAGCTCAGTTGGTTAGAGCGCTACACTGATAATGTAGAGGTCCGCAGTTCAAATCTGCGCAGGACTACAGCAAGATTAAAATGGGGAATAAAAATATGTCGCTTTAAAACAGTGACGGAAGGGGACTCGAGCCTCGACCGAGGCCCACAATTTGGGGGATTAGCTCAGCTGGCTAGAGCGCCTGCCTTGCACGCAGGAGGTCATCGGTTCGACTCCGATATTCTCCACAAAAGATACACTAGTGAGTGTATTTGGGTTAAACAAACATGGAATTATGCTCTGGATGAGCACTCTCTTAGAAATTAGGAGAACAATGATCGGTTCGATTCCGGATTATTCCACATTTATAGTTCTTTGATATATTGATAGAACATTTGCTTAAAAGCAATCAAGAGCAACCGGTGGATGCCTTGGCTCTCGACAGCGATGAAGGACGTGATAAGCTGCGATAAGCTATGCGAAGGTGCAAATAACCGTTAAACGCATAGATTTCCGAATGGGGAAACCCATCCAGTGTAATGACTGGATACTTCGAAAGAAGAGCAAACCTGGAGAACTGAAACATCTAAGTACCCAGAGGAAAAGAAAATAATAATGATTCCCTCAGTAGTGGCGAGCGAAAGGGGAATAGCCCAAACCAAGACCGTTTCGGCGGTGTTGGGGTTGTAGGACTACGATATGGTATTTTAATAAGCGCTGGAACTAACTGGAAAGTTAGACCAAAGGGGGTGATAGTCCCGTACAGTGTGACGTAAAGGCTTAGTAGTATCCTGAGTAGGGCGGGACACGTGAAATCCTGTCTGAATCTGCCGGAACCATCCGGTAAGGCTAAATATGTTGAGAGACCGATAGTGAACCAGTACTGTGAAGGAAAGGTGAAAAGAACCTTGAAAAAAGGAGTGAAATAGAACCTGAAACCGGTTGCTTACAAGCGGAGGGAGCCTACGGGTGACCTCGTGCCTTTTGCATAATGAGCCTACGAGTTACGCCTCACTAGCAAGGTTAATGATTTAAGATCAGGAGCCGAAGCGAAAGCAAGTCTGAATAGGGCGAATAGTTAGTGGGGGTAGACGCGAAACCTTGTGATCTACCCATGGTCAGGTTGAAGCTCCGGTAAAACGGAGTGGAGGACCGAACCGGTTGACGTTGAAAAGTCTTCGGATGAACTGTGGGTAGGGGTGAAAGGCTAATCAAACTGGGAAATAGCTCGTTCTCCCCGAAATGCATTTAGGTGCAGCCTCGGGGTTAAGTATCATAGAGGTAGAGCTACTGATTGGGCTAGGGGGCTTCACCGCCTACCAAACCCTGACAAACTCCGAATGCTATGATATATACCCGGGAGTGAGGGCGCGGGTGCTAAGGTCCGTGTCCGAGAGGGAAAGAACCCAGACCATCTGTTAAGGTCCCAAAATATGCGCTAAGTTGTTTAAACGTGGTGCGATCGCACTGACAGCTAGGATGTTGGCTTGGAAGCAGCCATTCATTTAAAGAGTGCGTAACAGCTCACTAGTCGAGCGATCGTGCGTGGATAATAACCGGGCATAAGTGCATTACCGAAGCAGTGGATTTATGGTAGGGGAGCATTCCAGCGGCGTTGAAGCTGTATCGTGAGGTATGGTGGAGCTTCTGGAAAAGAAAATGTAGGCATAAGTAACGATTAAATAGGTGAGAAACCTATTCGCCGATTGACTAAGGTTTCCTGATCAACGTTAATCGAATCAGGGTTAGTCGGCCCCTAAGGCGAAGCCGAACGGCGTAGTCGATGGGAAACAGGTTAATATTCCTGTACCAGTGTTGTTTGGGATCAAATGACGGAGAAGTGAAAGGTCCGCGTACTGACGGAATAGTACGTTGAAGGGTGTAGGTCCGCCGAACCTGATAGTACCGCGAGTCTTCGGACAAGTGGATAGTGACCCTAATCATGCTCCCAAGAAAAGTTTGTCTCTTATATGCAACGCTGACCGTACTAAAACCGACACAGGTAGTCAAGGAGAGTATCCTAAGGCGCTCGAGTGAATCACGGTTAAGGAACTAGGCAAATTTGACTCGTAACTTCGGAAAAAGAGTCGCCCCCAAGTGATTGGGGGCCGCAGTGAAAGAGTTCAGGCGACTGTTTAGCAAAAACACATGGCTCTGCAAAATCGAAAGATGACGTATAGGGCCTGACACCTGCCCGGTGCTGGAAGGTTAAGAGGAGATGTTAGCTTCGGCGAAGCATTGAATTGAAGCCCCAGTAAACGGCGGCCGTAACTATAACGGTCCTAAGGTAGCGAAATTCCTTGTCGGGTAAGTTCCGACCTGCACGAATGGTGTAACGATCTGAACACTGTCTCAACCGTGAGCTCGGTGAAATTGTAGTCTCGGTGAAGATGCCGAGTACCCGTAACGGGACGGAAAGACCCCGTGAACCTTTACTATAGTTTAGCATTGAATCTGGTTAATTAATGTGTAGGATAGGTGGGAGACTTTGAAGCGGCCTCGCTAGGGGCTGTGGAGTCGTCCTTGAAATACCACCCTTTGATTCATTGGATTCTAACCTACGGGACAGTGCTTGATGGGTAGTTTGACTGGGGTGGTCGCCTCCAAAAAAGTATCGGAGGCTTCTAAAGGTACCCTCTGCACGGTTGGTAATCGTGCTTCGAGTATAATGGCATAAGGGTGCTTGACTGCGAGACAGACAAGTCGAGCAGGGACGAAAGTCGAGCATAGTGATCCGGTGGTTCCGAATGGAAGGGCCATCGCTCAAAGGATAAAAGGTACTCCGGGGATAACAGGCTGATCACTCCCAAGAGCTCACATCGACGGAGTGGTTTGGCACCTCGATGTCGGCTCGTCACATCCTGGGGCTG
>Ga0105052_10002009_pt1 | contig 25667 bp, 25 predicted proteins | sample FRY03_FD_78094 | JGI IMG/M metagenome (GOLD analysis project Ga0105052, IMG submission 78094) | Freshwater microbial communities from Lake Fryxell liftoff mats and glacier meltwater in Antarctica - FRY-03 | ecosystem: Environmental > Aquatic > Freshwater > Ice > Glacier meltwater ... | reverse complement strand
TAGGGCGTCCCCCTCATCGATACCTACAGCTCCCAGGAATTCGGCTACATCGCCTTGCAATGCCACGAGCACGGGCAGATGCACATCCAGTCCGAAAACGTCCTCGTCGAGATCCTCGATGCCCGCGACCAACCCTGCGCCCCCGGCCAAACCGGCCGCCTTGTCATCACCTGCCTCCACAATTTTGCCACCCCCCTCATCCGCTACGAAATCGGCGACCACGCCACGGTCGGCCCCCCCTGCCCCTGCGGCCGCGGCCTCCCCGTCCTCGCCGAAATCCTCGGCCGCACCCGCAACATGCTCGTCTTCGAGTCCGGCGAACAACGCTGGCCCAACGTCGGCCTGCTCCGCTTCCGGGACATCGCCCCCGTCCAGCAGTGCCAAACCATCCAAAAAAGCCACACCCAACTCCATGTCCGTCTCGTCGTGGAATCTCCCCTCACCCATAAACAGGAGGAGAAACTCATCGCTCTCATCCAGTCCTCCCTCGGCTTTCCCTTCGAGATCGAACTGGAATACCTCCCCGAAATCCCCCGCAGCAAATCCGGCAAATACGAGGTCTTCCGCTGCGAGGTTTCCTGACCACCCCTCCAGAACGACGGAACTTCTTATAGTCCGTCAGGTTTGGGACCACTACGCCGACTCCCCCAACTCGACCCCCGCCGCCACAGCCACCCGCTCCATCTCCGCCAACACCTCCCGCAATCGCTCCGCATCCACCGCGTCTTCCTGCCCCGGCGCCTTCATATACTTGTCCGCCACCATCTGAGGGAAATCGCCCCGCGCCGCTAGAAAATTCTGACCGCTTCGCCGCCCCACCCCGCGGCCCACCCCACCCCCTCTTTCACCTACCCCAACTTCTCCCCACAGCGCCGACAAAACTTCGCGTCGTGCAAATGCCCGTGCACCCCGCACGATGGACACGCATCCGTCGTCTCGTCACGCACCGCATGCACCATTTCCGCACTCACGATCCCCGTCGGCACCGCCAGAATCGCGTAGCCCGTCAATCCCGCCACCGCCGTCAGGAACATCCCCAGCGGCGTCGACGCGGTGATGTCCCCAAACCCGATCGTCGTGATGGTGATGATCGTGTAGTAAATGCTCACCGGAATGTTCGTGAACTCCGTCCCCTCCGTCCCCGACTCCACCAGGTAAAGCAACGTCCCGATCAACACCCCGAAAATACTCACCGCCAGGAAGAACACCATGATCTTCGCCCGGCTCGCCACCAGGGCCCGCATGATGTAGTCCGCCCCCCGCACGTGCTGGATCATCTTCAGCACCCGGAACATCCGCAGCAGACGCAATATCCTGATCACCAACAGCGTCTGCATCCCCGGCACCAACAACTCCAGGTAGCTCGGCAGGCACGACAACAAATCCACAATCCCGAAAAAGCTGAACGCATAGCCCACCGGACGACGCACCAACCAAAGCCGCAACACGTATTCCACCGAGAAGATGATCGTAAAAAACCACTCCAACACATGCAACTGCGTCCCCCACTGCCCTTCGATGGAATCCACCGTCTCCAACATCACCACCAGCACACTCAGCCCGATCGCCCAAAGCAGGGCCACGTCGAAGGCCTTCCCCATCGGCGTCTCCGCCTCAAAGACGATCTCCCAGAGCTTCTCGCGAAAACCCTCCCTCTTCTGCTCCGGACCTGACTCTTCCTCCATCCTTGGAAACGGGTTTAGTCGTCGCGGCCAAGCAGCCTCCGCGTTTCGCTGATCGACTTCTCCTGATAGTCCTTGTAGCCCATGATGTACGGCTTCGGATAAACATCTCGCCGCCAATCGGCTTGTGCATTGGAAGGTTTCGCCACTCCCGACACACCCGCCTCGGTGGCCGCCTCCACCCGGTAGGTCGCCGTCCGCGCCTGCCTCCCGTCCAAACGCGAACGCTGCCCGTCCGCCGCCGCAGTCTGCGACCCTAGGGCCGAAGCGGTCTGGAAACGACTGCCATCCATGTTCCCCGCATACTGCTTCGTCTCCGCCTTCTTCCCTCCCCACCACGACCGCTTCTCATACTGCTTCTTGTCGTAGGTCTTCCCCGCCCACTCCCCGCCGAACTGCACCTGCTTCTGCCCCTCATACTGGCTGCGCTTCCCTCCCGCCACACCCCCTTGCTCGTCATACTGCACGTCGCCCTTCTGCATCGCGAACTTGCGATCCAGGGCCGTCGCGCCCTCCCCTTCCCCCAATGCGATGACCTGTTCCGGATAGGCCTCCCCGGCTCCCGAGGAGGAAGAGGTCGCACAGGACGACAACGCCAACCCGCCACCCACCAGGGCCGCGAGGCTGCCATTCTTCAGGATCTGGACGAGAATCCTCTGCACCGGCACACACGGTGCCTTTCCTGCGCCCCTTGTCAATGCTTCGGGGCAGGCCCGGCTTGCCAAGCTCCCCCCGCCGACCCAGAGTGCGCCCCGTCAGCCCACGCCACACAAGGCATCACGGCTTTCCCGCCTCCGGGCCACTCAGCGCATGAAATTCGACCTCCACACGTCCAAAACCGCCCCCGAAGGATCCCGCTTCGTCCTCGAAAGCGCCGAGAAAAAGAACGGCTTCGTTCCCAACCTCCTCGCCGTCCTCGCCGAATCCCCCGCCGCCCTCCAGGCCTACTCCAACCTCTCTGGCGCCCTCCAACACAACGCCGACTTCACCGCCGCGGAACTCCAGACCCTCTTCCTCGCCATCAGCGCCGAGAACGGATGCGAATACTGCATGGCCGCCCACAGCACCATCGCCGCCAACGGCGTCCTCACCAACGGACAACTCCAGGCCCTCCGCGAAGGCACTCCCCTCGGCGAGGAAAAACTCCAGGCCCTCCGCGCCTTCGCCGTCACCATCGTCCGCAAACGCGGCTGGCTCGACGACGCCGATGTCGCCGCCTTCACCGCCGCCGGCTACTCCCGCCGCCAGATCCTCGATGTCCTCGCCGCCGTCACCCTCAAGACCCTCACCAACTATGTCAACCACCTCGGCGAAACTCCCGTCGATGAGGTCTTCCAACAGCAGGCCTGGCACGCCCGCGCCTGACCCTTCCCTCCCGTCATGTCGGTCAGCCTCTACAGCCTCAACGAAGCCGAGCTGACCGAACAGCTCGCCGTCCTCGACGAAAAATCCTACCGCGCCAGACAGATCCTCGACTGGGTCTGGAACAAACGCGTCGAATCGATCGAGGAAATGACCAACCTCCCCGCCACCCTGCGCGAAAAACTGGCCTCCCAATACAACCTCCACCGCCTCCAACACACCAAAACGCAGGGCTCCGAAGACACCACCCGCAAGTTCCTCTTCCGCCTCCACGACGGCCGCTACGTGGAATGCGTCCTCATCCCCGCCTCCCCCGCCCTCTACGGCACCAAGGCCGACCGCCGCACCCTCTGCGTCTCCTCCCAGGTCGGCTGCGCCTACGGCTGCAAATTCTGCGCCTCCGGCCTCGACGGATTCACCCGCAACCTCACCTCCGACGAAATCGCCGGCCAGGTCCTCCTCGCCGAACAAATCAGCGGCGACAAGGTCAACAATATCGTCTTCATGGGCATGGGCGAACCACTCGCCAACCTCCCCAATCTCCTCAAGGCCATCGAAATCATCACCGCCCACTGGGGACTCAATATCGGCGCCCGACATCTCACCATCTCCACCTCCGGCTTGGTCCCGCAAATCAAAAAACTCGCCGACCACCACCAACAGATCCGCCTCGCCATTTCCTTCCACGGCGCCAGCAACGAGGTCCGCGACCGCATCATGCCGGTCAACCAAAAGTGGCCCGTCGAGGACCTCATGGAAGCCCTCCACTACTGGAATGCTCGTAAAAGGCAGAAGCTCACCCTCGAGTACATCCTCATCAAGGGTGTCAACGACGACCTCGACGAGGCCCGCCTCCTCGTCAAACGCGCCACCGCCGCACGCGCCAAGGTCAACCTCATCCCCTACAACACCGTCGAGGGCCTCGAATGGGAGCGCCCCTCCTCCGAACAGTGCCGCGCCTTCCACTCCATCCTCAAAGGCAACGGCGTCGTCTCCACCCTCCGCCTCGAAAAGGGCCACGACATCGACGCCGCCTGCGGCCAACTCCGCCTCAAACAGGAAAAGTCCGAACAATAACGAGCGTGAATTTGTAACCCGCCCGCCCAACCCCGCCCGCCCAACCCCATTCTCCAATCGACCAGCGACTTGCCTCCTTCCCCTTTTGACGCCTCCCCAATATCTGTGCTAGATCCCCCACCATGCGCTCCTTCCTCACCCTCTTCCTCCTCTCCTGGCTCCCTCTCGCCGCCCAGGACGCCGAAAAAACCGCCGTCAAGGAACCCGGCCCCGAAATGGGCTTCACCGCCATCCCCATGCGCAACCCCGACATCGGCATGATCGTCGAGGTCAAAGTCGGCGACGCCAATCTCAAACTCTTCTTCAACCCCAACGCCAAGAACACCATCCTCGACATCGAACCCGCCGACCGCGCCGCCCTCAAGATCACCGACTCCAGCACCACCTTCAATGACGCGGCTGGCAACCAAACGGTGTCCAAACAGGCCACCAACGCCCCCTTCAAGTTCGGCGACGCCGAAGCCGTCGAAGCCACCGTCCTCGTCATCGACCTCAGCCTCATCGGTGCCCCTGCTAACCAATAACCAGCGCCTCCGGCGCTACTCCACCATCACCGACTTCGCCAGATTCCGCGGCTGATCAATCGCACAGCCCCGCAACCGCGCCACGTGATACGAAAACAACTGCAGCGCCACCGTCGCCGGCACCACCGCCGCATGCAACGGCGCATAGGGCACCTGAATCGCCGCATCCACACAGCTGATCGCCTCCTTGTCCCCCTCTGTCACGATCCCCAGCACCGGCGCACTCCGCGCCTGGCACTCCGCCACGTTCCCCAGCGTCTTGTCCTTGCCCGGTCCGTGATTCAACAGAGCCACCACCGGCACATTGTCTTCCAACAGGGCGATCGGCCCGTGCTTCAACTCCGCGGCATGATACCCCTCCGCATGAATGTAGGAAATCTCCTTCAACTTCAAAGCCCCCTCCAACGCCACCGGATACAGGTAGCCCCGCCCGATGTAGAACGCGTTCTCGTAGTCCGCAAACTGCTCCGCAATCTTCGCAATCTTGTCATTCTGCTCCAACACCCGTTCCACCAACCCCGGCAACGCCTGGATCTCCCGCACGAACTCCATCCCCCGCTCCCGCGACATCCGCCTGCTCCGCGCAAACTTCAGGGCAATCATCAACAGCACCGACACCTGCGAGGTGAAGGCCTTCGTCGAAGCCACACTGATCTCCGGCCCCGCATGCAAATACACCCCGCGCCCGGTCTCCCGCGCAATGGTCGAACCCACCACGTTCACCAACCCCGCCACGATCGCCCCCTTGTCCTTCGCCTCCCGCACCGCCGCCAGGGTGTCCGCCGTCTCCCCGCTCTGACTGATCGCCAACACCAGATCCCGGCTCCCCACGATCGGATTCCGATAGCGAAACTCCGCCGCCTGTTCCACTTCCGCCGGAATCCCCGCAAAATCCTCCACCGCATACTCACCCACCATCCCCGCATTCATCGAGGTCCCGCAGCCCACCACCACCACCCGCTGCACATCCACCAAATCCCGCGCTTCCAAATTCAAACCCGACAAGATCGACGTCCCCCGGTCCGCATCCAGCCGTCCCCGGATGGTGTTCCGGATCGTCTCCGGCTGCTCGAAAATCTCCTTCAGCATGTAGTGCTCGTAGCCACCCTTCTCCACCGCATCGGCCGACCAATCGATCTCCGAAGTGGCCCGCGAGACCCGCGTGGAATCCATCGTGCGGATGTCCACATCCCCGCCCACGATCCGCGCCACGTCGTTGTCATCCAGATACACTGCCTGCCGCGTGTGCTTGATGATCGCCGAAGCATCCGAGGCCACGATCGTCTCGTCCTCCCCCAGCCCGATCACGATCGGCGAACCACGCCGCGCCACCACCAACACCCCGGGCTCCCCCGCCGCCACCGCTGCCACCCCGAAGGTCCCCTCCACCTCCTTCAAGGCCTTGGTCAACGCCACCAGCAGATCCCCCTGGTAGTATTGGTCCACCAAATGCACCAGCACCTCGGTGTCCGTCTCCGACAAAAATTCATACCCCGCCGCCTTCAACCGCGTCCGCAACGCGTTGTGGTTCTCGATGATCCCGTTGTGCACCAAGGCGATCCGGTCCTTGGAGACATGGGGGTGCGCATTGTTGCGCGTCGGCGGCCCGTGCGTCGCCCAACGCGTGTGCGCGATCCCACAAACCGCCCCGTCCAGATCAACACAGGCCCGCTCCGCCAGCGCATCCGCCAGCCCCTGCACCTTCCCTTCACGCTTCTCGATCAGCAACTCATCCCCCGCCTGCAACGCCACCCCCGCCGAGTCGTAGCCCCGGTATTCCAGGCGACGAAGCCCGTTGAGCAAGACCGGCACCGCCGGTCGCATTCCCGTGTATCCTACTATTCCGCACATGGTCTTGATCTTTCTGGTCTCTGGTTTCTCTTGTCTGGGTTCCGGGCTCCGGGCTCCGGGCTCCGGGTTCTCTGCTCTCAAATCAAATCGCGCTCCACCGTCTCGTTCGGCCGCGTCGTCACTCCCGGCCCGATCTTCCGCCCCGGATAAATCGCGGTGTGAATCCCGGTGTGCACGAAATCTCCCGCAATCGCCCCGAACTTCCGCCGCCCCGTGTCCACCAGCTCCCCACCCACCATGCTCCGGTGGTTCTTCCCGTCGTGCCGCAGATTGCTCGTGATCGTCCCCGCCCCGAAATTCACCTTCGACCCCAGCACGCTGTCCCCCAGATAGCTCAAATGCCCCACCGAACTCCCGTGCCCGATGATCGAGTTCTTCACCTCCACCGCCTGCCCGATGTGACAGCCGTCCCCGATCGAAATACTCCCCCGCAGATAACAATTCGGCCCGATCTTGCCGTCCTTCCCGATCACCACCTGCCCCTCCACAAACACCCCCGGCAAGACCCGCGTCCCCTCCCCCACGATCAGCAACCCGTCCTCGCTCTCAATCAGCCGCTCTCCCTCGCCCACCTCCCGCATTGGCACCACACACTCGTTCACCCCCAACAGGTCCCATGCATGCCTTATAAGAAACGATTCTTTTGAGGCCATGGCCACCACCGCATCGGCCGGCCGCGCCCCCTCCCCCGTCCAGGCCAGCACCTCCCCCTCATGCGACTCCAGCACCACCGGCCCATCCGGCCCCAGCAGCAGCGCCCAGCCCGCCAGGGACACCCATGCATTCTCCACCAAGGTCACCTTCCCACCCGCCGCCAACTGCTCCTGCCACTCGCGGAACGTCCGCCCGCCCACCCACTGCTCCTCCACCCCGCCGCTCAAGGGCCACAGGCACACCTCCCGCTCGGCTTCCGCCGTGCGCACGAACCTCATCGGTTCCTCCTCGGTTGATCTCCCACCATCACTTGGTCTTTCTTCAAATCATCACGCTCCAATGGTCGCCTTCACCGCCGCCGTCAGGTTCGCGGACTGCTCCGCCGCCATCTGGGCGTCCTTCGCTTCCACCAAAATCCGGATCTTCTTCTCCGTCCCGCTATACCGCACCAGCGTCCGCCCCTCCTCTCCAAAGGCCGCCTCCGCTGCGGCGATCGCCTTCATCAGCGCCGGGATCGACTCGATCGCCGGCTTCTCCGTCACCGCCATGTTCACCAGTTCGGACGGATACTCGTCCATGCAATCCGCCAACTCCGCCAACGTCGCCCCCTTCGCCTTCATCACCTGCAGCACCTTCAGGGCACTCATGATCCCGTCGCCCGTCGTGGCGTGATCCGCAAAGATGATGTGCCCCGAGTTCTCCCCCCCCAGCGCATAGCCCTTCTCCCGCATCCGCTCCAACACCTGCCGGTCGCCCACCCCCGTCGTCTCCAGCGAAATCCCGTCCGCCGCCAGCGCATCGCGCAGCCCCAGATTGCTCATCACCGTCGCCACCATCGTGTTGCCCCGCAACTCCCCCGCCTCGTGCAGCGCCTTCGCACACAAACACAGCACCCGGTCCCCCGAAACCACCTTGCCGGCCGCATCCACAAATATCACCCGGTCCGCATCCCCATCGAAACACACCCCGATGTCCGCCCCGTGCTCCAACACCGCCGCCGCCGCCAACTCCGGATGCAACGCCCCACAGCCCTCGTTGATGTTCCGTCCGTCCGGCTTGTCGGCCAACTTGATGACCTCCGCCCCCAACTCTTCAAAAATCAACGGCCCCACGAAATACCCCGCTCCGTTCGCGCAATCCACCACCACCTTCAACCCCTCCAACGATCCCGCCCCCACCGCGTTCTTCGCAAACTCGATGTAACGACCCACCGAGTCATCGATCCGCATCGCCTTCCCCACCGAAGCCCCCGCCACCGGACCCTCCAAGCGCCGGTCAAATAGGAGACGCTCAATCTCCTCCTCCAACTCATCCCCCAACTTGTAGCCGTCCGGCCCGAATATCTTGATCCCGTTGTCCGCATACGGATTGTGCGACGCGGTCAGCATGATCCCCGCATCGCAGGCCATCGACCGCGTCAAATGCGCCACCGCCGGCGTCGGGATCGGCCCCGTCAGCAAAACCCGCGCCCCCTCCGAGACCAAGCCGCTGGTCAGCGCCGTCTCCAACATGTAGCCCGATATCCGCGTGTCCTTCCCGATCACCACCTTGTGCTTCCCCCCCTTCGCCGCATCCAGAGCCCGCGCCACCGCCCGCCCCAACCGCAACGCCGTCTCCGGCGTGATCGGATACTCATTCGCCACTCCGCGGATCCCATCCGTCCCAAATAGTTTCTCAGCCATTCTGAATCCTTCCTGTTATGCCTCAATGTATTTTGGAAGACGAAACCATTAACATTTCCGACACAATTGGCAATCCCGAACCCATTTCCCTAATCCGCCACTCCTCTCCCCCGTTCTCCCCGAAAGCAACTTCCGCATTCCGCATTCCGTTTCAACCTTCCGAAACTTCCGCATTCCGCATTCCCCATTCCCCATTCTAAGTTCCGTTGTGCCTCGATCCTCACTGCAAGCCCTCCGCCAGCGCCTCCTCGACACCGTCCTCGGTGCCGAGCAAGCCACCGACCTCCTCCTCACCGCCCTCCTCGCCCGGGGCCACGCCCTAGTCACCGGCCCTCCCGGCCTCGGCAAAACCACCCTCGCCCACACCTTGGCCGACTCCATCGACGGCTCCTTCAAGCGCCTCCAATTCACCCCCGACCTCCTCCCCTCCGACATCCTCGGCTACAACCTCTACCGCCAGCAGAACGGCGACTTCGACTTCATCACCGGCCCGGTCTTCTCCAACCTCCTCCTCGCCGACGAAATCAACCGCGCCTCCCCCCGCACCCAGTCCGCCCTCCTCGAGGCCATGAACGAGCGCCAAGTCTCCATCGACGGCGTCACCCGCCCCCTCCCCGATCCCTTCCTCGTCGTCGCCACCCAGAACGACGTCTCCACCACCGGCACCTTCCCCCTCCCCGAGCCCCAGCTCGACCGCTTCCTCCTCTCCATCCCCGTCACCCTCCCTCCCGACCACACCCAACTCGACATCCTCAAACTCCACGCCAACCAAGACCGTAGCACCTCCCCTCCGGAAACCACCACCATCCTCTCCCTCGAAGACCTCCGCACCCTCCAGCAGCAAGTCACCAACACCCCCGTCTCCGACACCCTCCAGCGCTACCTCCTCAGCCTCTGTCAAACCATCCGCGCCCTCTCCGGCAACGACAACACCGTTTCCGTCCGCGCCACCCTCGCCCTGCAACGCGCCGCCCAAGCCAACGCCCTCCTCGACGGCCAGGACGCCGTCCTCCCCGACCACGTCCAAACCGTCTTCCCCCACGTCCTCCGCCACCGCCTCCTCTCCGACGACCTCCCCGACCCCACCTCCCTCCTCCACGCCGCCCTCGACCAAACCCAAGTCCCCTAAAAAGCGCAGCGCCCCTCCCCAGGGGAGCATGGGCGTCCCGCCCGTTTCACAACCCCCGCACCCCAAGATCTCTCCCAAAATTCTGTCCATTCTGTTAACCTGTCCTTCATAGCTTCAGCGACGAAGGATTCTGTCCCCTCCCCACTTCCCCACTTCCCCACTTCCGCATTCCGCATTCCGCATTCCGCATTCAAATGACCCACTGGAAACGCCTCGTCCTTCTTTTCTGGGGAATCATCGCGCTTCTCGTCGCCGTGACATGGGCCATCTCGACTCAAACAGCCACTCAAGCAAACTTGAGTGTGAGGAGCACAACCTACTCGATCACCATCGAAAGCGGCACCTGTCGCCTCACGCACTCCTATTGGATCGACCTGTGGGCAACAGCACCTCATCTATCGCTATCAACGTGGTCGATCGATGACTCGGCCGTTACCATATTTCCAAAGGGCGCGACCCCGTGGGATGTCCAAGTTGTTAAATTCCCCCTCCTCTTCCTCCTCCTCCTCTACCTCCTATTCAACCGCCACTACCGCAAAAAAACCACCGCCCCCTGTCCCACCATAGCCCCCTAAGGGCGACGGCGGCCCCCCCCAATAACCAATAACGGATACCTCAAGCATGACCCCCAAAGCCGCCATCCTCATCGGAGCTTCCCTCGCCCTCATCACGGCGGGCTTCGTGCGTGTCGATGGCGTCCTCATCACCCTCGGCGCCGCCGGACTCCTTCTCCTCATCGGCGCCTTCCTCCTTGGTCGTCGCAACCTCCAGCGCCTCGCCCTCACCCTCCGCGCTCCCGCCCGGCTCTTCGCCGACACTCCTTTCGACCTCCGCCTCACCCTCCACAACAAACGCACCCTCCTCGACGCCTTCAACATCGACATCACCCTCCACCTCTCCCGCCAGACCAACATCGTCACCAGCGCCCCCTGGACCTCCTCCAGCTCCACCGTCAAACTCGCCGGCTCCATCCCCGGCCGCGGCTCCCTCCTCGAGCATCCCTTCGCCCTCCGCTCCACCTTTCCCCTCGACCTCTTCCGCCACGAAGCCTCCGGCCACGCCACCCACGAAATTCTCATCTACCCCCGCCCCCTCGTCCCCCGGGAATTCTTCACCCACGGCGCCCTCCACGACTCCTCCCTCCTCCCCGGCGTCACCCCCGGCTCCGCCCCCGGCGAACCACGCGGCATCCGCCCCTGGCAGCCCGGCGATCCCGCCAAACACATCCACTGGCCCGCCTCGGCCCGCTCCATGTCCCGCCTCCGCGGCCTCCGCATCCGCGAAAATGACCCCCCCGGCTTCCACCCCCAGCACTGTACCCTCCTCTTCCATTCCTTCGGCACCTCCGGCGAACTCATCCGCGCTGACCGCTTCGAGCGTGCCCTCTCCCTCGCCTGCGGATCCCTCCGCTACCTCCGCGACCACAGCATCCCCACCACCCTCCTCGCCGACTTCCTCGATTGGCAACCCCTCCTCGTCACCACCCGCAGCGGCATGGCCAACGCCCTCGTCGCCCTCGCCCGCGCCGAGCGCGCCAAAGGCACCGAAGCCCACGACCTCCTCCACGCCCTCAACAAGGTCCCCCCCGCGCACTCCCTCCTCCTCCTCTCCGACATGCCCACCCAAAGCTGGTCCCCCTGCCTCCCCAAACGCCCCGCCATCCTCATCGACATCAAACAATTCCGCTACGGCCACAAACAACTCAACAGATCGAATAACAAATAACCAATCCCCGATGCGCAGCATCCTCCTAGCCACCGCCCTCGCCACCGCCTACGCCCTCCTCCGCGGCTGGCCGGAGACCGTGCACCCGCTCCTCCGCGCCTGCCTCGCCGTCCTCGCCCTCGTCCTCGGCATCGGCCTGTGGCGCAGCCGCCGCAAACCCACCGGCCGCCACGCCACCGCCATCCGCCCCGCCCACTGGACCGACTACCTCGCCATGGGCCTCGGCGTCCTCGCCGTGGAATGCCTCTTCCTCTTCTTCCTCACCATCGCCCCGCCTCGCGCCGAGGACCTCGCCCTCTCCCTCGAGGAAACCTTGCGCCCCGAAGCCGCCGCCGCCCGCCGCGCCACCCACCCCGACCACAACGACGGCACCGCCACCAACGTCTCGGGCAACTGGCTTTGGGATTCCCTCGGCCGCCGCCGCCTCCCCGACCGCACCAACGCCCGCCCCGGCAACAAACCCGAAGTCTTCCTCCGCACCAGCGACCCCACCACCCTCGCCACCCTCCAGCAGTGGCGCCCCTACCTCACCGCCTTCTCCCTCGAAGTCTACGAAGACGCCACCTGGTCCCCCGAACCCATCTCCCCTCGCCTCCTCACCGCCACCTCCTCCGGCCAAATCACCTTCCCCCAGCCCCCCAACCGCCCGGGCTCCCTCCTCGCCGGCGAAATTTTCCACCCCGCCAATCCCGCCGGCCAGGACGTCCTCACCACCCTCCAGAACCCCGTCTCCGTCACCCTTCCCGAACTCCGCCTCGTCTCCCCCGGCATCCTCCGCCTCACCCCTCTCCCCAACCCCGCCTCCGGCTACGACTACCCCTCCACCTCCCGTCCCCTCACCTTCGAACAACTCATCGCCCTCCCACTCACCGCCAGCTTCGAGCCCGCCCGCAACCAAGCCCCCTCCCTCCTCGCCCTCCCCGACAACCCCGCCCTCCGCGACGGCCTCCTCCAAATCGCCGCCACCACCCAGGGCCCCCTCGAAGTCCGCCTCACCTCCCTGCGCAAATTCCTCCAAGAACACTGCAAATACTCCCTCGAAGTCACCAACCCCGACGACCTCGACCCCATCGAAAACTTCCTCTTCCACGAACGCCGCGGCCACTGCGAATTCTATGCCACCGCCGCCGCCCTCCTCTGCCGCGCCCTCAACATCCCCAGCCGCGTCTCCTACGGCTGGACCGGCGGCCGCTACTTCCCCGGTCAGGGCCTCTTCATGTTCCGGGCCCGCGAAGCCCACGCCTGGACCGAAATCTGCCTCGAAGAACAGGGCTGGGTCATCTTCGACTGCACACCTCCCGGTGCCCTCGACGCCGCCACCTCCTCCGTCGCCGAGGACGACGAACAACCCCCCATCGACGAGGAAGGCAACTACCTCAGCGAAGACCCCGAGGAAGCCCCCACCCTCGGCACCTGGCCCTGGATCGCCCTCGGCGCCGGCCTCGGCCTCTTCCCCCTCGTCGCCCTCCTTCTCCGCCTCCGCAAACGTCCCCGCCCCGGCCCCTCCCCCGACACCCCCACCCTCCTCCCCGATCCCCCCTCCTACCTCACCCGCTTCAAACAAGCCTGCCACCGCCAGGGCCACCCCATGCCCCCCGGCCGCACCCTCCGCCAACAACTCCAGTCCCTCGCCCAAAACAACCTCTCCCCCACCTTCGCTAACGACCTGCTAGACTACCACTACGCCACCACCTACGGCACCACCGACCCCGATCACGCCAAAGAAAAGCACCTCACCACCTCCATCACCAACTGGTAGCTCCAGTGGCCTGACCCGCCTCCCGGAGCCCTCTCCCCAGGAGCCCAGTGGCGTGACCGTCCCGGTCGCATGCCCTCCCCCGGAGCCGCGACATTCCTGCCTGCCACGCCACAGCACCTAGCGACGGCGGGTCGCAGAGCAGCCCTCGGCTGCGATCTACCCAGTCACACCCCACCCACCCACCCACCCAGCCCGCCTCCCGCCCCGAGCTGCGCTCCCCCCTTAACCGATAACTCATCTACGACCCCTTCGGCGTCGTCACATACGCCTCCCGCAAATAAAACGGTTCCACCGGCACCCCGAACAACCCCTCCCGTTCCGTCCCGTTCCGCACCCCCCACGCCTCCAACAACAACCGCGCCTGCGGCACCTCCCGCCGCACCTCCTTCTCCAAACTCCCCGGCAGCAACAAGCGCCCCACCTCCTCCAACGTCACCACGCAGCACCCCGCCTCCACCGCCGCCTCCACCCGCCCCACCAAATCCCCCGGCTCCATTAACTCCACCTCCCCCACCACCCGCCCTTCCTCCAGCCGCACCGCAAACAGCGTCCCGCGCCGCGCATCCCCCACTGCCAGACACCGTCCCCCGGCCCGCGTCGTCACCAGCGCCTCCAGCGAACACAGCCCCACCACCCCGCACCCACGCACCATCCCGATCCCCTGACCCGCCGCAATCGCCACCCGCGCCCCATTATAGCTCCCCGGCCCCGTCCCGATCACCACCACTCCCAATTCTCCGCCCTCCACCATCTCCCCCAGCGCCTCCCCCAGCGGATTCATCAACACTTCCGAAGGTTTTCGCCCCGCCGACACACTCTGCTCCCACAACAACGCCCCCCCACGCCCCAGCGCCACCGACGCCTCCGGGGCGGTGCTGTCGATGGCCAATGCATAGCTCTCGGACACACAGGCACCTTAGCCATGCCTGCTCCGCGGCCAATGCCGAATCGGTCTCATTTCGTGTCTTGCCTCAAACACCGCTTGCACCTATCCATGCCCCGCGCAACGCTGATTTCAAACACCCCGCGCACCATTTACCTCCATGTCTGACTACGCAAAAGGCCTCGAAGGCGTCATCGCCAATGAATCCGCCCTCTCCAACGTGGAGGGTGCCGCCGGCAAACTTTCCTACCTCGGCTACGAAATCAACGACCTCGTCGAACACTGCTGCTACGAGGAAGTCCTCTACCTCCTCCACGAGGGCAAGCTCCCCAACCGCAAGGAACTCTCCGTCATGGAGTCCGCCCTGCGCAACGACCGCCGCATCCCCCAGGGCGTCATCGACTTCCTCCAGTCCGCCCCCAAGGACGCCAACCCCATGGACATCGTCCGCACCGGCGTCTCCATGCTCGGCCTCTACGACAAACGCGCCAAAATCGGCGAACCCGATCAGGACGCCAACCGCCAGGTGGCCCTCTCCATCTGCGCCCAAATCCCCGTCATCGTCGCCTACTTCCACCGCGCCCGCCAAGGCCTCGCCCTCCCCCCCGTCCGCAACGACCTCTCCGAAGCCGCCCACTTCCTCTACCTCATCACCGGTGAGGAGCCCGGCACCGCCGCCACCAAGACCCTCGACGTGGCCTACATCCTCCACGCCGACCACGGCATGAACGCCTCCACCTTCTCGGCCCGCGTCACCGTCGCCACCCTCTCCGATTTCTACTCCGCCATCACCTCCGCCATCGGCACCCTCAAAGGCCCCCTCCACGGCGGCGCCAACGAAGGCGTCATCAAGATGCTCAACAAAATCGGCTCCCTCGACAAGGTCGACGAATTCGTCGAAAACTGCCTCGCCAACAAGAAGAAGATCATGGGTATCGGCCACCGGGTTTACAAGACACTGGACCCCCGCGCCCCCTATCTTCAGAAGATGGCTGTCAAACTCACCGAAGAGCTCGGCGAACCCAAGTGGATCCAGATGTCCGAGCGCATCGCCCAACTCATGCGCGAGAAAAAGGGCCTCAACGCCAACGTCGATTTCTACTCCGCCACCGTTTACTACTCCCTGGGCATTCCCACCGACCTCTTCACCCCCATCTTCGCCATCGCCCGGACCTCCGGTTGGACCGCCCAAGTCCTCGAGCAACTCGAAGACAACCGTCTCTACCGCCCCCTCACCAAATACGTCGGCCCCTCCACCCTCGTGCCCGTCCCCCCCATCGACGAGCGCTAACAAGGGAGCGTGGCCGTCCCGCCCGCTTCACAACCCCCGCTCTTCAAGGGAGCGTGGGCGTGTCCCGCCCGCTTCACAACCCGTGCATTCCCAATCCCCGGGACGGATAGTCAGAATTGAGCCACGGTTTCAAATCGGTGATTATCAGCAAAGCCACCACCAAACCCCGGAAGGCGCGACAGAAACCACCTAGTGTTCTGCGCGACAAGTGCGTTGCACAAGGACGCGAGAGATTTTGTCATTTCCAAGGCGCGAGGCGGGAGTTGGCCGGGGCCAATGACCAACGAGCAACGTGGGTAATGGCAAAAAGATCCGCGCCCCCCCTTCGAGCACTCCGCGAAGCGCAAATTTCTTAAATTTCTCATAGAATCATTGTGTGACGAACTTGTCGCGCGGGACACTAGAGCCGCTGACCTCCCCCATCCCGTACAGCGAAGGAGCGGGCCCACACGACCCGCCCCTTCTGATTCCACACAATCAACATCTCTTCCGGGGGGAAGACTGAAGCGTTACACACTCGCTTCCCCCCTTCCAACCGCACCCCTCTCGGCCCATTTCCAACTTTTCGAAAAACGGGAGCGTGGGCGTCTCACCTGCTTCACAACCCCGGCAACACGGGAGCGTGGGCGTCTCGCCCGCTGCCCAACCCCAGTCCCTCTCCCACCCCGGAGGGGTCCCATACGGTAGCCGGTGGCAGCGCCACCGGGGCGCAACGCCACCGCGCTCCCGCCCTCCGGAGGAGTGCCGCAGAACCTTCGTCCGGCCCGCAAGCCCTCGCCCCATCCTCCGCCTCCCCGCATCCCTCCGGGACGCCCTCCCCTCACCTCCACGCCCCAAATATCCCCACCTCCCCCCGCTCCACCAACCCCTCCAGCTTCGACCGAAACTCCCTCTCAAACTTCTCCACCGCAAGGTCCCTCCGCGCAAACAACTTCTCCACCTCCTCCACCGTCTCCATCCCCACCCGCAGCTCCGTCACCTTCCGCCCATCACCCCCCCACCAAAACCCACTCTCATCACGCACATAGATCGACCTGTTCTCCGGAAAGGCCTTCACCGAAAAACTCCCCGACTCCCACCGCAGCACTTTCCCCGCTCCGAAGTGCCCCCTCACCCCCCGCAAAGCCTCCAACACTTCCCCTCTCCCCATTCGCGTTCATTCCCCGTTCCCCTCCCCCAAAAACGAAACAGCCGGTGAAGTCAGCACCGGCCGCCGTCGGGTCACTACCAACCCATCTGTGTCTTCAGCAAAATTCGTCTCCCTCTTCCCCCAATAACCAATAACCAATAACTGGCGCAAAGCGCCCTACCCCACCACCGCAAACTTCCCGTCCCGCCCCAGGCGCCGCAAACGCCCCACGATCTCCATCGCCTCCTCCCGACCTTCTGCGGTCAGCCGAAACTTCTTATGCGAATGCAGGCCATCCGCCTCGATCGCCACCGCCCCCCGCGCCCCCAGCTTCTCCACGATGCTCGTGCTGTTCGCCGGCTTCCGCCCATAGCTGTCCAAAAAGATGTTCAACCGCTTCGACTCCAACATCTCGTTCCCCTCCTCATGCAGATAGTAGCTCCCCAGGATCACCACCTCCGGCCCCGAGAGCTCCACCTTGTTGTCCTCGAAATACCCCCGCAGTTCCCGGAAGACCTGCGCCGCCTCCCGCTCCCCCGCCTCCGTGGAGCGCTCCTCGGCATCCGCAATGGCCCGCTTCGCCGCGATGATCTTCTCGATCACCCCCCCAAAATGCTTCAACTCCTCCAGATTTAGTTTCCAAAGGTGGTCCGCTAAGTTTGAGATCCTAGATTCGCCGCTCACAGGAGAAAATTTAGTAAACTTATTAGACTAAATCAAGTTTTTACTAAAATTAGCCGTGCTCGGTGGCGCTGTAGGATTATATTAAAAGGGATTGGCGGCCTCTTTCCGCTAAACCCCGACATTTAAGGTTAGCTCACAAATTTTCCGCCCCCCACGTTATTTTATACTTTCCGATCTTAAATTAGCATGATTTAGTATCCTTCGTCGCCCGCCAAGCACCGTTCAGAACCCCCAAACCACCAAGTCCAGAGAATCCGATGAATCCAAACCACAAGCGACAGCCCTCCCCCGAGGACCTCATGACCCGCCTCCTGCCGGATCATACCCCCAAGGCCAGTCCCCTGACTACGCCCGGTCAACCCGCCCCCGCGGAAGCCACCAACCGTCTCAAGAACTTCGAGACCTTCGCCCAATCCGTCCGCTGCCTCCTCACCTCCCCCAAACCCAACGCCAACGAGCGCCAGGCCCTCCTCTCCCTCGTCCGCGAAAGCTTTCCGGAATACCTCGAGGCCAAGCGCTCCCTCACCAACACCCGGAACGAACAGACCAAACAGGTCCGCGAACTCGGCCCCCTCCTCCTCGATCAGGCCTCCAAGGTCACCGAGGCCGACAACCCCGAGCCGGACCACATCGACGAGTCCGCCCGCATCATGTGGGAACTCGCCAAAATCGACGAGCAGATCGAAGCGCTCATGAAAACCATCAATCTTCTCAAGCGCCAGATCCTCACCTGGGTCAAGTGGGACGACCCCGCCAACGCCCGCGCCGTCAACTGGGCCCTCGAAAACGCCTAACCGCACAACTCATTCTTCTGAAAAAACGGCAGCACCCCCAGTGCTGCCGTTTTTTTGCCAACGTGGTGCTTGCTTCCAGCCTGCAAAAGGTTCCGCAGGCTTCCCAGCCTGCCCGAGCTCCTCCTTGGAACTGCGGTGGCAGCCTGCCCCGGCGTAGCGCAGCAAAGACGGGAGCGGAGCGTCGACACCGCTCCCCCCGCCCCGTCTCCCCCACCGCGCCCCCACCGCGCCCCCACCGCGCGCCCCCTCCCCGCAAATCCCACGGACTGCGCCCAATCCACCCCCCCCGAAGCCAGCCCATCCCCACCCCCAACTCCCTCAATGTTTGACCCCACCCCCCTTTTCCTCCCTAATGAAGCATTCACCCCTCCCAACTCATGCCCCCCCTCCTCTTCTCCACCTCCCTCTTCCACCGCGCCACCATCCCGACCCGGTCAAAAGAAAGGATCCCCGCCCCATCCCCCCGTTCTATACGATACCCATGAAACCGCCCCTCCTCGCCGCCGTCCTCGCCCTCACCACCTCCCTCGCCTCCGCCGAACTCACCCCCGGGCTGTTCACCCAACTTCACCAGGAACTCCAACCGCCCCACGAAGCCTGGACCACCATCCCCTGGCTTTCCTCCCTCATCCCCGCCCAACAAAAGGCCCTCGCCGAGGGCAAACCACTCTTCATCTGGGCCATGGACGGCCACCCCATGGGCTGCACCTGAAACAACGGTGTGCTCGACCGTGCGTCGACCTTCGCCGATCCCGAAATCATCGATCTCCTCCAGAAACACTTCATCCCCGTCGCCATCGATCAGTTCGCGCAACGTCGGCAGAAGGACGAGGAAGGTGACTTCTGGCGCAAGATCATCAGCAAAAGCCCGCGCCCCGACCCCAACAACACCACCCAGGGCCTCTACATCGCCACCCCCACCGGCGACTTCCTCGCCTACAACAACAACCGCGGCCCCGAACGCATCAAGAAACTCCTCCGCCAGTCCCTCCTCGCCTTCGACCAGAAACGACTCGAGCCCGGCAAACCCCTCGTCGTCGACAAGCCCGACAACCGCTTCCTCCACCACGCCCCCGAAGGCGTGCGCATCGTCCGCGTCCACGCCAAAGTCCTCGGCGGATACAAACCCACCGACGATCCCTGGAAGGCCATCTTCCAGTCCGCCGTCTCCCGCGACCTCCTCTGGATCACCGCCGCGGAGGAGAAGGAACTCGTCAAAACCAACGCCATCCCCGCCTCCCTCGCCACGCGACTCGCCTTCTACCACCTCATCGACAACACCCGCGGCGAACCCTCCTTCTGGAAACCCGAAGACCTCAGACAGTCCACCCTAACAATAGACAAGCGAGGCACGATCACCGGCACCATCCACCTCGCCCGCCCCGACCAAAGCAGCGGCTACGAAGCCGACCTCCGCGGCCACCTCGAATCCAAGGATGGCAAACTCACCCGCTTCGACCTCGTCGCCCACGGCGACTACTGGGGCCACGGCCAATACACCGGCCACCCCCCGGAGGGACGCTTCCCCCTCGGCATCAGCTTCCGCCTCGTTGACGGCACCGATCCCTTCGACCAAATCCCCCCCCAAGGCGCCAAAAGCTGGTGGCAACACTACCTCGGCCAGCAATAGCCGTGGCGTGACCGTCCCGCCTGCCCGGGCGTAGCCTCCGGCGAAGACTGGGTCGCATGCCTCCCCCCTTCCCCCGTGGCGGCGCCTCTGCGAGGCGTCGGCGGTTCCACCGCCGGTCCTCGCCACACCTCCCGCCCCACCCGCAGCCTCCGCTTCCCCCAGTGGCCCGACCAGCTTGCCCTTCGTCACCTCGGGCGAAGGATGGGGTCCAGTCATTCGCCCTCTCCTCCCCCCTCCCCCTAAAAACCTCCCCCCCCAACCCCCTGAAAGACCCACCTCCGCCCATTGGTAATCTCATGATTACCATGGGCCAGAAAATCAAACGCGTCTTTTTTTGGCTCTCCGGAGCCGGCACTGAAACCCTCGAACAGTGCCCCACCTGGGAACAACGAAAATACGTGGCCTTCGGGGCCACCGTCCTCGTCCCCTGCGCCTTCGCCTTCATCGCCTGCTCCTACGCCCTCTCCACCCTCGTCGACGATCCCCTCATCGTCTACCCCGTCGCCGCCGTCTGGGCCCTCATCATCCTCAGCATCGACCGTGCCCTCCTCGCCGGCTACCGCCCCTTCCTCCCCTGGTGGCGCAAGCTCTCCCAGTTCGCCCTGCGCGTCGTGGTCGCCATCCTCATGGGCCTCACCATCGCCCACCCCCTCGTCCTCCTCCTCTTCCGCGACACCCTCACCGCCGAAATCGAAGGCCAGCGCGCCCTCGACATCGAGGAAGCCCGCGCCACCTTCGCCGAACCCAAGGACAAGTCCTCCGCCGAAATCGCCGACCTCGAACAGAAGGTCGCCGTCCTCCGCGTCGAGTGGACCGAGTCCTTCCAGGCCAAATTCCTCGTGCAGGACCCCAACCAGGCCAAGGCCTCCATCCCCGGCCTCACCCCCGAACTTCAGGCCGAACTCGATGCCGCCATCACCGAGTCCGCCGCCCCCTTCACCGAACGCCTCAAGCTCATCGAAACCCAGTCCGACCAACTCACCCCCGAGTATGCCAAGGTCCAGACCGAACTCGGCTTCTGGCAGTCAGAATTCGAACGCGAACTCAACGGCCAACGCTCCGGCCTCGCCGGCGAGGGCCCTCGCGCCCGCTCCATCCGCTCCGACCAACTCGAACCCCGCCGCGAGGACGCCAAACGCCTCGGGGCCCTCCTCGAACACCTCGCCACCGAAAAGGCCACCCTCCAAACCCACATCCGCGAAGCCCAACAAACCGCCATCGCCGCCTTCGATTCCCGCATCCACGAAGTCGAAGCCACCAACAAGGCCGAAGCCGAACGCATCGCCGACCTCCGCCGCAAGGTCGAGGAGGACCAGGCCGGCTCCTTCGTCACCCAGCAGAACTCCCTGCGCGAGTCCCTCAAAACCCAGATCGATACCCGCCTCTCCGCCCTCACCCAGGTCCAGGCACGCCTCGCCGATATCTCCGCCGAGGAACAAACCCGCCTCAACGCCCTCGCCAGCGAAAAACGCGGCGACATCCTCACCCAGACCCTCGCCCTCCACAAACTCTTCAACGCCGGTAACTCCGGCGGACAGTTCGCCCTCTACACCTACTTCATCCTCACCGCCCTCTTCATGCTGGTCGATACCATCCCGCTCATCGTGAAGTTCTTCACCAAACCCGGCCCCTACGACACCCTCCTCGACCGCGACGAGATCTCCTTCGACTCCGATCACACCGCCTTCCGCTCCAGCCACCACCGCTACATGGACCAACTCGCGGAAGGCAACCTCATCACCGTCACCCGCAACAAACGCCTCGAACACGCCCTCGTCGATGGCGTCGAACACTCCCGCGCCGCCCGCGAATTCCTCAGCTCCATGATCGAAATGGAAAAGGCCTTCGAAGAAAAAATGCGCGTCGAACAGGAACTCGCCGCCAGCGAAGCCCCCGAGCGCCTCGTCGCCCTCCAAGCCATGAAAAAGCGCTTCTACGACGACCTCCACCACCGCATGGAAATCTTCTTCGCCAGCCACACCTCCCCCGACCTCCCCCCCGGCTAGCAGCCCTCCCCTTTGGAGTGCGATGACAGAGTGAGTCCGCGAACGGCGCACCGCTCTCGCGCGCCCCCCCCAAGGCCGCCCTCAAAGCCACCGCTTGGATCGTCGCCGACCTCCAACCCGCCACCATCGCCAAGTCCGTCGGCTCCTGAAGCCTTACCTGCCTTCACCGGCTCCAACCCCGCCCCGAAGGCCTTCAACCCCTCCCCTCCCGTCAACGCCGCCGGCCGCCCTGCTCAATCTTCCGCCAACTCCCGCGCCTCCGCCAACACCGCCTCCGCCCCCAATTCCCCACACCAACGCTCGATATAGGCCCAGTCGAGCTTCCCTGCCTGCACCATCATCACGTTGCAGGCATCCGTCATGTCCTTAGCTCGCCGCGCCCGGGCCACCCACCGCAGCTTTTGCACGATCACATCCTCCGCCGTCGGCACACTCGCCTCCACCCCCTCCATCAACACCAAACGCAATCGCCGATCAAATCGCGATCGATCAAAACCATGATTGTTGAGCAGAAATACCTCGATCACGAACGGCGACCCATCAACCCCGATGATCCAGCGCCGCGATGCAGTCACCGTTTCAAAAAGCATCTGCGGATCAGCCCGCAACGGCAGCTCCAATTGATCCAACACCGCCGACACGCTTTCCGCCGGCGCTTCCACGATCACGTCGGCATCCTTCGTTGATCGCGGCAGCCCATACACGTTCGTCGCATACGAACCCGTCACCATGTAGGACATCTCCAATCGCTCAAGCAAGCCCAACACCGACAGCAGCGCCTCGTTCCCCTTCATCGCCGCGCCATTCCCAATCGCTCTTCCAGCCGCGCCCCCAACGCCAACCGCCGCTTCAACTCCACCAGGGCCTCTTCCTCCCCAATGCCCGGATGCTCATTCCGGATCCCCTGCATCGTCACCGCACACGCCTCCTCAAACAATTCAGCACCAGCCAAAAATTTCTCCGCCGCGCTCATTTGCCTGGCCCGTCCGACCTTCTCCCGGTCGATCCGTGCCACCAACTCCGCGATCCCGTCCATGCCCACACCCTACCCCACCCCCCGTCCCTTGAAAACCCGCAATCGCCGCCTCACTCCCCCTCCTCCACCGGATACTCCCCATGAGCGTTAACTTAACAGCATCTTGATTCGAGGAATCCGGCTTCGGCGACCTTCGGCCAAAGCGCATTGCAAAAATCACTTCCCATGCAAAAATCACTTCCCACAAAAATCACTTCCCAGACAAACCATTCCCGCAGACAAACCATTCCCGTCAGCCCGAGCATCATTCTATGGCGCTGACTATGAACAAGTTATCTTCCGGCAACCGCTGGGAGGCAGGCGCAAGTGACCTCCAACCACCCTCTCCCCTCTGGATCCCTCGTCGTATCACCCCCCTTCCCAAAAATTTTGTCCATTCGGTCAATTTTGTCCCACCACCACTCCAAGCCTCCCAAAATCCGTGTCCCTCCGCGTCCATCTCGACCCGGCGGCGCTCGAAGAACAAAGACGGTGCCGCAGGTTCCCGCCCTTGTCCCGGCAGAGCCCAGCGGGTGACACCGGATCCCCCCTCGTCCTCGAAATCACCCAGATTCGCATTGATTCCCGCCCATTCCCCGCTAAAACCCGCCCCCCGCAACCGCTCCATGGCCGATTCTCCCCAAAACACGCTCCGCATCGCCCTGCCCAAAGGCAGCCTGCAGGAGCCGACCATGAACCTCCTCGCCAAGGCCGGCTACAACGTCTACTCGTCCAACCGCGGGCTCCGCCCCACCTCCAACGACAGCGAACTGGATATCTACATGATCCGCGCCCAGGAGATCGGGCAATACATCGACGACGGCTTCCTCGACTGCGGCATCACCGGCTACGACTGGGTTTACGAAAATGGCGCCGACCTCGTCGATCTCGCCGAGCTCCCCTACTCCCGCGCCTCCGCAAACCCCACCCGCTGGGTCCTCGTCGTCCCCGAAGACTCCCCCTTCAAGACCGTCCACGACCTCGAAGGCAAACGCATCGCCACCGAAGGCGTCGGCATCACCAAGCGCTACCTCGCCGAGAAGGGCGTCACCGCCGATGTCGAATTCTCCTGGGGAGCCACCGAGGTCAAAGTCCCCGACCTCGTCGACGCCATCGTTGATGTCACCGAGACCGGATCCTCCCTCCGCGCCAACAAACTGCGCATCATCGACGAGCTCCTCCGCTCCTTTCCCCACTTCTACGCCTCCAAAAAGGCCTACGCCGACGAGTGGAAAAAGGCCAAAATGGAGCGCATCGTCCTCATGATCGAAGCCGCCCTCCGGGCCCGCGACAAGGTCGGCCTCAAGCTCAACCTCCCCGAAAAGTCCTTGCCCGAGGTCCTGGAACGCCTACCTTCCCTCCGCCGACCCACCGTCAGCCCCCTCGCGGAGGATGGCTGGGTCGCTGTCGAGACCATCATCGACGAGACCGCCGCCCGTCACCTCATCCCCGACCTCAAGGCCCTCGGCGCGGAAGGCATCATCGAATACCCTCTCAACAAAATCGTCCCCTGAACCGGACACTTTTCCAACGCACAACCAACCAACCAACCAGCAACCACCATGGGCTGTCTCAAAAAGCGTCGTAAGACCAAAATCAGTAAGCATAAGCGCAAAAAGCGCATGAAGGCGAATCGTCACAAGAAACGCCTCCGCTACAAGTCCTAGGGACTTGCTGATCTGACCAACTTCCCTCTCCAAGGGATGCGCCCCCCGGCGCATCCCTTTCTGTCTGTACCCGTGGCGGCGGTTTCCAACCAACAGTGTTCGGCATGGATCGTGCCTTAATAATCTGTCGGGTTGGTCCAGATAGAGGGTTGAATATCCACGGACCAATTTCCAAATAAATTCCAAGAGCCAGGTTCCAAGTCGGAGAACGAATCGAAGGAGAGGAATCAACTCGGGTCTCGGTGCTTGTCACTCGCGATTTCGGATGTGGAATCGAGCTTCAGCAGTTGAGATTTGGTCTTGGATTTGAAATTTATTTGGAAATTGTCGATTGGAAATTTTTAGGAGGTCGCCTCGGCAAGAAATGGCCCCGCTTTCATTGAGGGCCATTCCCAGTTCAGCATGCACCATCCCGAACACTCTTGGTTTCCAACCGCCACGCCGGCCCCCCGCCTAGCGGCCCCTTTGCAAGGGGTCGGTGGTTCGAATCCGTTATGCTCCAGTCCTTTCTCCCTCAATGAGTTGCGGATTTCCGCTAGGGAAACTATCCCCTAAATCAACCCCTAGTTCCAAGCGCGAATTTGTCGCATTACCGAATCACCGGCATTCCTGCCGACCACGATGCCGAAACGGCGGGAAGGAAAACCGCCGCCCCTTGCGAGGTGGCGGTCGTTCCCGATACCCGCGTGATGCAGTCGCGCCAGAGAATTTGTCACCCCAGAATTCGCCCGTTGAGCTTCGCGCCCGTGAATCCGCCGGGGCAAAAAATCCGGTGGCGGGTCAGAAAGTGGTTCATTTTTTCGGCCGGCTTCGCGGAGCGGGCGTAACTTTTTGCGGCCTCGGTGGCGGCGGTGGTCGCAGCTCGGCAAACGTTTTTGAACTGCTCGGCCGAAATCAGGGCGGGCGCGGACGGTGTCGAGGTCGCGGTGGTCAAGGTTCGGGACTTCGCGGCGGTGGCGAGCTTGCGCCCCACTTCCGCTTGCCCTTCGCGGAGGGACTTCGCGGACATTTCTTGAGCGCTGGGGGAAAAAGTCTTTCGCTTCGCGGCGAGGATTTTAAGCCCCTCCGCATAGCTTTTGCGCCCGTGGTCGGACAGGCGGGAAAGGTCGGGAGGAGGCTGCAT
>Ga0105052_10001988_pt1 | contig 25877 bp, 24 predicted proteins | sample FRY03_FD_78094 | JGI IMG/M metagenome (GOLD analysis project Ga0105052, IMG submission 78094) | Freshwater microbial communities from Lake Fryxell liftoff mats and glacier meltwater in Antarctica - FRY-03 | ecosystem: Environmental > Aquatic > Freshwater > Ice > Glacier meltwater ... | reverse complement strand
CGCCAGTGTTTCTCTTTTGGGGGGCGGGGGAGGGTTGTGGGAGGGGGGATGAGGGGATGAGGGGATGAGGGGAAGAGGGGATGAGGGGTTGAGGGGATGGGGGGGACTCGAGGGGTTAAGAGTGGACATCTTTGGTGGGGGGGACTCTTCTCCGCCGCAGCCGTCAAGCCGGCCCCCTCCCGGGCGGTGTCGAGCCACCGCACTCCGGGGTGTCGAGCCACCGCACTCCGGGGTGTCGAGCCACCGCACTCCGGGGGTGTCGAGCCACCGCACTCCGGGGGGTGTCGAGCGGGAGCACTCCGGGTTTGCGCTCTTGGGGGGAGGGGGTAAGGATGAGGGGGAGATGCCGCAGGTCCATGTGATGAGTGATGCCCTGGCCAGCCAGGTGGCGGCGGGGGAGGTGGTGGAGCGGCCGGCGAGTGTGGTGAAGGAGTTGATCGAGAACAGCCTCGATGCGGGGGCGAAGGAGTGGCGGGTGGAGGTGCAGCGGGGGGGGGTGGCGCTGGTGAAGGTGACGGATGATGGCTGCGGGATGAGCCGGGAGGATGCGCTGTTGTCGTTGGAGCGGCATGCGACGAGCAAGCTGCGGAGGAAGGAGGATCTCGAGACGGTGCGCACGCTGGGATTTCGGGGGGAGGCGATCCCGAGCATTGCGAGTGTGTCGCGTTTTCGGCTGACGACGCGGGAGCGGGACTCGGTGGAGGGGGTGGAGATCCTGGTGGAGGGGGGGAAGACGAAGGAGGTGCGGGAGGCGGGGTGTTCGCCGGGGACGGTGGTGGAGGTGCGGGAGTTGTTTTTCAATGTGCCGGCGCGGCGGAAATTTTTGAAGGGGGAGGGGACGGAGGCCGCGCATATTGATTATCAGGTGCGGGTGCATGCCCTGGCTTCGCCGGAGACGCGGGTGGTGTATCGGAAGGACGGGCGGGGGGTGCTGGATGTGGCGCCGAGTGGGGATCGGCGGTTGAGGATCGGGGATTTGTTTGGGCGGGAGGTGGTGGGGAGTCTGCTGGAACTCGACGGGGCGGAGCGGACGGGGATGGCGTTGACAGGGTATTTGCTGCCGCCTTCGGAGGCGCGGAAGAGTCGGAGGGCGCAGTATTTGTTTTTGAATGGGCGGCCGGTGGAGGATCGGTTGGTGTTTCGGGCCTTGGAGGAAGTGTGTCGCGGCGTGTTGCCGGAGGGGCGGTATCCGGGGGCGTGGTTGTGGTTGGAGATGGATCCGCGTTTGGTGGATGTGAACGTGCATCCGGCGAAGCGGGAGGTGCGATTTCACCGGGAGGGGGAGTTGCGGAGTTTGGTGGCGGAGGCGGTGGGGACGGCGTTGCGGGTGCCGAAGCAGCGGCCGGTGGTGGTGGGTCGCGGGGTGGAGAGATTGCCGGAGGTGGTGGAACCTGTGCGGCAGGAGTTGGGAATGGTGGAGGTGGCGCCGCGGTTTGAGCGGATGGGGCCTGCGGAGAGTTGGATGGTGGAGTCGCAGCCGGAATTTCCACGGGAGGCTGAGGAGGTGGTGGCGAAGGCTCCGAGTTTTCGGGTGGTAGGATCGGTGTGTGGGGAATACGTGGTGCTGGAGGCGCATGATGGACTGGTGTTGTTAGACCCGGCGGCGGCGCGGGAGCGGATTCTCTATGAGCGGTTTTTGCGGGGGGCGGCGGAGGGTCGGGCCGAGTCGCAGGGGCTGCTGGTGCCGGTGCTGCTGGAGTTGGATGCGCGGGATGCCGACGCGGTCCTGAGCAATGTGGATAACTTTGCGGAAGCGGGGATGGAGGTGGAGTCGTTTGGCGGGGTGACCGTGCAGTTGCGGGCCCTCCCGGCCCTGTTGGCGGATGCGGATCCGAAGGCCTTGCTGTTGGATTTGGTCGATGAGATGGTCGAGGGGGTCGGAAAGGTCGGGAAACGGCTCACTTTTGAGCGCTTTGCGGAGCGGTTGGCGGCGGTGGGAGCACGGGGGGAGAAGTGCCGGGGGGAGGCGGCGCGGGTGCTGCTGGAGGAGTTATTCGCCTGTGATCTGCCCTACTGCACCCCCGGGGGGCGGCCAACCCTGGTGCAGATTTCGCTGGGCGAGTTGGCGCGGAAATTTGGAAAAAGCTGATCGAGGCATGCAAGGGCTTGCGCCGGGTAGGGATGCTGTTACAACCCCGTCACCGAGCATGGCAGGCAAGCTGACCTACAAAGAGGCAGGCGTTGATACGGTGAAGGCAGCAGCCTTGGTCGGAGAGATCAAGACGCATGTCCAACGGACGCAAAAGCAGCGGCAACTGATGGGAGCCTTCGGGCTTTTCGCGGCCGCATACGAACTCAAAGGCTACCGCGAACCAGTCATTGTGACGGGTTGCGACGGGGTCGGAACGAAGCTGGAGGTGCAACTGGAGCACGGGCGGGTGGAGGACGCCGGGAAGGATCTCGTGGCGATGAGCGTGAACGACATTCTGACGACGGGAGGTGATCCGTTGATGTTCCTGGACTACATCGGGATGGCCAAGCTGGACGACGAGTTGATCACGCGTCTGGTGGCGGGGATGGCGGATTATTTGGAGGATTGCGGCTGCATTCTGGCGGGGGGTGAGACGGCGGAGATGCCGGGGATCGTGCCGCCGGGAGTGGTGGAGCTTTCGGGGTTTGCGATCGGCTGCGTGGAGAAGTCGGAGATGGTGGATCCGACGAGCATCGCGGTGGGGGATGTGCTGGTGGGGTATGCTTCGGACGGGCCGCATGCGAACGGGTGGAGTCTGGTGCGCCGGGTGTTGGCGGATCATGCGGAGGATTTTTCGAAGGAGGACGTGGAGGCACTGTTGGCGCCGACGCGGTTGTATCACGATGTGGTGAAGGCTTTGCGCGAGGGGAAGGTGAGGCCGAAGGCGTTCGCCCACATCACGGGTGGTGGACTGCCGGAGAATTTGGAGCGCCTGTTCCAGGGGATGGGTGCGGATCTGGAAATTCCAGTGTGGAAGGGTGAGGCGGTGCAGAAGTTGCTGGGGCATGTGGATGAGGAGAGCCGCTTTCACACCTTCAACATGGGCATTGGCTGGGTGGTGGTGGTTTCTCCGGATCAAGCGGAGGCAGCCTGTGCGGCGGGCCCCGGGGGGACGATCCTCGGGGTGGTTGGCACGACCGAGGGAGTCCGGGTCAAAGTGAAGTGTGACTGACGATTTCTGATGAGCGACCACCTGAATCACGAATGCGGAATTGCGGTGGTTCGCTTGAGGAAGCCGCTGGCCTACTACCAGGACCGCTACGGTTCGGCGCTGTGGGGGTTCAACAAGCTCTTTCTCCTGATGGAGAAGCAGCACAATCGCGGCCACGACGGGGTGGGGATCGGTTGTGCGAAGCTGAACATGCCGCTGGGGCAGGCCTATATCCATCGGAAGCGTGACGCGGAGAAGGATTCGCTGGCGTCGGTCTTTCGGGGGGAAGTGAAGCGCTTCAACAAGATGCTGCGGAAGGGGACGGTGAGCCTGAGCGATCCGGAGGGGATCAAGCGGAAGTTCGAGTTTGGCGGGGAGATCCTGATGGGGCACCTGCGTTACGGGACTTCGGGGCAATTTGATTCGGGAAGTTGTCATCCCTACCTGCGTCGCAGCAACTGGCCGACGCGGACGCTGATGGTGATGGGGAACTTCAACATGACCAATGCGCGGGAGCTCAATGACAAGCTCATCAGCCGTGGTCAGCATCCGGTGTTCGGGACGGACACGCAGACGGTGTTGGAGGAGATCGGCTTTCATTTGGACGAGGAGCATACCGACATCTACCGACGCCTGCGGGATGAGGGGGTGCCGGGGGAGGAGATTCCCGAATTGATTTCGGCGAAGATAGACGTGGCGAGCCTGGTGGGTGACTCGGCGAGTGCCTGGGATGGCGGTTACTCGATTGCCGGGGTGGTGGGGAATGGTGATTTGTTCGTGCTGCGCGATCCGCTGGGGATCCGGCCCTGCCACATGCTGGTGACGGAGGACGTGATCGCCTTTGCCTCGGAGCGGGTTCCGCTGATGACGGTGTTTGAAACGGATGAGGACCAGGTGCAGCAGGTGGAGCCGGGGACGGTTTGCACGGTGAAGAACGACGGCAGCATGGCGGTGTCGCGCTATGCGCCGAAAGTGGAGCCCAAGCCGTGTTCGTTCGAGCGGATTTATTTTTCCCGCGGGAACGACCCGAGCATCTATCGGGAGCGGAAGGCGATGGGGGCGGCATTGGTGCCGCAGATCGTGCAGTCGATCGGCGGGAATTTCGACAAATCGGTCTTCGCGTTCATTCCGAACACGGCGGAGACGGCGTATTACGGATTGATGGATGGGCTGCGGCTGCATCGGCGTCAGCAGGTGAAGGCGGACATTCTGGCGGCGAGCAAGGAGAACCGCCTGACCGAGGAATTGCTGGATGAGTTGGTGCTGCGCAACTGGCCGCGGGGGGAGAAGATTGCGCACAAGGACATCAAGATGCGGACCTTCATTTCGCAGGAGAAGGGACGGGCGCAATTGGTGTCGCATGTGTACGACATCACCTATGGTCAGGTGAAGGAAGGGGATGTGCTGGTGGCGCTGGATGATTCCATCGTGCGGGGGACGACGCTGAAGGAGTCGATTTTGAAGATTTTGGCGCGGACGAACCCGCGGAAGATCGTGGTGTGCTCGACTGCGCCGCAGATCCGCTATCCGGACTGCTACGGGATCGACATGTCGGAGATCGGTCGGTTCATCGCGTTTCAGGCGGCGGTGAACCTGCTGAAGCGTTCCGGAAGGCGGGCCCTGTTGGACGAGGTGTATCAGGATTGCATGGTGGAGTTGAAGAAGCCGAAGAAGGAGATGGGGAATGCGGTGAAGAAGGTTTACGTGGATTTCACGGCGGAGGAGATTTCGGCGGAGATCAGCCGGATGGTGTATCCGGAGGATCTGGGCTGGGGAGGCGAGGTGGAGGTGGTGTTTCAGACGATCGGGAACCTGTTGGCGTCGATTGACGGGCCGGCGGGGGATTGGTATTTCACGGGGGACTATCCGACTTCGGGGGGGTATTCGACGGTGAATGTGGCGTATATCAACTGGTTCAAGGGTGTGGCGGGGCGGAGTTACGATTTGCCGTTGTAAGGGAGCTGGCGGTGACTTGCCGCTTGTCGGGAGTGGCTGGGGCTGGTGAAGTTGTTTGCGATGGTGATGCCTCTTTGGTTGCGGATTATTCTTCTTGTCTTGAGCAGCGCGATGACCGTGATGGTGTTTCCGCCGGCAGGGATCTGGTGGATGGGCTTGTTGGCGTGGTTTCCGTTGTTGTGGGCGCTGCACGGGGTGTCGCCGCGTCTGGGCTTTCGGTTGGGACTGGGGTGGGGGGCGCTGACCTATGGGGTGACGCTTTCGTGGCTCTGGACGGTGTTCGGGGTGCCGGCGGTGGGGTTGTGGTTGCTGTTGGGGTGTTTTGTCGGGCTTTTTGGAATGGTGTATGGGCGGTTGACCACGGAGCGGCGGAAGGGGTTGTGGCCGGGGTTCCTGGCGGCGGTGGTATGGGTGGGGATTGAGTATTTCCGCGGCGAGGTGTTTTCCCTGCGCTTTGCCTGGATCACGGCGGGGACGGGGCTGCCGCCGAATGGGCTGAGTCCGGTGATCGGGGTGTATGGGGTGACTTTTGTCGTCCTCCTGGGATCGGCATGGGTAGTGACGCCCGGCTGGCTGGCGCGGTTCACGGGGGTGGGGACGTTGTTGGTGATGGCGGCTTTCGTGATGGGGCCGCAGTTGTTTCATCAATTTGTCGGCACGCCGGTGAGCAATGGGGGGTTCAAGGTGGCGCTGGTGCAGGGGGAGTCGGGGATTTTTGACAACTATCTCGATCAGACCCGGGCCATTCCCGAGTTGGTGGATGCGGTGGTCTGGCCGGAGCATGCGGTGGGTGACGACGTTCGGGAGAACGCGCAGGACATGGAGAAGTTGGACGCCTTGGTGGGGGACCGGACGAAGATGATCACGATCGGGAGCAAGACCGCGCTGGAGGGGATCAAGTGGTATAATACGGCAATTACTTTTGGAGAGGGGGGTGAGGTTCTGGGGACGCATGACAAGAATCACCCGGTGCATTTTTTTGATGACGGGGAGCGGGGGCGGGAGCAGCGGCCTTTTGAGACGCCGATCGGCAAGGTGGCCACGCCGATTTGTTTCGACTGCGACTATTCCGGAGTGGCGCGGAAGCTGACGGCGGCGGGGGCGGAGGTCTTTTTGGTGCCGAGCATGGATCCGGAGCGGTGGACGGCGAAGCAGCATGAGCAGCATGCGGTCCTATTCCGGCATCGTGCGGCGGAGAATCACCGTTTCTTCGCGGTGGCCTCCTCCTCGGGAGTGACACAGATCATTGATCAGGTCGGGAGTGTGTTGAAGAGCGATGGGAGCGAGAATCGCCTCCCATTGATGGAGGAGGGAGTCCTGGTGGGGGAGGTGGGACGGAGCGAGCGGATGACGATTTTCACCCGATGGGGATGGATCCTCGGGCCCCTTTGCGGGTGGGTGGCCGGGGTGGTGCTGGCCTGGGTATGCTACGGGCTTGGTCGGGAGTGGTATGAGGGCCGGAAGGGCGGGGGGGTGAAGTCAGGCGAGAGTGATGGCGACCGGGCAATGGTCCGAGCCGTGGACTTCGGGAAGGATTGAGGCGGATTGGACGGCGTCGATGTAGGGTTTGGAGACGCCGAAGTAGTCAATTCTCCATCCCACGTTTCGCTGTCGGGCACCGGCGCGGTAGGACCACCAGGAGTAGGCTTCGGTGGTGCCGGGATGGTGGTGTCGGAAGGTGTCGATGAATCCGGCGTCGAGGAGTTCGGTGAGTTTGGCGCGTTCCTGATCGGAGAAGCCGGGGCTCATGCGGTTCTCCTTGGGACGGGCCAGGTCGATTTCGTGGTGGGCGACGTTGAGGTCGCCGCAGAAGACGATCGGTTTGCCCTGAGATTCGAGGTGGAGGAGGTAGGCGCGGAAGGCATCGTCCCAGGCCATGCGGTAGTCGAGTCGGCGCAGGCCGTCCTGGGCGTTGGGGGTGTAGACGGTGACGAGTTGGAAGTCGGGAAACTCGGCGGTGATGACGCGGCCCTCGGAATCGTGTTCATCGATGCCCATGCCGTTGGTCACCTGGAGGGGGGGGACCTTGGTAAAGATGGCGGTGCCGGAGTAGCCTGGTTTTTCGGCGGAGTTCCAGTAGGTTTGGTAGGTGCCCAGTTCGAGGGGGAGTTCGACCTGTTCGGGGCGGGCCTTGGTTTCCTGGAGGCAGAGGATGTCGGGTTGTTCGGTGCTGACGAAGTCGGCGAAGCCCTTTTTGAGGGCGGCGCGGATGCCGTTGACGTTCCAGCAGATGAGTTTCATTTGTTGAGGGGAGAGTTCCGGAAATCGGGAGGAAAGTCGAACGTGTATGGTGGGAAGACTCTCAACTGCGGAAGCTCGTTGCCAGATCCAGAATCGCGACTGACAAGGACGAGAGTCCGAGGTGATGCCTCTCCTTCGGTTCGTTTTCCGACTTGGAACCTGATGACTGGAATTTATTTGGAAATTGGCCAGTGGAAATTCGACTTTGTATCCGGACCAACCCGTCAGATTGTTTAGGCCCCATCCATGCCGAACACTGCTGGTTGGAAGCGGCCGCCACGGTGTGGGGAGTCGGCTGGGCGGTTGGGGGAGGGGCCTTGGTGGGGTGTGAGGAGGAACCGCCGACGCCTCGCAGAGGCGCCGCTACGCGGGGGGAGGGCGTGCGACCGGGACGGTCACGCCACGGTGGGGGGAGACGGCTGGGCGGTTGGAAACCGCCGCCACGGGTGGGGAGGGAACGCAAACAGCCGCGGGGGGGACCGCGGCTGCCTGCTTTGGTGTCCCGAAGGACACCGGTTGGGGTGTGTGGAGAGGGAAAGATTAACGCTTGGAGAACTGGAAGCGTTTCCGTGCGCCGGGTTGGCCGGGCTTTTTGCGTTCCTTCATGCGCGGATCGCGGCGAAGGTGGCCGGCCGCCTTGAGATCGCCGCGAAGCTCGAGGTCGATCTGGGTAATGGCGCGGGCCACGCCAAGTTTGATGGCACCAGCCTGACCGAGGAGGCCGCCGCCTTTGGCGACGATCTTGATGTCATACTTGTTCATGAGGCTGGACACCTGGAGGGGTGCAAGCACCTCATTCTGGTGTGGCAGGTTCGGGAAGTATTCTTCGAAGGGGCGATCATTGATGGTGATCGAGCCGGTGCCTTCGGTGAGCCAGACGCGGGCCACGGCCGTCTTGCGGCGTCCGGTGGCGGAATAAACGGTTTGAGTAGCAGCCATGTCGTGAAGAGGAGAGAGAGTTAGGAGATGACGAGAGGCTCGGGGTTTTGGGCGGCGTGGGGGTGATCCGCGCCGGTGTAGATTTTGAGCTTCGAGGCCTGGACGCTGCCGAGGCGGTTGTGGGGGATCATGCCCTTGACGGCGCGTTCCATGATGATCTCGGGGCGACCGCGACGGCGGATGTGCTTCGGAGTCTCCACCTTCAGTCCACCGACGTGGCCGGAGTAGCTGGTGTAGATCTTCTGGGTTTCCTTGTTGCCACTGAAGATGGCCTTGTCGGCGTTGACGATGATGACGAAGTCACCGGTGTCGACGTGGGACGTGAAAATGGGCTTGTGCTTGCCGCGCAGGACACGGGCAGCCTCGACGGCGACTCGGCCGACGATTTGATCAGCAGCATCGATGACGTACCACTTGCGGACGACGTCTTGTGATTTGGCAGAAAAGGTCTTCATCCTCAATAGCTCCGCGGGTTGCCCGGTAGATACCGGACGCGCAGGGGCGCGAAAGCTAGGAAGGAGCCTCGGGACTGTCAACGGAAAAGTCCCCAATCTGCGGGCGTTTTGGGATCCCGGCGGGGAGGGGCGGTTGGAGGGATGAGATCAGGACGGGGAGGGTGGAGTGGAGAGGGTGGATTTGGCCACGGATTTCGTGAAATTCCGCTGGTTTTTGCTGGGTTGGGAGAGGAGGCGCCCGGGAAGTGGATTCGGGGGGGGCTGGATCGAGCTGCGGGAGGAGGGGGGGTGCATTTTGTTGTGGGGGCGGTGCATAGCGGGGACTTCCTAAGGAAATGGGGAAATTTCTATTGCGGAGTAAGGGAAATCGAAGATGATCGCGCCGCCGTGGCTCATGTGGCTTCGGTTCAACCATTTTTGACTTATTCCAGGACCCCCAAAAAAGCGAGGCGGAGGAGGCGGCGGAGGCCGTCGTCGGCGCCGTTATGACCTTGAGCGCCGCGGCAAGAACCGGACGGCGGACGGGGAGGAGAAGTCGGTGGAAATGGAAGGAGTCATTTCCGCGGTGCTTGCGGGAACTATGTTCAAGGTGAAGCTCGCCAGTGGTCACGAATTGTTGGCGCACATCTCCGGGAAAATGCGGAAGCGTTTCATTCGTCTGGTGGTCGGTGACCGGGTGAAGATGGAGATGTCCCCCTACGACACGTCCAAAGCGCGGATCGTGTATCGGATGGGTTAAAGCCCTGGTCCCAGCTTCTAATTGGATCTGGTCTATGCAGGGCCGGGTTGGGGGATGGGCCTATTTTGCTCCTCTGGCGCAAAGACTGGTATCGGGTCGTCCCGTGACCTAGCATTCATCCGTGGTGCTTGAGCAGTGGCAACAGGAGATATTCATGGTGGTCCTGGTGGTGGCGGTCTTCGCCGCCTTCATCCGGGAGTGGTTGTCCATTGAATTGGTGGCAATCGGGGCACTGGTCCTGTGCGTGGCGGCGGGGATCCTGCCGGTGGCGACAACCGATCCGGAGTTGTTCCGATTTGACGCGTTGCGGGTCTTTGCGCATCCCGCGCCGATCACGGTGGCCTGCATGTTCATCCTGAGTTCCGCGCTGGAAAAGACCGGTGTGGTTGAGGCGCTGGGGCATCAGTTTGAGCGGCTCGCGGCGACGAGTCCGATGAGGATGTTGTTCGTCCTGATGGTGTTCGTGGCCTTCGTGTCCGCTTTCATGAACAACACGCCGGTGGTGGTGGTGTTCATGCCGATCGTGATCGCGATCTGCCGTCGGAAGGACTGGAAGGCCTCGAAGTATCTCATTCCGTTGTCCTATGCCTCGATCGTGGGGGGGACGATGACCATGATCGGCACCTCCACCAATCTGGTGGCTGGGGGAATATTGGCGGAGAAGGGCTACAAGCCGATGGCGATGTTTGATGTGACGCCGCTGGGGTTGGTCTTTGTGGTGGTGGCGGTGATCTACATGATGACCCTGGGGCGGAAATTGTTGCCGGATCGGGTGACGCTGGCCTCGTTGATCGACAGCGAGCAGAGCCGCGAGTTCATCACGCATGCGTTTGTGGGGCGGGATTCGGCCCTGGCGGGAGCGGCGTTTTTGGAATCGGGCCTGGCGAAGATGCGGAAGGCCCGCGTGCTGGAGGTGATCCGCAACGGGCAGCGGGTGACACAGCCGTTGAACCAAATCGTCTTTGAAGGGGGGGATGAGATTGTCTTCAAGGGTCAGGTGGAGGGGTTGATGGGGATATCCGAGACGGAGGGCATCAACTTGCGGGGGAATGAATCGATGGGTTTGGAGGCGGTGCGGACCGAGTCGGCCTTGTTGATGGAGGGGATCATCGGTCCGGACTCCTCGCTGGCGGGGAAGAGTTTGCGGGAGTTGAATTTTCGGCAGCGCTTCGGGGTGATCATCCTTGCGGTGCATCGACGGGGACGGAATTTGCGGGAGCGGTTCGAGGATGAGAAGTTGTCGTTTGGAGACACCATTCTGGTGCAGGGACCGGCGGAGCAGATGCGGCAGTTGTTCGAGATGCGCGACTTCATCAACCTCAGTGAATCGAAGGGCACGGTGTTGCGTCCGAAGCGGGCTCCGGTGGCGATCGTGGCGATCGTGGGGTTCATGGTGGTGGGTGCGTTGATTGGATTCGGGGTGGTGCCGGAGATCCCGGTGGTGATGTTGGCGATGGGGGCGGCGTTGCTCGTGTTGTTGACGGGGTGTGTGGATCCGAAGGAGGCGTATCGGAGCATTGACTGGAAGGTGATTTTCCTGATCTGCGGGATGCTGGGTCTGGGGATGGCGCTGGAGCGGTCGGGGTTGGCGGGGCGTCTGGCGGGCGGCTTGGCGGAGGTGGTGGGGGACAATCGCTATCTGATGATTGGCGCGCTGTATTTGACGGCGATGCTGTTGACGGAAGTGATCAGCAACAACGCGGTGGCGGCGTTGCTGGCCCCGTTGGCGATCGTGTTGGGGCAGAAGCTGGGATTGGATGATCCGCGGCCGTTGGTGATCGCGGTGATGTTCGGAGCCTCGGCGAGTTTTCTGACTCCGATCGGGTATCAGACGAATACCTTTGTGTATGGTGCGGGAGGGTATCGGTTCGGAGATTTCTTGCGGACGGGGGCACCGTTGTCGGTGTTGTTGTGGCTTGCGGCGACGGCGTTGATTCCGGTGATCTGGCCGTTTTAGGAGGGGCCGCTTTCCGGGGGGGGAAGGCTTGGGGCACAGTTGCCTTCAGTTGGGCCGCGGTTTCGTCGGGTCCATCGCGAGAGCCCGGGGAGGGAATCGATTCCGGAGGGCGGAAGCCACCCGGCTTGTCATCGGTTCCTCCTGCGGGACCGATGACAAGCTGATGGGTTGGCTGAAATCCGAGGTCGGTTGGTGGAACCGACGGGAATGGGGGCCTAATTCCGGCGGCGGCGGAGGCAGGCACCGAGGCCGAGCAGCGACAGCAGCATGGCGGAGGGCTCGGGGATAAAGGGGACCGCCTCGCCGAAGGTCGTGGCAAGGCGCACCTCGTCCACGAACCACTTGCCGCCTGCAAGCGAGAGGGTGTCGAAATTGGATTGGTCCAGATCCGGCTGGGTCGTCCAGCTGGAGGACGAGAGGCCGGGCTGGGCGGTGATGAGGGCATTGAACGCCCCTTCGCTCAGGGTATCGCCTTCCGTGAAGGTGACCATGGCAATCACGTCCGGCGCGCCGTCGTGCCATTCAATCCGGCCGACAATGATGTTGCGGGCGCCATTGGGTTGGACTGCCACGCCGCCGTAGTCCAACAGCATTGACTGGAGACCTTCGGACTGGCCGGATGGCGTTGCGCCATAACCAGCCGCCGCCCAAGGCGCGCTCAGGGCCGTGACGCTGCTGCCCGTGCCATTCTGCATGCCCGTGATGTCGTAGTTAGTGAAGGTGCCAACAGTCTCGCCGGGGGATTCGGTGGTGGCGTCCCAGAACTGCGGATAGACCTTGTATCCGTTGCGGACGGAGCTGCCGAGGCCGCCGCCCCCGCCGATCGCCTCGCCGAGGGAGTTGTGTCCGCGGTCTTCGGTCAAGCCGCTGTAGCCGAGCGCGAGTTTTATGCCCGAGGGGTTTGCGACATAGCCTCTCACCGACACGAAGCTGAACCACGTCGTGGTGCCGTCCACGAAGGTGTCGGTCACGGTGGAGGCGAGTGTGCGGGTCATGACCATGTGATCCGTGTTGTTGGATCCCCCCATGCCCACGTATCCGCCGCTGGTCTGGAGATTCGAGACCGAGCCGTCGTAGTCGAGGAGGACCGGACCGGTGTTGTTGAGATTGACCCCGGATTGGCTGGCCCCGCTGTAAACGGTGATGGGGCTGCTACTGTTGGTAAACGCGGACCAGTTGCCGGTCATGCCGAGGCCGCCGCTCTGGCCGCCCAGTGCGTATCCGTTGCTGGTCGGACCGGACGTTGTCCCGGACGTGTAATTAAACGGTTCGTAAAGAAGCAGCGCGGCCTAGGAGCCAAGTGTTCCGGCGAGGCCTGCGGCAAAGATGAGGGCGGTTTTCGAGTTCATTGATGGTGTATTTTTGGACTCGGATTCTCATGCTGAAACAATCCAAGGAGGCCTTTTTGAGTGATCCGGAAATGGTTGGCAAGATTTTTTTGCGCTTCCCCCGTATTTATTTTTCCCTGCGGGTGGAGGGGGTCGGGGCTCCCGGAGGGGGCGACCTCCCGGAGGAGGGGGTTCCTGGAGGAGGTGGCTGAAGCGACGGAAGAGGAGGGTGCCGGTGAAGGCCCCGAAGAAGTCGGCGGCGAGGTCGATGGCGTCGTTGCCGGAGCGGAAGGGGTACCAGGATTGGTGCCATTCGTCGATGGCCCCGGTGGTGGTGAGGAGGAAGAGGGTGAGGAGGTGGATGACGTCCCAGCCGAGGCGGGGGTCGCGGCGGAGGAGGAACAGGGCGGCGGAGAGGATGCCGGCCCCGCCGAAGTAGTAGCCGAAGTGGAGGACCTTGTCGATTTGGGGGATCTTTGGCCCGGGCGGGCTGGGCGGGGGGGAGCTGGAAAGAAACCAGAGGACGACGAACCAGACCACGAAGGCGGCGAACCAGAAGCGGCTGCGACGGGTGACCGCGGGAAGAATCATCGGGAGGGAAGGCCCGGGGTCAGTCCATTTTGCGGACCTCGTCTTCAAGTCGCTCGGCCAGCCATTGTTTCATCATGGACTGGTAATTGAGGAAGCGGGAGCGGGCCATGCGTTTGATGCGGGAGAGCATGCGCGGATCGAAGCGGAGGGTGATGGTGGTGGATTCGCGGCTGTCGGGGGAGTGTTCGGAGCCCTTCATGAGGCTCGCATCGAGTTCATGGGTGAGCCAGAAGGCGGCTTCTTCTTCTTCGTCGGCGAATTCGGGGATTTGCTCCCAAGAGGTGATTGATTCCATGGGAGGACTTATTTAAATTGGGCGTATTTGCGATCGTAGAACTTGAGTTCTCCGTCGGTGAGTTCCCGGGCGGCGATGACGCGGACGTTTTTGCCGTCGGTCCAGAAGCAGAGGAAGAGGTAGCGATCGGAGACGGTGCGGCCGAGGGCGTAGTAGCGGGTTTCTCCGTCGGGACGGTCGGCGTCGGGGAGGAATCTGACCGCGAAGGGGTCCTCAAGAGCCTCCTCGATTTCGCGAGGTTTGATCTTTTTCAGGTCAAAGTGGACGTCCAGCAGGTCGAGTTCCATGAAGCGGTCGAATTAGTTAAGAAATCTTAGGGGAATTGGTCCCGCCCCACAATGATATTAACGGGGTGGGGTGCAAGCCCTTATTCGGCGGGGCCGGGGAGGGCGATCTGGCGGAGGACGGCCTTGGCGAGGAGGGGGGAAAGGCCGGGATGGAGGCCGAGAAGGCGGGCCAGGTAGGCGGCGGCGCGTGGTGCGGCGAAGCTGCTGCCGAAGAGGTTGCGGGTGCCGCCGCCGGGCCAGAGGGCGGCGGCTTCCTCGCCACGTGAGGCAAACTCGACGAGTCCCCCTGTTGCGGCGCAGAGTTCGCCGCGGTTTTCGGGATCGCTCCCTACGGCGATGACCGTAGGAAAGTGGGCGGGCCATTCGGCGCTTTGGAATCCGGAGTTGGAGCCGGCCGCGACGAGGTGCATGCCGCGGAGGTAGAGGGCATCGATCCAGCTCTTGTAGAGGGCGGCGTCCTGGGCGCGGGCGGGGGCTCCGAAGCTGCACTGGACGATGTGGTAGCCGCGTTGTGCGGCTTGGCGGACGCCTTCGCGGATGATGGCGGAGCGGGATTCCTTGAAGTGGCCGAGGACGCGGATGGAGCCGATGGTGGCGGCGGGGGCGAGGGCGTGGATGATGCCGGCGACGGCGGTGCCATGGCCGAAGACATCGCCTTGGTCCGAGTCGCGGACGTTGATGCGGCCGCCTTCGGAGAGGATGGCGATGTCGTCGTCGATGGTGAGCTTGGCGAGTTGGGGATGGCTTCGGTCGATGCCGGAGTCGAGGACGGCGATGCGGACGCCGCGGCCGTCGCCCTCGGCGATGGCGCGGCGGGCTTCATCGGGAGTGATCCAGGGGGGCGGGGCGTCTTTGGGGGTTGGCATGGGGCATCAGCCTGCGCTCAGGAGGGAGGAATCGAGGATGCGGCCGACACAGGCGGCGGCGAATTCGAATTCGGCGAGGTCCTTGGCATGGAAGCGGGAGGGCTCCTCGGTGGAGTCGGCGGGGCGGCAATGGACGCAGGTGAGGACGCCGGCGATTTCGCCGAGGGCGGTGATGGGCAAGGCGATCATGGCATCGGAAGTGATGCCGAGTTGGTGATCGAGGGTGGGGTTGTGCTGGGGGTTATCGGCGATGGCGTTTTCGCAGACGGGTTGGCCGGAGACGTAAACGAGGCTGATGATGCCGCGTTCGAGGGCCTGTTCGTAGTGGCCGACGAAGTGAGCGGCGTGGGGGCCGGTGCCGAGGACGGCGGCGAGGGAGTTGTCGCGGACGAGCCAGAGGGCGGTATTCTCCGCGCCGGCGGCGAGGGCGGAGCGGCGGAGGAGTTCGCGCAGGAGGAAGGAAGTGGCCTCATCCACGAGGCCGGTGGAGATCCACTCGGCGGGTCGGGGACGGGGCTGGGCGGAGGAAGGCATGGGGGGGATCAGCCTTTCAGGAGGGCGGCGAGCTTCTCGAGGGCGTTCTCGTTGGAGAGGAGTTCGCGGGAGAGTTCGTTGACCTGATCCTCGCTGAGTTCGCCGGCGGCGAAGCTCTGGATGGTTTTTTCGAGCTCCGGGGTGACGACGTCGCTGCTGCGGCCGCCAATTTCGGGTGCGAAGGCCTGGAGGAAGGTGTGGATGGTTTGGTAGTTGGTGTCCATAGTCATTGGGGTTTGTTCATGCCCATGACGGAAAGGGGGGAAGACGTATTCATCTTTTCTTCACTTTTTTTTCTCATCGCATGGCACCGACCAGGAAATCGCTGGAAGAGCGGCAGAGGGAGACGAAATCGTCCCATTCCAGCTCGAGCCAGGGGTCGGATTTTCTCATTTCTTCGAGGGTTTTCTCGCGAATTTCCTCCATGACGCCGCCGATGGCGCGGCTGACCTTGGACTGGCTCCAGCCGAACATGGCGGCGATGGCCTCCTGGCGGACGCCGTGGATGGCGACGAGGCGCATGAGCATGAGGTCGCGGGGATTGCATTTGGAGAAGGCGGTGATGAGGGAATCGCGAAGGAGGGCGACGAGGGCGTCGTCGGTGGGGGCGTCGTCCTCGCCGGGGAGGAGGTCGAATTCGTCGGTGGGGCCGCTCTCGAGGTTGCGCTCGGGGAGATTGCCTTGGAACTTCTGGCGGCGCTTGAGGTCGATGAGGCGATTGATGGCGGCGCGGCTGAGGAAGCCGCGGAGGGGGCCCTGGCCGTTGTAGGACTCGAGGAGGGGTGGTTTGCCCTCGCGGGCTCCGAAGCAATCGGCGATGAGGTCGGCGGCGAGATCCTGGGCTTCGGTCTGGGAGGCTCCGCGTTTGGCGAGGACGGCGGCGAGCCAGCCGGTGATCTCGTCGCTGCGGATCCTGGTACTGGCGGCCACATCTCCGGCGAGGGCGGCGTCGACCAGGGCGATGTCTTCTTCGTGTGCCATCTGCGGCCAGACTCTGAAAGATCGGGCGGGGAATCAAGGCTGGGAGTGGTGGAAGGGAAAATGGGCGGGGAGGGGGTATCTGGCGGTGGTGGACAAGGGTGGGATGGTCGGGTAAGGAGTGGCCGGGGCGGGTGGCGACAGCAGACGGCCCGCAGAGAGAGGCAAACTTCCGGAGGGGATTTCACCCTTTCGGGGTTGGCCCAGACGAGCGATCCAGGATGAAAAAGCATTCAAGAAGCCGGGGGACGGCACCATCGGGAAGCGGCTGGGTTGCCTTCACGCGGCAGTTTGGCATGGATCTGCGGCTGTGGCTTTGGGTGGTGTTCCTGCTCTTTGCGGCGCGGGCCATCCTGATCTGGAGCAACGTGGCGGGCTTCGCGGAGGAGGTGGGCTTCACCGATTATGTGGAGGTGTTCCTTGCGGGATTCCGGTTCGACGTGCGGGTGGCCACCGTGGTCATCATTCCATCCCTGTTGCTCAGTTTCCTGTGCGGTTCGTTCCGTTGGGAGAAGGTGGCGATGGTTGTGCGGGGGTGGACGTTTGGGCTGTTCACGGCGTTCTGGGTGATCGTCACGACGCTCACGCTTGGGTATTTCAAGCAGTTCCACAATCAGTTCGACGCGAACGTCCTCGGTCTGGTGCACGATGATTTCGGGGCGATCGTGCAGACGGTCTGGAAGGGCTACCCGGTGATCCGGGGCCTGCTGGTGATGGTGGTGGTGGTGGCGGGGTTGCTGTGGCTCGGGAGGCGCTGGCTGCGGCGGACGTTCGGGTTCGGGGCGCTGCGGGGTCCGGGGACGGGTGTGGGCAGGATGGGGGTGGCGGTGATCGTGCTTTGTCTGCTCCTGCTTGGTTTGCGGGGATCGTGGGGGAGTCGCCCGATGCAGATGAAGGATGCGGCGCGGACGGAGGATTTTCTGCTCAACCGGTGCGTGGTCAATTCCTTCACGGCATTCATCTATGCGGTGAAGGCCCATGGCAAACTGATGGAGGCCAATGGATTGGACAGTTACCTGGGGAAGGAGAGTATTACCGCCGCCTGCGGGGAGTTTGCGGGACGGGATGGGCTTGCTGCGGTGGATGACGTCTTTTTGCGGGCCGCGAAGGGACGACCGGGCGAGAAGCCGCGGCATATTTTCCTGATCTTGATGGAAAGCTACGACGGCTGGACGATGCTTGATGAGCATGCGGGTTGGAATATTTCCAATGAGATGAAGACGCTGGGGAGGGAGGGGATCTACGTGCAGCGATTCCTTTCGGGATCCCGCAGCACGATGACCTCGATGGCCTCGGTGATCGGCGGGATGGCGGACGCGGGGATCATCACCAACGAGCGTTCCCGTCCGGGAGAGGGACCGTATGGCACGGCCATTGCGGAGCAGATGAAGAAGCTGGGCTATGAGACGCACCTTTATTACGCGGGCTATGGTGGTTGGGAGCGGGTGGATGATTTTTCGCGGGAGCAGGGGTTCGAGCACACCCATCTGGGGCCGAGCATGGAGGACGGGGGGGACACCAATGAATGGGGGGGGACCGACAAGGCGCTCTTTTCCTACATGGCGAAGAACTTCGTGACGGGGAAGCCGACCTTCAATCTGGTGCTGACCTCCAGCAACCATCCGCCGTATTCGGTGGATCTGGAGGCGGAGGACTGCCCGCTCAAGGAGGTGCCGGAGAAGTATCGGGAGGAGTTTGAGGATGGTGACGCGTCGCTGAAGATGCTGGGGCATCATTGGTATTCGGATCACGAGGTGGGCAAGTTCGTGCGGGAGGCGTCGGCGAAGGAGGAGGGCTGTCTGTTTGCGATCACCGGCGATCACTGGGGGCGGGCCTTCCCGGGGCCGCGGCCGACATTACTCGAGCAGGCCTTGGTTCCGCTGGTGCTGTATGGGCCGGGCATTTTGCCGGAGGATCGGGATGCCGGGTCAATGTGCGGCAGCCATTATGATCTCGGGGCGACGCTGATCGAGTTGGCGGCGGAGGCGGGGCACGAGTATCGGGCGATGGGACGAAATATTTTGGAGACCAGGGAGGAGGACGTGGCTGTTTCGCGGCTTTGGTTGTTGGGGAGTGATTTTGTTGTTCCGGCGGACGGGAGCAGTGGGGTGCAGGATTTGAGCGGGAAGAGTATCGAGGCGCCGGGCAGGCTCGCTGCCGCGCGACGGCGGTATGATTTGATGCACGGGATCTCGTGGTGGCGGATCGGGCAGGGGAATGGGTTGCCGAAGGAGTGAGGACGGGAGGGGGGAAAGGAGAAAGGGGGGAGGGAGCGAGCGGTGGTCGCCTGCGCTCCTTCGGAGCTTTGCGTTGTTGGTGGGGCTGATCCCCGGGGTGAACCCGCGGAGCTACTTGGCGGTGCCACTTCGTGGTTGGAGCGCGAGCGAGTTCACTTTCCTGCAAACTCGAGGGCCCGTTGTTTCATCTGGGTGGCCATGAGGTTGAGGGCGTTGGCGCGGGTGGGGGCGAGGTGTTCCTTGAGGCCGGTTTGATCGATGAAGGACATGTCGGCGGTGAGGACATCGTCGGGGGTTTGTCCGTCGAGGACGCGGACGAAGAGGGCGATCATGCCTTTGGTGATGAGGGAATCGGAGTCGGCGAGGTAGTGCATCTTGCCGGCTGGGCAGGAGGCGTCGAGCCAGACCTGTGACTGGCAGCCTTCGATGAGGCGGTCCCTGGTCTGGAGTTCCCCGGGCATGGGGGCGAGGTGCTTGCCGAGGCCGATGACGTATTCGTAGCGTTCGGTCCAGTCCTGGAAGAGGCTGAGTTCCTCGAGGAGTTGCTGTTGGGTTTCGGCGATCGTCACGGCGGGGGGATTGGAAGCATCGATTGACGGGGGATGCACCTGTTTTTTTGGGGAGGGGATTAGCGCAGCATGGATGCGGCCTTTTTGACGGCGGCGGCGAGTTGGGTGACTTCGGCGGTGGTGTTGTAGGCGGCGAAGGAGGCGCGGATGGTGCCGGTGACGGCGAAGCGCTCCATGAGTGGCTGGCAGCAGTGGTGGCCGGTGCGCACGGCGATGCCCATTTGATCGAGGAGGGTGCCGAGGTCGTAGTGGTGGATGCCGTCGAGGTTGAAGGAGAGCGAGGCGGCGCGGTCGGAGGGGCCGTAGAGGTGGAGGCCGTCGAGAGCGGAGAGGGCGGCGGCGGCTTGTCGGATGAGGGCCTGTTCGTGTTGGTGGAGAGGGTCGAGGCCGATGCTGTTGATCCAGTCGAGGGCGGCAGCGAGGCCGATGGCCCCCTCGATGTTCGGGGTGCCGGCTTCGTAGCGGAAGGGGAGGTTGTTGTAGGTGGTGCCGGAGAAGGAGACCTTTTTGATCATCTCGCCGCCGCCGCGCCAGGGGGGGAGGGTGTCGAGGATCTTGTAGCGGCCGTAGAGGACGCCGATGCCGGTGGGGGCATAGACCTTGTGGCCGGAGAAGGCGTAGAAGTCGACGTCGAGGTCCTGCACGTCGATGGGGAGGTGGGGGACGGCCTGGGCACCGTCGAGGAGGGTGAGGGCCCCGGCCTTTTTGGCGGCGGCGAGGAGTTCGCGGACGGGGTTGACGGTGCCGAAGGCGTTGGAGATGTGGGTGAGGGCGAGGACCTTGGTGCGTTCGGTGATGAGGCGGTGGAAGGCGGGGAGGTCGAGGGAGCCGTCGTCGTGGACGGGGATGACCTGGAGGGTGGCACCGCTGCGTTCGCAGAGCATCTGCCAGGGGACGATGTTGGAGTGGTGTTCGAGGTGGGAGAGGAGGATTTCGTCGCCGGGTTTGAGGTGCCGGGCGCGACCGAGGATGGAGGCGACGAGGTTGATGCTGTCGGTGGTGCCGGCGGTGAAAATGATTTCGTCCGGGGTGGGGGCGTTGAGGTGCCGGGCGACGGTGAGGCGGGCCTCCTCATGGGCGACGGTGGCGAGTTGGGAGAGGTGGTGGGTGCCGCGGTGGATGTTGGCGTTGATCTCCCCGTAGTAGCGGCGGCTGGCGTCGAGGACGGCGCGGGGCTTTTGGGCGGTGGCGGCGTTGTCGAGATAGACGAGAGGCTTCCCATGAACCTCGCGGGAGAGGATGGGGAATTGGGCGCGGATGGCGGCGACGTCGAAGGCGGGCATGTCCGGGGCAATAGGAACCACGGATGGCGGGGATTGCACTGAGTTTTTTGCGGGGAGGGGTGGAATGAGGCGATTCGCCGGCTGAGACGGGCAGGGTCGGCAGAGCGTCGATTTTGGCCGGGTGAGAGGAAGGTCACCCGGGTCGCTGAACTCGCGGGTGACCGGGGCGTAGCAGCGGGGGGTGCCTTCCGGAGGTGTGGTCAGTTCACTTCTGGTGTGGGAAGCGGCTTGAAATCCTGAAGGGTGCTGAGGCGAGGCCTTCCGGAGGTTGGGTCGATGTAGGCGAAGATGAGGTAGCGGATGGCTGGCACGAAGCGGAGCTTGCTTTCGCTGGCGATCCGCCAGGTGTCCTGCTGTTGAAACTGGAAGCTGACGGGGGCCATGTTGAAGTCGTCGAGGACGGCTGGACGTGCCAGTCCATGGGACGTGCCGGGGCGGAGCTTGATCTTGTGTTCGCCGACGGTGAAGGCGATATCGCCGCGGTGAAGGTTGGCGACGAGAGCACCGCCGAAGGGGAAATTTTTGACGGAGTCGTCGATCACAAAGATGCGCCAGGGGAGGTCGGCGGTTTCCTTGGGATTGGGGAGGAAGACCAGAATGGCGGACTTGAGGCTGGCGGGAATGTTGGCGGTGGTTTTTGTGACCTCGTCGGTGAGGGCGGCGTCCCTTTGGCCGCCGGGTAGGTGATAGATCAGGCGGGGGTCGTCGAGGGGGGTGCCTGCGGCAAAGTCGGCGGCGAGGGAGGCGGTCGTCCTGCCCGTGCCGAAGGGGCCCGTTTGATTGGCCAGACCCGAGAAGTAATAGCGGTCATAGAGGGCGAGGTTGAGCAGGAAGGAGTGATCGAGGTAGTTCCCGCCGATGCCGGGTTCCAGCAAGGTGGAGGGCGAGAGGAGGGGGTGGGCCCACGAGTTGCCGATGGGGTTGGCGAAGCGGGGGAGCAAGCCGGAAGAGCCCCCGGGGTTGGCACCGTTGAGGCTGGCGAGGGTTTGGAGCGGGGCGAGGGGGATGTCGTAGTGCACCCCGAACTTCGTGCCATTGAAGGCCGAATGTCCGCTGATGAAGTTGCCGCGGTCCTTGGCATCGACTTGCACAAGGTTGGCGGTGCCGTTTTCGAGGAGTTGCAGATCGATTTCGTGGGAGAAGTTGGCGGAGTGTTGGGAGAGGATTTTTTGTGTGGAGCTTCCCATGACGGAATGGGCGAAGGCCCAGGGCTTGGTGGCGAGGCGCCCGTCTTCCTTGCTGGAATCGGCTGCGCCGTGGGTGGTTTTGGCCTGGACGCTCAGCAGGGCGAACGGTTTGACTTTGGCGATATCCTTGAGTTTGGTGGTGGAGTGATCGACGAGGTCGATGCCCTGGATGGAGCCTGACGTGGGGTAGCGGAGGGTGCCGCTCCTGCCGAGGAGGGTCTGCTGGAGGCCGTCGGGATTTTCGTAGTCGATTTCGATGGCATTGACCACGGTGGTTCTGCCGCCGGTGGAGGCCGTCATCCGAACGAGGAACTTGTTGTCGCTGTATTGGGGGACGCTCAGCGGGGCGAAGAGGACGTGAATCCTGTCATTTTTGGCAAGACCGAGGCAGGCCGCCCAATGTCCCTCCTCAGCATTGCCATTCACGCGTTGTGCGCCGGTGACCCAGTCGCAGCTATAGCCGATCCCATCGCCGCGCCAACCGGGGATGGCGTTGATTTGATTGGTGATGCCGGTGGAGACATAGATGTCCCAGGTTTCCCGCGCCTTGTTGAACTCATCCCGATAGGAACGATTGGGATCGACGTAAGGCGAGAATACCTTCACCTCGCCGGGCAGAAGGCGAAAGATGGGCGAGTCCGGGATGGCACGCTTGCTGTTCTTCAGGTTGATCCCGAAGGTCTTGTTTTGGGAGCCGCTTTCGTTGTCGGCGTACATGGTTTCCACCGGAACGAGACCCCTGCTTTGTGCGATGCCGTTGCGGAAGATCTGCAAGGCGAAGGGGGTGTGGACGAATTCGACCCGCAAGTTTTCGAACTCGAGAGCCACGTTGTAGGGGTTGTGGAGAGTGACGATCGGCGTGTACATGACGTGCAGGTCATATTGGTACTGCGTACCACGAAAGTGGCTGCCTTGGGGATTGTGGAACACCGGGGCATCGGGAGGGATGGTGTTTCCGGCCGGGGCGGGATAGTCGTAGAGGTCGCGGCCGATGAGGCTGAAGAGCACCTGCACTTTTGCGATGGTGGGAAGGAGGGTCAGGCCGGGAGGCGGGGCGGTGTTCACGATGTCGCCCTGGCGTCCGGCAGTGATCGCGTTCCAGCCGCTGGGGGTCTTGCTCTTCAGGAGGGGAAGGTTGCCGCTGTTGGTCAGGCCGTCGCGGTAGAGGTTGGAAAACTCGAACAGGGACTCCCAGCGCGGGTCGGAGGGGGCCGCTGAGGCGCTCAGGCCAAGGTTGGTGACATAGGGACCCGCGCCACCGAGTCGGGAGGGCAGGGACCCGGAGTTGGTCATCAATTGAAAATCCTCCTTGAGGCCGCCCCGGGCCACGTTGGTGAAGAGGCCCACGGACTGGGTGCTGACATCGTGGGTGAGCAACTGGAGGGCGTCCCGCGCCCCTGGGGCGAGGGCCTCCGCCGCCATGGCGTAGTTGAGCGGAGTGATGCCCTTATTGATCTGGTCGAACTCGGCGGCACCCAATTTGAAGAAATCACGATGGAGTCCGTCGAGGCCGGGCATGAACTCGACAGCGGCCCGTTCGCCGGAGCCAAGGGAAGCGGCTTTCGCGCCCGCGGAAACGACGTTGTCCTGATAACCGGTGTTGATCCGGGCCTTCACGCCCTCGTCGAGGACGGCGTAGGCGAAGGAACCCTTTGAGGTGGCGACGGGGACCTTGGAGGCGCGCACCTGGCTCGAGGTGTCGGCATTGGCGCCCAAGGTTCCCTTCCCCCAGAGAGTGACCGGTTCGGTGGGTTCGGCCCGGACAAAATCGACGCTGGTGGCTTTGGTTGGATTTGGGTTGGAAACGAGCCAGGTTCGAAATTTGGCATCACGGGCGGATTTTTCGAATGCGGAGGGACTTGGTGGATCGGTGGCTTTGATCTCCCAAGAGCTCCACACGCCGGTGATCTGGGAATTTGCGACGTTCTCGCCGAAGATGTTGGCCCGGGCGGTAATGCGCTGATCGGGGCCGGCGCTTTTTTGGAGATCTCCGATTGCGAGCATCAGCGCAAGCCGGGCATTGGACCGGGCGATGGCTGCGGCATCTCCCTGTTTGGAGGCGCGGACGGTGACTGTGCTGAGGGTGAGCAGGCCCACGGCGACGACCGCGAGGAGCACGAGAATGGAGACAGTGACGATAATCGCAAAGCCGCTGCGGAATTTTGAGCGGCGGCAGAAGGGGGGGGGGGGGGAGGGAACGGGAGCCGGGGCAGGAAACGCGGTTGGTGATGGAAGTGCGCACGGTCTAGTGTTTTTTGGAGGAAAGGCCAAGAGGACCTCTATTGAATGTATAGCATTTGTATCCACCTGCAACTATTTCAGCAAGACCTCTGAGCGCGCTGACAAGCAATAGACGTGTTCTGACAACTGACAAATCAGTGGGAGTTTGAAAGAACTCGAAAAAAGCGGCGGTGCGGGGGAGGGTGCAGGGCTGAGCAACCCCGTCAGGGGGGTGGAGGAAGGTGATGGTGGGGGAGGTGGCGAACGCACGCCAGAGGGCTGCTGCGGTGCGCCTGAGGGGAGGCCGAAAACCCGCCGAATCGGAAAGCATTGACTGCCCTCAAGGCCCCTCTTAGACCGGGTCGGAATTCTTGGGCTCCGTTCCTCTTTGACGATGGTCAAGAGATGGTGGTTTGAGAAGATGCGCGGAATTGGTCTGCATAAGCTCATGAACGAATCCATTGGGAACACAGCGGCGGGGGGCCGGCCATCAGGCCTCCAGAAGGTGCTTCAATTCTGGCCCTTCTTGTACATCCCCTTCGCCTTGGCGTGGGTTTACGTGACGCGGGGCAATGGGTGGGATTGCTTGTGCTCGCGGGAGTCGACGGAAATCATTGCGCTGCCTTTGGTGGCGGTCTCGATTCTCAGCTACGGCATTCTGGCTTCGAAGACGAAGAACGAGCTGCTCATCGCGATGACCTTGTTGAACGTGGCCTTCTTTTGCCGGGAGTGGCACTTCGTGGGGACCTCGAACGGGATCTACGTTGCCCTCTTAGCCTTTGCCGGGTGGTATCTGTACCGTCGCAAGGTGATCGGGCCGATGATCGCGGGGACGCCGCTGAAAATTTGGCTGATGGCCACGGCGAGTGGCTACTTTTTGTCGCAGATCATTGCGCGGCGGGTTTTTGCGGAGCGGCATCTGGGTGGCTTGCCGATGGAGAAACAGTATCACATTTCCTTCGAAGAGACCTTTGAGGTGTCCGCCCATCTGATGATGATCGTTTCGAGCTACCTGGCCTGGAAGTTGTTTGCTCCGCGTGAGAAGGGCGGGGAGTAGTGCAGGGGTGACCCGCTTCTGAGCATCTGCGCAACACAAGAGCCCGCAGCTGTTGGAACCCCCTGAAATGGTGTAATCCACGGGCCTCCTTCGCCCAGGCTTCGGCGGACAAGAAGGCCCGAGTCTGATTGGAACTGTCCTGTCCGGCCTGCCCGCCGTAGCTTCAGCGAAGGAGGGAGCCGGACGCAGGGTGGTGTGGGACCCGTGGCTGACGCTAGTCAGTCACGGGGACCCTATTAGCCCCATTTTGTTGCCGGTTTAATGTCGATCACCTTGACCTCCAATACTGGTTCATCAGTCCACTAGCTGATCGCGAATCCACTGATCTCCGATACGCTGACGGATCGCCCCGTGGCCGGATCTACTCTCTCGTAATCCCCGCCCAGATGGGCAACCTGCCCGAGTATCTCGAGGAAATGTATGACAGCCGTCCTGCGCTTGCCGGTCTTCGGAAGCGCATCCAGAGCCTCGAAGTGGACAAAAACTCGATAATCCTTCGCCATCAGCTTTTGCTAAGCTGTTCGACGCTGACCCAATGGTTGGGATCCTTGTCATCGGACCTTCGCCGGACGCGGTCCCAATATCCCGAATCATCGGCAAGGTCTAGCTCCACCAGAAAAGCCGAAAGCTCGTGGCGCTCATCCCCGGAAAGGGTTTGAATTTCCTTCTTGATTTCGTTGATCGACACGTAGGAATCGTAGCTTCGTCACGAGAAATGTCAAAAGGATCATTCTCCTGTCCACTGGTCGAGCAACCACGCTGGTCGGGATTTCCGGGGCTAGACGTTTGAGCAATGGCGCGCCGGGGTCAACTTCCGATCTAATCAGGGAGCTTCCTCGGCGTCGCCATCTGCGTCTTGTGTGTGCCCAGCATGGGCACGTTGTAAATGGGGTTCAAGTCCCCTGTAGGAATACCACCAAGCGGTCGCCGAACTCCCCTGCGACGTCCTCCTCGACGGGGAAGCGGTAGGCAACACCCTCCACGTCTTCGACATCCTCCAAGCCGAGGGCGAGGACCTCCGCTCGCACCGCTACAT
>Ga0105052_10001980_pt1 | contig 25966 bp, 28 predicted proteins | sample FRY03_FD_78094 | JGI IMG/M metagenome (GOLD analysis project Ga0105052, IMG submission 78094) | Freshwater microbial communities from Lake Fryxell liftoff mats and glacier meltwater in Antarctica - FRY-03 | ecosystem: Environmental > Aquatic > Freshwater > Ice > Glacier meltwater ... | reverse complement strand
GACTAAACGGGTCTGAATACCCGGCACAGTGTGCAAAGCTGACCATGCACCGACGCGGTTTGGGTTGCTGCGCCAGGTGCTTCTGCTCCCTGTGGGGTAGTTTTCAGATTTGCCTAGCAATGCTTCATCAGGCTCTGCCCGAGCAGGTGGGCAAAAAAAGATCAGCGCGAACAGTGAAGCTATAAATGGAAGTTTGTACATGATGTGGTCTCCGGGTGGCTGATATTAGACGAATGTCATGAGCAGCTTGAGTTCTGCATGCGCTTCAGGCCAGTCTTTCAGGCCGCTTTCGGCATTGATGTGACCTCGCTCGCCAGTCTCAATCAGCCTTGCATCCCAGCCAGCGGCAAAACGCTGCGCCTCGGCAAGACCGCAAAACGGGTCATTGCTGGAGGCAAAGACGATAGTTTTAAAGGGCAGCTGTTGCAGCGGAACAGCCCAGCCGGGCAGCATGTGCCGAATGTCTTCCCGCTCGGTATCGGGTGGTGCGACCAGCAGCGCGGCTTTGACAAGATGCGTGTTTTGCGAGTGCGCTGCCCATGCGGCTGCTGTCAGGCAACCCAGACTGTGGGCCACCAGTACCGCAGGTTCGCTGCAACTGAGCAGCACGTCTTCAAGCCGCGCCATCCAGTCTCCGCGCAGGGGGCGCTGCCAGTCATGCTGCTCAACGCGCAGGTAACCGTGGTTGCGCTCCCAGCGGCTTTGCCAGTGGTCTGCGCCGCTGTTTTGCCAGCCCGGAAGGATAAGGACGTTACCTGGGCTCATACGCATGCCAGCAATATGCTATTATTTTCATAGCTGCTTATGCAGGTATATATTGGGCTAGAGGCACATTCGACATCTAATTGCGGCATTTTTAAGCTGTTTTAGACGTTTTTCACATCTTTTTAATGCGGTTAACCATTTCTTCAGCAAACGCTACAAACGCCTGCGCGCCTTTGGACGCCGGGTCAAACACCACCCCTGGCAAGCCGTAGCTGGGCGCTTCGGCCAGGCGCACGTTGCGCGGGATGACGGTGTTGAACACCTTGTCGCCAAAATGATCTTTGAGCTGCTCGCTGACCTGCTGCTGCAACGTGATGCGCGGGTCAAACATCACCCTGAGCAGTCCGATGATGGCGAGGTCTTTGTTTAAATTGGCATGCACTTGCTTGATGGTGTTGACCAGATCCGTCAGCCCTTCAAGCGCAAAGTATTCGCACTGCATCGGCACCACCACACCGTGGGCGCAGCACAAGCCGTTCAGCGTCAACATGCTGAGTGAGGGCGGGCAGTCGATCAGCACAAAGTCGTAGTTGTCAGCCACGGCAGCCAGCGCCAGTTTCAAACGCTTTTCGCGTCGCTCGACATCGACCAGCTCTACCTCGGCCCCGGCCAGCTCGCGGTTGGCACCCAGAATGTCATAGCTGCATCCGCCGTCAATCAGCTTCTGGCTGGTGACTTTTGCCTCGGTAATCGATGCTGATTCGAGCAGCACGTCATACACCGTGTACTCCAGTTTGCGCTTGTCCACGCCTGAACCCATGGTGGCGTTACCTTGCGGGTCCAGGTCAATCATCAACACCCGCTGGCCGACTTTGGCCAGGCCTGCAGCCAGATTGACGGTGGTAGTGGTTTTGCCGACCCCACCTTTTTGATTCGCGACGCAGAAGATTTTGGCCATGTTAATAGACCCCCACGCTTTTCGCTTCGCGTAATGCGCTGCCCCCCAAGGGGGCTAATTTCCCTTGGGGCGGCCCGGCGGGAAATTCTTTATTGCTCATTCTTTTAGTTTTCATTTGGAGATAGCAAGCTTGAGCCCGAAGCCGATGAGAAAAATACCGGCCGCCTTGTTCAGAAAGCCCGAGACTTTGGGGCTAGCGCGAATGCGCTCGGCAAAAAAGGCGGTGAGCAGCACAGACGTCAGCCCATACAGAAACGTGAGCGCGGCAATAGTCGCGGCCATCACGCCGAAGGTTGTCATGCCGAGGTGGGTTTTTGGATCAACGAACAGCGGGAAGAAGGCCATATAAAACACAATCGCTTTCGGGTTGAGCAGCGTGATGAGTACGGCTTGGCGAAAGTAGTGGCGTGCCTTGATCTGCAAAATAGGCGCATCGCCCGGTTTGGCCATCAGCATTTTGATACCCAACCAGGCCAGGTACACCGCCCCTACCCACTGGACCAAATGAAATGCAGCAGGATAAGCCGCCATCACGGCTGACACGCCAGCCACTGCCGCCCAAAGCAGGACCTGGTCACCAGCAATCAAGCCGAAAGTGGCGCCCAGTCCGCCGGCAATGCCGCCCTTGCTGGTCGAGGTGATCAGCGCCAGGTTACCCGGGCCGGGGATCAGCAAAAAAACGATGATGGCGATGACGAAAGAGGCGTAGTCAGCGATGCCAAAAAATGAGCTGGCCATGGGCAGTTTCCAGTAAACGAATGGTTGAGTTTACGACACGGATTTTTTGCGCATCCACACCAAGCACCGCTCAGCATCCAGACCCGGCACTTGCAGTTGTTCCACGTGAAACACATCAATGCCTGGCGGCAATGCTGTCAGCTCGTCCGCCGGGTGCTTGCCCTTCATTGCCATCCATGCCCCATCAGGGCCGAGCGCATTGGCCGACCATTGTGTGAAGTCAACCAAAGATGCAAAAGCTCGTGAACAAATAAGGTCAAACGGCTGGTCAATATTTTCAACCCGCGTGTGCAGCCCGGCCAGGTTCGGCAGCTTGAGTTCAAGCGCTACCTGTTTGATAAAGGTCGCCTTTTTGGCGACCGTGTCAACGCAAGTCACCGCAATCGCCGGGCAACAAATGGCAATCACTGCCCCGGGCAGACCGGCACCGGAGCCAACATCGAGCAAGCTGCCCTGCGACATGCGCCGCTGCAGCGGCACAATCACCGCCAGGCTGTCCAGCAAATGGTGCGTCATCATCTCTGACGGGTCGCGTACAGCGGTCAGGTTATAGACTTTCGTCCACTTGGCAATCAGCGTCTGGTAGGCCAGCAACTGGGTAATCTGCTGGTCATTGAGTTCAAGTTGCAGTTGCTTTAGCCCGGCACGAAGCGTCGCTTCCTCACTGCTCATGCTTCGGCTTTTTCCGCTGCGGCCAAGGGCGTCGTGTTCTTCCAGAGGTTTTTCTTCAAATGCACCAGCAGCAGCGACACGGTAGCAGGCGTGACGCCCGAGATGCGTGATGCCAAGCCCAGCGTTTCTGGCCGATACTTGTCCAGGGTTTGTCGCGCCTCGAAGCTCAAGGCCTGTACCTGCAGGTAGTCCAGCTCGGGCGGAAGCTTGAGGTTTTCATAATGCGCGGCGCGCTCGACCTCGACTTTTTGCAGATCAATGTAGCCTGCGTACTTGGCGGTAATTTCGATTTGCTCGATCACACTTTTGTCTGCGACGGCTGAAATGCCGGGGGTGGCGTACTTGCCGCCATCCAGGCTCATCAGCCCGGCGTAGTTCACATCGGGCCTGCGCAACAGATCAGCCAGGTTGTATTCCCGCTCAATCGCTTTGCCCAACACCCGTTCCGCCTCGGTTGACGGCAGGTTATTCGGGTTCACCCAAATGCTGCGCAGCCGCTGTGTTTCACGTGAAACAGCATCGCGCTTGCGGTTAAAAGCATCCCAGCGCGCGTCATCCACCAGCCCCAGCTCCCTGCCCTTTTCAGTCAGGCGCATGTCGGCATTGTCTTCGCGCAGCATCAGGCGGAACTCGGCCCGGCTGGTAAACATGCGGTACGGCTCGGTCACGCCCTTGGTGATCAGGTCGTCAACCAGCACACCGAGATACGCTTCGTCGCGCTTGGGCAGCCAACTTTCTTTACCCTGGCACTGCAACGCTGCATTGATCCCGGCAAACATGCCCTGCGCTGCCGCTTCCTCATAGCCCGTGGTGCCGTTAATTTGCCCGGCAAAGAACAGGCCACTAATGGCGCGGGTTTCAAAGCTGGTCTTCAAGGCTCGCGGGTCAAAGTAATCGTATTCAATTGCATAGCCGGGCCGCAGTATGTGGGCGTTTTCCATCCCCACCATCGATCGCACCAGCTCGTACTGAATGTCAAACGGCAGGCTGGTGGAGATACCGTTCGGGTAAATCTCGTGCGTGGTCAGCCCCTCGGGTTCCAGGAAAATCTGGTGCGCATCCTTGTCGGCGAAGCGGTTGATCTTGTCCTCCACGCTCGGGCAATAGCGCGGACCCACGCCATCGATCTTGCCGGTAAACATCGGGCTGCGGTCAAAGCCGCCGCGAATGATGTCGTGCGTGCGTGCGTTGGTGTGGGTGATGTAGCACGGCACTTGGCTTGGGTGCTTGATGTTTGAACCCATGAAACTGAACACCGGCACATCACCCGGCGTACCACCGGTCATGCCGTCACCGGGCTGGGCAATGCACTTGCTGAAGTCAATCGTGCGGCCATCAATGCGCGGCGGCGTGCCGGTTTTCAGGCGGCCCTGCGGCAGCTTGAGTTCTTTCAGCCGTGCTGACAAAGAGAGCGCAGGCGGGTCGCCCGCCCTGCCGGCCGAATAATTTTGCAGGCCGACGTGAATCTTGCCGTCCAGAAAAGTCCCTGCCGTCAGCACCACTGTGCGACTGCGAAACTTGATACCGAGCTGCGTGACCGCACCGATGACCCGGTCGCCTTCGACCATCAGGTCATCTACAGCCTGCTGAAACAGCCACAAGTCAGGCTGGTTCTCCAGCATCCGGCGAATCGCCGCCTTGTACAAAATACGGTCAGCCTGAGCGCGGGTCGCGCGTACCGCCGGGCCTTTCGAGCTGTTCAGGATGCGGAACTGAATGCCAGCTTCGTCCGTGGCCAGCGCCATCGCCCCGCCCATCGCATCGACCTCTTTGACCAGATGGCCCTTGCCAATCCCGCCGATGGACGGATTACAGCTCATCTGGCCCAGTGTTTCGATGTTGTGGCTAAGCAGCAAGGTTTTGCAGCCCATGCGCGTACTGGCCAGCGCGGCCTCGGTGCCCGCATGGCCACCACCGACCACGATCACGTCAAATTCTGTTGGGTAAAACATAGGTATCCGTTTCTAAACGCAGGCGGGACTAAACCGCCGCCACCAACTGGGTGGGAATGTTCATGGCACGCGAGGCCTCTGCCTGGCGTTTGTCAGCCGTCACAAACAAATCCACACGCGCAACGATAGCAGCACCTACATGCAGTGCGTCCATGGCGCGCACGCGCGCGGCATCAACAGCCCGCAGGCTGGCATCTTCTACTGCGGTCGAAAAAGGCATCACTTCCCAGCTGACCAAGTCTTCAGCCAGCTGATTTAACAACCACTGATGGCCGGCCATATCAAGGAGCTTGTCGCGCAGCAGCCTTGACGCACTGGTCAACACCTCAAGCCGAAGGTGTGGTGAGACGTAAATCGCCGTCGCTTTGTCAAAGGCGGCAGCCACTTCATCCCGCCCTGGTTCAAGGCTGTAACGCTTAAAAATAGCTGAGCTGTCAAAAGCAATGCGCATATCAGATTTCCCGTTCAGCAGCTCAAAAACGCGCGTTATCCCGCTCTTCAATGATCATTCTGGCGCCAGACATGCCTTCAGGCCACTTAATGTTGAGCGGCTCAATAGGCATCTTCCAGCGCGGCACTTTTTGATCGGCCTGCGGCTGCACTGGCACCAGCTCAGCCACCGGTTTGCCATGGCGCAGTATGCGTACGGTCTGGCCCTTCTCGACCAGGTCAATCATGGCAGAGGTATGGGCGCGGAACTCACTCAAAGGAACGCTGATGGGAACATTGGCGGGACTGGTTTGCATTTTGTACAAAATTGATTAGTTTGTACATTTTAGCAGCTTTTTAGCTATGATGGCCGAAAGCCCCTGGTCACGCAGTGCTCGGGCTGTCATAAAGTGTTTGGCATCCCATTAACGTCAAAAGGCTTGCTGTGTCCACTACCTATCACCCTACCCGCCGCGCTGCAAGCCGCCACCGCATTCGCAGCCGCCAGCGCCCTGCCCGCCCGGGCGCAAGCCACCTGACCAACCAAACCGATTCGCTTGCTGGTGCCGTTTGCTCCCGGCGGCAGCTCTGAAATTGTGGCGCGATCTGCGGCCAGCGAGCTTAGCAAAACGTTGGGTCAAACCGTATTTGTTGAAAATAAGCCCGGCGCCAGCGGCAACATTGCCATGGCTGAATGCGCGCAAAGCACCGATGGCCACACGCTGATTCTTGGCCATATCGGCACCTTCGCTGTGAATCCGTTCATCTTCGACAAGTTGCCGTTTGACACCAACAAGGACTTCAAACCCATCTCGCTGTTGGCCAAGGTACCCAGCCTGTACGTGGTCAACGCCGAAGTGCCAGCCAAAAATCTGAAGGAGTTCATCGCCCTGGCCAAGTCCAAACCGGGCCAGCTGAATTACGGCTCAGCGGGCAACGGCAGCGCCGGGCATTTGGCGTTTGAGTATTTGAAAATGGTCAGCGGCATGTTTGTGCTGCATGTGCCCTACCGCGGTACTGGCCCACAACTGACGGACCTGCTGGCAGGCCGGCTGGACGCCGCCAGCGTAGGCGCACCAGCGATTTTGGCGCATATCAAATCCGGCAAGCTGCGCTGCATTGCCACTGGCACCAAAGAGCGCCTGGCCCAGTTGCCTGATGTGCCGACGGTGGCCGAGAGCGGTTTTCCGGGCTTTGAAATGACCCAGTGGTACGGCTTGAACTCGCCTGGCAATATGCCGCAAATCGCGATTGACAAAATCGCAGCGGCCACTGCGGCCGCCATGAGAAACCCGCAAGCCACCGAGCGCCTGCGCGGCGACACGGCTCTGCCCGTGGGCGACACGCCGGCGCAATACGCAGCTTTTATTGCCGCGGAGCAAGTGCGATGGAAAGTCGTTGTGGCCAGAGCCAAAATCAAGCCGGATTAAGGCAAAACGCCATTTTTTTGGTCACGAAATGGCCTGTATCCCAACAATTACGCGCGCTAGCAGCTCCTAAATTAGGTGCTAATACTTTCCAGGCGCGGCCAAAGCCATGCCTTCCAGCGCCGCCTGCTGCGCATTTGCCGCTAGCGTCACCGCGCTGACCACGGCCACGCCATCGACACCACATGCCAGCACGCCACGCATGCGCTCGAGTGATATACCACCTATCGCAACCACAGGGTAAGGCCTGGCTTGCCTGGCCCACTCGGCCAGGCAAGCCAGGCCAACAGGCTCGTAGGGCATGACTTTCAGCGTGGTCGGGTAAATCGGGCCGATGGCCAGGTAGCTGGGTTGCACCGCTTTGGCACGCGCCAACTCGCCGGGTGTGTGGGTGGACAGGCCAAGCCGCATACCTGCACTGCGCAGGGCTTCAATGTCTGCCGTGTCCAGGTCTTCCTGGCCCAAATGAACGCCGTAAGCCTTCTCAACGAGTGCGAGTTGCCAGTGGTCATTGATGAACACCTGCGCGCCAGGCGCCGCTTTGCCTGCTGCGACCGCTGCACGTACCTGCGCGGCAATGTCGTCCGGCGTGTGGTCAGCGGCTTTGATGCGCAATTGAACAGTACGCACACCCCAGCCTAGCAGCCGTTCAACCCAGTCAGCGGTAGGGACGACCGGGTAAAAACCGATCGGGCCTGTCAGCGGATTAAATGCGCTGCTGTTCATGGTGCGTGCCAAAAAGGCATCCCGACTGTGGCCGTAGATGCCTGCGCCGCAGCCCTCTCCGGCATCGGGGTTGATTCATAAGCTGCGCGGCCAGCCGCCACGCCATCGGCAAACGCCTTGGCCATGCGCACAGGGTCACCGGCCTGCGCCACGGCGGTGTTCAGCAGCACGGCGTCAAAACCCAACTCCATCACGGCGGCGGCGTGGGACGGCCGACCCAAACCGGCATCCACCACCAGCACCGCATCGGGCAGGCGGCGGCGCATGGTCTCCAGCGCATAGGGGTTGAGAGGCCCGCGCCCGGTACCAATGGGAGCAGCCCACGGCATGATGGCGGCGCAGCCGGCAGCTTGCAGCTTTTGCGCAATCACCAAATCGTCTGTGGTGTAGGCAAACACGGCAAAACCTTCTTTGGCCAGCACGCTGGCGGCATGCAGCGTGGCGTGGGTGTCGGGCTGCAGCGTGTAGTCGTCGCCAATCACTTCCAGTTTGATCCACGCCGTGTCAAAAATCTCGCGCGCCATCTGCGCCAGCGCGATGGCTTCTTCCGCAGTGTGGCAGCCAGCGGTGTTGGGCAGGACGTGGCAGTTCATCGCCTGCACCCGTTGCCAGAAGCTGTTGCCGCCTCCGCTTTCAGGCTGCAGGCGGCGCAGGCCAACCGTCAGCACCTGCGTGCCGCTGGCAGCTACCGCGTCGCTCAAGACCTGCGGTGACGGGTAGTGAGAGGTACCGAGGAAAAGACGGCTCGAAAGCGTTGTGCCTGCAACTTTAAAAGTAGTCATTCAGCCACCAGTAATAGGGGTGACGACGTCAATACGGTCACCATTTTCAAGCGTGCGCTCAGGCCACAGCGGGCGCGGCACAAAGGTGTTGTTGATGGCGCAGGCAAAGGCAGATTCAAGTTTGTAACCACGGGCAAGCAGCAGCGCTTGCAGCGTGGTGGTAACAAGCGTGATGCGTTCGCCGTTCATTGAAATATCAATCATCATGATGCCAACAGTTTATGAGCCAAATCATCCACCAGTGCTGGCGCACACAAATAACCGTGCCGATACAGGCCGTTGATATGCCATACACCACCGCGCTGCTCAACCCGCGGCCGGTGGTCATCCAGCGCAGGGCGTAACGCGGCGGACATGCGCAGAATACGCGCTTCACCAAACGCCGGGTGCAGACTGTACAAGGCACTGGCCAGCTCCAGCACGGAGCGTACCGTCACCGGCCCGGCATCCTCAGACTCCAGCTCGGTCGCGCCAACCACAAATTCACCGTTCGGACGTGGTGCCACATACAACTGGTAGCGCGGATGCATCAGGCGCACCGGGCGCGTCAAGGTGACGCCCTTGCATTCAACCCGCAGTACCTCACCACGCACACCGCGCAATGCCGGCAAGTCAGACTTGCTGCCCACGCCGCGTGCGTCTACAGCGATGTCTACAACGTGTGCCTGATCTGCGCAAACTATTGACTGCGCCAGCACACGCGTAACCGTTTGCCCTTCATGCCACTGCACGCCCAGGCGATCCAGTTCAATGGCCAACGCCGCCATCAGCTGGTCATTGGCCAGCTGCCCTTCACCCGACAAAAACAGGCCGCCGTTAAAACGCCCAGCCAGCGTGGGTTCATATTGCGCAAGTGTTGCTGCATCCAGCGTTTGCACTTGCGCTTTGCAAGCCGCTGGCAGCTTGTGATGCAGCAGGCGGCTGAAGTGTTCGAGTGACGCGCCGTCTTGCGGATGTGCCACCACCAGCGTACCGTCTTGCTTGTAATAAACGTCGGCGGTCAGTTGCTCCAGCCACTGCGGCCACAACTGCATCGAGCGCTGACCCAGCTCAAACACCGCATCATCAGACACCGCAAGTTCGGCCAGCGGCGACAGCATGGCAGCGGCGGTTTGCGAGGCACTGGTCAGGTCGCCGCGTTGCTTTGCGTCGAACAGGCTGACCCGGCAACCAGCGCTTGCCAAGCGCCAGGCCAGCAAGCGCCCCGCCAGGCCTGCGCCTGCGATGCCGATGTTTAGTGGTTTCATGTCAGGAATAAATCTCGCTCCCGCCCTCGCGAAACTCCTTAGCCTTCTCTTCAAAGCCAGTGTCAATCTGCTTGATCGAAATCACGCCGGGAGCGGGAACAAGCGTTGTAGTGGAGGGGTTCAGCCGCGCAAACTCGCGCACCTCTTGCGATATTTTCATCGAACAAAACTTCGGCCCGCACATCGAACAAAAATGCGCCACCTTGGCGTTCTCTTTTGGCAGCGTTTCATCGTGATATTTCATTGCCGTATCCGGGTCGATCGCCAGGCGAAACTGGTCCTCCCATCTAAATTCAAAGCGCGCTTTGCTCACCGCGTTGTCCCACATCTGCGCGCCCGGGTAGCCCTTCGCCAAATCGCCTGCGTGGGCGGCAATCTTGTAGGCAATCAGACCTTGCTTGACGTCATCACGGTTCGGCAAGCCAAGGTGTTCTTTCGGTGTCACGTAACACAGCATAGCCGTGCCATACCAGCCGATGTTGGCCGCGCCCATAGCTGATGAGATGTGGTCGTAGCCCGGTGAAATATCAGTAATCAAAGGGCCCAGCGTATAGAACGGCGCCTCAAAACAGGCTTCCAATTGCTTTTCAACGTTTTCTTTCACCAGTTGCAGCGGCACATGGCCGGGGCCTTCAATCATCACCTGCACGTCGTGCTTCCAGGCGATTTGTGTCAGCTCGCCCAGCGTGTGCAGCTCGGCAAACTGCGCTTCATCATTGGCATCGGCAATCGAGCCGGGGCGCAGGCCGTCACCAAGTGAAAAGCAGATGTCATAGGCCTTCATGATCTCGCAAATATCTTCAAAATGCTCGTACAAAAAGCTCTCTTTGTGGTGCGACAAACACCACTTGGCCATGATGGAGCCGCCGCGCGAAACGATACCCGTCAAACGATTTGCCGTCAGCGGCACATAGGCAAGGCGCACACCCGCATGGATGGTGAAGTAGTCCACGCCCTGCTCGGCCTGCTCGATCAAAGTGTCTCTAAAAATTTCCCAGGTCAGGTCTTCAGCTTTGCCGTTGACCTTTTCAAGCGCCTGGTAAATCGGCACTGTGCCGATCGGCACTGGCGAGTTGCGCAATATCCATTCGCGGGTTTCATGGATATTTTCACCGGTCGACAAGTCCATCACGGTATCTGCGCCCCAGCGAATCGACCAGACCAGTTTGTCGACTTCTTCTTCAATGCTCGACGTCACCGCGGAGTTACCGATATTTGCGTTGACCTTGATCAAAAAGTTACGGCCAATAATCATTGGCTCGCTCTCGGGGTGATTGATGTTGTTCGGGATGACGGCGCGGCCGCGTGCCACTTCATCGCGTACGAATTCGGCGGTGATTTGCTCGGGGATGGAGGCGTTGAACGAATGCCCTTTCTTAGGCATGCGCTCAGTCGCCAGGCGCTCGGCCAGCTGCGCACGCACCAGGTTCTCGCGGATGGCGATGTATTCCATCTCGGGCGTGATGATTCCTTTGCGGGCATAGTGCATTTGCGACACGTTCATGCCCGGCTTGGCACGGCGTGGTACCGGGGCGTGGGCCATGCGCAGGGCGATGAGTGCAGGGTCATTCAGGCGTTCGCGGCCGTAGGCGCTGCTGATGCCGGGCAAGGCTTCGGTGTCACTGCGTTCGTTAATCCACGCACCACGCAAGGGATTCAGGCCGTGCGTAAGGTCGATGCCTACTGCGGCGTCGGTGTAAATGCCCGATGAGTCGTACAAACGCAGTGGCGGGTTAGCCTCACGGCGCGTCTGTGCTCCTTCAGCAACCAGCGTGTCGGTCAGTGTGACTTCCCGAAACGGCACGCGAATATCGGCACGTGAGCCGGGCATGTAAATTTTTGCAGAGCCCGGAAAAGCAGCGCGCGTGATGCGGCTGGTAAGGTCCTGGGTGTCAACGCTAAGGTTCTTTTTGGCCATGGTGGTCTCCGGTTGTAAGTGAGGAGCCTGCCTGGAGAGCCGAAAATGCCACATGCGGATATGGTGGGAATTTCCGGAGCCAAAATTGCGTTGTTCCCTACGCAGGTGTTAACCTGATCAGGTTCAGCGGGTCTCGCATCCTTTGCAGGACTGCAGCGATCTCAGCCTCAAATGTTCTCATGCAACATTTTTGGCACCCCGACAAGCTGCCACCATTGTAGGCAATTGGGCCAGCATCGCAAGCACCTGTATGTCAACCGCAAAACGGGACAAACTATTTACGCCATAGAGCTACCCATCAGAAGCTTGCGCGAGCCAGCGTAGGACGAGTTCCAGAGCTGGCTTTGATTTGCGCCAGGTTCACTAGACTGGCCCGATGACCAAACCATCTAAACAGCCCGCGCGTCCAACACTTCCAAAGCTTCGTGAAGGCCAGGCCCCCGCCACGCTGTCCCGCGCGGCATTTCAGGAACGCTTCATGCAGTCGTTTGCAGACCCGGCCTTCAAGGCGGCGAGCGACGCGATTGCCCAGGTTGAAGAGATTGCATGGGATGGCTACAAGGAAGGCCGCAAGGCACCCGTCACACGCAAGGCGGGCAAAGGTTTTGCCGACCCTGATTACGACCTGTCTGTCGAGTGGTTAGAGACCCGCGCACGGCTTAAAAAAGCGCAAACCGAATGGGGCAAGGCAACCAGCCCATCACGCGTATTGCTGATTTGCGGGTCGTCACGCAACGACGGCACCTGCCCTGGCGAGATCTCAAAAACCTGGCGCTTGACCAACACCGCAAAGACCGTACTGGCCAAGGCGGGTATCGAGGTCGATGTACTCGACCTGAGCTTGCTGACCTCAAGCTACAACCTCAATATTCACCCCTGCAAGGGCTGCGTGTCGACCGCCATGCCGCTGTGCCACTGGCCATGCAGCTGCTACCCCAACCATTCACTGGGCCAAACCAGCGACTGGATGGCTGAGATTTACGAGCGCTGGGTAGCCGCGCATGGCGTGATCATCCTGACCCCGGTGTACTGGTACCAGTCGCCTGGCCCGCTCAAGCTGATGATCGACCGGCTGGTGTGTGCTGACGGCGGCAACCCTGACCCGACCACTACCCACGGTAAAAAACCGCTGGAAGCCAAAGCGCTTGAGCTGAAGGGCTGGGACTACCCCAAGCATCTGAGCGGGCGCGCTTACGGCGTGGTGGTGCATGGCGATGTGGCCGGTATTGAAGGGACGCGCCGCGCTTTATGCGACTGGTTCGATTGGATGGGTCTCATCGACGCAGGCACCCAGGCCCGGCTGGACCGGTTCATAGGTTATTACGAGCCATATGCCACCAGCCACGACGCGCTTGATGCCGACAAAAATGTGCAGGCAGAAGTCCGCAATGTGGCCAGCGCCGTTGCCATTGCCGTCAAAGAGTTGCGCGCAGGCAAGCTGTCTGCGCCCGACAAAGCGCTCAAGCGCCCACGTCCGAAGTAGTTCGGTAAAAAAGCAGCCGAACATCGCACCGCCTTACGCCTCGACCATCGTCTTTATGGGCGCGTACACCGCGATGAACCAGGCCGGAGAAAACTGGGTTCGGATCCCACTTGGGTACAGGTTTTCAAGCGCCAGTAAGACCAAGCGCTATAGTTTCGATAGCAGATTACATACGCAATTCTTGAGCCACGGCCGTTCTAAATCTAAAAACGGAAGTCTTTGGGCTTTTTAACCCCTCAATTAGCAGATTGCGCGCCCAACATCCGGGCTTGATGCACCTGGTGCAGCGTGATCTTGCGGACTTCTACCTGGCTGGTTTCTATATGGGCGCGCAGCAGCATCGCGGCCTGGTCGCCGCGTTTGCGCTGTATGGCTTTCAGAATTTTGGAATGCTCTTCATAGGTTGCATCAATGCGCGGCTGCTTGGTGAAGTCGAGCCGCCGGATAATCCGGATGCGGTCCGTCACATCGCCGTGCACACGCGCCATCTCGGCGTTGCCTGCTGCCGCCACCAATGAGCAGTGAAAGGCTTCATCCCATCTGGAAACCTGCTCCATATCACTGCTGCGCAGGTCTTGACTGACGAGCCAGATGGCGGTCAGATCGTCAAGCATGCTCTGGTTGATCTTTACCGCGCTCTCACAAAGCCGATGTGCCGCCGTAGTTTCCAGCACCATTCGCAAGTCATAGAGCTCTTCAAACTGGTTGAAGTCAAACGGCAGTACCCGCCAACCGCTTCTGAACAGCACCTCGACAAAACCCTCTTGCTGCATGCGAAACAGAGCTTGGCGTACCGGTGTGCGTGACACGCCGAGGCGTTCGCTGATTTCGGTTTCAGTAAAACGGTCGCCCGGCACCAGTTTGAAGTCGGACACGTCGCGCTTGAGCTGCTGGTACACCTCTTCTGCACGCGAGCGGTGCGCAGGCGCAGCGACGGGAAAAGTCACAACTCGAAGAACAGAAGTTTGCACGGTGAAACTTTAACAGCGTTGCCGGCACGATTCATGCCATCAGGCTGACATGCGCCGCCACCACGCGCCAACCGTCGGCTGTGCGCAGCCAGGTCTGGCTTTGTCGGCCACTGCGCGCGCTGCCTGCGCGCTGGAACTCCACGTTGGCCGTTGCAAAGTCATGGCCGTAAGTGGTGATGACGGTTTTTAAAAGTACGCGCTCCAGCCCCTGTGCGGGACGCCCCGCGCGAAAGGCCTGAATCGCGTGATAGCCGTACAGGTTTTCAGTGGCGCCATAGCGTAGCGTATGCGGGCTGTTCCAGAAAAGCTCATCGAGTATCTCGACATCGTTAGCTATCAGGGCCTGTTCATAGCGCGCAAATTGCGAAGTGACCTCGGCAAGAACTTCCGGGATGTTGACAGGGGCGGACGATGGATTCATATTTCTAAAAGTTAACGGGCTTGACCCCAGCTACCCCGGCACGATCAAGCAGCGCTGCCGCACGAAACACGAGGTCTTCGCGCCAGGGCGTCGCGATCAGTTGCACACCGATCGGCATGCCTCCTGTCCCATCGGGCCACATCGGCGCAACCGCCACCGGGCAGCCAGCAAAGGAAATCGGTTGTGTCAGCAGGCCCACAGTGGGCCGGCAGGGCATTTGGTTGCCGTTGATGTCCAGCCACTCGGTGCCGATCTTTGGCGCACTGACTGGCGTGGCTGGCGCCAGCAGCAAGTCCCAATCCTTGAACAGGGCATTGACCCTGTCGCGGTAAATACGGCGAAAGCGCTGGGCCTGGACATACCAGGCGCCGGGCTGTAGGGCACCAGCAATAAAGCGGTCTACCGACAGCGGTTCGAACTCGGTCAGGCGGGTGCGCAGGTCATTCAAATGCAGGGTGCCACCCTCACTGGCGCCGACGATGAACGCTGCGGCGCGCGCCAGTGCCGCGTCGGGCCACTCGACCGCATCACTTGCGCCAAGTGCGGCCGCTGCGCTGGCTACTGCGGCGCGTGCGGCGGGCGTCGCATGGTCGCTGAAATAGCCCCCCAGCACGCCGATGCGCAGGCCCTGCACGCCCGCGTGCAGGCCTGGGCTCACTGCTTGCACCTGCAGTGCGTGGCAGCCTGGGTCCAGCGCGTCGGGGCCCTGCATGGCGTCGTAGGCCAGCGCCAGTGTTTCGACGCTGTCTGCCAGCGGACCGAGGTGATCCAGGCTGTGGACAAAAGGGTAGCTGCCGCGGCGCGACAGGCGCCCAAAGGTGGGCTTGAGGCCCCACACACCGCACAGCGATGCGGGCACGCGGATGGACCCGTTGGTGTCGGAGCCAAGTGCCAGCGGGACCTGCCCCGCTGCTACCGCTGCCCCTGAGCCGCCGGAAGAGCCCCCCGCAATGCGTGTGTCATCGTGCGGGTTGCGGCAGGGGCCGTAATGCGTGTTTTCGGTGGTGAAACCGTAGGCGTATTCGTCCATGTTGAGGGAACCCACCAACACGGCACCGGCGGCCTGAAGGCGCTGGACCAAAACGGCATCCTCCGTGGCCGGCGGATTGCTGCGGTTAATGGTGGAGCCAGCCAGCGTCACTTCACTGGCAATGTCGTACAGGTTTTTGACGGCATAGGGCAGGCCGGCAAGCGGCCCCAAGGCCTCGCCGCGGGCGCGCTTTGCGTCCACCGCGGCGGCTTCGGCGCGCGCACGGGAGAAACTTCGGCCCGTGAATGCATTGACCCGGGCGTCGGTCGCCTCGATGCGGTCGATGGCCACCTGCAAGGCTTCCACTGCGCTAAGCTCGCCTGTGGCAATGGCCCGAACCATGGCGATGCCGTTCAATGATACTGTTTTCATGACTGCTCACGCACGGCGAATGTGGTCGGGAAGGGCAAAGGGCAATAAATTTCGGCGGGCTCGTCCTCGACCCGGAGCGGAAGGGCGGCAAGCTGCGCCGCCAACGCGGCGGTGCGCGCCAGATGCACCGCCACGCTCTGTTGCCGGGCCTCGTCCAGCGTCAGGCCAAGCGCCACCGCCGAGGCCTTGACGTAGCTGAGAACTTCTTCAGCGGTCATCGGAGCGCGCATCTCAGCGCCTGACTTCGCGCTGGAAAATTTCCAGGCTGCGCTTTTTGGTGCTGATAAAGCTGGCCTCAGACAAGGTTTCAACGGTTCGTGGCCGTGCGTCTTTGTAGTCCAGGATTTCCGCAACCGTCGTGGGCCGCTTGGTCAGCAGCAGCACTTGGTCGGCCAGATACACCGCTTCTTCAAGGTCGTGCGACACCAGCAGCATGGTGGTGCCGGTTTGCATGAACACTTCTTGCAGCTTCTCGCGGATGAACAGCGTCATTTCAAAGTCAAGCGCTGAAAAAGGCTCGTCCAGAAACAACACCTCCGGGTTCGGCGCCAGCGCCCGCATGATGGACGCGGTTTGCTGCTGCCCACCCGACAGCTCGTAGGGGTAACGGTTCAAATCAAACTTCACATCAAACGAGGCCACCAGCTCGGCCATGCGGCGGTCTACTTCGGCTTTCGATTTGCCCTCAAGCTTGAGCGGGTAAGCAATGTTGTCGATGGTGCGCATCCAGGGGAACAGGGCCTCACGGTAGTTCTGGAAAACGTAACCAATCTTGGTGTCCTTCAATGACTTTCCATCAAACAGTATTTCACCGGAATCAATCGGCACCAGCCCGGCGATCATGTTGATCAGCGTGGACTTGCCGCAACCGTTGGGGCCGAAGACCGACACAATTTTGTTTTTCGGAATATCCAGGTTGAAGTCTTCATACAAGGGCCAGCCCGCAAAGTACTTGGTCAGGCCGCGTATGGTGATGTGCGTGCCCGCCGGTCCGGGCTGGAAGGCCGGGACGGGCACGTCTGCAAACACCGGGGCGTTCAACACTTCAGTCATCTTCCACTCCAGTGCACGATTTTTTTCTCGGAAACCAGAAACAAAACATTCAGCGCATAGCCCATCACACCCGCCGACAAAATGGCGGCATACATGTCCTTGACGCGCATGACTTGCTGCGCGTTGATGATCAGGTTACCCAGGCCGCTGTCTGCGCCGATAAACATCTCCGCCACGATCACAATCACCAGCGCCATCGATACCGCAGAGCGCAAACCCACAAAGGTGGGTTGCAAACTCTCCCACACCAGCACGTCCTTGAACACATGCCAGCGCGTTGCACCCATGACTTTGGCCGCCATCACGCGCTGCTTGCGGGCATTCATCACTCCGTAGGCGCTATTGAAAATCACAATCAGGAACGCCCCAAACGCGGCAATGGCAACCTTGTTGATGTCCGAGATGCCAAATATCATCATGAACAGCGGTATCAATGCAGACGAGGGTGTCGAGCGGAAAAAGTCGATTAAAAACTCCACGCTGCGGTAGGCTTTTTCATTGCTGCCCAGCACGATTCCCAGCGGCACACCTACTGCGCTTGCGATCAGGAAGGCCTGTACCGTGCGCCACAGCGTCACACCAAAGTCGGTTAGCAGCGGCCCACCGGCCAAGCCGTTGAGCAATGCCAGGACGGTGTCAATCGGCGGCGGCAGCAAAATCGCCTTGACCAGCCCAAAGCGAACCACCAGATCCCACACCAGTAGCAGCAGCACAGGCCCCATGAACGGCAGAACTTTGTCAAAGATACGTGTTTTCGGTGCTGCAGTTGCGGCGTTTTGCTGTGCCGCCCAGGGCGTGCTGGCTGGTTTGTCCGCCCCTGGCGTTGCCAGCAGGGTATCTGTCGTCATGGCCCTTAGCCCTTGTAAAGCATGGATTCCACCATCAGGCGCGAGGCAAACACGCCGCGCTCGGTGAACAGGTCAAAGAACTTTTGAAAGTGGCCAATGTCTGCTGGTGTAAATTCATTGAACATGGTGTAGGCAGCCAGCGGTACCTCGCCTGTCAGGGGGCCTTCAATCGCGGTATAGCCTTTGAGGTACTGCCGGGCCTCCACCGCTTTGGTGCGCACATAGGTCACGCCTTTGGCATAGGCGGCAATGTATTTTTTCGAGTCTTCCGGGTGCTTCTTGATAAAGCTGGAGGTGAGCGCGGCAGAGCCACCAAACCACGGTGCCATCGGGTCACCCAGCACGTATTTGGCAATCACGCCCGTCTCGATCACCCGCGTGGTGCCGTTCAGGCGGCCAATCGTGCCTGTCGGCTCCAGCGTGTAGCAGGCATCCAGCTGGCCTGCTGCAAGCGCGGCAATGTGCTGGCCAATCGGCAGTTCGGTGACCGTCGCGCCGGTTGCGCCACCGCGTTCCAGAATGGTTTTGGCCAGCGTGACGTTTTGAATACCGGGCCCGGAGCCAACTTTTTTACCTTTCAGGTCTGCCATGACTTTGACCGTGCTGTTGATCGGCACGATCACCTGGTCAAGCACGTTTCTTACATTGCTAGGGTTGGAGCAAAAAATCTTGAACGATCCTGGCGCGGCCAACTCGCCCACTGCAATATTGCCTGAGCCGGTACCGTTGGCGCAGCCGTCAACCCGGTCTGCCAGCATACCTTCCATGATTTGCTGCGCACCTGCCAGGCGAACGACCTCGACATTCACGCCGGCTTCTTTAAAGTAGCCAAGCTCAACCGCAGCGTAAAACGGCAAGCCAGCTGCTATCGGCCAGTAGCCGACGCGAATCTTGGGGCCTGTTTGCGCGCGCACGATTGCCGGTGCAGCGATAACGCCCAGCATAGCGGCGGTGGTGGTGATGATTCTTCGGCGTGTCGGGTGAAAGGTCATTGAAAGCTCCAGGGGTTGAGTGATGAAAAAAAATGGCGGGCGGAGGGTGACGTAGGTAGCGTTGCGATGGATTTATCAGGGCGACAACGACGCCATGTAAGCGCGCCAACCGCCCAGATGCGAGATGTCCTGTGCGCCATGTAGCGCCTCGGCTTCGCACACAAAGCCCTGTACCTGGCTACAGTCAGCAAGTGCTAGCGTGCCGATGCCCAGCGGCGACGGAATAAGCGCAACAAAAGAGCCGTAGTGCTCGACGGGCATACGCCAGACTTCGAGGGCAATGCTTGCGCCCTGGCCGCTTGCCACGCGCAACATGCCGGGTTTGGGTGGCGTGGTGCCGGGCAAGGCGTAGAGCTTGTAATCGGCGGCGGTGTGCGTGAACTTGAGCAGCGTTGCGCCACGCTCGGTGAGCTGGCTGTTAAGCGGCATGCCCGAGAGGTGCGCACCCACCACCGCTACGTCAACCATTTGCCTGGGCTTGATGCCCGCGATGGTCTGCATGGCTGGCAGCGGTCGGCCGGTTGCGCCCTGCGTCAAACCTGTTGCGTGGTGGTAGCGCTGGCCCAGCTCTGCAAGTTGCCAGTCACTGCCGCAGCGGCCAATCAGTGTGATGCCAAATGGCAGGCCGTCGGCGCGGATCGAACCAGGCACAGACAGCGCGGCGTAATCGAGCAGATTGACAAAGTTGGTGTGCGCGCCAAGGTGGCGGTTCAGCACCACCGGGTCTTGCTGCATTTGCGCAATCGTGTAATGCGTTGGCGCGGTCGGCACCAAGAGCAGGTCAATGCCTGCCCACATGGCTTCGGCTTGCTGGCCAAGCTGTTTGAGCCTGGTTTGCGCTTCATATAAATCAGCCGCGCTGTAACTTCGCCCGCTGGCGATGATGCTGCGCACCGGCTCCATCACCTCGGCTTCATGCGCATCAAAAAAGCTGCGGATGGCGCTGTAGCGCTCAGCCACCAAAGCGCTGTCATACAGCAGCGCGGCGGCCTCAAGCAGTGGCGTGTAGTTGATGGTCTCTGGCGTACCGCCCATGGCGCGCAGTTTTTCAATGGCTTCATCAAACGCTGCGCTTGCCATTGCATCACCATAAAACGTGAGTACGGATGGCACGCCGAACTTGAAAGAAGCGGGGTAAGGCTGGTCATTCAACACCAGCTTGCGCGAGAAAGCATCCAGCGGGTCATACCCCATAGTGGCTTCAAGCACCTTGACAGCCATAGCCACCGTGCCCGCAAAGATGGACACGCAATCCACACTTTGCGCAGCCGGCAACACGCCGCGCGTGCTGATCAGGCCCCGAGATGGCTTCAGGCCCACGATGTTGTTCAGCCCGGCCGGCACGCGGCCTGAACCTGCCGTGTCAGTGCCTAGTGAGAAGTCAACCTGCCCGGTCGCCACCACGTAAGCAGAGCCAGAGCTGGAACCCCCCGACACATAAGCCGGGTTGATGGCGTTGGGTACCGCGCCGTAAGGGGAGCGCGTGCCATTCAGGCCGCATGCAAACTGGTCAAGATTGGTTTTGCCGACAAGCGATGCGCCCGCGTCCAGCAGCCTTTGCACGACCATAGCGCTTGCCGCTGGTGTGTGGGCAAACGCGGGGCAGGCGGCCGTTGTGGGCAAACCCGCAACATCGATGTTGTCTTTGACGGCAAAACAGAGGCCGGAAAGCTCGCTACGCACCAATTTGGCCTGCGCACGCGACTTCGGGTATTTACAAATCCAGGCCTCGGGTGCCAAGCCATCCCCAACGTTCACAGCCGCCACGCTTGACGCGGGCGACAGGTTTTTGGCAGATTCAGCAGGGGTTAAAAGTTGCACCAATTTAAAGCATCCATACTTGTGTACAAGGTGAGATGCAAGGTGTGTGCCAGTTCATGCAGGTGCAGAAACCACGATTCCGGACTGCCGCCGATAGCCGAAGGATCGACAACATGCCAACGGCAATTTGCTATTAATAAAGTAGCGTTATACGCGGGTTTTAATTTGGCTTCAGCCGTTTTTATGCATGATATGTCTTCAATACCTGGCACCCGGCCAAGCCAGGTGCAGTGTGAACATTGCCGCTTATTCGTTGTGACCTCAATATAACCAGCGGTCAAACTCCCATATAAAACCCGCCGTCCACCAGCTGACACCGCCCGCATTCAGGCTGCGCGCGCGGCTGATGTCCAGCTTGATGTCGGGCGTCAGCGTGTAGCGGGTACCCAAGCGGGTCGAATGATTGGCTGCCTCGCGAAACCGCTCCGCCACCAACGACAGATCACTGACAGGAACCCATTCAAGCGATACGCCGCCACGCGGCTGCCCCACGCCACCACGTAAAAAGTTACGCCCCCAGTTGAAGTGCGCAGACAGCGTATCGGTGGCTCGCCAGGTCAAGGGAAGCACCAGCGTGCTACTGGCGTAACGCGGCGACTGGCTATTGAATTTGGCCGATGCCACAGCGCCTATGCTCAGCACCTCATTCAAATCGTAGGCCCACTTGATTTGCGGACCAAAACTGGTGGCAGCATCTGACATGGCCTGATTCTCCCTGTCCAGATTCAGGCCCAGTTCCACCGGGCCCACACGGCAGCCGGTGCCAAGGTGGTACAGCAAGCGAGCGCCGCCCGTCTCGCACTCAGCCTAGCCCTCCAGCTTGCACTTGCGCACATCAAGCACTGCCGCGTCGTCTACCGCATGGTGGCCACCGGCCGCACGCGCCGACAGGCTCACAATGCCCAGAGCCGCGAACAAACCAGCCAGGGGCACACATCGTTTCATTTTTATCCTCGCAAACCTTTGCAAGACTGCAGTTTAAACAATGCGCAGCAAGACGTGGTGCTTCACCCGTTGTTGGACAGACAAAAAAATACCCGCCACTTGCGAGGCGGGTTTTGTTGGGGGCTTAACTGTCTGCTGCCAGGGCCGGGTTTACGACGCTCTGGCGGTGACAGGTGCTGGCGTGAAGGTTTGCCCGATCAGGATTTGGCTTGGCGCTTGGCCTTGGCCGCCGCACGACGCTCCTCACGCATACGCTTGCGCTCTGCGGAAGACGCGCTTGGGGTTCCTGACCGTGCAGCTTGACCAGCGTCCAAGTTGCGATCTGCGTTACCTTTCGAAGTCTTCACATCCGCGCTTCTTGTTCCAGATTGATCAGCTTTCACCATCCTTGCTTCATTTGGCTTGCTCGCTTCGCCAGCTCTCAGATCGCGATCTGCGTTACTTTTTTGAGTCTTTACCTCGGCACTTGTTGTGCCAGATGTATTCCCCGTGGTGGCACGAGACGCGTTAGGTTTCGCGGCTTCGCCAGCCCTCAAATTACGGTCTGCATTACTTTTCTCAGTTTTCGTCTCGGCGCCTGTTGCAGGAACTGCCGCGTTTTGTGCAGACGCAAAGCCAGACGCTGCCAGCATCGCTGCCAAAAGAATCGATTGGGTCGTTTTGTTCATTTCATTTATCCTTAAATAAGAGTGGAGGGGTAACTCCGAACTGGTGGCAATGCCATCCGGTTCAGATGGGAGGCCCATTGGAGACCCCACCATTACAAGTTAACGCCACGTTGCAAGCTTTTTAATCAGCTAACGCCCAAGCTGCGCTTAGGACACGGGCACAGCTGAGATAGTCTTCTGTTGTAAAGTTGTCTGACAAACAAAATAGAACCCATGACCGCACGTTTTACATCCCTCACGCCAGGCGTTACGCTGTCTGATCAGGTAGCCAGCGCCATCAGCTCAGAAATCCATGCGTCAAGGCTGGTTGAAGGCGACAAGCTACCGACCGAGGCGATGCTGGTCAAACAGTTTGCCGTCAGCCGAACCGTGGTGCGTGAGGCGGTGTCCCGGCTGAAGTCGCTGGGGCTGGTGGAGTCACGCCAGGGCAGTGGCGCATTTGTCAAGGCCGCCGGATTTTCGCCGCTTCAGTTTGATGCGGGCCTGGCGGCGTCTAAACACGCCGTGATTCAAATGGTCGAAGTGCGGCGGGCGCTTGAGGCGGAAGTTGCCGAACTGGCTGCCCAGCGGCGCAGCCCTGCAGATATCAAGCGCATCCAGCGCGCGGCCGACACGCTTGAGCGTGCCGTCAAGTCCGGTGGCGATGGGGTGGATGAAGATGTAGCGCTACACCGTGCGATTGCCGATGCTGCGCAAAACCAGTTCCTCATCAGTACGCTCGACTACCTGCGGCAGTTCTTGCACGGTGCCACACGGGTGACCCGCGCCAACGAGGCGCGCCGCGCTGACTTCGCACGCCAGGTGCAAGCCGAGCACCAAGCCATCATCGGCGCCATCGTGGGGGGCGATGCTGTCAAGGCACGCAAGGCCGCAGCACGCCACATGGACAACGCCATCAAACGCATCGAGCAGGCTGACCCTGCCTTCTGGCGGCAAGAAGGCGTCAAGCTGGCCAGCCCACTCGTAACCGGCAGCGTCCGGGGCCAAGCGTGTGTCGTCAACTGAAGTGAATCGCCGCCTGCTTCGCGGGAAAACCCGAAAGATCCTATACTAACTTGTATGATAACCTGACAAATTTAAAGATGAAACACATGCCATCAATCACAAACTTTCAACGCCGACAACTCCTCAAAGCCAGTACTGCCCTGGTGTTTGTGCCCGGTTTTGCCAGCGCGCAAACCTTTCCCGCCAAACCCATCAAGCTGGTCGTGCCTTTTCCGCCGGGCGGCCTGATAGACACCATGGCCAGGATGGTCGGCCCGCGGCTGGCGCTAGAGCTTGGACAACCCATCGTGATTGAAAACAGGCCTGGCGCCGGAGGCAATATTGGCGCAGCTGAAGTGGCTCGCAGCTCGCCAGACGGCTACACGCTGCTGATGGCGTCCCCGCCGCTAACCATCAGCCCCGCGCTGTACCCCACCATGCCCTACAAGCCTGAGCAAATCACACCTGTCGGACTGATAGGCCGGGTGCCAAATGTCCTGGTTGTCAGCAGTAAAAGCAGCATCAACAGCGTGGCAGAGTTGCTGGCCAAGGCCAAAAGCGCCCCCGGTAAGCTCAACTACGCATCAAATGGCAACGGCACGTCTTTGCACCTGTCTGCCGAGTTGCTCAAAAGCACCACCGGCACTTTCATCACCCACATCCCCTACCGGGGCGCAGCACAGGCGGTAACGGGTTTGATTGCCGGTGAGGTTGACATGATGTTTGAAAACCTGCCGTCGGTGATTGGGCAGATCCAGGGCGGCAGCGTCAAGGCCCTGGCCGTCACCACCCGCGCGCGCAGCAAAACGATTGCAAACGTCCCGACACTGGCGGAGTCCGGCCTGCCAGATTTTGATGTCAGCTCTTGGTATGGCCTGGCAGCGCCCACTGGCACACCCGCCGCCGTTATCTCGCGCATAGAACAAGCCGTGGAAAAGGTCACCCGCGATGTCGACATCGTGCGCAGCATGGAGTCGCGCGGTGCAGATGTCGGCTTTCTCAATGCGCAATTGATGGGCGCCTTCATGTCGGCAGATGCCGCCAAGTGGAAGCGCGTCGCCAGCTTCGCAAATATCACTCTCGGCTGAAAGCGCTGACATGACCAAAACAGTAGGCCTGATTGGCCTGGGCGCCATGGGCAGCGGCATGGCCCAATCGCTGCGCCGGGCGGGCCACGCACCCTTTGTTTTTGACGTGCGCAGCGATGTGGCCGAGGCCTTTGCAACCCAGGGCGGCGTGGCCTGTGCGTCACCCGCAGAACTCGCGCGCCAATGCGCGGCGGTGGTGTCGGTCGTCGTCAACGCGGCGCAGACGGAAAGCGTTTTATTTGGCGCTCAGGGCTGCGCCAGTGCGATGCACCCTGGTAGCGTTTTTGTCATGTGCTCCACGGTAGACCCGAATTGGTCCATCGCCCTCGAAGCGCGCCTGGCAGCTCTCGGCATTTTGTATATTGACGCACCCATTTCGGGCGGCGCGGCACGCGCGGCAAGTGGCGAGATGACCATGATGAGCGCTGGCACGCCAGAGGCCTATGCCGTGGCTGAACCTTTTTTGCGTGCCATGGCGGCAACGCTGTACAAGCTGGGCGACAAGGCCGGTGCCGGCAGCAAGGTCAAAGTCATCAACCAGTTGCTGGCCGGGGTACACATTGCCGCCGCCGCTGAAGCCATGGCGCTGGGCCTGCGCGAAGGCGTGGATGCCGCGGCGCTCTACGAGGTGATCACCCACAGCGCGGGCAACAGCTGGATGTTTGAAAACCGCATGGCCCATGTGCTGGCAGCGGACTACACACCGCTGTCCAGCGTCGATATTTTTGTCAAGGATCTGGGCTTGGTGCTCGACATGGCGCGCGCCAGCAAGTTCCCGCTGCCGCTGTCTTCAACTGCGCACCAGATGTTCATGCAGGCATCAACGGCCGGCTTTGCAAAGGAAGACGACAGCGCCGTGATCAAGATTTTCCCGGGTATTGAACTACCCAAAAAGGTCTAATGCAGCCATGAGCAAAATTGTTTTGGGTTGTATTGCTGACGACTTCACAGGTGCCAGCGACCTGGCCAACAACCTGGTTCGTGCAGGCATGCGCGTAGTGCAGACGATAGGCGTACCGGCTTCACCCCTGAGTGCAGACGTTGATGCCGTGGTGGTGGCGCTCAAGTCCCGCACCATTGCTTCGCAAGACGCGATTGCCCAATCACTGGCGGCCCTGGCCTGGCTACAGGCCCAGGGCGCGAGCCAGATTTACTTCAAGTATTGCTCCACCTTTGACAGTACCGCACACGGCAATATTGGCCTCGTCACTGAAGCATTGATGGATGCACTGGGCACTGACTTCACGATTGCCACGCCCGCCTTTCCAGACAACAAGCGCACCGTCTTCAAAGGCTATTTGTTTGCAGGCGACACGCTGCTCAATGAAAGCGGCATGCAAAACCACCCGCTTACCCCCATGCTGGATGCCAACCTGGTCCGCGTGCTCCAGGCGCAAACCCAGCGCGTTGTGGGGCTGGTGGACTACCGCGTGGTGGCAAAAGGTGCTGAAGCTATTGCACAGCGTATTCAAGAGCTTAAATCAGCAGGCGTTGGCATCGCGATTGTCGACGCCATCAGCAACGACGACTTGATGCGCCTCGGCCCAGCGCTCAAGGGCATGCCGCTGGTCACCGCCGGCTCGGGCGTGGCGATTGGTTTGCCGCAAAATTTTGGTCTCGCACCATCCGCGCAGGCCAGCGTGTTGCCCAAAGCGGCTGGCCTGCAAGCCGTGGTGTCGGGCAGCTGCTCACTGGCCACCAACGCACAGGTGTTGGCGTTCATCAGCGCCGGGTTG
>Ga0105052_10001974_pt1 | contig 25989 bp, 17 predicted proteins | sample FRY03_FD_78094 | JGI IMG/M metagenome (GOLD analysis project Ga0105052, IMG submission 78094) | Freshwater microbial communities from Lake Fryxell liftoff mats and glacier meltwater in Antarctica - FRY-03 | ecosystem: Environmental > Aquatic > Freshwater > Ice > Glacier meltwater ... | reverse complement strand
CCGTGCGGGCTGCCCTCGCGGAGGGGGCCGGCGATGGTGTCGTTGCCCTCGGGTTGGACGCAGTGGACGGCGGGCGAGGCGGCGCATTTTTCAAACCCGCGGGCGACGGCGAGGCAGAGTCCGCCTCCGCCGGCGGAGAGAAAGACATGATCGATGCGCGAGTCGAGGTCGGCGTCGAGTTCGTAGGCAAGGGTCTCGACTCCCTGCATGCCGTCGGGGCTGACGGCAAAGGCGCTCACCTCGAGGGCGCGTCCGGGGTGTTGGCCGAGCGTGCGGAGCCGGGCAAAGGTCTCGGCGGTGATCGCGGGATCGATCCCGAAGCCGCGGATGCGGTAGAGGGTCGCCCCGTAGGCGAGCATCTGGTTGAGCTTGCCCGCGGGGGCGGGCTCGACGATGGCGAGCAGGCAGGGAAGACCGGCGGCGGCGCAGGCGGCGGCGAGGGCGGCTCCGGTGTTGCCGCTGGAGGTGGCGAGACAGCTCGTCTTTTTCCGGGCGAGCAAATGCGACACGGCCGAGGCGGCGAAGCGGTCCTTGTAGCTGCCGGTGGGGTTCGCCGATTCGAGTTTGAAATAAAGGTTTGTTAGTCCCGACTCCGGGCCGATGCAGCGCGATCGCACGAGCGGGGTGCCGCCCTCGCCGAGGGTGAGACGATATTTCTCGTCGGGCGCATTGCCGAGGCGGTCGGCCCATTTCCAGATACCGGGAGAGGAGTACATCAGTCAGGGAGGGGGAGGGAAAGTGCGTCGGGGAGGATCACGGCGACGGAGTCTCCGGCGCGGACACGGGGGAAGGTGCGCAGGACGATGAGGCGACCGCTCTCGTCCGCCGAGACAGCCGAAGCGATGTCGCCGGTGAGATCGAGGACACGGCCGATGACCTGGCCTTTGGTGACGGAGTCGCCGGGGGAAAACTTCGTTTCAAAACAGCCGTCGATGGGGGCGGGGTGGCACACCTGCATGTGGCCCGAGCCGGGGCGGTCGTCTTCGACGATCTGGATGACGCGACTCGCCGGCGCAGTGCGGCTCAGCATCCCGAGACCGGCCATGACGTTGAGGACTCCCTCGAAGTAGGCCTCGACTCCGGCCTCGCTGACGGTGGCGGAGCCAAGATACTCGGCATAGATCGCGGGGACGCCGGCGTCGCGGGCGACGGACATGGAGCGGCCGTCGAGATTCGCCGAGGTGCCCCAGATCACGGGAAGATTGAAATCCCGCGCCATGCGGCGCTGCTGTTCGAGGATGGCGGGATCGGCGACGAGGGAATAGCCGGCGAGCGGATCGACGGAGAGCTCGGTCCCGCCGGTGTGGAGATCGATGTAGGCGTCGGCGCGGCGGATCTCTTCGGAAAGGGCGAAGGCGACCTGCTCGGTGAGAGAGCCGTCGGGTCGCCCCGGGCAGGTGCGGGCGAGGTCGAGCCCGTCCTCGGCGGCGCAACGGTGACCGCGGACAAAGGCGGCCTCGTTCACGACGGGGATGAGGGTGATCTGTCCGCCGAGGAGGGGATTCTCTTCGCTGAAGAGCCGGATGAGCCGCCGGATTGCGAGGATTGGCTCGAACTCGTCGCCATGAACGCCGCCGGTGACGAGGAGTCGCGGACCGTCGCGATCGCCTTTGAAATGTCGTGATGTCAGGGTGATGCTCATGGGCTGGTCAGTCTTTTGAAGGCGGCTGATGATCGAGGTAGCCTTGCAGGCGAATGCCGCCATCGACGGTGAGGATCTCGCCAGTGATGTAGTCGGCGTCGTCCGAGCAGAGGAAGAGGGCCGCTTTGCCGATGTCGGCGGGGAGACCGAGGCGGCCCCAGGGGATTTCTTTTCCCGCATCGGCCAAAACCTCGTCGGAGAAAGCCTCGTGCTCGCCGGGGGTATCGATCCAGCCGGGAGCGACGGAGTTTACATTGATGCGGTGTCCGGTGAGCTCTGCGGCGATGGTGCGCATCATGTGATCGAGGCCGGCCTTGGCGGCGTTGTAGGCGACGGCCCGGGGGAGGGGCATCTCGCCGTGGACGGAGGAGATGAAGATTATTTTTCCGCCGCCGCCGCGCTCGACGAAGTGACGGGCGACGAGCTGGCTCATGTGGAATCCGCTCGAGAGGGAAGCGTGGAGAGTGCGGTCGAAGAGGTCGGAATCGAAGGTCAAAAAATTGTCGCGCCGGCTGAAGGCGGGATTGCTGATGAGGATGTCGATGTGTCCCGCTTCGGCGAGGGCGGCGGCGACGAGGGATTCACAGCCGGCTCGGCTGAAGATGTCGGACTCGAGCGCCCAGCAGCGGCGACCGAGAGCCCGGATCGCTGCGGCAGTGGGATGAATGTCAGGACTCCCCGGGCGATCGTTGAGAAGGATGTCGGCCCCGGCTTCGGCGAGGGCGAGGGCACAGCCTTTGCCGATGCCGCGACCGGCTCCGGTGACGAGGGCGATTTTTCCGGATAGTTTCATGGGGGAAGGAATGGTAGATTATTTGCCGACGTGCTTCAGGAGCGCTTGACGAAATTTCAGCCTGATCTCGTCGGTCGAGGCGTGGCCCATCGAGGGGTAGTTGAGGATGGACTTTTTCCCCGGCAGGACATTGTAGGCCACGTAGACGCTGGTGGGCGGGCAAGTGCGGTCGATGAAACCGACGCTGACGATGGCTTCGGCCTTGCATCGTGCGGCGAAGTTCACGGCATCGATGTAGCGGCTCGCCTCGATCGCGGCGGGATCGTAGCTGCCGTCGGCGAGCCGGGTCACGATCTTCGGCCATCCGGCGATGCGGTTGGCTTTCATCCCGGTGTGGTCGCATCCGGCCGGGACGCCCGAGCCGATGAAGGTGACCCGCTCGTCGAGCCCGCCCGCGACGAGCGCCTGCAGGCCACCCTGACTATGGCCGATCACGGCGACGGTCTTGCCATCCCATTCGGGTTGGCTCGTGAGGAAGTCGATCGCCCGCACGAGCCTGACAATCATGCCGCGGAAGTAGATTTTCTCCCGGTCGGTGTTGCCGTCGAAGCGGTAGGTTTTCAGCTCGCCCTCGGTGAGTGCCTTATAAAACGCTTCGGGTTTGCCGTTGGGGATGCCGTGGGCATTGATGTCCATGGAGAGGAATCCGTCACGCGCGCCACCGAGGGCGGTGGGCAGGCTCGCGCTCCGCACGCCGGCACCGTGGACCCAGAGGACGGCGGGGAGGGACTTCGGAGCGGCCTCTTTTGGTTTGGCGAAATAGCCCGAGACGGGAGGTCCGTTCTTTTCACAGGCGATCGTGAGGTCGGCGGCCTCCAGCCCGGCATCGCTCGCGGCGGCGAGGGGATGGGGCTCTGCGGTGAAGGTCATCGGCACGGCGGCGAGCGCTTTTTTCTGCGCCGCCCAGAAGTCATCGAAGTCATCGGGCGCCGGCATGCTCGGGGGGATCGCGGTCGGCGAGATGCCCGCCGCGCCGTAAGCGGTGATCACCTTGCCGTCAGCGCCCGTGTAGTTCGCGGTGAGCAGGAGAAAGCCGGGTCGGTCAAGCGATCCCGTCACGGGGCCGCCTTTTCCCGATGAGAGTGTCTCGTAGCCGTCGAGGCTGAGGGTCCATGCGATGGTCGAGGCATCGAGTGCGGTTGTGCCGTCCTGGGCTTTGATCGTGAAAGTCACCGTTTCGTTTTCAGCATAGAGGGCGTCGGGCCGGTCGGTCGTGATCGTCACGACCGGGGCGGCGGAGAGCGGTGCTACGACAAGGGAGATCAGGAGAAATAGTGGGGCGGTTCGAAAGATCGTCATGAGGAGTGCAATTGTCGCGATTTCCGGGACGGGGGCGAAGGGGAAAATTTCCACGATGAAGGGATGGGCGACCGGGAAAACGTCAGAGCAGGATTGACCCCTTTCCCGTTCCGGTCAAAATGCCGGGGTCTCATGAAATCCCCCGCGCTTCTCTTCTTCCTCTCCGTCTTTACCTTCGCCGCCCGCGCGGAGCGGCCCGATCTCGTGATCTTCCTCTCCGACGACCACACCTGGCGCGACTCGTCGGTCTACGGATCGCCCGACATCAAGACGCCCAACATGGAGCGGCTCGCGGCGGCGGGGATGACCTTTGACCGCGCCTATGTCGCCTCGCCGAGCTGTGCTCCCAGTCGGGCGGCTCTGCTGACCGGTCTCTGGCCGGCGCGAAATGGATCCGAGGCAAATCATTCGCGGCCGCGGGCGGATCTGAAGAACCTCCCTGTCTATCTCCAGGAGCTCGGCTACGAGGTCGTCTCGTTTGGAAAAGTGGGGCACTACCGCCAGACGCCGGAGTATGGATTCGATCTCGCGCGGCATTTCAACTACCACGAAGACATCGCGATCCCCGAGGCGGTGAAGTGGCTGCGCGAGCGGAAAAGTGAGAAACCGCTCTGTCTTTTTGTCGGGTCGAACTGGCCCCACGTTCCCTGGCCCGGCGACACGGAGGGCATAGCTCCGGAAGCTCTTGTCGTGCCACCGCATCATATCGACAACGTGATCACCCGCGACTGGCGGGCGCGCTACGTCGCCGCGATCCGGACGATGGATGAAGAGCTCGGTCTCGTCTACGACACCGCTCGCGAGGTCCTCGGCGACGGGGTCCTTTTTCTCCACACGAGCGATCACGGGGCGCAGTGGCCTTTTGGAAAATGGACGCTCTACGATGAGGGCGTGCGCACCCCGCTGCTCGTGAGCTGGCCGGGTAGGATCGCTGCGGGAGTTCGCAGTGGGGCGATGGTTTCATGGATCGACATTCTGCCGACCCTCGTCGAGGCGGCGGGGGGAAAAGCGCCGGCGGAGATAGACGGGCGTTCTTTCATTCCGGTTCTCGAGCAGAAAACGACGACCCATCGCGATCTCATTTTCACGACCCACAGCGGCGACGGGAACAACAATGTCTTTCCGATGCGGAGTGTCATCGATCCTGACGGAACCAAATACCTGCGCAACCTGCGGCCCGAGCTGCGCTTTCTCACCCATGTCACGAAAAACGCGGGCGAGAGCGGCTACTGGGATAGCTGGCTCGACTCGGCAAAAGACTCGCCCGAGGCGAAGGAGCGCGTGAACGCTTACCTGCAGCGTCCGGCAGAGGAGCTTTACCAGACCCGCTTCGACCCGTGGGAGCGGGATAATCTCGCCGCCGATCCGCACCACGCCGAGCGACTCGACAAACTCTCCGCGAGCCTCGATGACTGGATGTCGGAGACGGCGGATCCGCAGACGACTTTCGGGGAACCGGTTCGCCGTGCTGCTCCGGGTAAACCTAACATTGTCATCGTTTTCGTTGACGATATGGGCTGGGGCGATCTCTCCTGCTTCGGGAATACGCTCCTCAAAACGGTGAACCTCGACCGGCTCGCGGCCGAGGGACGGCGGTTCGGCCGTTTCTATGTGAACGCGCCGATCTGCTCGCCCTCGCGCACCGCGCTGACGACGGGGCAGTATCCGCAGCGCTGGGGCATCACCTCGTTTTTAAACAACCGGCTCGACAACCACGAGCGCGGCGTCGCGCAGTGGCTCGATCCGGCCGCGCCTGTCCTCGCGCGGGAGCTGCACCGGGCCGGTTATGCAACGGGGCATTTCGGCAAGTGGCACATGGGAGGTCAGCGCGATGTGGCTGATGCACCGCCCATCGCGGACTACGGATTTGATCGCAGTCTCACGAACTTCGAGGGCATGGGGGCGAAGCTGTTGCCGCTCACGGTGACGCCGCAGGCACCCGAGCCGAAGCGCATCTGGCCCGATGCCGTGAGTCTCGGTGAGCCCGTGACCTGGAGATTGCGTTACGAGATCACCGGCGGCTTTGTCGATGAAGCTATCCATTTTATCGACCGGGCCGCCGTCACGGAGCAGCCTTTCTTTGTCAATGTCTGGCCCGATGATCCGCACGGTCCCTGGTTCCCGTCTCCGGACCGGTGGGACGAGGACAAATCGGTCCGCTACCGAGCCGTCGTCGAAAGGATGGACGAGCAGCTCGGTCCGCTCTTTGACCGCATCCGCAATGATCCGGCACTGCGCGACAACACACTCGTGATTTTCTGCTCGGACAACGGGCACGAGATCGGGATCGGGAATGGCGGGGGACTCCGCGGAGGCAAGACCTGGCTTTATGAAGGCGGGATACGCTCGCCGCTCATCGTCTGGGGACCGGGCCTGCTCGTTCCGGGAACGGCGGGGACACGTGATGAGGAGTCGGTCTTCTCCTCGCTCGATCTGAACCGCTCTCTCTATGCCCTGACAGAGACACCATTGCCCGGGGGGCATGAGCTCGACGGGGAGAATGTTCTCGACGCGATCCTCGGAAAAGCGACTGGAGGCCGTGAAGGGCCCCTCTTTTTCCGCCGTCCTCCCGATCGACCGGGGTTCGGCCATGGTCTCGACGATGAGGACAATCCCGATCTCGCCGCGATCTCGGGCAACTGGAAATACCTCGTCAACCTCGACGGGAGCGAGCCCCAGCTCTACGACCTCGCGACGGATCCCGGCGAAACGAAGAATCTCGTCGCCGGGTATTCTGATGTCGCGGCTCGGCTGAAGGATGAGGTCTTTTCCTGGAATGCAAAGATGCCGGCTGATGCGAGTGATCCGGCGTTTGTCCCGGGTCCGCCCCCGGCCGAGGCGAAGGGTGGCAACGGTAAGGGGAAAGGGAAGAAACGTCAGTAGTTCGCGAAGGCAAAAAAGTAGAACGGGTCTCCAGGCCCGTTCAGAAGATCAGTGGGCTCGGCGATGAACGGGCCTGGAGACCCGTTCTACGGAGGAGCGATCGCGCGAAAAACCTGACGACAGAGCCGTCGGATTTGCTTAGGTCTCCCTCTCCTCCATGCCCGCCCCCGGAATCATTACTTCAGAACCGCCCTGGCATGCCGGGCTGCGGGCGGCGCGGGCGAACCTGATCCCCGGGCTCGTCGTGCAGGCGGTCATGATCGCGACGGTGCTGGCCTACTTCTATGCTCCCTCGATGCGCGAGATCTTCGACGCCCTCGCCTCGCTGAAGGAGCGCTGGGGCTACGGCTACTCGGCGGTCTCCGCGATCCTCGCCGGGGCGGTCATCCCGGAGATGCTGCGCATCGTCGTCTTTCAGAAAGGGCGGGCGGGCCGACACAATCTCGGCAATTTCCTCTTCGCGACCTGTTACTGGGGACTGAGCGGGATGCAGGTCGATCTCTTTTACCGACTCCAGGCCGAGTGGTTCGGCACGGCGGCGGACCTCGGCACGGTCGTGAAGAAGGTCTTCGTCGATCAGTTTCTCTACTGTCCCTTGCTCGCCGCCCCGCAGGCCGCGCTGATCTACGACTGGAAGCAGCTCGGATTCGCCCGACGTCACCTGCGCGGATTCTTCACGGCGGATTTTTATCGTCGAGCCGTCCTCCCGACTCTCTTCGCGACATGGGGCGTTTGGATTCCCATCGTCGCGGCGCTCTACTCGCTGCCATCGCTCCTCCAGATCCCGCTGTTCTCACTGGCCCTCTCGCTCTGGGTGATGCTCTTCACGTGGATGAGCGAGCAGCGGACGCGGGGGATGAAGCCGGGATCTGTGTGATCTTCGCTTCTTCAGGGCGGGGTCGGGCCGGGATTTCCGGGGGGCGCACGTTGCTCCGTGATGCGGGGCTTGCCAGGGTCCATTAAAATCGATTAACTTCCTGCCGTGAGCTCTCCGCCGGGCTCCCCCTCATGAGCGAAACCGAAGAACTGCTGGAACGATTGGAACTCACGCCCGGTGATTGGGCGGCACGTCTTGCTCTCATCGAGATCGCGGTGAGGAAAGGGGACAACGCGTTTGCGAAGCGTCTCGTGCGCGCCTCGCCCTCGGATCAGCCGACTCCGCCCGAGGTGCAGATTCGCATCCACACGCTCCTGACTAAGGGAGTCGAGGCCCCGCCGCCCGAGGCGGTCGCGACGCCGGTGCCGGTGCCGGTGCCAGCAGAGGAATCGTTGCCCGCAGAGGTGCCGCAACCCGAAGCGGGGATCAAACCCGAATCCACGCCCCCGCGATCCAGCCTCGAGGGTGGGCTCTCCGCTCTGATCGAGAGTGATCTCCCTGCCGAACCCCGCCGGGCTTCCTCGGGGAAAAACGCGAAGGCACGTCCTGCTCCTCACCCCGACCTCGCCGCCGTCAAAGCGAAATGGGAAAACTACGATGGCGGTCTCGAACTCGTCGCCCTGGAGCCGAACGATTTTATCGAAGCTCCCTCGACCGCGCCCGAGAGGTTTTCGGCCGTCTCGATGGCGATCATGCTGCATGTCGTGGTCGCGATCCTTGTCGGGCTTGTTGTCGTGCGGACTCCGCTCCCGAAGCCGCCTCAGCTCGTCGTCTCTGTCATCCATGAACGCGAGGCCGACCTCACCACGACGCGCATCACCAAACCCAATGTCGAGATCAAGCCATCCGCCGCCGCGGCGCAGTCGGTCGATGTCATCAGCTCGGTGGGGACCTCCTCCTTCAGTGTTCCCGAGGTCGAGACGAGTGACGATCTCATCGTTTCCTCAATGCTTCCCGGGGTGGCGCCCCTCGGGAACGGGATGAGCTTTTCCGCCAAAGCGGTCGATGCCTCGGACGTGAATTTTTTCGGCCTCTCCGGCAGCGGCAAACGCATCGTCTTTGTCATCGACGCCACTGCCGAGATGCTCGTCGATGAGAAGGGCGGCATGGCGGCCTATGACAAAGTCAAAACCGAAGTCGGGGTCATGCTCACGACCCTGAATCGCGGCACTGAGTTCAACCTCCTCCTTTACCACGGCAAACAACTCGTCGCCTTTCGTGACACGCCCGTGCCCGGACTGCCTTCGAACATCCGCCTTGCAATCGAGTGGCTCGATCCGCTCAACCGCCGCTATGAAAGCCTCGGCCTCGGCAATGACTTCGGTCCGACGCATGCGGTGAGCGAGGTCGAGGGATATCCCATCGCCGCCGGCGATCTCGCGCATTATTCCAAAGCGATTCAGAAGGCGATGGAGTGGCAGGCGGGCGCGATCTTCTGTGTCGTGAGCGGCTACCGCGGCATGGGGCGTGCTCCGACGCCGGAGATGGCTGCGAAGCCCGCGAGCGCGGCGGCCGCCGCCAGCGTCGATCCCCGCGAGCAAAAAGCCTGGCAGGACGCCGTCGCAAAAACCCGCGCCTGGCTGGAAAAAGAGAACGCAGCGAGACGGGAGAAAGAGCTCTCGCCCAAGGTCGTTGTGAATTTCAATCAGCTCGTCCGCGAGATCACCGGCGCGACTCCCCCGGCGAGGCGCAATGCTCCCGCCTCCACGCCCGGGATGCCGCCGGTCACTCCCGAAGAGATCGAGCTGCAAATCGCGAAGCTGGTGAAAGATCGCTACAAAGCCGACGGCGTGGAGGAGCCGAGCGTCCACATGGTCCTCTTTCTCGGCGAAGACGAGGAAATCGGGACCGACGAAGACCACTTCAAAAATCTCACCCGCAAGAACCGCGGCAAGCTCAAGATCCTGCGCGGGCTCGCCGCCCTGCAGAACGTCACCGGTGCAGAGTGAGAAAGGAGCTGGACGGGACCCTTTCCTCCAAGGAGGGGCGAGATTCCTGTCGGCCTCGTCGAGCCCGCCTTGACAGACTGCCCGAAATGGCGGATTCATTCACCTGCCAAACCGCAGTAGGTGACCTCGCGGGGTTTCCCCAAAGGGTCACTAATGTAACGGAAGCCCCGGTGTTCTCCCACCGGGGCTTTTACGTTTTTTAAAGGCATGTTAGAGCGAGTCGGCGGCAGCCGGATCCCAGTCCCAGCGTTCCAGGGCCGATTCGACTATTTCGTCAATATCCTCAGGCGGTAGGTAGCCGTCCTTCACAAGTGCCTCTGCGGCGGCGCGGGTCCGGGTGAGGAAGTCTGCCTTGTCCGCATAGCGCTCCTCGCGCGAGCGTCGCGGGTCGCCGCTCTTTTTCTGATCGGCTTTTGACATGGGAAAAGGGATCCACGAGCCGCGCAGGACCGGGAGCAACTCATCGGGTGCGCCGATCGCCGCCGGACGGAAGATCCAGCCCGTCGCCGTCGCGAGTGGCACCGCGATCTCGGGCAGGCGTATCCCCGCGAGTTCGTTGCCATCCTCATCGACCTGCGGCACGAGCAGCGGCAGGGCGTACCCCGCGCCCGCGCCATCGGGATACATCGGGTTCGCCATGCGCGGACCGCCCTGCAAACCGCGTGGCGAGCGGATTCCCGGCAGGTCGGGAAATGCCACCGCCGCGACGGGGACGAGGGTGCCGTCGCCCAGTCTCGGGTAAGCGCTCGGCGGGGGAGCGAGGCCTTCGCTGACCCAGCGATGCATCGCGAGGCGCAGGGCGAGGAGGGCGGGGCGGAAGTCCACCGGATTCGCAAACGGCGCGCCCACTCCCGGCGAGGTCGGGGGGAAGGCCGACGGGCCGTGTTGCGTCCCGGCGAAGAGATAGAGGCGCACCTCAGGCGGCAGCGCGAGGTCGCGTTTTCCCTCCGGATCGGTGTGGACGAGGGCCGCGACGCGCCCGGCACCCCAGTACTCGGCCGAGGTGTTCGTGTAGAAAATGCGGGGCCGATGCTTTGCCCGGGGATTCTCGAGGATCCCTTCGTTGCGACCGCTCACGGCATCTTTCTGTGCCGTGTCGGCGAAAGGGTACGAGGCTGCGCGGTAGAGGCCCAATTCGCGCGGCGTCGACCAGCGGCGGTTGAGGTCGAGGCGCCCCGCGCCCGCGATGTGGGGCATGATACCGTCGAGAGCGGGGCGGTCCGCCGTGTCCGTGTTGAAGCCCCGATAGACGAAGTCGCGGAGAAAACGCCCGCACTGCGAAGCACCGAAGGCGTAGAGATGCGTCACCGGCGCGAGCGAATCGCCACCGTGTCTCAACCACGCCGCCGCGTCCCGGATCGCGGCAAAACCGAGCCCCGCGACGGGAGGGCTCTCCGCGAGCCACGAGATCTCGTAGATACGGCCCGGTTCAAATCCGCCCTTGAGAGTGACGGTGTTTTTCTCGAGAGTCCACCGATCACGGGGGATCTCCCGACCTCCCGGGAGATGACCTTTTTCCCGCACGGCGAGGCGGGTCCCGGCCCCCGACGGATCGACCGGCGGGTAGGCGGCGAGATCGGTCACGGGGAACGAGTCTTCCGTCTCATCGACGACGAAGATGGCCTCGACGAGACCGCGAATCGCAGTGCCGTCTTGCGCCACCGCGACCGGCACTTCGATACGGAGCTTGTCAGGAGCGGCCGGCACATCGAACTCCCATCCCACCTCGAGCATGGCGAAGCGGTGGGCGATCATGAATTTTCCCATGCCGCTGCGCGACCCGCGGTTCGGAATCTCCATCCACGCTGCGACGGCGGCAGGGGCTCCCGCGACCGGACGAAGGAGCCGGAAATCCGACGAAAAGACGACCCGCCCGTCCGCGCCCACCGGGGCCAGGGCGAGGTCGGCGATCCCGCGATTCCCCGCAGCGTTCGGATCCACCGCAAAATGAAGCCTGCCCGAGATCTCTTCGTAATCCGAGTCTTTGATGTCGCGCCGTTCCACGATCTCCACTCTCGTCACCTCGCTGCGGAGTGGCTGAAGTGAAGATAAGATCGCTGCGGTGGCGAAGAAGAAGTGCCGATGAGTCATCTCGACATGATTGACTCGTGTGACGGATGAAGTCAACGGCGCCGAGCGTCAAAGCGTGGTGGTGATCCGCTCTCAACGCGGATGTTCACAGATGCGCTGTGCTTCCGCAGATAGGCACAGATTTTCAGGGAAGAGATCTGTAGAGGAATTCGCGAGTACGGCCGCCGACGGATACGCAGCGGGACAATTGGCATATTCCGCTACGCCAGGGTTTTACGTTGATTCGCTACAGCGTCCTCACCCGGCAAAAATCTTCTCGTTCACGTGCCCTTCATTCAGATCGACGCGTTCGGGTCGGCCTTTGTGCATGTAGACGACTTCGGTGTGGTCGAGGCCGAGCAGGGACATGATGGTGGAATGGATGTCGTGGACGTGCATTTTGTCCTCGACGGCGAAGAGACCGAGTTCGTCAGTGGCACCGATGGTCTGGCCGCCTTTGACGCCGCCGCCGGCCATCCACATGGTGAAACCGGTGGGGTTGTGGTCGCGACCGTCGCCTTTTTCGCTCATGGGGGTGCGGCCGAATTCGCCGCCCCAGATGATGAGGGTGTCGTCGAGGAGCCCGCGTTGCTTCAGATCAAGGATAAGACCGACGATGGGGACATCGACGTTGTTGCAGAGACGGCCGTGGTTTTCCTCCATCTTGGAGTGGCTGTCCCACTTGCTCCCGGCTCCGTGGTAGAGCTGCACGAAGCGGACCCCGCGCTCGATGAGGCGGCGGGCCATGAGACACTGGCGTCCGTAGACCTCGGTCTCTTTGTTGTCGAGTCCGTAGAGTGTTTTGATGTGTTCGGGTTCGCTCGCGAGATCGATCGCCTCGGGGGCCTCGGCCTGCATCGCGAAGGCGAGTTCGTAGCTGCGGATGCGGGCCTCGAGATCGGTGTTGGACGAGCGGGTGTCGTAGTGGCGGCGATTGACATCTTCGAGGAAGGAGAGCTTTTTCTGCTGGCGCTCGATGCTGACGCCCTGCGGGTTGTTGAGGTTCTTGATTGGCTCGACGCCGTTTTCGAAGAGCACGCCCTGGTGCACCGCAGGGATGAATCCCGAGCCCCAGGTGCGGGCGCCGTTCACGACCATGGAGTTCGAGTCTTTGATGACGACAAAGCCGGGCAGGCTGTTGTTCTCTGTGCCGATGCCGTAGGAAACCCACGAGCCGAGCGAGGGACGACCGCCGAAGACCGAGCCGGTATTCATCTGACAGACGCCGCCGGCGTGGTTGATCCCATCGGACACGCAGGAACGGATCACGCAGAGTTCGTCGGCGATTTTGGAATGGTTAGGGAGCCAGTCCGAGATCCAGAGACCGCTCTCGCCGTGTTGTCCCCACTGCCGCTTTGACTCGAGCAGGGGAGAGTTGACCTCGCCCATGGCGGTGACGGGTCGCTCGAAGCTGTCAGGCAGGCTCTGGCCGGCGAGCTTGTTGAGGAGCGGCTTGGGATCAAAAAGATCGAGGTGGCTCGGCCCCCCCTCCATGAAAAGCCAGATGACATTTTTGGCCCGCCCGAGCTGATGCGGGATCTTCGCTCCGACCGGATTCGGGAAGGCACTCGAGCCGAGCAGGTTTTCCCCGGTGAGGGCCGAGAGGGCGACGGCGCCGAAGCCGGCTCCGGCACGGCTGAGAAATTCACGACGGCTCCCGGGTTGATCGATGCGGTGGCAAAAGGACATTTTGTAGAGAATTTAGAATGTAGAAGTCAGCAGCTAAAAAGCAAAAGAGCTAATCGCTAAACGGCTCAATGGAGGTAGAGAAATTCGTTCGAGTTGAGGAGGGCGTGGCAGAAGTCGGTCACGGCACCGAGGAGGGCGGGCGGTATCTCGGAGGTGGAGGCACCGGAGGCCTCGCGGTTCCAGGTGGTGCCGGGGGCGGGTGTCTCACCGTTGCTGCCGGCAAAGTCCCAGTCGACGATACGCGTCGGGGCGGGACGCAGTGACTCGGCGTCGGACCGCTGCGGAGAGGTGAGCAGTTGCAGGCGATCGAGGACGCCCTTGCTCATCGCGAAGCGGGCGAGTTGTCCATCCCAGTGGTGGCCTTTCTGCCCGCGGCCACCGACGATGACGGGACCGGCGCCCTTTGCGGCGAGACCTTTCACGATCTGGTGCTGCACCGTCTCGCTCTGCATGGGGGAAGCGGGATCGGAGAGGTCTTTCATGTAAAAAGTCACCGTTCCTTTGGCGGGGTCCTCCTGCGACGGCTTGGCCGAGATGGAGACGGCGAGGTAGACAGGCTTGTTGAGCGGGACGAGCAGACCAGAGGCGACCACTTCGTAGATGCGGTTGCTCTGGAAGTCGTCGCCGACGAGCTGCACGATGAAGTTCTGCGGGTCGAAGCGCGACTTGGCACTGGTGACGCCGACGGACCAGCCGATCTCTTCGGCATTGCCGTTCCAGCGGCTCACGAGGGTGTTGACCGACGAGTCGCTGTAGACGCCGTCGAGATTGGCGACAGCCTCGATCGTGAACTCGTCGTCAGGGATTTCCAGAGCGGTGGCTTCGAGTTTTTCAAAGCGGCTCCCGGGCTGCAGCCAGAGGGCATTCTCACCGAGCTCGATTCCCTTGATGTCTTTGAAGACGACCCCTGCGGGTCGCAGCCCGGTCTCATTGGGGAACTTATCGACTGGTGCCGCCGTGGCGGAGCTGCCGGTCAGCTTTGCCTGGGACTCGACAAAGGCGAGGGCACCCTCGACCTCATCGGTGAGAGCTTCGCGTCCGTAGGCGATGCGGTAGGCCTCGCGGACCTGAGCGGGTCCGAAGTCGGCCTCGCCCTTGAGCACCCGTTTGGCAAACGAGGTGGCGCGCGAGATTGACCATTCCCCGTTCACGAGCATGAGCGATTGGTTCGGTGTCGTCGTGGGGATGCGGTTCGGGGTCGATCCGAAGCCCGAGGGCGCGTCGAATTCTCCCATGATGGGGTCGCTCGTGTTGCGGCGCTTTTTCACATAGACGCTGCGGTTCGGCGCGGTGCCATCGACGGAGGGACCGCCTTCGCGTTGGGCGATCTCGCCCGATGCCGCGAGGGTGGCGTCGCGGAGTTGTTCTGCATCGAGCCGGTGGGGAGGGAAACGCCAGAGGAGACGGTTGCCCGGATCGACGGTGTCCTCGTCGGTGGTGGGCTCGCGGCGGGCAGTCTGGCGGTAGGTGGCGCTCGTCATGATGGTGCGGTGGAGCGACTTCATCGTCCAGTCATCTTCGAGGAAGCGCTTGGTGAGCCAGTCGAGCAGTTCGGGATGGCTGGGGGCTTCGCCGAGCATCCCGAAGTCGTTCGGCGTGGGTACGAGCCCCTCCGCGAAATGGCGCTGCCAGATGCGGTTGACCATGACACGGGCGGTGAAGGGATTTTCCTCACTGGCGATCCAGTTGGCGAGGGCGGTGCGGCGTCCGGTCGTTTTCGCAGTAGGGATGATCTTCGGGGCGGGCTGGCCGAGCAGGGTGAGAAAGGCGGGCTCGACGACCTCGTCTTTGTCGCGGCGTTTCAGGAGGGTCTCGGCCGGTCTCGGGCCGACATCGGTGGTGATGAAGGCGGCCGGGAGCGGGGCGGGTTTGAGGGAGTCAGAGGCTTTTAGCTTTTCGGTCAGCTCGGTGTAGAGAGCGAGCTTCTTCTCGTCTTTTGCGAAGGTCTTTTTGTAATCGACGCGGCGGTATTCGAAGTCGACCTGCCGCTGGACGAGCTGGGCGAGCTGCTCTTCGTAGGCGGTGCGCTCTTCGGGCTTTTTCCAATAGATCGCCTGAACGTCTTCGGGGAACTGGACCACGGCATCCTTCCGTTTGCTCTCGAGGATGCCGGCAGTGAGTCCGTCGAGTTGGTCGCGCAGCTCTTTGGTAGCAGCCTCCCAGGTCGCCATCTTTGCATCGAAGGCGGCTCTTTCGCCGGGGGTGGCGAGGGTCTGGTCCTCGGGCCACCAGGTCGCATTAAAGAAGGACTGCAGGGCGAAGTAATCCTTTTGCAGGATGGGATCGAACTTGTGATCGTGGCACTGGGCGCAGCCCATCCCGAGTCCGAGGAAGGCTTCGCTGGTGACATTGGTCATCTCGGTGAGGATGAGGTCCCACTGCATCCGCGCGTTGCGCTGGTTCCATTCGTAAATGCCGAGACGCAAGAAGGCGGTGGCGATGAGGGTGTCGGGATCGTCGGCAGCGATCTCGTCGGCGGCGAGCTGTTCGCGGATAAACTGGTGATAGGGCTTGTCTTCGTTGAAAGAGCGCACCACGTAGTCTCGATACATCCACGTCTCGGGGCGGTAGTCATCGGCACGGTAGCCGTCACTCTCGGCGTAGCGCACCACGTCGAGCCAGTGCTGGCCCCAGCGCTCGCCATAGCGGGGGCTCTGGAGGAGACGGTCGACGAGGGCGGCGGTGGCTTTGTCAGGATTTTCCGCAAAGGCTTTGCTGAAGGCGACGACGTCTTCGGGACCGGGCGGCAGGCCATGGAGGTCGAAGAAGATGCGGCGGACCAGTTCTCCGGCGTCGGCGGCAGCGGCGGGTTTGAGGTGATTTTCCTCGAGCTTCCGGGCGATGAAGTGATCGAGCGGGTTCTTTGCCCAGTCTTTGCCGGTCGCGGGGATGGCGGGTTCGGTGACGGGCTTGATCGCCCACCAGTTTTTGTCTTCTTCGGTGAAGCCGTTCTCATCGGTATCGCTTTTGGTGACGCTCTCGGCCGGCCACGGGGCACCGAGGGCGATCCACTTTTCCAGGGCTGCGACCTGGGCAGGCTCGAGCTCCTTTTTCGGCGGCATGACAAAGTCCGGATCGGTGCGATGGACCGCCCCTATCATGATGGACTCGGCCGGCTTCCCCGGGACGAGGGCGGGACCGGTGTCACCGCCGGTGATCATGAACTCGCGGTGATCGAGACGCAGACCTCCCTTGGCCTTTTCGGGTCCGTGGCAGTCGTAGCACTCCGCCGCGAGGAGAGGGCGGATCTCGTTCTCGAAAAATTTCAGCGCTTCGCGGTCGTCCGCCGCCGTGGCGAAACCGAGGGTGAGTAGCGGTAATGTCAGGGTAAAAAACTTCATTCTGCGGGGGCGGTTTGAATCCAAAGGGTGGGGGCGGGGGAGGTGGGATGCTCTTTCGAGGCAAAGGCGTGGACGAGGCCCTGCTTGTCGGCTTCGCCGGTCTCGCGGACGATGATGAGGCTGACGAGTTCGCCCCGATGCAAGCGGAGGAAGTCGGTGAGCGCCTCCGAGCGAGTCTCGATGAGGCCGTTGGGCGAGCCCTTGCGGATCTCAAAGGTGGCGAGGCGGCGGGCGGTCGTCTCGGAGAGCGCCTCATCGACAAGGGGGCCGGCGTTTTCCCAGAGCAGGGACTGCTCGCTCCAGTCGGTCGCATTTTCCTCGACGATCCCGTAGACGGCGAAGCGCGAGTCGGGGACGAGGGAGGAAAAGCCGAGGCCGCTCGATTCCATTTTCAGGGCCAGCCTCGCGTCGCGGATCTGTGCCGGTGTGAAGGCGGAAAGGTCGAAGGTGAGGAGCGCACGCCGTTCGTTGTTCGCCGCGAGATCGGTGTGTTTCACCATCAGGAGCGGATGCCCGCCGGTGGGGCCGTGGTCGTCGCCGCGCCGCACGTAGGCATCGCGTCCGAGACCGATCGCGGTGGAGACGGGCGTCCAGTCGTCGCCGGGGGAGGGGATGGGCTCGGACCGCCTCACTTCCTGATCCTGGCCGGGTTGCGGATCGGTCGCTCCGACGAGGGAGTGACCGGCGAAGAGATGTTTGGCCTCGGGTGAGTCGCCTTGCCGCACTTTGACTTCGCCTTCGAAGACGAAGACATTTGAATTTCCCAGGGGGGTCGTCGTGACGCCGAATCGGGTGCCGAGGTCTATCACTTCCATCTTCGGGGTATCAATCGTGAAACCGTGCGCCGATTCCGGCACATCGGCAACGACGGACCCCTCGACGAGGCGGCACTTCATCGCGGACTCGACCACGAGAATGCTCGGGGCCTCGAGCGTGACGGTGGCTCCGCTCTTGAACTGGATCGTGGCCATGCCCTCCATCAGAGCGAGGGTCCCGGGGACGAGTCCGGCACCCTCGACGGTGGGCAGGTCGGATCCCGCCCAGCGGCAATCTTTCGCCTCAATGAGGGTGGCGACGTGGTTGTCCGCGCGGCGGTCGGCCATGAGAAAAAGTGTCGCACAAAAGAAGACGAGGGCGGCAGCGGCGCTGAGCCAGAGGAAAGGGCGGGCGGGCGCTTTTGCCGCTACGGCGGGCGCTGTCCCGGCGAAGAGGGAGGGGAGAGCTTCGCTCCCGGTCTCGAGGAGGGCGTGGATCCAGCGTTTTTCCACGTACTCGCGACGCAGTTCCGGATCGGTGATGACCGCCTGCTGGAGGGCGTCCCACTCCACCTGAGAGAGTTGACCTTCAAAGGATCGATCGATGTTATCGCGGTGGTTCATGTGGTGGGCGCGTTGAGGCGGGCGGTGACGCAGTCGCTGAGCGCGGCGCGGACGCGGCTGAGGAGTTTGTACACGGCGGCCTCGGTGCGATCGGTCTCCGTCGCGATGGAGGTGATGTCGTGGTCCTCGTAGTAGCGCAGGAGGACGAGGCGTCGCTGATTTTCCGGGAGTTGTTTGAGACATTCCTCGAGCGCCTCTGACCGGGCTGAATACCGGTCGGACTCCCGATCGATCTCGGCGGCGACTGCTTCGAGGAAGGCGGGGTCGGTCGAGTAGAGCGGTTTGCGCTTGGCGCTGCGGCGGTAGTTGAGGATCTGGTGCAGGGCGATGCGGCGGGCCCAGGCGATGAAGTGGGTGCCGGGCTCGAAATGGTCGAACTGTTTCCACATCGTGAGCTTGCAGCTCTGGATGATGTCCTCGGCGTCGTGCCTGTCGTTCACGAGGGCATAGACGTAGGCCGCGAGGGATTTCTCGTGTTCGTTGAGGAGGAGGAGGTAGCTCTCCGCCGCCTGATCTGGACCGGTGTCTGCCATTTCTGACAAGCCTAAGGTCCGGCGCGGATATTTTTGGACAAAAACTTTCGTTTTTTTCCCACGGGGGACTTCGCCCGAGTTCACCCCCGTGGACGCCCAATGAGAACATTGGCATGTTCCGGGTCTGCTCACGCGGCCGAAGCCCTTGGAGTGACAGCCTCTTCAGCCGCTTCAAGACAGAGTAGGCAAGCCTCACCCGCCTTGAGTCGATAGCCTCATGAACGTTCAACCTTTAATCCAGATTCGGAGTGGCGCTTCCCGGTGAGGCTGCCGATCTTCGGACGTTAGTCGAAAGAAGGGGCCTCCGATTACTGAACGGATAGAACTAAAGTCATCGGGGATCTGGTCCCCAATCTTTGTGCCTTTGTGTGAGCCCCTCCTGTCCCAACCCCGCATGCGACCGTCGCCCATCTTTCGATCCGAATCGGGATGACCCTCTTGACTGCAATCCGTAACCCTGTTGCGAAATAGATCGCGAAGGGAGCGCTTGCTTGTCGTAACGAAGAAGGTGACGCCGGGGGAAACGAGCGCGATTTTTCTGATGCAGGGAGAGAGTTTCGTTGTTGCCCCGAAAGTCCAGAAACTCAGAAGACGAATGTGCGGAATAGCAGGAATCATCAATCTCGCCGATCAGGGAGCGGTCTCGCCGGGGGCTCTCGAGCGGATGGCGAAGGCTATTGTCCATCGCGGGCCCGATGAGGAGGGATTTCTGATGCGGGCGGGCCTCGGGCTGGCCTCGCGGCGGCTCAGCATCGTCGGGCTGGAGGATGGGCAGCAGCCGATCTTCAACGAGGACGGCACGGTCGCGGTGGTCTACAACGGGGAACTCTTTGACTACCCCGAACAGCGTCGCCGTCTCGAAGGGCTCGGGCACGTCTTCCGGACCCGCTGCGACACCGAGATCCTCGTGCATCTCTGGGAGGAATACGGGCGGGACCTTTTCAATCATCTGCGGGGTCAGTTTGCTTTCGCGCTCGTGGATTTCAGGCAGGGAGTCGTCATTCTGGCGCGCGACCAAGTCGGAATCTGTCCGCTCTATTGGGCGCAGCGAGGGGGGAAACTCTATTTTGGCTCCGAGATCAAGGCCCTGCTCGCCTCGGGGGAGGTCGCTGCCGCGCTTGATCCGCTCGGGGTCGATCACGTCTTCAGCTTCTTTGCCGTGGGGACCCGGCGCACGATGTTCGAGGGGGTTTCCGCGGTCCTGCCGGGTACCTTTCTCGAAGTGCGGCTGCCGGACGCGGCGCGGCACGGCGAGGTGACGGAGAAGACCTACTGGCGACTCGATTTTCCGGATCAGGGAGAGGAGGCGCGCGGCTCTCCCGCCGCTCTCGTCGAGGAATTCGGGTCTATTCTGGAGGAGGCGGTGCGGCTGAGGCTGCGCGCCGACGTTCCGGTCGTCAGCTACCTCTCGGGCGGAGTCGATTCCACTACTGTCGCCTCACTCGCGAGTCGCCGCCTCGGGCACCCTATCCCGACTTTTACGATACGGATCGATCATCCCCGGCTCGACGAGACCGATCGCGCCCTGCTCGCGGCGAAGCGAATCGGGAGCGAGCCGACTGTGATCACCTGCGGGGAAAAAGAGATTGCAGACGGCTACCGCAATCTCGTCATTGCCTCGGAGTGCCCCGTCATCGACACCTCGGCGTCGGCCATCTATCAGCTCGCCACGGCGGTGCACGATGCCGGCTACAAGGTGGCGCTGAGCGGCGAGGGGGCCGACGAGGCGCTCGCCGGCTATCCCTGGTTCAAGGCGAACCGTTTCATCGCGCCCTTTGACCGATTCGGCGACGGCTGGCGTCGCCTCGTCTTCGGGACGGCGTCGACCCACCCGTGGCAGCGCTACCAGGAACGCTACCGGCAGATGGGAGGTTATCACGCGATGTCGAACCTCTATGCCGCCTGCAGCCTCTCTGGTGACGGGGTCTACACGCGGGAGTTCGAGGGGCGTCTCGGGGGGCGGACGGCGGCCGATGACCTCGTCCTCGACCTGGAGCGAATGGCGCGCTGGGATCCCCTCAACCGCTCGCTAGCCCTCGGCTATCACGTGATGCTGCCGGGCCTGCTGATGACGCAGAAAGGTGACCGTCCCGCGATGGCGAACTCGGTGGAAACGCGATTCCCCTTTCTCGATCTCGACCTCGTCGAGTTCTGTGCGCGGCTCGGTCCCGAGTTCAAGCTCAAGAGCCTGCGGCGCGACAAGGACATCCTGCGGAGCTTCGCCTCGGGATTTCTTCCGCCCGAGATCGCGAACCGACCCAAGAGCATCTTCAGGGCCCGCTATTCGGGATCGTTCCTCCAGCCCGAGCCCGCGTTCGTGAAGCAACTGCTGAGCCGGGAGTCGCTTGAGAAGACGGGCTGCTTCGACCCGGTCAAAGTTCACAAAATACGCGAAAGCCTGCGACGCTACCCTTCCTCACTGCCGCCGCACATGGGGTGGGAAGTGAGTTTTGTCGGGGTCGTCGCGACCCAGATGTGGCATCATCTTTTTCTCGGTGGCGGACTCTGCGAGCTAGACCCGTGGAGCCCTTGAGAAAAGGGGGGCGGTTTGTCGGGGATCTCCCGGGACCGCTAAAACGGCATCTTCCCGCCGCCGAGCTGCTTCATCATCTGGCTCATTTTGCCTTTGCTGCGCATCATCTTGCGCATCTGGCCGAATTGTTTGAGGAGCTGGTTGACCTGGGTGACGCTGACGCCGCTGCCGAGGGCGATGCGGCGGCGGCGCGAGGCTTTGATGATCTCGGGCCGGGTGCGCTCTTTGGGGGTCATCGAGAGGACGATGGCTTCGGTGCGTTTCATCCGTTTTTCATCGAGGTCGACGCCTTTGAGTTTGTCGCCGATGCCGGGGAGCATGCCGAGGATGCTCTGCATGCCGCCCATGCGATTCATCATGCGCATCTGGGCGAGGAAGTCGTTGAAGTCGAAGTTCGACCCTTTCATCCGCGCGGCCATGCGGAGAGCTTCGTCTTCGTCGATGGCCTCGGCGGCGCGTTCGACGAGGCCGACGATGTCGCCCATGCCGAGGATGCGTCCGGCCATGCGGTCGGGGACGAAGGCTTCGAAGTCGGAGAGTTTTTCCCCCACACCGACGAACTTGATGGGGCGGCCCGTGACGCTGCGCATCGAGAGGGCGGCCCCGCCGCGGGCGTCGCCGTCGAGCTTGGTGAGGACGATGCCGGTGATGCCGATGATCTCGTCAAAGGTCTTGGCGACGTTGACGGCCTGCTGGCCGGTGGCGGAGTCGGCGACGAGCAGGGTCTCGCGCGGGGCGAGGAAGCGGTGGAGTTGCTTGAGCTCTTCGATGAGGGCTTCGTCGACTTCCTGGCGGCCGGCGGTGTCGAAGATGGTGACGGTACCGCCCTGGTCTTCGGCCCATTTGAGGGCGGCTTTGGCGACTCTGAGCACATCGGTCTCGCCGGGTTCGGGGCGGTAAACGGGGATGTCGATCTGTTTGCCGAGGGTCACGAGCTGCTCGATCGCGGCGGGGCGGTAAAGGTCGCAGGCGACGAGGAGGGGGCGGCGCCCTTCTTTGCGGAGATGGAGGGCGAGCTTCGCCGAGGTGGTCGTCTTGCCCGCGCCGTTGAGGCCGACGATGAGGAGACGGGAGGGGGGATTGAGATCGAGGGGAGCGGCGTCACCGCCGAGGAGCGCGGCGATCTCGTCGTTGAAGATTTTGACGATCTGCTGCCCCGGCTGGATGCTGCGGAGCACGGTCTCGCCGAGGGCTTTCTCTTTGACCCTGGCGATGAAGTCCTTGGCGACGGAGAACTCGACGTCGGCCTCGAGGAGGGCGAGGCGGACTTCGCGGAGGGAGTCCGAGATATTCGACTCGGTGAGCTTGCCGAGGCCGCGGAGTTTTTTGAAGGTTTCCTGGAGGTTGCCGGAGAGATTGGAGAACATGGTGGGCGGTGGGCGGTGGGCGGTGGGTGGGCGCACCTTGTGTAATTCAAGTTACAGCGACGGGGTGGCGGTGGGGGACTGGGTCTCGGGGGTGGATTTGCTGTCGTCGGTGCCGGTCGTTTCATCGGCGGGGAGGGGATCGTTTTTACCGGGAGCGGTGGCGTCAGAGGAGAGGTAGTCGACGATTTGTTTGATCTGGAAGGTCCAGCCGATCACTTCGTTGTCCTTGGAGCCGGCGTGGCGGAAGGTGAGCTGCACTCCGCAGGTGTCGAGCCGGAGCCGCTGCGGGACCTGATAGGTGAGGAGACCGGTGGCGGTATCAAACTGGTGCGGCACTTTGCCGAAACCGGTGACGCGCAGGACGAGGCTCGCGGGATCGACGCCGGTGAGCTTGGAGAGGTCGATCTCGATGAGGGGCAGGCGATTGCCGACGACGCTGTTGGCAGGCGGTCTCACGGTGACGAGCGGGGCCTGCTCTTCGCCGGTCTCGGTCCTGGATTCGGCGAGGAGTTTGCGCCCGGCCGAGGTCACGCTGCCGCCGCCGAAGTCGAGCGCGGGATCGAAGTTCGCGAGGGTGGTGCCGTGGACCACGTAGCGACCGACCTCCATGTCCTCGACGTCCCAGCTGGTCTTTTTGCCGTTCACGGTGAAACACGCTTCGTAACCGAAGCTCTTCGCGAGTTCGAGGGCGCGGTCGCTGTAGATGCCGTAGGGGAAGGCGAAGGTCTTCACGACAGCGCCGGTGTCGCCGAAGGTCTGCTCGAGGAAGTGGTACGATTCCTCGAGTTCCTGACGCAACCAGGCGTCGTAGTCGGCCTCGGAGCGTCCGCCGCGGCGGGACATGTTCTGGTGGCTGATGGAGTGGCTCGAGAGAGTCGCGCCATTGGCCGCCAGTTCGCGGATCTCGTTGTGGGTGAGGGAGCGCCCCCCGACGCCGACATAGTTTTTGTATAGAAAGACGGTGTAGGGATAGCCGAACTCTTTTAGCACGGCCATGGCGAGGGTGTGGGTCGCCTTCCACCCGTCGTCGATGGTGAGGAGGACACTCTCGGCGGGGATGTCGGCCTTGGCCTGCTTCCAATCGAGGAACTGGCGCATGCTGATGACAGGGAGCTTGGCATCTTTGATCGCCTGCAACTGATTCCGGAAATCATTGATGTTTAGGATCATGTCATTGGTCGATGAGCCCTCGGTGAAGTCGTGGTAGCCGAGCACGGAGACGCGGGCCTCTTTGTTGATGACGGGCTCCATTTTCACCGGGGCCGGCGGAGGCGGGATATCAGCTCCGGCGAGGGGCTCGCGGGCGGCGGCTTCCTCATCGGTCTCGCGGTCGAGGGCGCTTTTGACCGTCTCGAGGTAAGGCTTGACCTTTTCGCAACTGGTCAGGAAGAATCCGGCATTGAGGGCGACGGCTAGGGTGAGCAGGGAAAGGATCGGAAGTTTCATGGGCAGGGGCAGGGGCATGGTCAGGGGCAGGGGCAGGGGCAGGGGCAGGTCGCGGTTGGGAGTTGGGACTCCTTGCTCCGGAAGTCTTGAACATAGGCTCGATTGACCCCTTTCAAAACGGGAATTCTCCCTCGCGGAAGCAACCGTCCTGCATGACGTCAACCGTTGTCGCCCGGGTTACCTGGAATGCATTTTTGAGCGAATTGTCGATTTTCCCTCCTTTTTCGTGATAAAAGGTCTCCCTTTCTCAAAAAAGAGCTTTGCAGAGCGTCGCTATTTCGGATATCTAAAGAATCATGATAATTCGGTTCGTTTTCCTGCTCGGCCCGATGTTTCTCTTCATCGGCTGCGAAACGACTGAGCCGGCGGTGAAGCGAAATTACATCAGTTCCTACCGAGGAATGGCTGAAGACTCGAGTTCCGCGATCAACAAATCTCTCGTGAAGAAGAGCGATCCGTCCGCGCTTCGAAAATACACGAAGGTGATGATCGAGGACGTGAAGGTCATCCCGGCAAAGAATCTGCCCGCCAAACAAAAGACAGCGACACGCGAAGAAGGGGAACGTCTCGCGGAGGCCTTTGAAGAGACCCTGAAGAAGGAGTTCAGTCCTCACTATCAGATCACCAATCGCCGCGGCAGCAACACGCTCCTCGTCCGCGCCGCGCTGACGGACTTGCAGCCGAGCAATCCCGGAGTCTTTGTCTTTAACTACCTCCCCTACACAGGAGTGCTGACGACGGGGCTGACTCTCGCGACGGGCAAGACTCCCGGAGCGGGCAGCACGTCGATGGAGGCGGAGGTGCTGGACTCTCTCTCTCGCCGTCAGCTCTATGCGATCATTGATCAGTTCAAGGGCAGCAAGTTCCAGCCGGGCGGCATCGAGAAATGGGGCCAGACCGAGAGTGCGATGCGTTCCTGGAGCCGCAAGATCCGGCTCGGGGTCCAGGGGACGAAAGTGGAAGAGCCCACCCCGGCCGCCAAACGATATTTCCGCCCTGCCGAGGAGAGTAAGACGAAGCCTTCGGGTAAGCCTTCCGCGAAACCAACCGGAGAAAAGAAAAAGCTCTGGGTGCGGAAATCCGACTGAGACCCGGCAGTCTGTATTTTACTTCGTGATGGGCATGATGTCCTCTTCCCGCCCGTAGACGGTGATGACGTCGCCGCTGAGAATTTTCTCATCGGGTCCGGAAGCGCCGTTAAGGATTCGCCCTTGTGGCTGATGCCGAGCACGATGATTCCCCTGTCGTCGGGCCGCGACTCGCGCAGGCTCTTGTTCGCGAAGGCGCACTCGTCGGTGACATCCACTTCGGAGATGCAGTAGCCCGAGGCGACGCGGAGGATGAGTTCGTAGTCCATCGCGTGGATGACGCCTCCCCGCTCCAGCGATTTGCGAATGGCGCTGTCGAGGAGCCGCTTTACGAAGGGGAGTTTGGCGAAGAGCAGAAACGCGACGAGCCCCCCGACGATGAGGGAGATGGTGACGATCACGAGGAGGGCAAGAAGTGAGCCCATAGGTCGCAGTATCGTTCAGCCGAAGCGGCTTTTGACAGAGAACTTTGCCCGCGGGTCTCAGGAATATCGGACCGGCAAACTTTTTCACAAAGGGAGTTCAAAGGGGAATGGCACGGAAATAAAGCGGTTTTTCGATGTCTAGTGGCATCCCCGCGAAGTGGTAGGGACGCCTCGCCGAGGCGTCCCTACCAGAACAATCAGGCGGCCAACGATCGGGCGGCGGCAAAATCCGCTTATTTCCGCGCCGCTCAGGTCAGAGGGATTTGTCAAGAGTGTGAAATTATGGTTATATTAAAAAATATGGCTACATCAAGCGACGATAGTGCTTTTCCGAACCTGGCTCAGACGCCCGGTAGTGTTCCGGGGCGTGATTACACGGGCCTCACCAAGCGTGAGTATTTCGCAGTGCATCTGTTCGAGGGCGTCATCGCCCGGCTCAGTGTGAACTGCACGCTGCAGGACAAGGCGAAATATGCGGTGGAGGCGTCGGATGCGCTGATCAAAGCGCTGAGCGCCGCGTCCGGGGAGTGATCTCTCAACACTCCCGAGTCGGACCGCGGGCGTCCCGCCCGCTCCGGTGCCTCTGGCCGAGTGCAACGACGGGGCTAGTGAAGCGGGCGGGACGCCCGCGGTCCGGCGTCCGGCGTCCGGCGTCCGGCGTCCGGCGTCCGGCGT
>Ga0105052_10001968_pt1 | contig 26036 bp, 33 predicted proteins | sample FRY03_FD_78094 | JGI IMG/M metagenome (GOLD analysis project Ga0105052, IMG submission 78094) | Freshwater microbial communities from Lake Fryxell liftoff mats and glacier meltwater in Antarctica - FRY-03 | ecosystem: Environmental > Aquatic > Freshwater > Ice > Glacier meltwater ... | reverse complement strand
TCGCCACTTGTTATTATAGAATATTCGCCACCTGTTATTTTAGAATTGTCGCCACCTGCTATTGTAGAATCGTCTCCACCTGCTAGTTCTGAATTGTGACCACCTGTTAATATTGAACCTTCATAACCTGCTAGTTCTGAATTGTCGCCACCTGTACGAATTTGAGCCATATTTGTTTAACTAAAAATTAATCTACTTTATAAGGTTGTGTTCTAAATCTAAATTGATAGGGTTTATAACAATCAATTAAATTGCCTGCTTCGTCTACCATAATTCCAGTGTCATCTTCTCTAAAAAAAGTAGGGCACAAATCTATATTATCCACCTTTGGGCTAATTACATTGTTTTCCTTCTGGGTCTCTAAAATTTCAGGTACAGCCTCAGGTACAGCCTCAGGTACAGCCTCAGGTATTAATTCAGCTTGGTACATAGTTGTTTCAACATATCCTATGGGTACTGTTATTTGATGTTTCAATAATGTTGAAAAAAATAAAATTATAATCGCATTAAACATAATATTGAATTAAAAATTAATTTTCTTTCTTTCTTTCTTTTTGTTATATGAATCTAAATGCCTTTGTTGCTCCCTTTCTACAAGACGTTTTATTATTTCTCGAGCCTCTGGGTCTGTAGTCTTTAACCAGTCTTGTGCTGATTTTTCTAAAACTACTTTTTTACTTTTAATAGACTCTTGTAATTCTATAGCTAACAGTCTAATTTCTGTTTTAGATAATTTACTCATCTGTGGGCTTATATGTAAAAGATAAGTTTTTGTTTAAAACCTTACGAACAGGTTTACTTTTTTTGCGGGTCAAGATCCAAAATAGTGTTACAAAGGCTATTACTATTCCTAATCCCGGGCTTAAAAAAATTTCTATAATATTCATTTTATTAATCTAATAGCATCTAAAATATCTTGTCTAGGAACCCTTAAATAATAAATAACTGTTGCCATAATAGAACCTATTATTGCTGGCAATATTGCATATAAAAATATATCAATCATATTCGTGGTTTGTAATTTTAAAATAAGAAAATGTGTGATCTAAAACATAGTTTTCTAGCCCCTCCCAAGTTAAATCAAAATCTTCTGCACTTTCTACATCCCAAAAATCTTCAACAATACCCTGTATTATTTGTAATGCATAATCTTCATCTATGTCTGGACGCCCTGTTTTTAAATATTCTATTGCTCGTGTTATTAACTCTTCATTTGCTAATAATGTGTCGAACAATCGTTTACTGCAAAAAATATTGTCCTCCGCTGTAAATCTAAACTTAAGCGTATTCTTAACTTGCACAAGTAAATAGCCCATCCGTAAAGCCTTTTTAACCTCCATCATAGTTACTTCTTTTAGTGTGAACATCTTAGTAGAATTTAGCTCTTCCCATTCGAAGTCTTGGTAATGCATAAAATGAAATATAAATAAATATACTTTAATATACATATATAAAAAACGTTTGTCAAGTCTTTTTTATGTTTTCCCTAATATTACTTAAAATTATTTCTGTATCGCTAATCAACACAGATGTAAAAACGTCATCCAACATATCATAATTATCTAAGTAATTATTTCCTAGCGCGTGATCTTTATAGTCTATTTTGAGTAGTAATATTAGATCTAGATAATTTGACAATAAACCGTGGCAGTATAAAATTTCAATATCTCTTGCCATATCTTCAAGGTTATGTAAGCTGCTCTCAATCTCAGGCAATATCTTTTGTATTTGCTGAATTACAGATAGTTTGTTAATCATAAATTTTATCTTTGTAAACTTCATTAGATGATAATATCTTTGCTTTTTGAGACTGAAAATATACTTCGCAATAGCTATAACCATTTGCTTTCTTTGTTTTAGGAACTGTTATTGTTGCTTTAAAATCATATTCCCTATTTAATTCATTGTTTGGTTCTTTCAAAAATCTATGTAAAATAATCACTTCTGTCGAATCTTGCATAAAGGACGCGCTACCTCCTATATCTTCCATAAAAATTAGTTTATGTGTTGGAATCTTTCTTGGATGAGCAATTATCAACACTGCTGTTTTATAATCTTTTGTAATTTTAGCTAAGATTTTTAATGCATCGGCTTGCGCTTGAATAACATTTTCACCACTTAAAAAATAACCAATATGGTCTACTATTATTAAATTATATTTAAGACTTTGCTCAGATATAATCTGAACTAGTTCTTTTAAGTTTTTTACATCTTCTTGTAAAAGAATCTCAATAAGCCCATCGTCATAACCTATATCTGATTCTGTAAGATCTTTATATGCTTTATTTAACCTTACGCTTGCTAAACTTAAAACAATATTTATATCTGGTTCTAATGCGATATATAAAACTTTTTTTCCTTGTTTACGCACATTATCAGCAAAATTGCAAGCTAAAGTTGTCTTACCTGTGTTTGTATGTCCAGTAAGAGTATAAAGGTGCCTAGGTAAGAAACCACCTATGCATTTATCTAAATCAGTAAAACCAGTTGAAGCGGCTTTTTTTTCTAGTTCTCGCTGTTCCAAAACTGCTTCTTTTAATTGTGAAATGGATCTAACTTTCAACTTTTAATTATTAAAAAATATTACTTAGGTAGTTTGACAGTTTCTAATTCTGTAAAGATTCTTCTAATGTGTTCCATTGGGTTATATTGGGCAGGAAACTTTTTAGCTTCAACATCTTTTATCATAAAGTTTCGTATAGCTGCTATATGATTCTTATATCTTTTGCCGCTGCTTTCCATGTATGTTTGTACTTTCTCATAGTATCTATCAACAAGATTAATGGATATTTCATATTTAATTAAATTCAAACTATTAACAATACTTAAGTAGTCCTTTTGTGTTCTATTGTATTTTGTAATCTTTGAGGGAGTTGCAGCCTTTGTTTTTTTTGAAAAATTGCTTCTTTTAGTAATTTGTTTAGTAATACCTTGTTTAGTATGTACATTTTTTAATGTATCCCCCCTACCATTTTTTAATGTATCCCCCCCCATTGTTTCATATACCCCTTTACTACCATTATTTACAGTGTCATTAGCTTGCCTGTCAGTAGATTGCGGAAAAATAGCATCTGTAGCATCTATACCATGTATCAATAAAAAATATTCGCTAGATAGTGTAATACTTTCTCTCACATATTTATTCTTATCAGCATAAATTCTTACAATGTACCCTTTTTGTTCTAGCCCTGTTAGTAAATTTGTGACACTAAGTGGATTTAGCAAGCCTAAACTAGCCGCTAAGAATCTGTTACTTGCAAACATTTTACGCTTGTTGCTTACAAAGCTGTATATTATTCCTATAAGAGCCTTTTCTGTAAATTTTAAGAAAGGATCTTTTAATGTCATTGTAGGGATATTAATTGTCCTTACAAAGTCTGTTGCATCTCGTTGCGATTTAGTATTCGTGGTCTTTAATTGATCTTGGTAAAACTGCTGTATTTTTATATCCATAGAAGATGTTGTAACGCTACCTAAAGGAGAGTACAGCGAAATCTGTGGGAAAAACTGTACCCTCCTTAAGATATATAATTAGAAATTATTTTTGAAAATTTTGCGCCACATATTGTCATAAATATAATTTATTCTTTTCTGTTAAAGAAGTCAACATCAAAAAATATAATAAAACTATAGGACTGTTTTAGTTTAGAGGTCAATGTTTTTTAAGTTCATGTCATCAGAGAGACTAGAAGGTAGCTGTTTTAAATTTGTATGCTCTAGCAGTATGATGTTCGGTAAGTTATCCCAGTCCGGCTTAAATAAAGCCTGTGCATTTAGTAGCGCTATGTTTTTATTAGCTAGGTAAGCTTCGTAAAAGTCTGGTAGCCTTTCTTTTAAAAAACTAATATTTTGATCTGGATATTTCTGGTCGTGCCACCAATAAAGATGGCAGCCAGCACATAAAGTATACGCATTATTAAAGGTCCATCTAAACCGTAACTCGCGCCTTGAAATAATATGGTTACATTGCAAGTTTTCGATTTTTCCGCATCTCAAACATCTACTATCTCGCTCTCTAACCAATTTAGCAAACAAAGTATCACACCTGTTTTTTATAGGTGTATTAGACTTTTTACGTCTATTTTTTTTTGCCGCTTTTTTACTAGATTCTGTGAAACACGTGGAACTACAATATTTCCGCAAAGTTTGCGTTTTTATAAACTCTCTACGGCAATTTTTACATTTAAAAACCTTAGTGATCATTTATTATCTAGTGCATTCATTAAATAAATGAAGTATACAAAACCAGCCATAAAGTACAGCAGATCATTTGGTATAGTTAAATTAAGCAGTTGAATAACTAAATATGCTATCAAACATATTAATGTCGCTTTTATAAAATTCTCTACCGCTTTCGTCTTAATATCAATAAAAAATCAGATAAGTCTCTTTTATTCGGGCAGTTTGTTTATTTGAAGTAAAATACTATCCTTCTGGTCTAATTTACCATCTCTATTTCTGTCATAATTAGTTGCTAAATATTTTAAAATTTGTCCTGCTATACCTGTTAATAGTGATACTAGCCCGATGATAAATTGATTATTACCTGTATAACTTTCTGATAAACTTAAAAAAGCACCTATCACAATAGCTATTATTAAAAACCAATCATACTTAAATAAACTTCTAGCATAATCGGATTTAAAATACTTATCAATGAAAGCGTGATATTTACCTATTATGCCACTTACTTTTACTTCTTGTGTTATTGCTGTAACTATAACTTCGCTTATAATGTCTGTGTTAGGTAGGTATACACTGCTTTCCTCGATGGTCTTTAACTCTAAAGCCACTTTGTTTAATTGCTCGTTTAGAGATTTTTTTTCACTATTTAAACCAAACAGTAACTTTTCTACTTCAACTTGTCTAGCCGTTTCTTTTTGTAAGTTTAAAGCCATTAATTCATTTTCTTTTGTTTTTGCATCAGCTTCAATCTTTATCTTTTCAGCCTCTAACTTAGTTATTTTGTCTGTTAAATCCTTAACTTGTTTTGTATCGTCTATTTGCGGTATTGAAGTGTTATTGTTAGCTTTAATTATTAAAATCTTTCCTACAATAGAACCGCTTTCAAATTCAGCTTGTAAATCTTCCCATCTTGAATAACTGTTAAATTGTGCTATTTGTTGCCATGCATTTTCTGTATACCAGTCATTCATGCCAGCCTCTTTTGCTACATTAGATATACCCCATCCGGATTTTACAATTACTGTATTCATATTAGGATTATTAATAATTATTGGTGAACTAAAAAACTGTTTTATATAAGGTTCTGGATCTACATAACGCCCATTTATCATTAAGCCTAAGTGCAAATGAGCACCAAATGAATACCCACTTTCGCCGCAAGAACCAATTAGCTCTCCCTCAGAAACATACCTAGCAGCACCATTAAAGTTAGAAAGATGAACATAAAACCAAGCGCCAGTAGTTCCATTCAGTTGTATATATTTGCCTCCAAAACTATCTGTAGCAGGTATCATATACCCGCTTTCAATTGCGTAGCAAGATTGATTAATGCTTTCTATTGTAACTAAGTCTATTCCTGGATATTGTGCCCTTAAGCCACCTGAAGCTATATGAGCACTGTAGTCTTGCTTAACCCCTACAAACGTTATTTCTAATTGTTTATTTAATGGACTTTTCATTATTATTAGTATATCACTTTTGAATATTTGTTATCACTAAAGATAAGCCACCTACTAAAACTGCTATTAATATAACTTCTATTGTTTTAAAGACAACTGTTTTAACAATGTTATTATCTTTATCTTTTAGCTCTATCAAGTTTGCAATCTTATCAATCTTATCAGAAAAAATATTAAGATTATATTCTTGTTGACCTTGTTTTTCTTGCATCTTTTTAATTATCTCATTTTTTAAATAATTAACTTCTTTATCTTGAGCTTCTAATCTTGAGTTTACGTTTTGTTGACTAACTTCTAGCATTCTTAAAGCTCTATTCCAATCAGTAACACCTCGATTAATTTCGTCTGTTCTTTTTATTTGGTCCGTTTTAAAGCTCGCTAACTCAGTCGTCTGTGTAACTGTAAGAGCTGCAATACTTATCTCTACTCGTTTTGTTGAGTCTTGAAAGCTCTTTATAAGATCTTCTAGCTTACTTGCGAGTACAGCAACTTGGATTTGCATATTATTTACAGCCTGTGCATTTTGTCCTATGCTATAATCTCGACTCATGGTTTGCGGATTTGATGTTTCCATTTTAAATTTATGTTTAATTTTACTAATTTATATAATAATTACATTTTACTAAATTACATTCGATACGCCTATTTATTTACGTTTTCTTGATGCGCTTTCTCTAAATATAAAATATTTAAAAAAAACCGTTACTAATGGGTTTGGTAAAAAACCTGAAGGATCATAAATTTCAACAGTAAGAACTAAATCTTTCTTGTTTACCTTGGCACTAACTGTACCAAGATAAGCTGCTCCAATAATAAAACTTGCAGGTGCTGATGCATAATACTTATTTGCAGGTAATTTATAAGAAACATTTATCATAGGTTCGTAACCTAACGCATGTTCTATTGTTATAGTACCTACTTCTGCTCCAGCTGCTTTTACCACTTCTGTAGTATTAGTATCAAATATTAAAAAATTCTTAGATTCTGATACTTGAAATGCTCTTTGATCATCTGATACAAGGGAATATCTGGAAATATTTTTATTGTTATTTTGTGTTAAATTCATTATTTCGCTGCCTCTCTAAATAGTAAATAATAAATTTCCACTATCTGAACCATAGTTTTTGTAAATGATAATTCTTGTTCATTTATTCCAAAATTTACAAAAGGACTATCACCACTAGAAGCACCAGTATTAATCATATAATTTAATAGATTCCATCCTGTAGGTAGCCCTGCCGACCTTGCAAAGGCAAAACAAGTTGGTATATAGCCTAGCTTAAGAGGTATTATAATAGTCTGAACTTCAAACGGGGCACTCTTAGGAATAACTGCATATTTTCTATCTACGATTCTAAAATTAAAGTCGTCTCTAGTTTGAAAAATCTGCTTATCTTGCGACACTAAGCTGTCTTTTGGTACAGCTGGATTATTAACGGTTTTACGTTGCATCAATTCATCAAAACCTGCTTCTTTATAATTATCTATCGGTTTATACTGATTTACCATTTATCTGTTCTCTAAATAAAAAAATCTTTATAGTTAATGGAAAGCCAAATGTAGTAAAGGCAACCAAACCATCTAAAAAAACGTTACAAAATATATCAGTACTTGTACATCTCATATTAACTGAATATGAGCCTCGATAACCAAAGCTTGTAACAAATACCTTAAACAAAGGGCAGGGACTAAAATATTCATCATTATTGAAACTAGCCTCTGCCAAGAAAACAGGTTCATATCCTAACTGATGTGGCACACTATTAATATATAAAAAAGAACCTAATGTGGGATTACTATCAAAGTTACTGGTATCTACTACTAAAAATTTAACCTCATTTATAGCTTGTAATGACCTATCTGTAATGAGATCTAATGAACGCAAGTTTTCTGCCATAAATCCTTGTTTAGACATTGCTCTTATCGGTCCATTTGGTCCATTCTGACTATTGGCAGTATCTCGTCTAAAGTCTTGGCTAAACCCTGCGCCCCTTATATCTTGTACTGGTTTTGGTAGTACACTTTTTTGTAATATAGTTTGTCCCATCGCAATATTATTTAACGCCCTTTGATACCTTCTGCGGCTTGTGTTTGCAATTCAAAACCAAGCGCATACATAATAAAGTTACCTAAAGTTTCTAATTGTAAACTAATACTTTTGCACTCTTCTCCAAGATCCATATATTCCCAGTTCCACCGGGTTGCTGTGTATGCAGGTAATGTTGTTAATGTAGTATATGTACTACTACCATCTAAAGCATACTTTACGGTTATTGTACTTGCAGAATAATATTGAAAGTGTAATTTCAATACATTTTGCATTCTTATTGCACTGTCTCCTTTATCATAAAATCTGTAATGTTTTGTTTGTGTTATAGAATTTATCGTATTTGTAGAATCATTTATATCTTTATCTGTGTAGAGTGATGGTATCTCTAATTTGAAAACACCACCATTAGTATAGCTTCCAGCATATAAATATTTACCCGTTGTGTCCGTAAAATTTGCAAAGATGCTACCCAATTTTCCTGCTGAATATGAATGGATTTTCCAGTTATTTTGACTAGCATCAAACTCTAAAACACATGAATCTATATCTTGCCCCCTCACATTTATACTTAGATCTTGTAACGCACAAAAATATCTTTCATCTAAACCCCCTGCTGCTGCTAGTATAAAATTACTCTGTGTTATTGCATAAAATAAATCATCATGTGTTTGATCATTCTTAATTACTAAGGATATGTCTGTGGGGTAAGATTGATTAGGGCTTAACATATAAAACCCCCCTTGTCCTAACCAGATTATATTTCCTTTTATATTGACTATCGATTTATTAGATGTGCATCCATAATCAGTAACTTCATTAACATATACTGATTGTGGATCTAACACTAAATAAGTATTATTAGAGAATGCTACAAATGGTCTTCCATTCCCAAATGATGTAACCCCTGTTATTGACTGCGAGGATTCAAAATAGTCTGTACTAACTGCAAAGTCTCCTTGTGCTACTTGACTATAATATACTCTTCTAGGATAAACTGAATTACCGCCTAGTAACATATAAGCACCATTAACTGCTAAATATTTGCCGTCAATTCTCATCTCTACTGTGTCACCGTCCCAAGTATTATTAATTGCAGTTCCTACCGTAACTGTTGTACCGCTTGTATAGGCTGTGATTATATTGCTAGTGGTATCTGTTGTATTAAATATTGTCATCCCTACCATCTCGGCCGTAAATATACTTTCAGTAGTTACTAATGTAGAGGCTGTTGAGCTTGCATCAACAGTTGCTGTATTTCTTCCTGCACCTGTAGCAGCTAAAGGAAACCAGACTTTTGCAAATATGCTTGCTCCTGTTTCTGTAAAATATCTTAGCCATTCTAAAGCTGTAGAACTTGCCATGTAATGTCTCCCTATATAATTATCCATATCAATCTCACTGCTTGTATTCCACTCACTTGCTGCTTGTGAGGTCCACGTGCCCACACCATTTACATATAAAGTACCTTGACATACTGTATGTAAAAAGGTTGTGTTATCTGATTTTATAAATTCTCCTAGGCCTCTAATTGGATTAGCTCCAGTTGATATAGCGTTTAAAAATAGCTGTGAACCTAGCCTATGTGCAGTATTTCCTACTTGTGCTTGTGAAGTGTTAAGCAGTAGTTCAAACTGATTGTTTTCTAACAATCCTGGTGACCTATGATTAATAGAACCACTTAGATCATTTAACGTAAGTACTGCCATTATTATTGTGCATAAAGAGTAGATATATCTTGCTGCTGTTGTTCACCATACTTCTGCTGTCTCTTAAGTTTTAAAGTATTTCTTACTGAATTAAGCTTTGCTAATGCCACTTCGGGTTCATCATTTATACCTGGTAACATGTTTTGTATATAAGACCTTTCTCTATCACTTGCACCTGCTCCAGATAATTCGTTAACTAATTGAGAAGTAGCGAAATTTAACCTAGTTGCTGTTGATGCTCTATCTTTGTCTGCCAAAGGTCCACCAATCTTATCTGCTATTCTTCCTAATATATTTGTGGAACCGAATTGATTCCCATCTGCATTAATCATGGTTTCTATCTCATCCAAGTTAGCTAATTGAAAATCTAAACTACCCATTTTATCTTGCTGCCCTGCTGTCATTTGTGGTCCTTGGTCTTGTGTGCCTAACAAGTTCATTACTAAATTAGCTTGTGCAGGTTCTATCTCGCCACTTAATACTGCCATTGCTAGCATTTGTTTACCCTGTGGTGTTCCTAGCATTCCTAACCCACCTTGAGAATGCTGTTGTCCTCCTCCATACATTGAAGATAGTTCTGTACCGTATCCACCCATATCACCCATATCACCCATGTTACCCATATCACCCATATCACCCATGTTACCCATGTTACCCATATCACCCATACCACCCATGTTACCCATGTTACCCATAGCGTTTGCTTGTTGTGGTTGAAATTGATTAGCAGCTATCCTAGGTGCTAAATATTGTGATGTTTTCATAACTGTTGAATTATTTAAAAGATTATCTAATACATTAGCACCTTGACCTAATACATTAGCACCTCGACCTAATACATTAGCAGCCGCTTCTTTACCTGGAATTTGCCCTGCCCTTAAATCTCCGATCCCTCCTATTGCTCTATCAAATATTTGTTTTCTTCCTATACTTATCAATGGCGCTGGATCTATGCCTGTACCCAATATTCCGGGCGATTTACCTATTAAACCATTAAACACTCCTTCTTTCTGTTTTCTAGCCATATTAGGTAGCTGATTGTATAAAGAAGAATATGTTTTATTAATTTCTGCATATCCTGGTATTCTTTTTAAAGAATCATTTGCATAATCATATATAGCAGCTTTAGCAGCCATGTCTGGTTTAACTAAATCAGCTGTCTGAGCTACTTTTCTGGATGCTGATTTATAAGCATCGTCATTTACAATGTCGAACAAATTACCTGCGTTCAATACTTGTTTTTTTGCGCTACCAGTAACTGGATCTATACTCTCTTGAACAAATTTGTTTAAGTTCTCTTTTACAATATCAGTTTTACTGGTTAACGTATTCAGCCCGCCTGTATTAGCATTTCTGTCAACAAATACACTTGCTTGTTTAAGTATGTTATCAGAATTAACTTGTAGTGAACGAGAGTCCATAGCTTGTAATACTAAGTTTTCTCTATCTTGTCCTAATCGGCTTACTAATTCATCTACACCTGTCTGATTAGTAGGCAGATCATAGGTTTTTAAAGCATTCATTACAGTATTAATATCATTATCAACCCCTTTGCTAACTTGGCCTAATCTAACCGTTTTAGTATTTGTAGTGAATCCTAGGTCTTTAAATTGTTGTCTAACTTTATATTTTTGCTGCGAATTTAATTTGTTTATATCAAAACTATTGCCTTTAGCTAATGTTTCATCTCCTAAATTGTCTACTAACTTTTGTCTCGTTAAAGGTGTTGTAGGTGTTGCCATTGTTGCTGTTTGTATAGGTATAGGTTTAGTTATATCTACACCGTTCAGCCTGGCTGTTGTCGTTATAGTCCCTCTCAAAGGATCATCTATAGGAGTCGCTTGTAATAACTCTTGGTATGCCTGCGGCTTTAATGACTCGTCCAGTCTATTAATCATATTTATTCTTTTATTTACAGGATTGCTACCTAATACACTTGCCATTAATTGATCATCAGTCTTCATTACACCTGTTGGTAACTGTGCCCGCTTTTTTATCAATTCTCCTGAAGCTCTATAAGCCTCATCCATAGCGTTTACTTGCTCGTCTATCTGATTTAATAAAGTACCTTTTGCATCTTTGTTTAAGGGCATTAATCGCCTTTGAAAAACACGGGCTTGTTCTGGATTCACCTCTGCTAATGCAGTTATTACCTTATCTCTATCAGCTAAGCCACTCTCCGAAAAGTTAATCGTTGATTGTCGAGGTGGTAGGTTGTCCACCTGATTTATTCCTGGTAGTTGTCCACTTACCTTGCCACCTTCTCCGCCTACTTCGCTTAATACATCATCAATACGATTGCCTTTGTTTGATAAATATTTAACACCTTTACCTGCTAAGTTTAATGCACCTGATGTTCCTCCACCTGCTACTGTTCCTAATAATGTTGATTGAAGCTCATTTCCTCTTTCAGATTCACCAAATGAAGAAAGACCCCCTGCTGCTCCTCCTCTAACAATCGTTCCTAGTAAACTAGTACCAGCTGCTGGCATAACAGTTGACAAACCAGATGCATAACCCTTTGCCACTTGTAATAGTGGGCTGTCCTTAAACTTCTCGAAGTTGGTATCATCCATGAACATTGCCTCCGAATTAATTTTCCTAGGATCTAATATTGCACCTAGTCCGTCATTCGCTATTACATTTCCAACTTCTGCAGAGGTAGTTAGAAAATTATCTGGTGCACCAAGTAAAGAAGACCCCAAAGAATCTATTGTACCTAAAATACCCCTGGAATCTTTTCGACCTGCAATACCAGTGCCGCCATCATTACGTACTTTAAAACCTTTCTTTTCATTTTTGGCTATCCACTCTGCCGCTTCTTTTCCTTTTAATACTTTTGCCATTTATTTTATAAATTAATAATTGATTAGTACTTCGAAGCCTTAAATGCGCTTAGCTGTGCCCTATCGTAATCGTCTCTATTTATCGGAGCATATCCTGTTGATGCTCTCACTGCATTTATTTCTTCAAAAGTCTTTCGTGGTTTAGAATTAAATTTTGTTCTTGCTTTCTTCACTTCTCTTCCGCTAGCATATACGTCTCCCAATGATTCTACGACCTTCGCAGGGTAAGCCAACACATTGCCTATAGATTTCACTCTATCTGTTGTTGTTGTTGGAATCTCAATTTCTAAATTTCCATAGTCTGGCGTACTGGCTCCACTGTTATCGTTATACATCTGTGATAAATCAGATGTAGAATAATTGTCCATAGGATTTTTGCTACCTTCTCCACCTCCTAGCAGTTTATCTAAAAAGCTTTCTTGTGGTTGCATTAATGCCCCTGTAATCATTTGTTGCGCTGCTCTATCGTCTACTAAGCCCATAGAACCTAAAGTGGCTATTTGTTTTAATTGGTTAAACTGATTCTCACCTAAGTCCAACTGTCCAAACTTATATGAAGTTTTAGGCTTATTTGCTACTTCTCTCCTTCGTGTAAGCTCTTGTTGAATAGCTTGCTTTTCTTGAGCTTGCATTTGTTGTTGCATTTGTTGTTGCATTTGTTGTTGCCCTTGCACTTGTTGTTGCCCTTGCATTTGTTGTTGTGCGTTACGTATCATGTCGTCTAGTTTACTCATTATTTTTTAAATAAATTAGATAAAGTATTACCTATTCCAGAGACATTAGAAGTTGCCCCACTAAAACGATTAGGAGCAGCTCTAGTTCCAGAGACATTAGGAGTTGCCCCCCTTAAACGATCAGAAAAAGCTCTAAGAGTATCTCTCGGATTAGCTGCAGGACTAGCCATATTAGGCATTCTTCTAGGTTCTGATTGTTGGCTACTAAGTTGAGATAATATTGATGCAAAATCTATGCCTGGTGCTTCCGCTCTACCACCGCCACCGCCACCGCCTGATCTAGCAAGTTGCTGTTGTCTAAAGGCTTCGTCTCTATCAGACATTTCTCTTTGCCATTGTGTTTGATATAAATTCTGTAAATTTTGTTGTTTCTGCCCGTATCTTTGCGCTTCTAATCCAGCTAGATCTTGTATTTGTGTATTATAAAAATTCTGAGTTTGTCTATTTGCACCTACTCTAGCCCCTTGTCTTCCTAGCATTCCACCTATATGAGAAAGTCTTGCTGCTGGAGACATATCGCCAGCACCAGTTCCGCCCTGTAATGCATTGAAAATAGTTGGTAAGTATTGAGCTTCTAAATCAGCAGACTCTTTTACAAGAGGTTGTAGTACAGGCTGATTATATAAGTCTGCTATCTGACTTTTAAAATCTGGCATAGGTTGCTGATTCATTGCTTGTATTTGTTGTAGTAACTCTGCTGATGTTGCCATTTTTTTAAATAATAATTAAGTACGATATAAATTAGATAAACTAAATTGATTATTAACGCCCTGTGTTCCTGTAGGTCTTGGGCTAGTCAATGTTGATTTAAATTGATCAAAGGTGGGTAATGTTGGCATAGCTCCTGCTAATGGATTAGTTCCATAGTTAACAGCCTGCTTGTTATACCAATCATTAGTCCAATCTTCTATTTGTCCTTTATAAGCTGACCGCTGTTCTACTCCTTGCCTACTATATGCATCAGCTAAGTCTTGTCTACCTGCTCGACCTCTACCTGACATATACCCGCCGCTTTGTGCTAACCCTCTATTATAGTCATACACTCCGCTGGCTTGTTGTCTTGATAATTCGGGGTTAATTTGACTTGCTGCTAATTGGTCTAATAACTCTGGGCTGAAAACCTGGTCGTATGGCATAACAGAAGAAAATGCAGGTCTAGCAGTAGGAGTTGGTACATTTTCACGAACGTTGTAAACAGGGGAAGGTGTTTGAGCTCTATTACTATATGTTTTATATTCACCGCTATTCATTATGTCATTTTTTATAGCATTGGTATCAAATTTTTGATACCAGTCAAGCCCTTTTGCGTCTGCATCTCTGCCTAATAATTGTCTATATAAACCCTTTACTTCATCTATAGTTGCCATTATCTATTTCTATAAAAAATATTTCCATACCTTCTAGGTATTTTAAGTGTTAGGTCTCTGCCTGAGCTAAGTGGTCTATACTGGCTGATTGAACGTTTCTTTTCCATCTCAAATTTAGTAGTCCAGTAACCAGATTCCTGAAATTCCCGTTTCATCTCATAAGCCCTTGCAGTTGCTCCATAAACAACTGGTGTATCAACTGGTAACTTTAATACATCACCCGAAAGAGTTAAAACAGCTGGTTTTCTAACATATGTAATTTGTAATCCTTTATCTATTTTTGTTGTAAATTGTGGGATAATCCCTATAGCGCTTGTAGCTACTCCAGCTACTGTTATTGTTGTTGTATAAAAGCTCGGTGTAACTCTATAGCCTGATTCATTGCCATTCTGAAAAAAATCATTTTCTAACCTTCTCTCGGCTTGTCTGAAATAACCATCATTGATATCATATTTAACCCCTACAGTCTCTACCACGTATAAATCTGATGCATCTCCACCTAATGTAAACTCTTTTCCTAATACATATATAGTATCACCGTCCCAAGTATTGTTAATTGCAGATTCTAATGTAATTGTTGTTGCATTTGTATAACCGCTTATAACTAGGCTCTCACTGTCTGTTGAGTTATAAACGTTTAATCCTACCATACCATTAGTAAATATAGATGACGTAGCAACTAATGTAGAGGCTGTTGAGCTTGCATCAACAGTTGCCGTTACTATGTGACTGTCTGTATAGGCTGTTTGTTTAAAATCAGCAGGGTATTGTGTTGCAAATTGTGGAAATATAATATCTCGGTATATTTCATTAATAAAATCACCTATATCTGTTTCTGTGACATCCCGGCTAGTTTTCCAGCCATCTACATCACTGTAATATTTTAAATTTTTCCCTACTTTCTTTTTTAGTTGATCGAATGTTAATCCCATATTATAGTTGTGCTTTACAAATAATTTTTCCACTAGTACTATTGAACTGTCCGAAATACGGCCTAAATGTTGTTAAAACGGCACCTGTCATTGTAACAATTATTATTATAGACATGTCGCCATCATTACCCCCGGCTGATCCAGTTGCTAATGTACTTACCCCTGCATGGACAGATGCTAAGTCGCTTAACTGAAAGTGCGCAACATTTGAAAATGTTGTTGTTGGTATAGCTCTCATTTTGGCTGGGAAAGGCAAACTCAATACGGCAATTTGCGTGGTTGCTGCACTGCCATAGCCTATTGGTCCATTTGCTGCTATACCAGTAATTACTATTTGATATCGCATACATGCTGCCAATTCCAAAGCATAATGCTGATCTTGAAATGGTAACGCAGTACTTCCTACATTTAATTGAACCTGGCTAATCCAAAAGTCATCATTTATAGCTATTGTTCCGTCATCTACCCATATAACGACTGCTATATTATTAGTACCTGCCGTATCTAAAGCTATATTTTCTATTTTAAATGTTTCAAATGTTGACGTAAGGGCTAAGTTTGCAGCCGTATTTTCTGCCGTCCAACTAGTAGCCCACGTTGGATTTGTTCCATCTGATGCCCAAGTTGTAATGACATCAGAAGTAATTGCATCAGCTGTTCCCGTCCATGCTAAGACTGTTGCTCTTATATTAGCTATTTCCGTCCCTGCTGTTTTAGCCTGAAAAGATAAACTTACTGTTCGTCCTATTAGTCTTTCTGCATCTGCAAACTCTATAAAGTTAACAATTGCACATTGATTGTTTGCTGTAGCATTGGTACATTTCATTGAATAGGTACTTTTAGTTGTAGGAACTTCAGTATCTCTGGCAAAAGTCCATGAAGCATTCGTTTCCACTAAGGCATTCCACATATCACATATATATCTATCGTCAGCAGGAGTAAAAGTAGTGTTTTCCTCCCATATATTAAAATTACCGTTAATAATCGCTTGTCTAGCTATACCCCATTCACTGAAGCTTTCATCTGCTAACCCACTTAATATAGATCCTGTACTTATTGTTTTGTTTGTTAATGTTTGCGTAGTATCTGTACCAACTATAGTTGTGTTTTCATTGGGAACTGTTAGTGTTCTAGTAGTTCCTGTTGTAATCCCGCTTGCTTGAAATTGCAATTGCTTAGTTGGATCTACATTATCTTGTATAGTTAATGCATTGTCTAAAACTGTTATTGTAGGCGTATTAATTGTAGGCGTATTAATTATAGGTGATGTTAATGTTTTATTTGTTAAAGTCTGCGTTGCTGCTTTTCCTACTGCTTTATCTGTGCTAATAATTTCGCTTAGTTTATAGTCATGACTAGCAGTTACGATAGAACTAGTAATGCCCACTTTAGTTTCTAGCGCCTCTATAGCATCTAATGCATCATTCATTACATCTTTAGGAGTTCTTGCATCTGAGCATGTTACATCTGTAAATGTATCAATTGTAGTGGGATAAGTTATAGCCATTTAAAAACTTAATAAATCAGTAAAATTTGTTGATACTCCTGTTAAATCTGTAAACCCTCCTAGTGTTAAGCACCAAAAATTAGAATCGCACCATGAATTAATATTGCACCAGAAAGAACCTGTCTCGTTATCTATAAAGCTTGTTGTGACCCCTGTTAAATCTGTAAATGTTGCCATGTTTTAGCTTAGTATTTCAATTACCAAAAGATTAAGATTCTGATTATCTCCCGCAGTTGCCAACTGTGATGTTGCAACAATATCAACATTAGCGGTGGTATCTATTGCTAATGTTAGTACACCAGTAGTTGATGTACCTACCCCAGATGAGGACGATGCTACAAAACTTGCTACTTGTGCATTCGAAGCATTTCGATTACTTAACGTTCTAGACCCAGAAGCACTAACTGTACTAGCATTACTAAAACTGACTATATTGGATCCGCCAAATTTAATCCGAAAGGTTTTGACATTAGCATTATTATTATTAGATATATTATACGTAAATCTTAAAGCACTATTAATACCCATTGTATTAGCAGGCATTGTATATGTAAATAGTGTAACTTCAGTAACAACACCAGTGTTAACAACTGAGGTTGTTTGCGTTGCTAGTACTTTATGACCTCCTGTTATCTTGGCGGCGGCAATACCAGTAGCAATTTTTTCATTAGTTACTGCTCTATCTGCAATCTTAACTGTTGTTACTGCTCCATCTGCAATCTTAGCCGTTGTTACTGCTACATCTGCAATCTTAGCCGTTGTTACTGCTCCATCTGCAATTGTGGCGGATCCTCCTGTTAATTCCGTAATCCCTCTAAATCCTTTTGTTCGTGACATATAAAACTTATAATAACTAGTTAACCTCCAAAATTTTCACTTACTGTTAATCGTCCTAAAAAAGTTCCTGCATTTGCTGCCACGCCCCCCTCTAGAACAGATACTCTAACCCATTTAACATCAATAGGAAAACTGATATGGAATCTATCCGCTGTTCCTGCTGTAGCAACTGCCGTAAATCTATAATTTTGATAACTAGATGTAGTTAATCCACTAGATGTAGACTCACTAGACATTTGAAACCAATCTGTTGCTGTAGGTGTTGTGTCTACGTTTGAAATTTCTATCTTAATATCTAAAGTGTTCGATGTCTCTGCGGCTCCTTGAGTATAACTAATATCTAGTCCTACTTGATAAGCTTTACCTGCTCTAATTGGATTTGAAGCAACATAACTGGTTGTAAGTGTATAAGTTGTAGCACTGTTAAACTCTATTAATTGTGATTGTCTCCCGTCTGCCATTTGTAATTTTTAATAACTAAATAATGGGGAGTTTTACTCCCCCCCATTCAATATGTCTATACTCTAGCTCTAAACTCCTGTGCTCCGCATTCTGCTGTAAGTAAATTTACTGCATCTGCTACATCTGCTGCATTTAAGAAAAATAAAACAGGCACTATTACATCATCATTATCAAATGTAAATGCTGCTGTTACTGTTGGAACAACTCCATTTATTTCATATGTTACAACTCCATTCTTACTAACCTTAACAGTTAGTGTATATGTCTCGGTGTCTGCCCAGTTTTGAGTAGTATCTGTTACTACTGTAGCTGCATTGTTTAATATAGTTTCAATTTTAATATTTCCTGAGATAACATTAAGTACAGCCGCATCTGTATAGTCATCAAAATTAGCTTGCTGTGCTTGAACCTTTCTAAATCCTATCGCACAATCATCTGTGCCTGATACATCTGCAATACTAAACTTAACGCTAAAAAAGAAATTCTCTGATGTACCTACTGTAAATGCGTTCCTAGCTCTTGTTATAGCTGCTGATGAACCCCACAGCTCAACACCATCATTATCTGTTTGATCCATATTAATATTTAAGCCTAGAGATGACAAAACTGGTGCTAATATTGTTTGAGTCCCTTTAGGTGAGTATCTAATCACATTTCTCTCGAATCCCATTACATTTAAATCCCCTGCTGTTCCTGTTGCTGCTCCACCTGCTACTTTAGAAGTAACGGGATCAACTTTGAAATCCTCATAAAAATAATCATAATGCGATGTAGGCACTCCATTAACTTTGTACCCGTTTGCTGAATCTACTTCTGAAAAATTTGTAACTCCCATAATGTTTGTTTTAATAAATAAACCTAATATTTACCTCTCATTTACCCTTGAGAGTCTAACGGTTTGTGTAGGGTTGCTAGTTAACCTATACACTAGCAGGTTAATTACTTAAGAACTATAAGTTAATCCATTACCTTGACTAGCCCAAGTCCCCCTCCAGTCGTCCCATCCAATTGATGCATAGAACATAACTTTCCAGTAGTAAGTGTCATTTAAGAATCCATTTGATGTATCCATTTCACCAATCTTTGGTCTTTCTGCCCATAACCAATTCAATTTAGCTACTTCTGGATCAATTAGCATCCAAGCTGTATCAGAACCACCAGCCGCTGTAGCTAAATAGTCCCAGACAATAACTTTTAAATTTCCACCTTCATATTCATTTAGTTTGAATACATTAGTATCATTATTTGCTGTTCCTGATTTTTGCATTGACTTTGTTATAGTTAAAGCTTCTTGCATAAGTCTTGGCGGTACTAATAATATTTGTGGTATTGTTTCGATTAATTCTCCTCTTCCGTCTTTTTGTTCTCTCATTTGAATGATAGCTTCATCAAGATTATCTGCTGTTAGTGTTAAACCACTAGCTGACGCATTAGATCCTGCTGTACCACCATCAGTTCTTGTATGAGAAGTCGAAAATAATGGTTTAGCATCTCCATATGATGTATATGCTGTGTTAAACCCATTTCTAAATAAAGAAGAGCCTAATCTTTCCATTTCTCTAGTAACTTGCTTAGCTTGCGCTTTTGCAATGTTTTCTGCTTTAGTTAAACCCGATTTGTCCCATTTTTGCACTTCATAAGTTACTTGGATAGTATCACCAAGTTTTTGAGGAACATAAGTAGTTTTGTAACCTTCTAGTAATGTGCTTACTGGATATTTAGTACCTTCTGGTACAATTTGCATTGTTCCAGCTCCTGTATAATCCATGTGCTCTTCATTGAAATCTTCTTGAGACATTACTGTTAAGAGTTTCTCTAATTTAGGTCTTTTTGCTTTGTATTCATCAACAAAGTGTTTTCTAATACCTCTGTTAAGAGCAGTTAAATACTGCTGTGTTGACATTGGTGGAATTGAAGTTGACATATATTATCTCTGATAAAAACTAAATAAAATAATGATTAAGTTAAACTATTTTGAGTTTCTCTAATCATATAAGTACCAACTGATAGGTCTGTGTTTAAATCATCTCTTATTCCTTGAGGATTATATGCAATACAAAACAAGCTACCAGAAACTGTTGTTGTTGCAGAAACTCCAACTGTACTTGTATCAACAATTTGTGCAGCTGTTGCACCTGTAATATCAAAAAAAGATGAATAAACATCAGTAACTGCAAAAGTTGTACTAATGTTGTCGTTATCCATAACCACTGTTTGAAAAGGTGTTACGTTAACTTGCACTGCTGTTGAGGCACTTGTTGCTGCTCTAACAATTATTCCACCAATTCTTTCTCCTGTTGCTGCTAACTCTAATTGTCCTGATTTAATATTAACTAAATCATTAGCGCTTAGTGTGGCATTAGAGTCAAATGGTCGTAAAATGTCCGCAACTGTAATTAAAGAACCTCTTACAATTACTAATCCGGCTGCCATATTATTATTATTAATAAATAAAAACACATTTTTTTGTTATTACTCTGCGTATGTTTCCTTAGACTGTCCAAACCTATAATATTCTTCGTCAGTCATTTTCATAGCTTGAGCATATGCCCTTTCCTGTGTGGTTAGGTTGACAGAAGTTTTTAAGGATTGCTGACCAACTGGAGCTGTACTTGAAGCACCTGCTCTAGCTGTTGCTTGTGCTAGTCCTTCTAATCTTCCATTCTCACGAGCTTGAGTTACTTGTGCAGCAGCTTTACCTGTAATTTCTCCATAAGCTTGTATTACTGCTTCAGTTCTGTTGAGTTTAAGATCTTTCTGCATTTTTGCATTTGCTAGATAATCCGCTGTCTCAATTAACTTTTGATTAACAATAATTTGCTCTTGAGACTTGCCAGTTCTTTCAAGTTCAGGATATGTAGACATTAAAACTTCTAATGTCGTTTTAGCCTCATGTCTTTGCTCAAAACGTTGTGTAGCCATCTCAACAAGTAAATTTGGATCTATTGTTGTCTGAATACCTGGTTGTGTTTCTTGCGCAACTTGTTGTGCTTGCTTCCATAATCCTTGAGAACGTAGTTCATTTATCGTAGCAAGGGCGTCTTGTTCAGATACTTTGTTTATCTTCATTAAAGCCTGTTTAAAAAACTCAGGATCTTCTTGTGAATTTTTTTGAATAACATCGTATCTTGCTTTAACTTCCCTTAACTCTTCTAGTTCCTTTTGAACTTGTCTGAGTTTTCCCTCTTCTCTTCTTTCTGCTTCTGCTTGCTTTTCTGGTATCCCGTTATTTTCGGGGGCAGACTGTGATACATTCTCAGCATCCTCGGCATCCTCGTATCCACTAGTATCAACAGTGGGGGAGGTTTCCACGTTTTCTACTTGAGTATCTGTATAGTCATCTGTAGTGTTATCTACAAAGTCAGCTACAGGGTCAGTAGTAACGTTTCCGTCTTGGTCTTCCATAGTACAGAATATTAACTTGTTAAAATACAGGTTTCTTGTAGAACACAAAAAACCGAGATTAAACATTAGCTTGTTTAACTAATGTACAATCTCGGTAGTTCCGTTAATCTGTACTTTGTAACAATTTAAACTATTTAAACATAATTGTCAATTAGATTCAATCTTTAATATCAGCCTTTAATTTCTGAGCTCTTATCTGTAATTCTATTTCTGCAAATTTGACAAAACTACTAAATAATAAGGCTCCAATAATCCTGCCTTTTCTCTTTCCATTTTGATAATAATCTATATGAACTGGTGTACTTTGTTCCGGTTCAGCACTTATAGTTAGCTCCTTTATATTCTTTATTTCTCCATCTATTAATCTTCTTACAACATCATATACTTTAGTATCTTTTAGTTCTATTAATGCCTTAAGCTCCTCTCCTTTTAAATCCTTAATAGGTTTAGGTATCATTACGGGTATTTCCATTGTTTATTATATTAAAAACTATTTCTTAGTAGAACCACAACTTTTACACTTCTTTCCTTTCATCTCTTTCTTACATTTTGGACATTTCATAATTATACTTTAAAAAATAAATATTACATAACTGGCATGCCTTCACCCATAGGCTGAGGCATTGGTACTGCATTTGGATCACCTGGCATTCCATTTGGTATTGGCGTGTTCATATCAGCCCCTGGTGGCATTGGTGCTTGTGGTGTTTGAGCTTCTGGCATTGGAGGCGCTGGTGGCATTAATACTTTCTCATCTATTAGGTCTGCTGGCATATTTTCTATTGCTAAATGAGTAGCTACAGCACCTCTTAGCTTCTCTTGTTTCTCCAATTTAGCTAATAACTGTGCATCTGGTTCTGGTTCTGGTACTTGTGGTTCTATAGGTTCACCAGTAGCCGGGTCAAATTGTGGTGGCATTTGTGCAACTATTTCTTCAATCTGTTTTATCTGTGTAACTATTCCTTGATCAATTTCATCTTGTATCTGCTTTATCTCCTCATCTATCGCAAACAATACCTTATATTCAAATTTTCTATGAGCTATAGATGCACCTGGTGTTCCAGATACTTTCTCACCTTTTAGTATTTTGGTCATATGTTCTTCTGCCTTCTTTATCTCAAGGTCTTCTCTCACCTCTGGCTGAATTAGTAAGTCCTGTGGTAATCCTTCTACATCAAAATAACGTTGGAATAACTTAGGTGCGCTAACCATTGGTAAAGGATTTGATTGCATAGCCTGTGCATTACTAGGATCTACTGCGAACGGAATTAATTGTGCAAATTCTTCTTTCATCTTCTGCATCTCTAACGATTTACTCATAATTTCAATTGAGTCTGGTTTGATCATTATATCTAGCTCACTAGTTGTATTTAGATATTCTTCTGTCATTTCGAAAAATGTATAATCCTGATTACTTTCTTGTACTTCTAAGTCCTTAGAATCCTCGTTAAGAGTTAGCTCTATACCTTCTAATCTTATTTTCTTATATTCAGGCTTTTTATTCTCTCCAATCAATCCTCTTATCTTCGGAACCTTCCATACTTGCTGCATTAACTTCCATACTTGCCGCCCACTATAGAACCAACCCTCATTGACAAAGTTATCTATTACTGCAAATATCATTGATTGTAATTGTTCTTTATTTTGTATTGTTGCTGTGGCTGTCTTATTGGCTGCTAATAAAGATAGTTGTGAAGGATCAATACTAGTAGCAATAGTTGCACTTCTTTCTGTTAAATCATTTAATTGAAATGCATCAAATCCTATTGGTGCTGTCACTAATTGTTGTACCTTTTGACCAATAGCTCTATTATCGCTTAAATCAATCGGTATTAATTGTGATTCAGTACGCACCATTTCTTCACTTAATTCTCCAAATGATGTTGCATCAATAAAATACCTTAGGTTATATGATCTATAAATATAATCATACATCATATTTACTAGTATCTCTTGCGCACCTTGAATGTTCATTAATAAATCAGGGATTCCAATACCGTAAAATTGATTAGGGTTCTTAATAAAATCCACCTTATGATAAGTTATTTCTTTATGATTATATGGTAATGGAGTATTTATAATTAATATATCATTAGCAAGTACTATATACTCATCTGTTAATTGATTCTCATATTCAATCAGTTCAACACTTTGGCTATCAATTACATCCTCTGGCGTTCTAAAAAAATCATATGTATCTGTCTTCATATAAGTTGAAGCTGCTTTTACGTTATCTATATTCTTTGCATCTGGATTGCTCTCATACATAGCTTTAAAGTCGTCAATATGCACAAATCTTCTCCGAATAACAAATCTAGCCCTTCTAGTCACCCCGTGTATACACCATGCATTAGGGTCAGGGTAAAGCTCTCTAATAGGTATATATTCAATTGCAATATCATCTTTAGTTATTACCTCTTCTTTCTCTCCCCATAATGTCTTTCTTTTGCTTTCTTCTTTTAGTTCTTCCTTTTCCTCTTCGCTCATCTTGTCTGGATCTGTTTTAGGAAACCTATACTCTCTGCTTTCTTCTAAATGAAAAACTCTGAAAAATCCTGCACCATATGTTGCTGCGCTATCTGCTACCTTAACAAACTCCGTCTTTGCATTACTTGTCTGATACCACCAATCTAAAGCCTTAGACGCTACTCTAGCTTGATTCCTATCATCATCATTATTTGGCTTTGCGTTCCATGCAAGATTTAGTTTTTTAAATTCGTTAACAAAAGCATTAATACGACCCGTAGACATTGGAGATTTTATATTGCTCTGATAATTATCTGTTCCTGTATTAGCTGCCCATTGATACCTCGCCTTTTCATCTGTTGCCCATCTCTTCTCCCAATCGCCGCCAGTTCCTCCATCTCCACCATCAGTATTGTAATTGTTCCAATAACAATTGTTTTGCCTTGCTCTTTTAGCTTGAGTGAATTTATCTCTTATCTCTTCTATCTTCTTGAAGTCTGTTTTCTTTATAGATTTACTACCATTTTGTTTATCTTGCTCATGGTATTGCTTGTAAGCTTCGTAACCTTTAAGATCTCCCTTTGTTTGTCCCGTTGTTTGTCCCTTTGTTTGTCCCGTTGTCATAAATTTAAAAATAAAAAAATCGACATAAATAAAAGCCTAAACTCTTAAATATGCCGGTAGTTCCGATAATATTTTAATAGTATATCACCTACACTGTTTTTATTGACAGTGCTGTTAATTCTGTTTTCTTTGAATCGGTAACTTGTATTAGCATGTATCTCCTTCCTGTCTTTGGTTCTGTTGTTAAGATAGCCTTAAATTCTCCATGTGTTTTGTTCTTCATGAACTGTACAAAGTCTATTAATGCTCCAAACTCCTCAGAGCTAACATCTATTATAGACTTACTTAAAACGTTTCGTAATGATTCTTGTTCCATTGTTTTAGTTCTTCTTTAATATCTTTATTAGTAACTTCTAATGGTTTAAGTATCTTTTTATCTAAATCAACCTCTTTAATCTGATTAGCCATATATTCCTTTACACAATAAGGGCATACATCTTTAAATTTATTCTGTTTCTTCCATACTAGTCTGCACAGTTGCTGGTGCGTTACTTTTCTTTTACAGTTAGTACAGTTGACTATCATTTTGTTAATAAATTCCGAATTATAGTTTCTCTAGTCTGTCCTACATAAGGTAATTTACGTTCTTTAGCCATATTTCTTAAATCATTTCCGTCTAACTCTTCTAAGGTTTGCCTAGCAGTTTTTTCCTGAGCAGATCCTTTAACTGGTGTCTCGTCTTCATTGGGATCTTCAACCTCCTCTGCTTCTATGTTACCTTCCGAACTTATCAAATGAACTGTTTGACCAGGCTGTAATTTCTGTCTAATCTTCTTTGCAATTTGATTAGTTGAAATCAAGTTTTCCATAGCTTCTTCTGTAATTACCTTAGTAGCTGGTCCCACCTTATCTTTGATTTTTTGTATTAATAAATCTTTTGTATCTTTTGGAGAAAATATTATATATAAACGGCTGCACAATTCTTGCACCTCTTTTAATCCTCTTTGTTTCATCTTGTCATAATCACAACCTATAGCCCAATTGTAGCGAGACTCTGGTCTTGTAATTCCATATCCGTCAGGTATATTAGCTTTAATTTGTATACCTCTACCTAATGCATCAAAGAAAGGTCTCATTCTAATCGCTTCGCCAACTTTACTAAAAGATGCTTTCTGCACATTATCTATTCCTAGATACTCCGGAGTAGTTTTATAGAAATCATAGGCTTCTTGATCTGTTGTATCTAATAAGCTCCTGTTCCAATCTAACATAATTGGTAAATCACCAATGTTAGTAATTTTAAAATACACCATAGTTTGGGTTATAAAAATTAGTTATTTGTTAATATGCACAACACTTTTTCAATGTCTATAAAGGTACATTTTTTACCTTCTAGATCCGTGTCTTGGTTATTATGCCATTTAAATATTACAATGTCATCTATTTTTATATTAGTGACATCTGGACCAATAGCTAACACCTTGGCTTTATAGTTAAGCCTAACCTTAGAACCAT
>Ga0105052_10001967_pt1 | contig 26049 bp, 23 predicted proteins | sample FRY03_FD_78094 | JGI IMG/M metagenome (GOLD analysis project Ga0105052, IMG submission 78094) | Freshwater microbial communities from Lake Fryxell liftoff mats and glacier meltwater in Antarctica - FRY-03 | ecosystem: Environmental > Aquatic > Freshwater > Ice > Glacier meltwater ... | reverse complement strand
CGTCCGCTTGGGCGGAAGACTTGCGCGAGCACGGCCGTGCAAGAAGATCGCTTGGTCAAGACCTAACAGGTTTTTTTTCAACCTGTTAGGTCTAGAATGCCATTAGCTCTGTACCAAAATTGCATCACCCCCCAGTGCTCGGCTCAGTCGGATTGGTCGAATTATCTGCGTCCCCTGCATGATTCCGTCTTGCCCCTGCAATAAGCCGCGAATCAAAATAGTGCTTGTAAAAATCGGGTGCAACCGTCTTAAACTGCGGCATCAGCATATCAAGTTGCTCCTTCAATATCAAGTCCATCTCCTTTATCAGTTCCACCAAAACGCTAGTAGCACCCTTGCGCGATGTAATAGCAACGCGTGGTGCCGCAATCAATTCAATAAACGCAGTAATCCGGTCATCAAGTTCAGTCAGCGTTCCTGCGGTAACACCATAGTCTCCCAAATCGGCAACCACCGCAGAGGCCTGACTATGAATCACCGTACATCGCTCGGCAGATATTGTATCGCGCACATATTTTAAACTAGATTCCGTGTAAGACACCGCCTCTTTCAAAGTCTGATTATTTGTGGCAGATGCATATGCAAACACACTTCCGCTAACAGCAAGTGCATTACCAATCATTAGTTCTTGGGTATTTAACTTGTCAGAACGCACCCCCGTAATGGCCGTTTCCTGATGTTCTACAACCCGTACAGTATCTTCAAGTTTTAGCGCAAATGCACCAACTGCACTTGCAAAGGCCGGAACTCCTGACCAAACAGGATTGTTAGTGTTCACTACGCTTTCTACTGCCAAGTACATAGACAGTTTATTCTCTTGTACATCATTCATGATTCCTATTTATTAGATGGATACATGCAACGGCCGTTTGCAACTATATCCGAGGTTTTACCAACGCGACCGCACTTACAACAACGCTAAGCCTGTTTCCTTTAGTATCTAATGAAGAAATTTTAACAAATTTTTCTCTCTGCAACTGGCTTCGAGTCGCGGGTCTTTCACCTTTTAGCAACGTTGTAGGAAGCTATTCTCCTTTAAATAGGGCGTGCTGAGTTTCTACTTGGGAAATTTCTAAATCAGAAGCGGTTTGGCAATCAAGAGAAAGCATCTGATAGGAGTCAGACGCGTGTTGCTCATCAGGGGGTTCTGTTTGATGGCAATGAGATAGTATTTGGCTGTTGAGAGACACCATTTGTTCACAATGAGCAGCGTCTTGGCTATCATGTCCTTCGTTTTGTCAATAGTGCACTGCGTCTTGGTCGCAATGCGCTCCGTGCTTACAAGAATGTAACACGTCTTGGTCACAAATCTCTGCAGTTTAACGGTCAACAGCCTCGTGTTGGCAGCTACACGCCCCATCTTGCAAACTCAGAGCTGAGTTCTGTGCCATACATCAGCATGTTTGTCCAATAACAGCATCATTCTCACCAATGAGGAAAACAAACCTAAAGGAGTCTGTTCAATTGGATAAGACCTAGTGGTCGCGTCAATCGACCTTCAAATAGTACCAACTGGAGTGGTGATTTCCTAGAAAGTGGCAATGGCGACACGGAAAGCACCCCTTCTGTCACTCCGAGTTTGCGAGGAGTCTCGGAATTAAACGCTGGCATGACTTCGTGAGACCCTTCGTCCCTCAGGATGACAAACGGATACAGCAACGAATACTTATTTCCCCAAGCAATAGCCTACTCAGAGCACAGTCTAAAAGAAAACTAAAAATGGATTGCCACTTTCTAGGAAATCACCACCTGAGTTGGCTGTTGAAACTTTCTATTGGGTTGATGGTGTATATGCTTTTGGCAAGTTCTTTGGGAGAAACCGAAATTTATTCCCCACTCACATACCAACCCGAATACATCACATACTTACTTGCAATCTCCTTTAGCATTTCGGGAGCGGTATTTGGGTCAAGTTCCTTCACTTTCTTGGCAGGAGCACCAGCATAGATGCAATTCGGTTCAATAATGGTGCGTTCCAATACCACAGCCCCGGCAGCTACGATAGAACCTGAATGCACCACGGCATCGTCCATCACAATGGCACCCATGCCAATCAAAACGTTGTCGTGCAGCACACAGCCATGCACAATAGCGTTGTGGCCAACCGTTACATCATTGCCAATACGGGTCGGATTTTTCTGATACGTGCCATGCACCACCGCGCCATCCTGAATATTCACTCTATCGCCAAGAATCAAGTGGTTTACATCACCACGCAGCACGCAGTTGTACCAGAAACTGCAATTATCTCCCGCCACCACTTGGCCAATAAGCGTGGCATTTTCCGCCACAAAACAATCCTTTCCAAGGGTTGGCGTTACTCCATTTAGTGTTCTAATAAGTCCCATCTAAAAACAACCGTATTTGTATATGAGCGTTAAATAAACGAAACGCTAGTCAAACTGACCTCTCATTGACCCGAAAGGCGATAGATTTTGTGTAAAATTGTAGCGCGTGAAAAATAGCTCTCTTACATTCTTCAAAAAGGCACTCTTTGCAGCCTTCGTGCTGCTCGTCTCCACGGCTTCGGCACAGGAGTGCGGCATTGTCTACGTTTCTCCAACAGGAGCAACAAGCGGTGCAACAGGAACGAGGGATAATCCAGCCGAACTGCAACATGCTTTCACGTTGGTTAGTCCAGCCAATAACCACATACGTTTGGCGCACGGGGTTTATGAACTGACACAGCCGCTTGCCATCCCTTCCAATATTGTTGTTGAAGGCGGGTTTGAAGAAGCCACGTGGTATAAGACCAATGCCGATTCAACCATTTTCCATCGCGATGCAAGCAATTTTGATGCAGCGAATAAAGCGTTGGTAGGCATCAGCGCCATCAATAGCACCAATTTCCGACTGCAAGACATCACCCTCAAGGTAGATAATGCACCAAGCAACGGTGTAAGCATTTACGGTATCTACATTTCGGGCTGTTCGGAATACTATGTTTCCCGCTGCATTGTCAAAACTGGCAACGGTTCCAATGGTATCAACGGCACACCTGGTCAGCAGGGCTTATCGGGTACAATTGGATTGGATGGAGACACAGGACAAGACGAAGGGCCATGTTGCCGTGCAGGAGGTCTTGGCGGATCGGCTTCTTTTGCCAGTAGCAACGCTGGCGGAAAAGGTGGGGATGGAGGCGAATGGGGTGGTTTTGAAGTGAGAGAAGTCTGTGTGCCAATTTTAAATCTCTGTCAGTGGCTTGTAGATCCAGATAGTGAATTCACCAATCCGGGAGAGGATGGGGAGGATGGTCAGGGTTCGGGTTCAGGTCAGGGCGCACAGCGCGGAATTGGATTATGTGAACTTACTTATGCCAATAGTAACTGCCAGGCCACGAATTTGAACCATGGTGCTGATGGTACCAATGGCTTGGAAGGTGTTGACGGAGGCCCCGGTATTCAGGGATATGCTGCTTATACCGCAGGATTTTATAGTCCTGGAATTGGTGAGGATGGAGACCCCGGACAGACCAACGGAGCCGGTGGCGGTGGCGGTGGTGGTGGTGGTGCCAAAGGCTGCGAACCAGCTGCATTGCAACCCGTATTTCCAACGTCTGGCCCCAGTCCTTACAATGCTGATACAGCTTACAACACTGCCGGAACAGGAGCCGGAGGCGGTGGCGGTGGCGAAGGAGGCCAGAACGGAACAGGAGGCCTTGGTGGCGAAGGTGGCGGAGGCGCCTTCTGTATTTTTACGTTTGACAACGGCATCAATGGTGTAATTCAGGACTGTCAGTATCTGCCTGGGTTTGGAGGCCAAGGCGGGCAAGGTGGCCCAGGCGGACCAGGCGGATTTGGCGGACAGGGCGGGCTCGGTGGTCAGTTAGGCGACAATGGCCCCAACAACAGTTGCAATAATGGACAAGGAGGTGATGGCGGTATCGGAGGCGATGGTGGCATCGGAGGACAAGGTGGCAAAGGGTCAGATGGCACTCGGAAGGGGTTGTATCAATTGGACGGAACACTCGTGCTCGACCCGAATATTTACAATCCTTGGGAACCAGAGATTCGGGTAGAATATTTCGGCTGTACCAATTCTAATGTGCGTGTAGAAACCGATGCGGTAGGTGTCATCAATTGGATTTTCGGGTTTGGAGCAGAGCCCCAGAACAGCACCGAGCAGATTGATACGGTTCAGTATTCAGGACTCTTGGGTTCACGAAACCTGACCCTTATTGTTGATGGTGTGCCTTACTTCTATGCCAATTATATCCTTGTTGAGGAAGACTTTGACCCACCAGTTATCGATGCCACCAGAACAACTTTCTGCGCTGGAGAATCAACAGACCTTTCAACCACATTCGTGGGAGATACGTATCAATGGACAATTCCCGGAGGATCAACGACTTCCTCTACGAGCCAGAATCCCGGAACGGTAACATTTGCCACAGCAGGAGACTATATTGTAGAATTGGTCACAACCAGTTGCTGTGGAACATCCAAAACAACGGATACAATCCATGTAGTCAATCAGGTGGAGGTAGACCTTGGCGATGACATTCGTGCTTGTTTCCTTGGCGACCTTCCAATATTGGATGGAAACGGAAACGATGGTGCTACCTACGCTTGGACATTGAACGGATTCCCAACGGGACTTCCATTCCAAACGCTTGAAACAACCGTTACAGGAACCTATGGCTTAACCATTAGCTACGGCCCTTCCTGTTCAGGAACAGACGATATGGAGGTGCTGATTTATACTATTTCGCCCGTTAATCTTGGCCCCAATCAAGCGCTTTGCCTTGGTAATCCACTTCCTATTCTCAATGCTGGAATTGACGATGCAGATTATGCTTGGACAGTGGGTGGAAACCCAATTGGCACCAATGATATTGAGTTAGAGGTGAGTGTTCCTGGAACGTATGGAGTTACGGTGATTGAAGAAGACGGCTGTACTGGTACGGATGAACTACAGGTGCTCGTAAGCGAGCCGAGTGTGTTTTTGGGAGCTGATATCAACATCTGTGCAAACGAGGCTTATCCTGTTCTTAATGCTTTGAATCAAGGTTCTACATACGAGTGGCTCTACCAAGGAATTCTCATTCCTGGTCAAGTGTCACAAACGCTTCAAACTTCGCAAGGAGGAACATACGATGTAATCATTACCAATATCTATGGATGTCAGGCCACAGATCAACTCGACATTAATCCTTTTCCATCACTCAATGCTTCCTTCTCTGGCCCTACAACAGCAACACTTGGAGCAACTGTTTCCTTTCAGGATCAAACCACACCAGCCGTCAATTCTTGGACATGGAACTTTGGTGATGGAACCGCGCTTGTTACACAGCAGAACCCAAGCCACGCTTTTGCAGCCGTTGGCCCACGCCCTGTTTTCTTGATTTCATCAAACGGAATCTGTTCCGATACGGCTTATAGTATTGTTGATGTGAGATGGGATTGTCCGCAGGTTGGTCTAACTGCTGGATTTACAACAAACTCAGATACTGTGGTACTTTCTGGGTTTGGGAATGTGCAGATTACCAATACGAGCACGAACGCTACGCAATACGCTTGGGATTTCGGTGATGGAAGCAGCTCGGTTCCGACCGTCAATCCGGTACACGTCTATTCAGCGGTAGGAACATACACTATTACACTTACGGCAATCAATTACAACTGTACCACCACTACCTCGCAGACCATCATCGTTGTGGAATTTGGGGTTGGCATTGATGAGAACCTTTCTGACGGACATCTCACTGTCTATCCAAACCCGAACACAGGAATGTTTGCCGTAGAAGTTGAACTGGAATCTGCATCAAAAATGGAGATTGAGTTGAACAATGTTCTAGGACAACGGGTTTATCAGACCGAGTTGCAGTCGCAATCGTACTGGAGAAAGGAATTTGACCTCAATTCGTACGTAAAGGGAGTTTACCTACTTCGCCTTACGACTGAACGCGGAAGCATGCAGCGGAAAATCATCATTCAATAAAAAAAATGGAAAAGACAATACCCTATACCGTTTACGCGGAAAGCACTCCCAACCCTACCACCATGAAGTTTGTGGCTAACCGTGTCCTTCTTGAGCATGGGCTTGCGGAATACACAGGAACGGATGAGGCCAAAGGAAGCCCCATGGCAATGAAGCTGTTCGGCTTTCCGTTTGTCACAGGCGTTTTCATTCAGTCAAACTTCATTACTGTCATGAAATCCGATATGGTTTCTTGGGAAGATGTAGTGATGGAGCTGCGCGAGTTCATCCGCGATTACCTTAATAGCGGAGGCGCAATCGTTACCGAGTTGGCCGATGGCGCTTACCAAACCGATGCGGAAATCGCTGCCACATCAGTGCATTCTAAACCGACAACCGACCTTGAACAACAGATTATCGCCATTTTGGATGCTGAAATTGCACCTGCCGTGGCGCAAGACGGAGGCAACATTACCTTTAAAGGATATGAAAATGGAGTGGTAAATGTAGTACTCCGTGGCGCGTGCAGTGGCTGCCCATCATCAACCGTTACCCTCAAAAACGGGATTGAAACATTGCTAAAGCACCGTCTTCCTGGCGAGATAACGGAAGTAGTTGCCGTTAATGGTTAAGAAGTTAGGCTTAACAATCTTCTTGTCAAATCAGGAAGCATGATGAGGCAAGTCCGTTTCCTTAATTTCGGCATCCGAACATGAGACACGTAGCCGAAATCCCTTTTACCGACCCAGTTTACGTTCCAAAGGAGAGTTCTTCTTTTACGGAATTTATGATGAGGTTCATCCGCGATGAACGCGATATCGTGTTCATCCACCACATCGTCAAGACTCTGTTGGTTATTGTTCCTTTGGCCATCTTTCTCTACATCCCAGGGTTGTTCAGTTGGTGGTTCATGCCGATTTACCTCGGCATCAACTGGGCGTTCTTCACACCGCCATACATTCTCATGCTGCACTGTACCAGTCACCGACCGCTTTTTAAGCGCGAGTATGATTGGATGAACAAGATTATTCCATGGTTCTTAGGGCCGTTTTTCGGAGAAACGCCCGAAACCTATTTCGGACATCACATGGGCATGCACCATCCCGAAAATAACCTGCGCGAAGACCTCAGCAGCACCATCGAATATCAGCGCGATAGCTTTGCCGATTTCATGAAGTATTTCCTGCGGTTCATCTCCCTTGGGATGGTTGATTTGACCAATTATTTCTCACGCAAGAAGCGGTTTAAACTGCGCAAGAACACCGTTTTGGGTGAGTTAATTTGGTATGCGTTTGTGATTACCATGAGCTTTATCAATTGGCAAGCCACCTTGGTCGTATTCATCATTCCGTTTTTCTTTACTCGCTTCGCGATGATGGCCGGAAACTGGGGACAGCACGCATTTGTAGATGCCGATGCGCCAGCTAACTGCTACAGAAACAGCATCACGTGCATTGAAGTGGATTACAACAAGAAGTGTTTCAATGACGGTTATCACATTATCCATCACATCAAGCCTGCCATGCACTACACCGATATGGCCAAGGAATTCCGCGATAATTTGGATGATTACAAGCGCGAGAAGGCCATTGTTTTTGAAGGGATTGACTTTTTTGTCGTTTGGTTTTTTGCCGTGACCCACAATTACAAAGCCTTGGCCAAGCGGTTTGTGCGCCTTGATGATTCGTTAAAATCGGAAGAAGAGGTGATTGCGTTTCTGAAAACACGTTTGGCTAGGTTGCCGGAGGAGAAGTTGGTTTGATAATTCGTTTTCTCTTTCATGTAAAGTACCAGTATGTTAGTGAAGTAAATGGAATTGCTAGAGACGATATCATTTGAGAAACCAATTCGCTCGGTGAGCCGACCGTTCCCTGTACTTTGCAGCGATTTTAATACGTATTATGTCAAGTTCCCGATTGACGCTACTGACAATACGGATCTTATTTACGAGTCAGTTTGTAAAACTTTAGGAGACCATTTTAATGTTCCGATACCTGATATTGCCTACATCAAGGCCTCCGAAGGGTCGTGGTCGGCATTGTCGTTTCCGTCCCTACAAGCTGGTCTGATAGGATTTGGGTCGAAAGAGGTATCAAATCCCAATGTTTTGTCAAAAGAGACAGCTTTGATATCATCGAAACACGATTTTAATCGAATAGCGAACCCGAGCGACTTGTTGAGAATAGGAATATTTGACCTGTTCATAAAGAACACTGATCGCAGTGAAGACAATTTCAATTTGATAACCAGTTATGGTAGTAAGGATTCCGTATTTGCGATTGATCATGTAGCTACATTTGGTGGTTCAATTGCGAAAGGTCGATTTTCTCCAAAAATGGAAAGCGATGTGGGCAAGAATATTCTTCGCAGTGAATACGGACGAGCAATTTTAAAGTATATTGACTCCAGCGAAAGACGTTTACTGCTGCTTGAGTTTATTACTCAGCTAAATAACATTGAGGATGTGTTGAACGTTGCTTTTGAAAGAATACCTGCGGAGTGGCAGTTAACGGAGGATTTAAAAGCAAGAATCTGTGACTTTTTGACCAACGATGAACGAAACTATTCCATAAAGGAACAATTTGAAAGATTATTTAGAATTTTGTAACCCTTAAAAGATGAGAAGTTTCACGTCAGAATTGTATATCAGGACATCGGCTCTTACAGATGAGAAAATCTGTATTGGGCTTTTTGCGATTTCTGATCACGCAAAGTTTTTTGCCTACTCGGAACGTAAGTTACGAGTAGCTGATAAGCTGCTGGATGCAGATGTTTACAGGAATATAGAAGCAAATCTTAAAAATATTGGTAGGGAGATTAAACGGTTAAGCGACTCGTCTGTATTGCGATTAGAGTCTGGAAAGTACGGAACAGCAAGCTTTGAGTACTTGAGTCGATATGCTAATGGTTTATTACACTTTACAGCACCTAAGCCTTTGGGCTTGGAAGTGACCGAATCCAATTTTTCTAGGTTATACGCCAAGTTTGTTGAAGACCCAGAAACAAAGGGCCGCAAGAAGGGAGATTTTAGATTGCGGGTTTCTACGGTTCTCAAAAGGGGAGCTTTTGATAAGGTTGATCGACATTTTAAAGTGACTCCTGATTTAGTGGCTCATATGTACGCCACTCACACAATCGATTTTATAGGAAAGAATGGGGCATTATTAGCGGGCAATACAATCGATTTTAACGCTATGCCTGCAACAATAGATAAAGGACTTTTTGAGTTTTCCAGAATTTCCAAGGGACTGGCGGAATTGTCTTTTAAAAAGGGTCTATTGAAGGCGGGAGAGTATGTCGCTTACTTCGAAACGCCTGAGGATATGGATTCAAAAAGGGTGCTTGATTTAGCTAGAAAGGACAAAGACAAGGGCTTTATTCTGAAAGAGTTTGATGCTTTGGAGAAAGTGGCAGATAGAATTGAGGGAGGTCATTATGGGAAATTCTCTGAATTCCTTTTAACCGTATAGTTTTAAGACCGTCTCACCTCAAAATAAAGACACTCTTCCCCATACCAAACACCTGTTCCTTTTTCCTTCAAACCTATCTTTTTGATGACTGCTTGAGAAGCTAAATTCTCAGGGTCAACGATGGCGGCAATTTTCGTCAATCCCACCGTTTCAAAACCGTGTTTGATTAAAGCTTTCCCAGCTTCGGTGGAATAGCCTTTTCCCCAGAATTTTTTCTTCAATCGGAAACCAACCTCAACCTCGCCACCATTGGGCAAGTGCCTTAGAATGTACCAGCCAATGAACTCATCGGTCTCCTTCAAATAGGTGGGCCAAAGTCCAAGTCCAGGATTTTCGGACGTGTATTTCAACAATTCGGGAACGCGCTTTTCGTAATGCTCTCGCGACTGAGGTTTGCCTCCTGTCAAATAGCGCATCACTTCTGGGTCGCTGTCCAAATCAATAAACAATGCGAGGTCTTCCAGCGCCAGCTGCTTTAGCACCAATCGTTCCGTTTCGAGGAATATGTCCGCATTATTCATGGAACAAAGATGAAGAATCCCTCAATTAGGGTATTGCCGCTAGCGAGCAACTCAGATACTTTTGAAATGTGAAAACAACTACGCAGTCAATAGAAGAAGTAAGAGAACAATCCCTGTTCTCCGATTTACTGGTTTTCGAATTCAAGAAGAAAAAGAAGAAGTGCTGCGAGAAGTACAAGCGCAAAGGCAAGCGTTGCGGTTCGTGTCCGCTGAAGAGCTGCGCCTAATCTCCAGTGAGTTTTCCCATCTTTGAAGCCATGAGAGTTCTTCTCGGCTTCATTTTTCTACTCATTCAAGCCCAATTAACCATGGCGCAAATCAGCATTGTAAACAAAGAAGTAAACGGCCTCACTTTCAAATGCCGCGTGGCTGGAAATCCAGAGAATGAACCCGTAATTCTGCTTCACGGTTGGCCCGAAACCTCGCACATGTGGATCCAATTAATGGAGAAACTTTCTGCCGAAGGCTACTATTGCATTGCACCCGACCAGCGAGGTTTTAGTCCGCAAGCCCGACCAGAAAAAGTGAAGGATTACGACATCCGATTATTGGTGGGTGATATTATTGGGCTAGCGGATGCTTTTGGAATCGAAAAATTCCAATTGATTGGGCATGATTGGGGTTCGGCCATTGGTTGGGGCGTGGTGGCACTTCATCCCGATAGGGTAAAAAGTTGGACAGCCATGAGCGTTCCGCACATTAAAGCATTTAGCGATGCGCTTAGGTTTGATAAGAAACAGAAGAAGATGAGCCAGTACATGGTATTCTTCCAGTGGCGCGGCATTCCAGAATGGTTTTTACTCAAAAAAGACCGATTGAACCTGCGTAAAACCTGGAAGAAAAGTTCGCCTGATGAATTGCAGGATTACTTAGATGTTATTGGCAACAAACCAGCTCTGAAAGCTTCGCTTGGATATTATCGAGCCAATTACAAAACCTTGAAAAAAGGGCAAGGTGTCGAAGCTTTTGGCGATGTAAACACACCAACTTTGCTTCTTTGGGGCAAGAAAGATATTGCTATTGGTCCTGTAGGAATTGACGGTACAGCCCAATACATGAAAGGTCCTTACGAGCGCATTGATCTTGATGCCGGTCATTGGCTCATGCAAGAAGCGTTTGAAGAATGTGCCGCACCGATAAAAGCACACCTCGCCAAGTACAGATAGTGCCGCTTATTGAGGAAATAAAGGTTGGAAACAACCGTCTTGGACTCTGGAAAATAGACGGCTCGGAAGAACGATTCGCCTCAGAATTTCCTGACCTCGCTTCGCAGCTTTCGGTTAAACATCCACGCACGCAATTGCAGCGCTATGCTTCGCGATTGCTGTTGGCAGAAATGCTGGGCCAAATGCCCGAAGTATCGAAGGATGAACACGGAAAACCACTTTTACCGGACCATCCTTTCGAGCTTTCCATTTCGCACACCGAAGGCTTTGCGGCTATCCTATTAGGAACAGGAAAATTGGGGGTAGATGTGCAGCATTACAAACCCAATGTGCTAAAAGTGCGCGACCGTTTTCTGGATGAAAATGAACAGGAAATGGCGCAAGACATCGAAACAATCACGCTTTTTTGGGCGGCCAAAGAGGCCATTTACAAATACAACGCCTTACCCGGATTGGATTTCCGCGCTCCCATTACCATCCATTCCATCGAACCAGAAATATTGCCTTGCAACTTCGTTTATGATGAAGTTATTACGCAACTCAACTTGGGTTGGAAGAAGTTAGATGGCGCCATGCTGGTTTGGACTGTCTGAGTTATTGCTCCTCAAAATACTCGTAGGCATCAATGATGTCGAGGTAAACACCATCAAAATCGGCATCAAGAATTTTTTTCAGGTAAGATGAGTTGTTGCCGTAGATGATCTGCTGCCAACTTTCGTCCCAATAAGCCACCTTGTAGTTGCCAGCCCAATAGGGGTTCTCATCGCGTAGCCAACTTGGCTTGTTTGCGTTCCAAGAGTTTTGCCAGTAATAGCGGTAATCTTCGGCTTCGCCAATGCTCATGTAGCAGATTACCAATCGGCTACCGCCATTTGCCTTTTGGCGTAGTTGTGCAATCTCAGAAGCGGTGAATTCCGAGCCATCCTGAAAGAAAAGGTCCATCACCAACAGGTCGTAGTTAGTTGCTGTTACGGCAGAAACGAAATCGGCTTTCGTACTGAACTGATTGGGATTGATGAGGTAGAGAAAATTCTGGGCTTCGGCCAAAGTTGTCACCACAGCATTATTTTCTGCAAAAATGGGCGAAGGATAATTCGGTATGTTATTCAACTCGCGATGGTCAGCCGCAAAAGAGATATAGCCAGCCGCGTTATTTACCGCATACGAATTGTCCATTTTGCTTGGCGTGGAGCAATAATCGATTGCCAGAATACGATTTCCTTCTGCGTTTGAACGGTCAAGAAAAAGCTGCAAGTATTCTGAATCTGCCGATGGTGTGGCCACGTTATCGTTGGTGTAACCGTAAAAAAGGTCTTCCTGTCCGTGGCCATCAATGGCGTGGAGGTAAGGGGCGGCCAAAGCATCTGCATCATCGCCAGTTTCAGTCACCAGTTCAATTCCATTTTGCGGAATGACAATGAAATTGGGATGAATGCCTTTGGAGTATTCGCTCAGTCCAATGACAAACTCGCGCATGTCTTGTTTAAAGTTGCGGTCGTCTTTGTTCTTGTTACAAGAAGAGAATACGAGGGTCACAAGAATGAAGAGAAACGGTTTTCGCATGTCGGAGATTTATGACCGAAGGTAAGGACTGCGGTTTTCGATGGCCATCTCCTCTTTTGGACATTGTCCATTAAGTTAAGGAATAGTAAGAGATTGCTTCTGTCGTTCCTCAGGGCAATCGGGTCTTAAGTAATTGACATGAAATAGCCACAGATGCACAGATTTTTCACGGGTAATCAGTGTTCTTTCTGTGGAAATCTGTGCATCTGTGGCAAAAAAATATGTTTTTCAATATGTTTGGTAATAAGACTCGATTACCCTGTCTGGAGAACTTAAGGGGCTTTTATAATAAACCAAGGATTAAGCAGATTTTCCTTGTTGTAAACCAATGGCGTCACTTCATCCTGTTGGGTCACCACGCAACCCGCATTTCTGGCAATGGCATCGCCTGCACCAGTGTCCCATTCCATGGTAGGTGCAAAACGAGGATACACATCTGCCGCACCTTCGGCCACCAGACACAATTTCAATGAACTTCCCATCGAAACCATTTCCACCTCGCCATGCTTTAGCTTCATTTTCTCGAAATACTCCAGTGTTTCATCGCTCATGTGTGAGCGGCTTCCGACCATCGAAAAAGTGGTTCGGTCATTAGTAATTGGCAGTTTCTTTCCTTTTGATAGGAGGTCTTCAAGGTTTGTGTGCGAAGTATGAACCTTTGAGTAATTATCAATCTTAAAAGCGCCTTTTCCCTCAATTCCTAAATACATTTCATCCTTCACAGGCACGTAAATGATGCCAGAAACAGGAACGCCTTTTCTGATGAGCGCAATGTTCACGGTGAACTCGCCATTGCGTTTTACAAACTCCTTCGTGCCATCCAACGGATCAACCAACCAGAACTCATTCCAAGCCTTTCTTTCATCATAAGAAAGATGTTTTCCCTCCTCGCTCAGCACGGGAATTCCAGTTCCATCCAGAAATTCCATAATCTTATTGTGCGCTCTTCTGTCGGCTTCGGTCAGCGGACTTTTATCTTCTTTTACATCAACAGAAAACTCGGTTCCGTACACTTCGAGTATCTCCAATCCGCCTTCGTAGGCTGCTTTTATTGCTAGTTCAATCATGCCGCGAAGTTAAGTTCAGAAAGGAAGTTTCAAAGCCAGCTATCTTCGCCACAAATTCTAATGAAAATGCACAAGACAACGTTGGTCATTCATGGTGGAGCAGGAACGCTGCTCAAAAGCGAGATGAGCGCAGAGAAAGAAGCGGCCTATTTGGAGGCTTTGAAAGACGCTCTGGAAGCTGGAAATGCCATTTTATCAAAAGGAGGAAAAGCAATAGAAGCCGTGGAGGCAGCGATTGTACGCATGGAAGACAGCCCCCTTTTCAATGCAGGTAAAGGTTCTGTTTTTACGGCTGATGGCACCCACGAAATGGACGCATCTATCATGAACGGAAAAGACCGAATGGCTGGAGCAGTTTGCGGAGTTTCGAGCGTGAAAAATCCTGTGTCCTTGGCGCGTTTGGTGATGGAAAAGACCGAACATGTGATGCTGGCTGGAGCAGGGGCCGAACAGTTTGGAAGAGAAATGAAAGTTGATTTTGAAGATGCAGCCTATTTTGATGAGGAGTGGAGACGTAAACAATGGCTCAGCGTTAAAGGCACAGACCAAACCGCGTTAGACCACGACCTCAATCCAGATAGAAAATTCGGAACGGTTGGAGCTGTGGCCATAGATAAAGATGGAAACTTGGCCGCAGCTACCTCCACAGGCGGCATGACCAACAAGAAATACGGTCGGGTGGGTGATAGCCCCATTATTGGTGCCGGAACGTATGCCAACAACCGAACGTGCGCGGTTTCCTGCACCGGAAGTGGTGAATTTTTTATCCGTGGCGTGGTGGCTTACGAAGTTTCAGCCCTGATGGAATTCAAAGGCCTTTCGCTTCAGCAAGCCTGCGATGAAGTCATTCACAAACGCATACTCGAAATTGGAGGTGATGGCGGTTTGATTGCGGTGGATGCGCAAGGAAACCCAGCCATGGTTTTCAATACCGCTGGTATGTATCGTGGGTTTGTTCGAGAGGGCGAAGCAATGCAGTTTGCCATCTATACCGAAGCTTAGATAAACGATTGCCCCATTGGCAATACGTGCACCGAATGGTCTTCTAAACGGAACGTATCGCCATTCGCCAGCAGATGTGTGGTCAGATTGGTCATCGACATCAGCGTTCCTTCCTTCAACAATCGGTGACTGTTGTGCGTCACGCTTCGCGGATCCATCACAATGGCCATTCCTGAACCGATGACCGTGAAATGGTCGCCTCCTTCAATGATAACGCCTGTATCTTCAGCTAGACCGATTCCCACACAATTTGGATGAATGGCGACAGCTTCAGCCAATCGACCAAATCGTCCTCTACGAACAAAATGCGTGTCAATGATGAGTTCTGGAATAAATCCGAATCCGATCTTCATCTGCACCGCACCCTTTACGAATGCTTCCGAGGCACTTCCTCCCGCCACCATGAATTCTGACATGGCCATGGCGCCCGCGCTGGTACCAGCAATTACCACTGGCTCTTGCTGATACCGTTGCAAAAGCAGTTCGTGCAATTGAGTCTTTCCAATGCGTTTGGGGAGCTTGGCTTGGTTTCCACCACTAAACATCACTACATCGGCAGCAGCGAAATCCGCCAACAGCGAAGCCGAATTGCATTCCGCCTTGTCTGTAATATGATGATGAATGAAGTTTTCGCATCCCAAACGTTTGAATCCGAACTCATACGCTGCCGCTACTTCCTTCGGAATGCTGGATGCTGAAGTGACAACTACCACTTTCGAGCTTGAACCTTTGGCCTGATCCAGAACGTGTTTAAGTACACCTTTCTGCTCAAACGGAAGTCGCGGTTCCATTTCTTCCCCTCGATCTTCCCCCCCTCCAATCGGAATCAGAAATCCCTTTGGTTTGCTTTCAGCGCTCATTTTGACACTTTTCGTTACGAGATGTCAATATTCCTCAATTAATCGTCCGAACGACACTTCTTTTTCGTTAATTACCCAAAGAATTTGAACAACACAAAATGAGGATAAGAGAGATTAATGCAATGCGAGGACCGAACTATTGGTCCGTGAATAGGGACAAACTTATTGTGATGGTTTTGGACCTGGAAGAGCTGGAACAACAGCCTACCGACAAGATTCCGGGATTTGCAGAAAGATTGGAGGCAATGTTCCCCACCATGTTCTCTCATCGCTGTTCAGAAAGCGTGGAAGGTGGTTTTTTCATGCGCGTAAAAGAAGGTACGTGGATGGGCCATGTCATCGAGCATATCGCATTGGAAATTCAAACCCTTGCGGGGATGGATACTGGCTTTGGCCGTACCAGAACGTATGGCGAGGAGGGCGTTTATTTCGTGGTGTTCAGCTACATGGAAGAAAACGTGGGCCGTTATGCCGCGAAAGCAGCGGTTGCCATTGCCGAATCGTTGGTGGCTGGTGCTGATTACGATTTGGAAAAAGACATCCGAGAAATGCGTGAGCTTCGCGAAAGAGAACGCCTCGGTCCAAGCACGGGTTCAATCGTGGATGAAGCACAGCTTCGAGGTATTCCGTGGATAAGACTGAACAAATATTCGCTCTGCCAATTGGGTTATGGCGCCAATCAAAAGCGTATTCAAGCAACGGTTACAAGTCAGACTTCGAGTATCGGGGTAGAAATTGCCTGCGATAAGGAAGACACGAAATTCCTCTTAGAAGCAGCGGAGGTCCCCGTTCCTAAGGGCGACATCGTTCGTTCCGTTGCAGGATTGGAAGAAGCTATCGAGCGCATCGGTTTTCCGTTAGTGCTCAAACCAATCAACGGAAATCACGGTCGCGGCATCACAACCGATATCCGTAATACTGAAGATGCCATTCGAGGTTTTGAGGCTGCTAAAGAGATTAGCCGCTCGGTAATTGTAGAGAAATTCATCACAGGAGATGATTACCGATTATTGGTGATTGACCACAAACTGGTAGCTGCCGCCAAACGAACTCCCGCGCATGTGGTGGGCGATGGAAAAAGCACGATTCAGCAACTCATTGACGAAACCAACAAGGATCCAAGACGTGGTTATGGGCACGAAAATGTGCTGACCGAGATTACGGTCAATGATATGACCAGAACAATTCTAGATGCCAAAGGATACAACTTAGAAACAGTCGTTCCGAAGGATGAATATCTCAAACTGAAAGACACCGGAAACCTGAGCACAGGCGGAACGGCCGAGGATGTGACCGATATCGTACATCCATATAATGTGTTCATGGCCGAGCGCATCAGTCGCATCATCGGCTTAGATATTTGTGGTATAGACATAATGACCACAGCCATTGATGTTCCGCTCACTGAAACGGGCGGAGCGGTGCTCGAAGTAAATGCAGCACCCGGTTTCCGAATGCATTTGGCACCAAGCAGTGGTTTGGGCAGAAATGTGGCTTCGCACGTGATGGATATGCTTTATCCTCCGGGAGAAAACGCCAGAATTCCGATTGTTGCTGTGACTGGAACCAACGGAAAAACGACCACAACCAGATTGATTGCACACATGATGCGATTGAAGGGATTCAAGGTTGGGTACACCACAACGGATGGCGTTTATATTCAAAACCGCCTGTTGATGAAAGGAGATTGCACGGGACCGGCCAGTGCAGAATTCGTATTGAAAGACCCAACAGTCAACTTTGCCGTGCTTGAATGTGCTCGTGGCGGATTGCTTCGTGCTGGGCTTGGATTCAGACGTTGCGATATTGGAATTGTAACCAACGTGGCTTCCGATCATCTTGGATTGAAGGGAATTCACACGCTCGATCAGCTGGCAAAAGTGAAAGGCGTTATCCCGGAAGTGGTGTTGCCGAGCGGTTACGCCATTCTGAATGCGGATGATGACCGCGTGTACGACATGCGTCAAACGATAAAAAGCAACGTGGCGCTTTTCTCCATGGATGAGAACAGTGCGCGTATCAAGAAACATGCGGCCAATGGTGGTATTTCTGCCATTTACGAGAACGGTTTCATCACCATTATGAAAGGCGAGTGGAAAATCCGTATCACCAAAGCAGTGAATGTGCCATTGACCATGGGCGGTAGGGCTGATTTTATGATTCAGAATGTGCTTCCCGCTACCCTCACCGCATACCTCAGAGAGTTCTCGGTGGAGGATATCAAAGTTGCACTCGAATCATTCATTCCATCACCATCACAAACGCCAGGCAGATTGAACATGTTCCAGTTTAAGAACTTCAATATTATGCTCGATTATGCGCACAACGCAGCCGGTTTCCGTGCCTTGGCCAAGTTGGTCGCTAAATTGGATGGCAGCCCGAAAGTGGGCATCATTGCAGGAGTTGGAGACAGGCGAGATGAAGACACCAAAGAACTTGGGGCTATTGCAGCAGAGATGTTTGATGAGATTATCATCCGTCAGGATCGAAATCTGCGAGGAAAAAGTGAAGAGGAATTGATAGGTCTGCTAGAAGCTGGTATCGATTCGGTCGACCCAAAGAAGCCGAGACTTGTTATCCGTTCTGAAGACGAAGCGATAAGGTACGCCATTAAAAATGCAAAACCTGGCTCATTAATTATTGTGAGTTCGGATGTGGTGCCAGCAGCCCTAGAATTGGTAATGAAATTCAAAGAAGATGAGGTGAGAGACCTTTATGGGGCTTTCGATAAAGGAGACATTCCGAATATCTCCTAATCGAGATACTCAGAACAGGTCGTATTGCCAAGCCAGCAAAAGCGTGCCTAAGGTGATATAAATGATTGTGAGCGGGAGTCCAATCTTCATGAAATCGTTGAAGTTGTAACCGCCAGAACCATAAACCATAAGATTGGTCTGATAGCCAATTGGCGTAATGAAACTTGCCGCACCACCAAAAGCGACAACAAGGATGAATGGTTCCAAAGGAAGATTCATGCTTTGCGCCAAGCTGATTGAAATAGGAAAGATGAGTGATACGGCAGCCTTATTGGTCATATAGGCCCCGAGCAGATTTGTCACGGTGAAAATCCCTGCAATAACAGCCACGGGTCCGAGCAATTTTCCGTGCAGAAGCACCTGACTTGCAATCATATCAGCAGCTCCGCTATTAATGAGCGCTTTTCCCATTGCTAAGCCCAATGCCATTATGACCAAGAGATTGATATCCAATCCTTTTCGTACTTCAGTAACCGTTAAGATTCCGGCCAAAAGCGTGCCGGCAAGCACAACTAACAGACAGGTGAAAAGAGGTATGCTGGTTAATGCTGAAACGAGAATGGATGCCAACATTCCTACAATTACCATCAGTGCTTTTCGGCCTTGGACGCGGACGTTCTGTCGCATGGAAATAGTGTAGAAAGCATTCTCTGTGGCTCGCTTATAAAAATCCCGACCAGCAAAAAGCAGAAGTGCATCACCAGCTTCAAGTTCGACTTCTCCCAATTTGCCAGAAAGTTTCTCGCCATTGCGATGCACGGCCACAATTGCGGCATCATACTTTCCACGGAAATCAGAATCCTTGACGGTGTTACCAATCAACGAACTATTGTACGACACAACCACCTCTACCACGTCAGAAAGGTGCTCGGCCTCACAGTTTTTTGGCAGACTCAATCCCATTTTAGCCTTTACAAGGTCTTGAATGGTGTCCAGTCCTCCGGTAAAAATCAAGCGGTCATACGAACGTAAAACATGAGTAGGGGAAACTGGTGTGATAATCTTTTCATTTCGGACAATTTCCACCAGAAAGTTTCCTTTCAAGTTCCTCAAACCGGCTTCCTGTATGGTTTTTCCAATTAGCGATGAGTTTTGTCCAACCTCTGTTTCTACGAAATATTCGCGCCAATCGTCTTCAAATTCGCCTGCGGCATCCTTGTGATTGCGGAGCAATCGGCCCGAAAAAAAGTACATATAGATTCCGCCAACAACAGCCAAAGGCAGTCCGACAACGGAGAAATCGAAAATGCCAAGGCTAGGTAGGCCAGCATCAACCGCCATTCCGTTTACAATCAGGTTTGTGCTCGTTCCAACCAATGTAACGCACCCTCCCAAAATGGTAACATAAGACAGCGGAATCAGCAGTTTGGCCGGAGAGACGCCCTTTTGTTTTGACCAGCTATGCACATACGGCATCATCATGGCCACCAAAGGAGTGTTGTTGAAAAATGCTGAAGCGGGAGCCACAAATAGCATCATCCGTGCAATGAATGAATTGGTGGTTTCAGTCCCTTTGAAAAGTTTGCTGAAAAGAGCATCCATCACATTCGTTTTGCGAATCGTGTCGCTCAGGATAAGGAGCAGAATGACAACGGCCAATTGCTCGTTGGCAAAACCGCTGATGGCTTCTTTTGGCGTGAGCACGCCAAAAACGGTTAGAAACATGACGGCCGAGAAGAACGCTACTTCCGCCCGAATCTTCCCTGAATACAATGAGACGAGAAGGAAAAGAACCGAAATTCCAACCAGTATTGGAGCGAATTCAGCCATAGCTCTCAGTAACCTGATTTTGTTCCAGCAATGTTCTCAATCGGATGCCAAGTGGTTTTTACCTCTTGAGTTTCAAGAAGCAAGTACGGGTCGTCTCCATCCTTGAACCAATCTTTTCCGCTCCAATCAGAAACTCGTTTTACGTTTAGCGAAGCATTTTCTTTGATTTTGGTCAAGTGCTTTTCTCGGCAATAAATGGTGGCGTTCACATCCTTATGCGAACTGAAATGCTCTACCAGCTCGTCTTCCTTTCCCGTGAGGATATTGATAACGCCACTTGGAACATCTGATGAGTTCAACACTTCTGCAAACGTTATCGCTACGTGCGGAGAGTTTTCCGAAGCCAAAACGACACACGTATTTCCGCCAGCAATTACTGGCATGATTGAACTTACCAACCCTAAAAGGGATGGACTTTCTGGTGCAATAATGGTTACTACGCCTGTAGGTTCCTGCACGCTGAAATTGAAATGAGACGATGCAACGGGATTTATACTTCCGAAAACCTGTGTGTATTTATCACACCATCCAGCAAAATAAACGCATCTATCAATCGATGCTTCTACTTCCTTTTGAGCTGCAGCTTTCGAAGCCCCGACCGCCATCAATTCTTCAATGAACTGAGCCTTTCTCCCTTCAAGCATTTCAGCAATTCGATACAGAATTTGGCTTCGGTTGAAAGCCGCTCGACCGCTCCATCCTTCAAATGCATTCCGTGCTGCAACAACGGCATTCCGTAGGTCTTTTCGGCTGCTGAGGCAGATGTTGGTCACGGTTCCGTCTTTCAACGTTACTGGATAAAACCGACCGCTTTCTGTTCTCGGAAACTGCCCTCCGATGTATATCTTATATGTTTTTTGAACTTCCAATCTGCTCATGTTTTTTCTTTAACCGCGAAGACGCGGAGGTTACGCTGAGAACACAGAGATTATTTCTATAAAACTCTGCGCCCTTTGCGAAGTCTCTGTCTCTTTGCGATTCATTTTATAATCCATTAACTACTCGTTTGATTCCATTTTTTAGAACAGAAACGTTAAAATTCATCAGTAACCCAAGTTTGCAGTTACTTAGTTTCAAATAGGTTAAGACTTGTGCTAAATGAACATCATTCAGTGTTTCCACGGACTTGAGTTCGATAATCAGTTTATCCTCAACCAAAATATCAACGCGATAGCCACAATCCATTTCTACTTCATCATAAATTAAGGGCATTGGTTTTTCAACCTCAACTTTTAGCCCTTGATTTCTTAATTCATACGCCAAGCATTGTTGATATGCATTTTCCAAAAGGCCTGGCCCCAGAGACCGATGAACCGCAATAGCACAGCCAATGACCTCTGTAGCGAGTTCATTTTCTGTCATTGTATTCGATTCTCTAATCATTTTTCTCTGCGGCCTTTGCGAAACCTCTGCGTCTTTGCGGTAAAACGGGTTAGCTTAATTTAACGTAAGCTGATAAACCTTGCAATCCACCTTCTCGCCCATATCCGCTTTCCTTGTACCCACCGAAAGGTGAAGTTGGGTCGAATTTGTTGAACGTATTTGCCCAAATAACGCCTGCCCTCAACTTGGATGTGAGGTTAAAGATCTTCGACCCCTTATCCGTCCAAACGCCAGCCGAGAGTCCGAAAGGAGTGTTGTTCGCTTTGTCGATTACTTCATCGATTGTGCGGAAAGTCTGAACCGTAAGAACAGGTCCGAAAATTTCTTCTTGCACAATTCGGTGACTTTGCGAAGCTTCTAAAAATAAAGTTGGTTTGCACCAGTTTCCTTTCTTCGGAAGGGTGCAGTTCGGTTGGTAGATTTCGGCACCTTCTTCAACTCCAATTTTCAAGTATTTGTTGATAGTTGCGAGTTGCTCTTTTGAGTTGATGGCACCCACATCTGTGTTTTTGTCCATCGGGTCGCCCACAATCAAGGTGCTCAATCGGTCTTTCAATTTCTTGATGACGATGTCTTTCACATTCTCCTGAACGAAAAGTCGAGAACCCGCACAGCAAACGTGCCCTTGATTGAAGAAAATCCCGTTGATAATTCCTTCAACCGCTTGATCTAATGGAGCATCATCAAAAATGATGTTGGCCGCCTTTCCACCAAGCTCAAGTGTGGCAGTCTTCTTAGTACCTGCTATGGCTTTTTGGATGATTTTTCCAACACCAGTTGAGCCTGTAAAAGCTATTTTGTCTACATCTGGATGATTGACAATGGCCGCACCAGTTGCACCTGCGCCTGTTACAATATTCACAACGCCCGGTGGTAATCCGCTATCATGAATTAACTCTGCCAATTTCATGGCGGTTAATGGAGTCGTTTCGGCTGGTTTCAACACAACCGTGTTTCCACAGGCCAAGGCTGGAGCAATTTTCCAAGCGGCCATTAACAATGGGAAATTCCAGGGGATAATCTGCCCAGCTACACCAATGGATTTTACTGTTTTTCCTGGGAAAGCGTATTGCAATTTATCGGCCCAACCTGCATAATAGAAGAAGTGATTTGCCGCAATTGGCACGTCTACATCACGACTTTCGCGGATGGGTTTTCCACCATCAATGCTCTCCAGAACAGCAAATTCGCGTGCTCGTTCTTGTATTAATCTCGCAATACGGAAAATGTATTTACCCCGCTCTTTTGGAGACATTGGCCCCCAAACTTCGTTGTATGCTTTTCGGGCAGCTTTTACCGCTTTATCCACATCCTTATCGGAAGCTTCTGCGAAATCCGCAATGTGTTCTTCGGTGCTTGGGTTGGTAGAGGCGAATGTCTTGCCGCCTTCGGCCTTTACAAACTTACCGTTGATGTATAGCCCGTATTCCTTCTTAATCTCTGCATGACCCGCACTTTCGGGTGCCGCAGAGTAGTCCCATTTGGAACCGAAATCGAGTTTAGTTTCTTTGTATTTCTTCATTTACTAGATTCTATAACGCCCTGTTTAATCATTTCGGCTTCTGTTTCCTCGCATCTTTAACTGTATCAGCGAACCGTTTAACAAGGGCTGCTGCTGGAACCCAGTAATCTCTAAAACTCCTGTAGCTGTTGCCATCTTTCGACTCGGTGCTTAAAAGACTAATGATTTCGCGCGTTTTGACATCAAAGAAACACCCATAACCAGTCACGCTTTTTCGCTCTCGGCTGAAATATTCATAAATGATTACAAACCCGACTCCAGAAGTTTCATCGATTCTATAGTTAGCAATTATCTCTGCAATGGAATCTCGATTTAATGACGATTTAGGCATATAAGTAGGGTAAAATATATCTTCACTTTTAACGCCTTTATTCGAATAATAGGTTCCGCTAAGCTTGTAAGTCACATTTTCAACTTTAAACCATTTGGCCATTCGCTTTTCGTCAATTTGGAGCGCCATCTCACCAACAAGTTGGTGCATGTAATTAGACAAATCCTGCCCCCCTCTTTTAGGGTCTGTAACTTTGGTTTTCGAGATGTCAAATCCGTAGAAATAAAATTCATCAGTTGATAAAATTCGTTGTGGTACTTGTTTGTTCGAGTTTTGGGCAGAACAAACTATTCCAAAAAGAGACACGCCCAACATCGTAAAAATCATTTTCATTTATTAGTCTTTGCTGAAATAATCTAATCCTTGATATTTTCCATCGGCCTGTCTGGCCAGTTGCATAAGCACATCGTTGGCCAAGCTGCTAGCCCCAAAACGGAACCATTCGTTGCTTAGCCAAGCATCACCCAGCGTTTCTTTCACCATTACTAAATAGTGTAGCGCCAACTTGCTTTTGCTGATGCCACCCGCAGGTTTCATGCCCACCATTTTGCCTGTTTCGTAATAATGATCTCGAATGGCTTCCAGCATTACCAAGGTAACTGGCATCGTAGCCGCTGGGCTAATTTTTCCTGTGGAGGTTTTGATGAAATCGGCCCCGGCACGCATGGCAATATCACTCGCATGCCGCACATTGTCCAATGTAGAAAGTTCTCCTGTTTCTAGGATCACCTTCAATCTTGCTTTGCCGCAGGCCTCTTTAATGGCCGCAATTTCATCAAACACAAAACTGTAATTCCCTGAAAGGAATTCGCCTCTCGAAATCACCATATCCACTTCATCTGCCCCAGCATCAACCGCAATTTTGGTGTCAGCCAATTTTATCTCTCTAGATGAATTTCCCGAAGGAAAAGCAGTCGCCACAGAAGCTACTTTAACACCTGTTCCTTTCAGCACATCGACCGCTGTTGCAACATGAGTTGGGTAAACACAGACTGCCGCAACTGTCGGCAAACCTGGCAATGCATCGTGCAAATGTGCCGCCTTGTAGCACATTTGTCGCACTTTTCCAACGGTGTCCTTTCCTTCCAAAGTGGTAAGGTCAATCATATTCAAGACCATTTTTAGGCCTTGATTTTTTGCCTCATTCTTGATGCTCCGTGTCTGAAAGCGCGCCACACGTTCTTCAACTCCCACCTGATCTACGGCCCGTTTCAATGCTATCAATTCGTTATTGGTCATTCTGAAAAATGAATGTGCTAATGTAATTATTCGGTCTGTGGCTGACTGTGCAGGATAAACATATTGAGAACGCTCAACTTTTGAGCAGATGGTCTTGTCCCGACCTTTCGGCAGGCAGATCGGTTCAGGCGGAAATTCTGCACAGAGAACCGAGGGTGAATCCGCGAGATCTACGCGAGACGAATAATCTTTAGAAGGTAATTGCGTTTGCTTTGCTCCCAAAACGAATTCGCTTTAAAGCAAGCAATTCTGTAGCTTCGCGCGCCCAAAATGATTTCAACTTCGGAGAATATTCATACTACGTTTGACCGAATCCTTCAACGCAAGGACAAGGAGAAAATGCTTGGGCAACGGGGTCTGGTGATTTGGATGACGGGACTTTCTGGTTCGGGAAAGACAACAATTGCCGTGGCATTGGAGCAAATGTTGGCCAAAGATGGCGTAGTGACGCAGGTACTTGATGGCGATAACATTCGATCGGGAATCAACAGTAATCTCAGCTTTTCTGAGGTAGACCGAAAAGAGAACATCCGTAGAATTGCTGAGGTTTCTAAACTGTTTGTAAACTGCGGAGTGGTGACTCTGAACTGTTTTGTTAGTCCAACCAAAGACATTCGTCAACAGGCGAAGGATATTCTGGGAGAAGATATGGTCGAGGTATTTGTGAATACACCTTTTGAAGAGTGCGAAAAGCGTGATGTAAAAGGACTGTATGCAAAAGCACGTGCTGGCGAAATAAAGAATTTCACAGGGTTAGATGCCCCATTTGAGGCGCCTGAAAACCCATTTTTAGATGTAAAAACCGTTGGCCGATCGGTAGAAGATTGCGCCAAACAAATTTATGATGCGGTTATGCCGCTTGTCAAACAATAAATAGTTTATGGAATCATACAAACTGACACACTTAAGGGAATTGGAGGCCGAATCGATATACGTGCTTCGAGAAGTTGCTGCCCAATTCGAAAACCCTGTTTTGCTTTTCTCTGGAGGAAAAGATTCGATTGTTCTAACGCATTTGGCTCGCAAAGCTTTTTGGCCTGCAAAGATTCCGTTTCCATTGATGCACATAGACACAGGGCACAATTTCTCGGAGACCATCGAGTTTCGTGATGAGATGGTAGAGCGCATTGGTGCCCGACTGTTGGTGGCTTCTGTTCAAGAAAGCATCGATAGTGGCCGTATCGTGGAGGAAAAAGGAGTAAATGCCAGTAGAAATGCGCTTCAAATCACACCTCTTTTGGACGCGATAGAAGAGCATAAATTTGACTGCGCTATGGGCGGAGCAAGACGAGATGAGGAAAAGGCACGCGCCAAGGAGCGATTCTTCTCACACCGAGACGAATTCGGACAGTGGGATCCAAAAAATCAGCGCCCAGAGCTTTGGAACATCTTCAACGGTAAGAAAAACATGGGCGAGCACTTCCGTGTATTCCCTATTTCTAACTGGACTGAAATGGATGTTTGGCAATACATTCTTTTG
>Ga0105052_10001958_pt1 | contig 26100 bp, 25 predicted proteins | sample FRY03_FD_78094 | JGI IMG/M metagenome (GOLD analysis project Ga0105052, IMG submission 78094) | Freshwater microbial communities from Lake Fryxell liftoff mats and glacier meltwater in Antarctica - FRY-03 | ecosystem: Environmental > Aquatic > Freshwater > Ice > Glacier meltwater ... | reverse complement strand
GTTTTCATCTGTTTTGAAGCGTTCAACAAACTCTAGAACATTTTGACCCTTAAATAAATCCATAATTTGCTTATTTTATTGACCACTAATATATGAATTTATCTACTGACCTCAATAAATTTATTTAATTATAAATCATAATTGGTAAAATTTAATTTTTGTGTATTTAAATATCCTTTTGTCAAGATTAATATTGGATACCTGTTTAATCAAAAAAAACAGGAAATCTACCTTCTAAATATAGCATTGCAATTCTCGCCAATTTAATGCAAGCATTACCATCAAATTCCTAGATTTTTAAAAATTTGTTGATAATTAGGATTTTCAGAATCCAACTGCTTCAATTTAATGGCTGTCTGCAGGGCTTTGCCTCTATTATTCGTTTGAATATAAACAAAGGTAAGTGCATAATACAGTTCAGAATTAGTAGGATTTAGGTTTATTCCTTTCAATAAAACCGATTCAGCTTCCTTGAATTTTTTATTTTGATTCAATAGCAATCCATAATTATAATATACTTTAGAATTCATCGATTTTAATTCCACCGCTTTTGCAAAAGCTTTTTCGGCTGCTGGAATGTTATTCATCTCGTTGTACAACAAAGCCATATTATAATAAATACGCTCATTTTTCGAATCATTTTTTATGGCTGATTCCAATGCTTGCAAGGCCTGTTTATTTTTTCCTTGCATATTATAAACGACGGATAAATTAAGCAGGGCATAATTCATATTGCTATCTTTCTTTAAACCGCGCTCATAAAATTTCTCGGCATTGGCATAATCCTGCAATTTCATATAATAATCAGCTAACATCACGTTTCCTGTCGAAAAATCAGTTTGGTACAGAAGCGATTCTACTAGTTCTTTTTGTGCCAATGAAAAAGCCTTTGCATATTGACTAGGTATTTGTTCCACTGGAATGGTTATGTAAAGATCTGCCGCCGCAATGCGAACTGCTCTTACCTTGTCTGACAATAAAGGACTTACCGCTTCACGCCAATTCTCGAATGGAAATGAAGCCAAACTTCTCAAGGCTTGATAGCGAATTTGCGCTTCCTTGCTTACCAATCTAGCTAGAATTGTATTCAAACTGGTTTGCGTTGGAATATCTCCAAGATAAAAAGTGGCGGTTGCCTTGATGATTTTTGGCACAAATTTGTTGTCAATAAGATTTGTCAAGTGTTTTTCACTATTGGCATCTAGCCTGCTTCCAGGAATTAAATCTTCGGCAAAATGATATTTCCTTTTGGGTCCGTACCATTTGATTACAGCATCGACCAAAACTTTTTCCGATTTATCTTTATGACAATTGCTGCAAGCATTTGGAGTTCCATATTTTACTGATAAATCAGGTCTTGGCACTCTAAAGCTATGATCGTGACGCAAATCATTGCCCATATACAATTTCCCTGGCATATGGCAGTTTTTACACTCTGTTGCTGCACCTCCTTTTGGATGAAAAGTATGTTTGGGTGTATCATATCGGGTTGGAACATGACAAGGCGTACAGGTTTGATTGCCAATGCGTTTCAATTTTGCGCTATGTGGATTGTGACAAGTACTGCAGGTTACGCCTTTGTGAAACATTCTACTTTGCAAAAAGGACGTATAAATATAATCTTCGTCATCCACTTGTCCATCGGCATGATAAAATTCGGTATCCGGTATTTGTGGAATATAATTATCCATAATTTCCTTGCTATCAAGATGGGAACCATTCAATTCAGATATTCTTGCGTGACAAGGTGCGCAAGTATTCAATTCTTCCTTTTGACCAGAGTTTTTAGCTAATTTCAAGAAACTTCCCGCTACTTTTCCTCCAGATTTATAATCGTTTCCGTTAATGAAATCGATATGTTTTTTTCCTGCACCATGACAACTTTCGCAACTGACATTGATTACGCTGTAACTGGTTTTATAAGTATCGGTTGCAACATCATAATTCTTTTTTAGATTGGTCGAGTGGCAAGTGGCACACATCGTATTCCAGTTTTGGGCATTCCCTGTCCAGTGCAACCAATCGTGGGACGGTATTTTTTGTCCGGCATATTGGTTGAACCATTTTTTCTTGTTCACGTCCCAACTCAACCTTGGAACCTGCATTCGTCCGCCGGGAAATTCTATAAGGTATTGCTGCAAAGGAGTAAATCCAAAGATGTATTTTACTTCAAAATCATGATTTTTGCCATCATCGCCTTCAGTGTTGATGAAGAATTTATTTCCTTTTTTAAAAAAACGGCTAGTGACTCCATCCGCGGAGAAGGTAACATTATTGAAATCTCCTTTTACAGTCGAATCATTGGGCGGTAACATAGCCATATAGTGATGGGATTGTTTCCATTCCTTAAATTCAGTGGCGTGGCATTTTTTGCAAGATTGATCTCCAACGTAAGTACTATTTTGGGACTGAATTTCGGAATATTTAGCGTCTTTTGAATTGCAACTATCGACAATAAAAACTCTAAAAATAATGAGAAGTACTACTATAATTAGTACCAGAATTGTCGATTTCTTCAACATAAAATGCTTTTTAAACAAAAGTATTATAAATTAATAAAAAACAACAAATTATTTAAAAAATAATATTTAAAATGGTTGCTTAAGGGTTATGAATTGTATCTAAAAAATATTTTTTTGAAAGCATTTTCATCGCTCCATTAAAAGAAATAGCTCAATGATTATTGAAGTTTTATTTTTTGGAGATGAAAATGGCAACGAAATTCATTTAAAAATAGAATTTATCTACAAAGAAATACAATATATCCTCAAATTTATTGCCCCTAAAACATAGAAAAATCGTACTTTAGCAAAAGAAGAATCTTACAGGAAGATTAAAAAAGCTAATACAATGAAAGACGATACAGGTTATTCAATGTTGCGCAATCCTCGTTACAACAAAGGAACTGCTTTTACCCGAGAAGAAAGAGAAAAATATGGATTGCTGGGAATGTTGCCAGATAAAATTGAAACCATTGAAACACAAATTTTAAGGGTTCAAGAACAACTTGACAATTTAGAAAAACCCATTAATAAATACATTTACCTTATGCAATTATTGGAAACCAATGAAACCTTGTTTTTCAAGGCCATCATTAGTGAACCAGCCAAATTCTTGCCTTTGGTTTATACGCCTACCGTGGGTGAAGCTTGCCAGCGATTGGGTCATATTACAAGACGCCCAAGAGGTTTGTATATCTCCATTGAACAAAAAGACCACATTAAAGAAATTCTAAAAAATTGGCCGGAAAAAGACCTGCGCTTTTCAGTTGTTACTGATGGTGGACGCATCTTGGGACTGGGTGATCTTGGAATCAACGGAATGGGAATCTCCATTGGTAAATTGATATTGTACAACAGTTGCGGCGGCGTACCTCCAGAACACACGCTTCCAATTGTGTTGGATGTAGGTACCAATAACGAAGAATTTTTAAACGATCCGCTTTATCCCGGATTAAATCGCAAAAGAGTTCGAGGCAAAGAATTTGATGATTTCGTGGCGGCTTTTGTAGAACCTATGTACGAAGTTTTTCCAAAAATCTGCATTCAATGGGAAGATTTTACTGGAGTCGATGCCATCCGGATTTTAAACACCTACCGCGATAAAGTTTGTACGTTCAATGATGACATTCAAGGCACGGCAGCCATTGCCACCGCTGGTTTTATATCCATCAGTCGTTTAATGAAAAAATCGTTTGTTGACCAACGTTTTTTGTTTATGGGCGCTGGTGCAGCAGCATTTGGTATCGCCGATATGTTGCTTAAAAAATTTATACGAGACGGGTTGACGCGAGAAGAAGCATTGAACCAAATTTGGATGTTTGACATCAATGGGCTATTGGTCAAAAGCAGAACGGACTTGGCGGAACACCAGTTGCAATTCGCCCATAACGGAGATCCTTCGGACAGTTTTGCAGATGCTATCCTAAAAATTAAACCTACCGCTATTGTAGGAGTAAGCACTGTGGGCGGAGCTTTTAACAGTCAAGTTATCGAAAATATGAGTGCCGTAAATGATCGCCCCATTATTTTTCCGTATTCTAATCCTACGACCCATTCTGAATGTACCGCTGAACAAGCTTATACTTGGAGTAAAGGAAAGGCTATTTTTGCCAGTGGTAGTCCTTTCCCTCCGGTTCACTATGAAGGAAAAATATTTACTCCCGGTCAAGGAAACAATGTTTTCATTTTTCCGGCTTTGGGAATGGCTATTTTTGCAACCGAAGCCAAAAGAGTTACAGATGATATGCTGCTAACTGCAGCAGAAGCAGTGGCGTCACAGGTAACTACCGAAGATTTTGAAAAAGGATTAATCTATCCAAACGTGAATGATATTTTAGTAGTGTCAATCTACGTCGCCATAAAGGTGGCGGAACATATTTTTGACAATGGTTTGGCCAATGTCGAAAGACCTGATAACATCAGTGATTTTATTAAAAGTAAAATGTATGTACCAAGTTACCAGACTACTACTTAAAAAAAGTAACACTAGGACTAACCCAAAATGTTTTTTATAATTTAAATTATATTTTTATCAAACTTTTATCAAAGTCAAAACTGTTTTACCTTTCTAAAAAATTAAATACATTTTAAGACAACTTTAATTTTTTATACTTTTATAAAACCTAATATTGTAAAAATAATCTAATCGAAATACTATGAAAAAAATAATCTTCGCAATTGTGCTGCTTACAGCCGTAATTATTGGATGCAAAACCAATAGCAACTCTGGTGATTCCAAGAGTTTAAACCTCGTTTTCGAATCTAAAAGTAGCAGTAGCGTAACAGGAACAGCCACATTTACTGCGAAAAATGGTAAAGTGACCTTCATTGCCAAAATATCAGGATTAACCCCCGGAATTCATGCCATCCACATTCACGAAAAATCAGATTGTTCTGCTGCTGACGGAAGTTCTGCTGGAGGACATTGGAATCCAACTTTCAAAAAACACGGTCAATGGGGAGTTGGCGAATACCACAGAGGCGATATTGGCAATTTCATTGCTGACGAAAAAGGAAACGGAACTATCACTTTAACCACTGATGAATGGGCTATTGGTGGCGAAGATGCAACTAAAAACATTCTAGGAAAAGGATTAATCGTGCATCAAGGTGCAGATGATTTTGTTTCTCAACCTGCAGGAAATGCTGGCGCTAGAGTGGCTTGTTCGGCGATTATTAGGTAACTAATATTAATCAAGGTTTGAATTTATAAGCGCATTAGTTTGCAACACAGACCAATCAGATTTTTAAAAGCTGTTAAATCTATCACTAAGAATATTTCTATTTTATTTACAATTCTCGTAAAGCATAGTGATTAAAAACCGTCTAGTTGTCAAAAGCAGACGGTTTTTTGTTTGTAAATTAATAGGAAACCCATAAAAAAACATAGCTTTGCATTTCAAAATAAAGTAATGATTAACCCTTCGACAACCGGCTGGATAGACAAATTTTTCTTGAAGCAAAAACTATCCTTGCGTCCAGTAGAAATACAGCCCAATACTTTTTACAAAAAAGTAAGAGAAACGGGATTCATTTATGGACATATTGTTTCTTTTGACAGCGCTGTTCCTATTCAAACTAAAGGCTGGCTCGAAAACGAGATTTCTAAAGTTGCCTTGATCAATACCTTGTTCGGCGTTTATGTGTTGACCTCCCAAGAAAATAATCCAGATAAATTTATTTTGAAAGCTGTAGCATTTTATAACGAAATGAATCCGCAAGGGTTTAATTTGTTTAAAAAAGTGCTGCCGCACAGTTCCCCTTCCCTAAACTTGGAGAAAATAATTGACAGTCGAGTTCAAACCAATATCGACATTATTAACAAAAACTTTTCCCATATTGTTACCAATGCCTTGCTATTTATAGATGTTTTGGCTTTTCGCCAATACTTGATTCACGGGAAAATACCCGAAAAATATTTAAAAAAAATAGAGGAAACCATGATCAGCATTGTTTCGTTGGCATTGAAAACCAAATCCAACAAGTCCAAATACGACGACTTGTTGATCAAACTTTTTGAATCCTCTGTTCGTTACAGTAAATTTTCGAACGTAAACATTAAAAACCTCGAAGAACTGAAACTGGATTATTTCACCAATGAATTGGAACAAAACTACCTCATTGATATGGCTGGAATGGCGTTATGGAGCGATGGAATCATCGAAAAAAATGAAGCTTATTTTCTGCACAAATTAGCCGAATCAATGAATGTTGCTGATGATTTTGTTACCGAAAGTATTGAGAAAACGAACGAATTTATCAACAAATTCAAAAACGAAATTCCCTATTTCAAATATTCCAATCCGGTTAAACATTTTTATGACCAGACGACACAAACTGTCGTAAAACTGATTACCCGAAACAAAAATAGATTGGTCAAGGAAATCATTCAGAGCAAGGAATTAATGCTGCTGCTTGCCTATTCCACCCGAAGAGACTTGGACGAAAAAGAAAAGAAGAAAGTACGAAAACAGCTGTTGGATATTTGCAAAACGGTTCCTTCATTGGCCATATTTTTGTTGCCTGGCGGTACTTTGCTGCTCCCAATTTTCATCAAATTTATACCAACACTTTTACCATCGGCTTTTAATGAAAATCTTGAAAATGACGATTAGGGACAGTTTTAATCAAAAAAAACCTTGCATTCAACAATTAATTTTTGAATGCAAGGCTAATCAAATATTTTATAAATTACTGATTTTCAAATAATAGCAATTGTTTATTTAAAACTTTAATTGATAAACATCGTCTAAGTCTTTGTCAGAACTGAAATTCACATTTAAATCGGTTACAAATCCAGAATTCAACCCGTAAGCCCATCCGTGGAGAGCCAACTCTTGACCACTTTTCCAAGCCGATTGAACAATCGATGTTTTGGCCAAATCACAAACTTGTTCAATTACGTTCAATTCAACAAATCTGTTGAAGCGATCTGCTTCGTCCTCAATAGCATCTAATTCAACTTTATGAAGTCGATAAACATCCTTAATATGACGAATCCAGTTGTCAATTATGCCAACAGAATCATTTCCCATAGCTGCTCTAATTCCTCCACAACCGTAATGTCCACAAACCAGTACATGTTTTACTTTCAATACATTAACTGCATAATCCAGAACACTCAACATATTCATATCGGAATGCACTACCATATTGGCAATATTTCTATGCACAAAAACCTCTCCTGGCTTTGCACCAATAATTTCGTTAGCGGGAACTCTGCTGTCCGAACAACCTATCCAAAGCAATGGAGGCGTTTGTCCCTTAGCTAAATCCGTAAAATAATTGGGATCTTCCGCCAGTGTAGTTTCAACCCATTCAATATTGTTTTCTAATATTTTTTTATAAAAATCGCTCATTAATGTCTATTTACTATGTTTACCAAAAGTAAAAATTATAATCAATAGTTCGTCAATTAAAGAAGTCTGATTTTTAATAATTATTCTTGTTGCCAAGCTATCAACATCCAAATGGTTTTTTCTTGTTCTGCAATAAAATTACTTGTCATAGAATTAGTTTCTTCGTCGTCAATTTTGCCTGCTTTATTCAGGATAATCCTTTCTATAGTAAGCAAATTAGAAAATGAGGAAACAATTAATTCGATTGCCTTTTTATCTTTGTAGATATTTTTTTCCTTTCCAAGTTTGTTGAAGTTGATATAATCTTCGAATGTGTGAAGTGGTCTTTCATCCAATTTCAATAGACGCTCGACAATTAAAGCGATTGTTAATTGGCTGTTGTTGCACAATTCTTCAAATTTTAAATGCAAATCGAAAAAAATTTTCTCGAGAATATTCCGATGCAAAACCTCTAAAATTTTCATAATAGCTTTGCAAATAGTCCCATAAAATATGTAGTTATGCAAGCAAAATTTCTACATTTTCACGCGGTAATTCAATACTGTAAAATTTCATAATTTTTTTATTTCATTGAAAATTACAAAATAAGAAACCTTTATACTATAAATTAAATTGATTGTTTTTATATTTGCATCATAAAATACTATGCAATGACAATTACTCAACTACAATACGTTTTGGCCGTAGCCGAACATAAAAATTTCACTCTTGCAGCCGAAAAATGTTTCGTTACTCAGCCCACTTTGAGTATGCAAATTCAAAAAATTGAAGAAGAGCTCAAAGTCAAGATATTTGATCGAAGCAAAAAACCAATACAGCTTACCGAAATTGGACAAAAAATTGTCAACCAAGCCAAAAATATTGTCATTGAAGCCGATAGAATAAAGGATATTGTCGAACATCAAAAAGGTTTTATTGGAGGTGAATTCCGATTGGGAATAATTCCAACGATTATGCCGACGCTTTTACCGATGTTCTTGAATAATTTTATAAAAAAATATCCAAAAGTAAAACTCATCATCGAAGAACTCAACACGGACGAAATAATTCTTCGCTTAAAAAAAGGTCATCTCGACGCAGCTATTGCGGCAACACCATTGGAAGACGATAAGATTAAAGAAATTGTGCTGTATTACGAACCATTCGTGGCTTATATTCCAAACAATTTTGCCATTTCCCAGAAAAACGAAATAGAGGTTTCCGATTTAAATCTGGATGACATCCTCTTGTTGCAAGACGGACATTGCTTCCGGGACGGGATTTTGAATTTATGCAAAACCCAAGATATTAATGCTTCGAACTCGTTTCAATTAGAAAGCGGCAGTTTCGAAACCTTGATAAAATTGGCCGATGAAGGATTGGGAACCACGCTTCTACCCTATTTGCACACCTTGGATTTAAAAGATAAAGACAAGTCAAAATTGAGACACTTCAAAGAACCAAAACCAGCTCGGGAAGTAAGTTTGATTTATCCAAAAAACGAATTAAAAATCCACATTATTGATGCGCTGAGAAATACAATTACTGGCGTTGTAAAAGGAGCAATTGCCTTTCAGAATGTTCAAATCATAAGTCCCATACAAAAGAAATAAAAAAGGATTCCCAATAACTATTGGAACTCCTTTTTTACTATTTGCTAGTTCACAATTCTTAAATGTGGTATTAGTTCTGGTTTTCCACTTGTGAAATTGACTAGCCAAATTCTTAATTTTTCGATTTCGTCAGGCAGCAAATTTTTATTTGCTTTTCTCAATTCCTTGCAAAAAAGTGAAGGGTCAGTGCTTACTTTTTCAAGTATAATTTTCGTGTGATCGTATATCATTCTATAGGGCATAATAAAAAGATTTAGTGTTATCTTAATTAGGAACTCATTATAAAGATAGCATTAATATACAATACAACCAATAAAAATATCCGATTAAATGCCAAAAAACACGATAATGAGCATATTTTAAGTTAAAAAATAAGAATTAACTTTAATATAAGAAATATTTTAAAGACTAAGTAAAGGAGTTAATTAAACAGTTTTAAACAAAAAAAAGAACCAGAAAGGTTCTTTTTATCATTATTATTAATTTACAATCAATAGACATTGCTTTAGTTCCGGCTTTTCTATTGTAAAGGATAAAAGCCATTCCCGTAATAACTCCAATTCGTAGGGTAACAAAGCTTTTATTGCTTTTTCTAATTCCTTGCAAAAAAGGATGGGATCAAAACTGACTCTTTCGAGTACTGATTTTGTATAATCAAACATTACTTTAGACATAATAAATTAAGATTTAAGGTTAGATCCAATATTTTTTAAAGCATTGTAAAAATAGTTTATTTTTTATAAAATAGCACGTTTAAATAACGTTATTTTAACATTTTTATTGCGCTTAAAAATAAATTATTCAAAACAAAAAATTAAGCTTTTCTAGCTCGAAACATTTCTCGTTTTCCCGGAGGTCCTTCGAGTTTTTCAACCGTGAAACCCACTTCTATCATACTCCTTTTTACTACTCCACGGGCGGCATAAGTTACTAAAACACTGTTTGGTTTTAGAGCTTTGTACATTTTTCTAAAAATTTCCGTGCTCCATAATTCGGGTTGAACATCAAATCCAAAAGCATCAAAATAAATCAAGTCGAATTTTTCTATGTCGTCAATGTCTGTAAAAAACTGCTTTCTTTTGGTGAACAAAAAATCTTCATTCAAAATAATGGATTCTTCCCAGTTGCATTCGTGCATTTTTTCGAAAAGGATTCTTTGATTCTCAGCCTTTAATTCTGGAACATAATTCATCATTAGAACTTCTTCGGCAGAAATGGGATATGCCTCCACGCCAACATAATCAATAGTTTGATGCAGTTTTTGTGATTCTAATAAAGTAATGAAGGCATTTAGACCCGTTCCAAATCCTATTTCTAAAATGGAAATTGTACCGTTTTCGAATAACGATAGTCCGTTTTTTATAAAAACATGTTGGGCTTCTTGGATTGCTCCAAATCTAGAATGATAGCATTCGTCCCAATCTTCGATATGAATGGTGGTAGATCCGTCAAGGGTTTGAATTATTTTTCTTTTCAAAATGGTATTGGGAATTTTTGGGTTTCGCTGCGCAATTGATTGTCCAAATTTAACAAAATCAAATTTAGGTATGACCATCAAAAACTACTATTTTTTATGTATTTCATAAAATCGACTCGACATTTCTCCTATTTTTTAGAATATAAATAAATCTCAGTTTAATGCTATAAATAATGTTTTTTTGATAAGGAATTTGATGTTTTTTATTTAATTTTGCAAAACGAATTTGTAAATACAAGTTCTTACATTAAAAACTATTTTAAACCTAATAACTTATCATGAGTGCAACACTAACCAACAAAATTGAAATAATAAAAGCTGCAACTTCTAAAATAAAGGATGTGGATTTTGATAATTTACATTTTGGAGCTGTTTTTACGGATCATTTATTCGAATGTGATTTTACCAATGGGGAATGGCAAAAACCAATTATCAAACCTTATGCTCCATTTTTAATGGATCCATCGGCAAAAGTTTTTCATTATGGCCAAGCCATTTTTGAAGGTATGAAAGCTTACAAGGATGAGCAAGATGACGTTTGGCTTTTTAGACCTGACGAAAACTTCAAACGTTTCAATAAATCTGCCGTTAGAATGGCTATGCCAGAAGTTCCTGAAGAAATCTTTATGGAGGGTCTAAAACAATTGTTGCAATTAGACAAGGATTGGGTAAAAAAAGGAAAAGGAAATTCACTGTACCTTAGACCGTTTATGATTGCTACTGGAAAAGGTGTGGTTGCAAGCCCATCCGATGATTATAAATTTATGATTATTTTATCACCGGTAAATATCTATTATAGTGGCGGTGTAAAAGTAATCATCGCTGAACATTACAGTAGAGCTGCAAATGGCGGAATCGGAGCTGCAAAAGCTGCCGGAAACTATGCCGCACAATTCTACCCTACTAATTTAGCCAACAAAGATGGTTTTCAACAAATTATTTGGACGGATGACGCCACGCATACTAAACTGGAAGAAGCCGGAACAATGAATGTATTTTTCAGAATAAATGATACTTTATTCACTGCTCCCACAAGCGAAAGAATACTTGATGGCGTAACCCGAAAAACACTTATCGATTTAGCAAAAAGCGAAGATATAAATGTAGAAGTTCGTTCCGTTTTAATAACTGAGCTTGTTGAAGCTTCGAAAAACGGTACTTTAAAAGAAATTTTTGGAGCCGGAACTGCTGCTGTGGTTAGTCCTATTTCAGGATTTTCGTATCAGAATGTTTATTATGAATTGCCAAAAGCCGAAAATTCAATGGCTTTGCAACTTAAAACTAAATTGACAAATATTCAACAAAAACTTGCCGAAGACACTTTTGGATGGACAGTTAAAGTTTAGTTTTCAGTCACAGTTTTCAGAATAAAAAAATCACATTTGTCTATGACTTATGTGATTTTTTTTTTGAGTCTTTCATTTTGACTGAAAACTGCGATTGAAAACTGAACACTACTTTAATATCTTCGAGAAATCTGGTTTAAAATAATTTGGTCCTTTCATCACTTTGCCGTCTTCGCGATAAATGGGTTTCCCGTCTTCGTCCAATTTGCTCATATTACTGCGTTGAATTTCGTCAAAAACTTCTTCAATTTTATGCTGTAAACCGTGTTCTATTATTGTTCCGCAAAGAATGTACATCATATCACCCAGCGCATCGGCGATTTCTACTAAATCATTATTCTGGACAGCCTCTAGGTATTCCTCGTTTTCTTCTTTCATCAAATTGTAACGAAGGGTGTTTTTATTTTGACCCAAATCGGCTATTGGTGTTTCACTGTGACCTATAACGAATGCTGTATGAAATTCCTTGACTGCGTTGATTTGCTTTTGCATAATTTTATTTGATTAAATGAGGGAGCAAATTAGTAACTTTTACTAAACAAAACCCTAAATTTGTCGAAAAATTATAAACTATGTTTAGTCAAGGTCAAATGCTGTTTGCGGGTTTTTTTGTTTTTGTTTTCATTATCGCAATGATTTATGCTTATAGAAAAGATGCCAAGTTGCACAAAATATTCTACCAAGGAAATTTCAAAATTTTAATTGGTTTTGCGCTATTTATTGTGCTTTTGTTTGTGATAAAAATATTTTTTAAACGATAGAAGAATTCTTTGGAATAAAAAAACCTCTGAACTTTCATTTATAGAAAATAGAGAGGTTTTTTTAAGGTTAATTAGAAATGAAGCAGCTAATTTTGTTTTCTAATTATTCACTTTTTCTAATTGTCCAATTTTTTTCCAATTTGGATCAATATTTAAAGCAACAGCAATATAAACATCTTTTTTACTAGAGCTAAAAGCAGTTCCTTTGCTCATTTGTGCGTTAATTTCATTTGGTGACAAATTGTACATTGCTCCCGTGATTGGGTCAATAACTAATCCTATTATACCACCTATTAGGATATTTCCCACGTACCAAGCGTTGAATTGTTTGGTCAAATTAGTTTGATAAGTTTGATAGCCATCTAACTTTACCATTACGCTATGTTCACTTTTTCTTGCAAGCTTAATTTCAAAAGGTGTTTTTCCAACCTCTACTTCGTCAATGAAAATTGAAGCTGATGAAGGGTTACTTGAAAATTTTACGTTTTGTTTTGAACCTGAAACGATTGTTGCGCAACCAGAAGCTAGAAAAGTTAGCGCTAAAGAGCAAGAAATAATTGATTTTCTCATTTTAATATAAATAATTTAAATTAATTAATTTGTAATTGGTATTGTGGCAATTTTGACAAATCTCCATCATAGAAATAAAAATCTGCTGTAATTCTATAACAAGAACTCCATAGATCTGGAGTGGTTTTTTTGGTGACTTTAACAATATTTGCACCATTTGCTCTAGCTAATTTTCTTGCACTGATTAAGATTGCATTGAAATCACAATTTGTCGAAAACCCAGAATCTCCAAACTTTGCAGTTCCAAGTTTTTTTGCATTTTCTGGAATTGCATTTTGTATATCAAGAAAAGCTACTTTGTCTTCTATGGTTAGAGGTTTGTTTTGAGTCGTAAAATTTGATTGAATTGCTGAACTACAGCCAATTGCAATAATTGATAAAAACGTTAAAATTCCTTTTTTCATTTTGATAATTTGAATAATTATTGGTTATTATTTTTTGATGAACTTTTCTTATAATTCTTGTGCGAATTTATAGAAAACTATTTTATTTTCAAAGAAAAAATATAAATATTTTATTACATACATTCTGTTAATTTTTTATATAAAAAAAGGATGTCATCAAGACATCCTTTACTTTCTGTAATCCTTATTTTTTAATTTTCCAAAGGCAAGAACCCGTAGTTTTTAGAATAATTCAACATTTGTTCTACGAATGATTTCGGCTGTTTCACTTCTATTGAAAGAATGTTTCCTTTTGCATCCACTTTTGGAACCAAAACGGGATTCACAAATCCGCTGTAAGGTGCAGAGTCAAATTGTTTGTTTCTTTCCAATACTTCGGCGTGCAGTTTTTGATCAACTTTTACACCGTAATTTTCAACCAATGCTTTACCGGCTTCATAATCCCCTTCGGATTTCATACGTTGAATTTCACGCAACAGTTGTCCAAATAAATCGTGCAGTTTATCATAATCTGTAATGTTAAAATAGGTTTTTCCGTTGCGAGTTAATTTCTCGATTACGTTATCTTTTTTTCCTTTTTCGAAAACCCAAGCACTCACGAACTGACGGTTTCTCATGTGGGCTTCTTCAATATCAGCGCCTGGTTCCAAACGAACTAATTGAGCCATCAATCCGTTTCGAATGTAACTGTCATAAGATTCCATTCCCATTTTTTTCCAATCGTCAACCAAGCCTAATTCTTGTATTTTTGGACTATAAGCAAAATACAATCCCACTAGATCTGCTCTTCCTTCTTCAAGAGCCGAAGCATAACTTTTCAAGGTTTCTCTTGGAGTTCCCACACCAGGATTAATTTGTCCCGATGCGTGTCCAATCACTTCATGCAAAGCGGTGTGCAATTTGTCTCCTATCTCCGAATATTTTTCGGCCAAAGCAATTTCTTCAGCGTCATTGGCAAATTCTTTTAATTTTCCTTTTCCACCCGCTTTCGAATAAGAATCGATGATATTTCCCAACGACACCGATTTTGAACCGTGTTCGGCACGAATCCAATCAGAATTTGGAAGGTTTACACCAATAGGCGTTGCAGGAGAAGAATCGCCAGATTCACCAGCAACAACAACCGTTTTATAGGATACTCCAACCACATTTTTCTTTTTGTGTTCTGGAATCAAAGGAGAATTATCTTCAAACCATTGGGCGTTTTTGGAGACAACTTCCATTTTTTTGGACATATCAAAATCTTTGATTTGAACTATACTTTCATAAGAACCTCTGTATCCCAAAGGATCATTGTACACTTCTATAAAACTGTTGATGTAGTCAATATTTCCATCGGTAGCTTGCGACCAAGCTATGTTGTAATCGTCCCAAGTCTTTAGATTTCCAGTTTTGTAATAGCTGATTAGCAATCCAATGGCGTCGCCTTGTTTTTTGTTTTCGGCTACGTTTTTTGCTTTTTCAAGCCAATAAACAATTTTATCGATTGCCGCTCCGTACATTCCTTTGCTTTTCCAAACTTTTTCTTCTAATTGTCCTTTGGCATTGCGAACCAATTTAGAATTTAAACCATAAGAATAAGGTCTTTTTGCATCGGGACTGGATTTTTTAGCATAGAAATCTTCAACTTCTTTAGCAGTAATTCCTTTGCCATAAAAATTGATTGCAGAACCTTCTAGCAATCCTTTTGATTCATCAAGATTCACTTTCTTGGCATCAGCATCATTGAATAGAACATCCACAATTGCTGGCGAAAGACTTGTTTTCGTAGCTTTCATCAATCCACTAAAATAATCTTTTGAAAAACCTGCTTTGATTTTATCATTAGAATAATGGTGGTGAATCCCATTGGCAAACCAAACTCTTTTTAAATAAATTTCGAAATTTTTCCAATCTTCAGAAGTTTTATTTCCTTTATAATTAACATAAATATTCTCGAGCGCTTTTCGAATTTTCAGGTTGTTTTTATAATGCTGATCGTAAATAATATCACGACCAGAGTAGCCTGCTTGAGTTAGATAATAGACTAATTTCTGTTCTTTTAGCGTTAGATTTTCCCATCCTGGAATTTGATACCGTAATACTTTAATGTCGGCGAATTGTTCTACAACATAGTTAAAAGGGTCTTTTTCGGAAATTTTTGCATCGGAGGTTTTTTTTATTTGTGCATTACAAATAATAGAAACTCCCAAAGTCATAAAAATACCTGCGATTTTAAGTAATTTCATTATTAAAATATTTAGTTGTTTTTATAAATAATATTTAACAAATATAGGCATTCTTTAAAAATATCAAAATATTCATTCTCTATTTAGAACCAAAGTCAAGAATAATGCCAGTATTAAAAAAATAAATCTGTTCTTGCTTAGAATTCAACTTTCTGATTTATTGGAATTTAATCACTAAAATAACCATCTTGGGTTTAAATGTTTAGAAAGTGAACGAGAAATGTAATTATATACTTTTGGGAAAGTTAAACGTATTAATAAAATTTCTAACTTTACAAGGAAAATTAACCTGTTTATTATGAGAATTTTAAAATATCTTTTTCTTTTACTATTGCTTAGTTTAGTGGCATTATCCATTTTTGTTGCAACTCAAAAAGGGGAATTTACCGTTGAAAAAAGCAAAATAATCCATTCACCAAAATCAGCGGTGTTTAATTATGTTAATGATGCTAAAAATTTTAAAGACTGGAATTCATGGGCAGCAGAAGATTCTCTAATAAATATAACGCTTTCAGAAATTACCATTGGCAAAGGGAATTCCTTGACCTGGGACGGAAAAGAAGGTACAGGTGATTTTCAAACAATTAATGTAAAAGAGAACGACAGCATTATTCAAACGATGAATTTTAATGGCAACGCCGCCGCAGTTTCTATGCATTTTAAAGATACCGTGGGAGGAACAAAAGTATCTTGGAAAGCCAAAGGAAAAATGAATTTTATGCATAAAGTGCTAACCTCTTTTAACGGTGCTACTGGAGGAATTATTAGTTCTATGTTTGAAAAAAGTTTGAATAATCTGGACAAAAAACTGGATTATGAAATAAATATTTACGCGGTAAAAGTAGATGGCGTAGTGAACCATCCCGAAACTTTCTATTTAGCGCAGACATTTACCAGCGAATTTTCAAAGGTTGGCAAAAATTTTGGAATCGTTCTTTCTAAAATCACTGCTTTCTGCAAAAAAAACAAAATTGTAATCAGCGGAAAACCATTTATTATTTATCATACTTATGATAAAATCAAGGAATTGACAAAAATATCGGTTTGTATTCCTATCAAAGATCCTATTTTTATAATTGAAGGAAGCGATATTTCGTCTAAAACACTACAACCGTTCCAAGCCGTAAAAACAACTTTGACAGGCGATTACTCACATAACAAAAAAGCATTGGACAAAACTGAGGACTATCTTCGTTCAAAATATCTGACTGCCGATGCTGCATTTTCTCATCTTGAAATACACGCGATTGGCAAAAACGAAATAAACAACCCTTCAAAATGGACTACCGAATTTTATTATCCAATAAAACAAAAAGTGGTTGCAAAACCTGTTGCAAAAATTCCGCAAACAACTGAAGAAAATGTTCCACAACCAAAAATAGAAAAGGAAATTCCCTCTGAATTTTAATAGAGATCAAATTGATTAAACCTTTTTGATAAATTCGATTCTAAATTGATAAACTAAAGCCTTGCGAGAAGAAAAGGAATTCATTCAGGAATTATTAAACCCAAAGACACAAAATCTGGCGTTTAAAAAACTCTTGAAAGAGTTTCAAAGACCTTTATACAATCATATTAGGACAATAGTCTTGAGTCACGATGATACGGATGATGTTTTGCAAAACACTTTCGTGAAAGTGTTTCAAAACTTAAATAAATTTAAAGGCGAAAGCAAACTTTTTTCTTGGATGTATCGCATTGCCACTAATGAGGCGCTGACTTTCTTAAACCAAAAAGCCAAAAAAAGTGGAATTTCATCAGAAACATTGCAGAATAAAGCTATCGATAATCTGAAAGCCGATGTCTATTTTGATGGAAACGAAATTCAAATCAAGTTACAAAAAGCAATCGCATTATTACCCGAAAAACAACAATTGGTTTTCAAAATGAAATATTTTGGAGAGTTGAAATACGAAGAAATATCAGAAATCCTCGGAACTTCAGTCGGCGCTTTAAAGGCTTCCTACCATCATGCCGTAAAAAAAATAGAAGCCTTTGTAACGACAAATTAAACTTTTTGCCAATACTTAAGTCTAATGAACATTATGAAAACATTTAAACTAGATATCGAACCGAAAATTGAATCAGGATTTAAAACTCCCGAAAATTACTTTGACACTTTTTCGGCAAGAGTACTGCAACAATTACAGAAAGAAGAGCCAAAAACAATTTCGCTTTTTTCAAAAAAGAAATATTGGATTTATGCCGCAGCAGCTGTTTTGGTTTTGGCTTTGACGCTTCCTGTTGTTTATACTAATTTTTACAGTTCCTCACCTGAAATTGATGAAGCTACTCTTGAAAATTATATCTCCTACAATACCTCTATTTCTGACGCGGATTTAGTCAATCTTCTTGATGAAAAAGACATTCAAAAAATTGATATCGGATTAAAAATCGAAGATAAAACAATAGAAAATGAACTTTCTGAAAACAAAAATTTAGAACACTATTTATTAAATTAATACCCTATGAAAACAAATAAAATATTGCTGATGATACTGTTTTTAGTTTCGATTCTCTCATTTGCACAACCGCCAATGAGTGAAAAGAAGGAGCAGATAAGAGCCTTAAAAGTTGGTTTTATTACCAATGAATTATCATTGACGACAGACGAAGCCGCTAAGTTTTGGCCAATATACAATGCTTTTGACGACAAACAGTTTGAATTGAGACACCAAAAAATGAGAACATTCAAGTCTAAAATGGCTGATGATGCTTTAGACAAAATAAGCGAAAAAGAAGCTTCTGCCCTTCTTGCCCAAATGGAAAGCAACGAGGAGGAATTGTACCTGATCCGAAAAAAATTTATTGCCAGCCTACAAGGCGTTTTATCTCAAATAAAAATTATAAAATTGAAAAAAGCCGAAGACGATTTCAATAGAAAATTACTCCAACAATATCGCAACAAAGGCCCTAGAAAATAATTTTTATTCTTTTAATACCGAAACAAACCAAGAAATAGTTCAATCTGTTTCTTGGTTTTTTATTTAAAATCGATTCTGAATATTTATTTTTTAAAATAATTAAGTTCGTAACTATCTGTCTTAAAGTTGTTTCAAACATTAATATCAATAGTAAGAATTTAACTTTTATTTTATTGGCACAGTAATTGGATAATGAGAATTAAATAACTTAATATTATTAATCATGAAAACTCAACTACTGTTATTGACCTTAATGGCTTCAATATTTGCAACGCAAATGGAAGGACAGAATAGAACTATCGTAAATGCAAATAATTCTGATATTAGTGATAATTTAGATTTAAGAGTTGTTGCTTCTATTTTTGGAGACTCAAATAATCTTCAAGAATTCGAAAGAAGATTGAATGATCCGCAATTACAAATATCAAATTTAGATTTGAATAATGATAACGAAGTAGATTATTTACGTGTTATCGAATCAGTAGAGAATCGTACACACGTAGTTATCATACAATCCGTTCTAGATCGCGATGTATATCAAGATGTAGCCACAATTGAAGTGGAAAAAGACAGGTTTAATGATGTTCATATACAAGTCGTTGGAAATACTTATATGTATGGTCAAAATTATATTTATGAGCCCGTATATTATACTACTCCACTGATTTATGCTTCATTTTGGATGTCAAATTATCATCCGTATCATTCTTCTTGGTCTTGGAACTTTTACCCAAGCTTTTACTATGCTTGGAATCCATTTCCAGTTTTTAGATACAGATCTAATGTCAATTATTGTCTAAACACCTATTACAGCTATAACAATTATAATTATGTAAATCATAGAAGAAGCAGTTATGCGGTAAACATATACAATTCAAGAAGCTCCAATGGATATGAAAGACAAAATCCGAATCGTTCTTTTGAAAGAAGAAATTCTAATGTAGCCAATCGTTATGAATTAGATCAAAAAAGAAACTCAAGAAATGGTAATTCAAGAAATGAAGTCGGTAATTCTCAAAACAGATCCGAATCTTCTAGAATGGCAACGCAACAGAGGACAGATTCCCAAAGAGGTAATTCTCAAAACAGGTCTGAATCGCCAAGAGTCGCAACGCAACAGAGAACAGATTCCCAAAGAGGTAATTCTCAAAACAGATCCGAATCTCCACGAGTGCCAGCACAACAGAGAACAGATTCCCAAAGAGGTAATTCTCAAAACAGGTCTGAATCGCCAAGAGTGGCAACGCAGCAGAGAACAGATTCCCAAAGGGGTAATTCTCAAAACAGATCTGAATCGCCAAGAGTAGCACCGCAACAAAGAACGGAGCAACAAAGAGATTATTCACAAAATAGAAGTGAATCACCAAAAGCATCCTCTCAGCAAAGAACTAGTTCACAAAGAAATTATGCTCAAAACAGAGCCGAATCTCCAAGGGCATCCTCTCCACAAAGAACGGAACCACAAGGGAATTATTCTAAAAACAGGTCTGAATCACCACGAGTAAGTGCTCCACAAAACACACAATCCAGAAGTGATAATTCGTCTTCAAGAAATTCATCTTCCAGAGATAATAATTCCTCAAAAAACGGGAATAGAAGATCTTAATCCTTTCATAACTTAATTTAAAACACGGTCTTAGTAACTGTGTTTTTTTTTATTTTTTTTACATAAAAATCAATCATATATTTAAAAACAGTAAATTTGAAAACTTTTTTATATAGATAGATTATGAATGTTACGCATAAGGACTTACACAGTAAGTTAACGTTAGGTGGGTTATTGATTTCATTAGGAATAATTTACGGCGATATTGGAACTTCTCCCCTGTATGTAATGAAAGCCATAATTGGTTCCCATATTATAAATGCAGATATTGTCTTAGGAGGAATATCTTGCGTGTTTTGGACACTTACACTGCAAACAACCATCAAATATGTGCTGATCACTTTAAGTGCAGACAACCACGGTGAGGGCGGAATTTTTGCATTGTATGCCTTAGTAAAAAAGACTAAAATTAGATGGTTGATTGTTCCTGCCATTATCGGAGGAAGTGCTTTGCTTGCCGACGGAATCATTACTCCACCCATTTCTGTATCATCAGCCGTAGAGGGAATTAAAACATTTTATCCAAAAATAAACACGGTTCCAATCGTTATTGGAATTTTATTCGTGTTGTTTACCATTCAGCAATTTGGCTCTAAATTGGTAGGACGATTTTTTGCACCAATTATGCTTATTTGGTTCGGAATGCTAGGCGTTTTAGGGTTATTACAAATTGGGCAACATCCTGAAGTTCTAAAAGCATTTAATCCCTATTATGCCTATAATTTATTGTCCATTCACCCAGAAGGATTTTATGTTTTGGGTTTTGTCTTTCTTTGTACCACTGGAGCCGAAGCCTTATATTCGGATATGGGACATTGTGGGAGAAAAAACATCAGAATGAGCTGGATTTTTGTAAAAACTACTTTAGTTTTAAACTACTTCGGACAAGCAGCTTATCTAATTCATCACGAAGGACAAACTTTAGTAGGTTTAGGAGGCGAAAATGGAAACCCATTCTATTTAATAATGGCCGATTGGTTTCAACCCATAGGAATTGTGATTGCAACCTTAGCCGCGGTAATCGCTTCACAAGCATTAATAAGTGGTTCGTTTACATTGATAAATGAAGCTATGCGATTGAATTTCTGGCCAAAAGTAAGAATAAAATATCCTTCAGAATTAAAAGGACAATTGTATATTCCGTCGATAAACTGGTTATTGTTTTTGGGATGTGTTGGTGTTGTGCTACATTTTGAAAAATCTAGCAATATGGAGCACGCTTATGGATTAGCCATTATTTTGTGCATGATAATGACTACCATATTGTTAAATTATTACATGATACTCAAGAGAGTAAAACTGTATTTTATGGTTCCTCTAATAACTATTTATCTAACTATAGAATTTGGTTTCCTTATCGCTAATGTCACAAAATTTGCCGAAGGTGGTTATGTTACATTAATTATTGCCTCTGTTCTTATTTCCATTATGACCATTTGGTATTTTGCTAAGAAAATTAACAAGAGCTACACGCAAATTGTAAAATTAGCAGATTATGAAAAAGTATTGTTAGAACTAAGCGATGATTTATCAATACCAAAATATGCTACTCATTTGATTTATATGACAAATGCAGGGAGGGCTGATGAAATCGAGGAAAAAGTAATGTATTCCATTTTAAGGAAAAGACCAAAAAGAGCTGATATTTATTGGTTTGTTCATGTCAATATTTTGAATATCCCATACAAAACCGAATATAAAGTTACAGAAATTGCTGAGGACACCTTGTTTAGAGTCGATTTTAATTTAGGTTTTAGAGAGCCTACAAAAATTAATTTGATGTTTAAAGAAGTAATCACGGATATGGTAAAAAAAGGAGAAGTTGATGTAACCAGTAGATATGAATCCTTGAATAAAAATAATATCATAGGTGATTTCAAATTTGTTCTTTCCGAAAAATATTTATCCAATGACAGCGATTTGACTTTCTTCGAAAAAATAATAATGAATTCTTACTTTTTAATCAAGAAATTAAGTTTGTCTGAAGAAAGTGCCTTTGGTTTAGATAGTAGTTCCGTGAAAGTGGAGAAATTCCCAATGGTACTTCATGCTCCAGAAAACATTGGATTAACCAGAGTTCATTAAACCTTTTACTTATTAAAACTCAAAAACACTGTTTCATACCAGTGTTTTTTTTGTTGTAAAATATAAAATCAACATTCAATCATTTAGTAGTACCTTTGCACCTCAATTATTTAAAATGAGATTACACAGAAATTTAGTTTACACTACCATCGACGCCTTAAATGCCATTTTTAACGAAGGCGAATACGCGGATAAAGTGGTAGCAAGATCCTTAAAAAAAGACAAACGTTGGGGAAGCTCCGATAGAAAATTTGTTGCAGAAACCATCTACGAAATCGTACGTTGGAAAAGATTATACGCAGAAATCGCCGAAGTAAAAGAACCTTTTGACAGAGATAATCTTTGGAGAATGTTCTCAGTTTGGGCAGTCTTGAGAGGCTATCCTATCCCCGATTGGCGCCAATTGGAAGGAACTCCAGAAAGAAAAATAAAAGGACGTTTTGACGAACTGTCAAAAATTCGAACCCTGAAAGAATCTATCCCAGATTGGATGGACGAATTGGGTGTAAAAGAATTAGGCGAAAAAGTTTGGGCTACTGAAATTGCTGCCCAGAACCAACCTGCCAGAGTTATTCTTCGTGTTAATACACTCAAAACTACTAGAGAAGCGCTTCGTGCTATTTTAATGGATTTAAACATTGAAACAGAAACATTGAAAGATCAACCCGATGCTTTAGTCCTAAAAGAAAGAGCCAATGTTTTCTTGACCGACGCTTTCAAACAAGGTTTCTTTGAAGTTCAAGATGCCAACTCACAATTAGTTGCCGCTTTCCTTGACGTAAAACCAGGAATGCGCGTGGTAGATACTTGTGCAGGTGCTGGCGGAAAAACTTTGCATATTGCCGCTTTGATGGAAAACAAAGGACAATTAATTGCAATGGATTTGTACGAAAGCAAATTGAAACAGTTGAAATTAAGAGCCAAAAGAGACGGCGCTTTCAATATCGAATACCGCATTATCGACACCACAAAAGTCATCAAAAAATTGCACGAAAAAGCTGACAGAGTATTAATTGACGCACCTTGTAGCGGTTTAGGAGTTCTCAAAAGAAACCCAGATGCAAAATGGAAATTGCAACCAGAATTCATAGACAATATTCGTAAAGTGCAAGCTGAAGTATTGGAAAATTATTCCAAGATTGTAAAACCTGGCGGAAAATTAGTATATGCCACTTGTTCCATTTTACCTTCTGAAAATCAAGAACAGGTTAAAAAATTCTTGGCCACGGATATTGGAAAACAATTCGAATTTATAAAGGACCGTAAAATACTAGCCTCGGAATCAGGATTTGACGGGTTTTATATGGCATTGTTGGAACGAAAAGAAGAAACTATTTAAGATTATGAAGAAAATTTACGTTATCGCTATATTACTTTATGCAAATTTTATAATAGCCCAAGCCGGAACTCCTGCAACACCTTATTATGATGGTTCAAATTGGACTTTGACGGGAACTGCATTAAAAAGTGCATTGGCAACAAAAATCACAACCACACATACTAATTATTTATCCTACACTCCTGGAGTTTGGGAAGCCTCTAGAATAACCGATTTAGATCCCAATAATTCTAATAATGTACTTTTAATTTACGGATGGGAAAATGGAACAGACGGAAGTATTACCAATGACCGATCAAGAGGTAAATTCAATAATGGAGGAAATTCAGGTAATTGGAATCGGGAACACGTTTTTGCAAAATCATTAGGAACTCCAGTTTTATTAGATGGTGGATCAGGTACAACGAGTGATGCTGGTGAAGATGCCCATCACCTTCGCCCTGCTGATGTACTATGGAATAGCGCACGTGGAAACTTAAAATTTGCAACCGGAAGTGGAAATTCTGGAACCGTGACTGGTGGCTGGTATCCCGGCGATGAATGGAAAGGCGATGTGGCTAGAATGATGATGTATATGTATTTGCGTTATGGAACACAATGTTTACCAGTAAATGTTGGAACTGGAACTTCAGCTCCATCAGACAGCAATATGGTAAATCTATTTCTCCAATGGAATGCAGAAGATCCTGTATCAGCATTTGAAGACGCCAGAAATACGTATCACGGAAATACAGTTAATACTTATGCGCAAGGAAATCGAAATCCTTTTATTGACAATCCTTATTTAGCAACCGTTATTTGGGGTGGAACTGCAGCCGAAAACCGTTGGCCAAGCATAATATTGGCGACAGAAACTTTCGACAAATTGACCAACATTTTAATCTACCCAAATCCATCTAACAATCATAAATTAAACATACAAACTGATATTGTCTTGGATGAAATTAATTTAATAAACATTAATGGACAGTTGATACAAATTATCAAAAAACCCAGTTTACAAAACCAAACTTATACTTTGGAAAACTTGCCTCAAGGTTTTTATTTCTTAAAAATGACGTCTGATAATCAATCGACAACCAAGTCCATAATAGTGAACTAATTTCATTTTATTGTCCATAAAAAACTCCGATAGAATTATCTGTCGGAGTTTTTTGTGTTTTCTATATTCTTTATTAAATTTTCTTTTAATCATTCATCGAGATCAGGAACTCTTCGTTGTTCTTCGTTTTCTTGAAACGATCGTTGATGAAATCCATAGCTTCTACGGGATTCATATCCGAAAGGTATTTTCTCATGATCCACATTCTTTGTAGTGTTTTTGCATCCAACAACAAGTCATCGCGTCTGGTACTCGAAGAAGTTAAATCGATAGCAGGGAAAATACGTTTGTTGGCAATTTTTCTGTCCAATTGTAATTCCATATTTCCAGTTCCTTTAAATTCCTCAAAGATAACTTCGTCCATTTTAGAACCAGTTTCTGTTAATGCTGTGGCAATAATACTCAATGAACCTCCATTTTCAACATTTCGAGCCGCTCCAAAAAATCGTTTTGGTTTTTGTAACGCATTTGCATCAACACCACCACTTAATACCTTACCAGATGCGGGTTGCACCGTGTTGTATGCTCTTGCTAAACGTGTAATCGAATCTAATAAAATCACTACATCGTGACCACATTCGACCAAACGTTTTGCTTTTTCTAGAACGATATTGGCAATTTTTACGTGTTCTTGTGGTTCTCTGTCGAAAGTGGAAGCTATTACTTCTCCACGAACACTTCTTTGCATATCAGTAACCTCTTCTGGGCGTTCATCAATCAATAAAACAATCAAATAAACCTCGGGATGGTTGGCAGCAATAGCGTTTGCAATGTCTTTCAACAACATTGTTTTACCCGTTTTGGGTTGCGCCACAATCATACCACGTTGTCCTTTTCCAATTGGAGAAAACAAGTCGATAATTCGGGTAGAAATGGTACTTTGTCGTTCGGCAAGATTAAATTTTTCGGATGGAAAAACAGGAGTCAAATGTTCGAATGAAACTCGGTCACGAACAACTTGTGGATCGTGTCCGTTGATTTTTAAAACACGAACTAATGGGAAGAATTTCTCGCCTTCTTTTGGAGGACGAACCACACCTTTCACGGTATCTCCGGTTTTAAGTCCAAACAATCTAATTTGGGAAGTCGATAAATAAATATCATCTGGCGAAGCTAAATAATTATAATCCGAAGAACGAAGGAAGCCATAACCATCAGGCATCATTTCTAACACGCCTTCGCTTTCTATAATACCATCAAATTCAAAATCAGAATCTCTAAAGTTATTTTTCTTGGCTTTAAAATTTGGATTCACATTTGGCTGCGCCCTGTTCGACTGTGCCTCGATTCCGTTTCCGTTCCCGTT